>Ga0214472_10001964_pt1 | contig 22362 bp, 26 predicted proteins | sample RVTome_6_FD_207662 | JGI IMG/M metagenome (GOLD analysis project Ga0214472, IMG submission 207662) | Soil microbial communities from uranium-contaminated site in the Upper Colorado River Basin, Wyoming, United States - RVT140D175 | ecosystem: Environmental > Terrestrial > Soil > Contaminated >...
AATAAAGAAATATCTCCTGACCAATGGGTCACAAAAAGAGTTGACCTCTTAGTAGAGCTGCTTTATAAAATGGCGCAAGTTCTAGATTATGACTTCGACAAAATACATATTAAAAACTCATCATATTCACCGATGGTGCATGGTGAAATTGAAGAGCAACAAAAAGTTCTTCGTAAAGGCTTAATTGAAATATTAGAAGGCAAGAAAGTCTTGCCAATGCAAATAACAAATTGGCCAAACAATGAGAAAAGCTAACAAGTGCATTAACATTGACCGGTTTTACACGCCGCTTCACTGCGTTACGCTCTGTGTAAAACCGTCAAGTTATGCGTAACGTTAGGCATCACAACCCGGCATCGAACCGACCATTAGAGATAAACGAATCGGGAAGGACATATGAGATTGAAATCACACGCTCGCTATACAACCCTGCTGTTGATTGCGCTTTTGACAACTGTCCCACCAGCAGCAGAAGCCCAAACGTCTCGTGAGTTTGCAGAAATGGGAGTTGCAATGTGGGTCGGATTCGAATGTTCTGCTCTTGCCGCCATATTTAATGATGAGGCAGAAAACGCGAGGTTATTTTCGTACGCCTACGCCGAAGGCCAAGCGTTCATCGCCGCAATGCAAGCTCAAAAAATTGACCAAGAACACATATCTACGGTAGTTCCAAGCGGAGCTCTTATGCTGCTTGGAGGTCCCACACCAGATTTCGTACTGGGTCGGATCTTTGAAGCAGCGCAGGAAAATGCGCTCAAGGATATGTTTGCAGCGAATGGGTCACTGACGACAAAGGAATACCAGGTAATGTTAGCTAAGTCTAGATATAGCCACGCGAATTGCTCGATCCTTGGACGCAAGTGATGCCTAACCAGTCGCCCAACCCGACGCCGGAAAGTATGCGGCTTTTCTCAATCACCACGGCGGCGTCGGGTTGGCTTAATCGTTAGCTGTATAAAGAGAATCATATGAATCATGAAGATAAATTAGAGAGAGCTCTATTAAACTTCCTTTCTCTCTCTACTGTGCTTGATAATGATTTATGTGACTTATTGAAACATGATTACAAATCAGATTCATGGAAAAGAAATATTATTCGTTCATCTGTGACCTTAATTGAAGGGTATTGCCACTGTTTCAAAGAGTTTTGTCAGGTAGCGCTGGATACAGGAGCTCAGTTATCAGAGAAAAGGCTAAAAGCGATTGTGAATGAGGGTGGTTGTTCAGCTACAGAACGTATTAAATTAACTATTCAATCTTCTTATGACGTGTTCGAAATTGAACAGAATTCTGGCTTTAGTTGTGAAGAATGGCGCAAAGCGAAAGACGCAATAGAAAAAAGAAGTAAATTAATGCATCCTAAAACAGTGGAAGATCTAAAATATCTGACACAGATTGGCAAGAATATTACGAAGGTATTACATGGCTTATCCATGTATCATCTTCACTTATTGAAGAAGCCAATAAAAAGTATGGCTAATAACACAGCTAACAACGTAATTAACTCCGCGCGCAAAAAGCGTGCGCGCAGGACCACCTTACATCGGGTCGGTTATCACAACGTTAGCCGCCCAGGAGAATGCATGTGACTTTTCGACCACTGCTCTTATTTGGATTCTGTTTTACCGTAGCAAGCACAGCAGTTCACGCTGACAGTTACGTTTGTGAAGTCAAACAGATCATTAAGCTTAGCGATACCGGAACTTTGGAAGATACCATAACCAATTCACCAGATGCGTCCTTATACAAACCGCTGATAGGCAAGACCTTTGTTGTTGATCGAACAACTGGGATGCTTCATGGTGATAAGTGGTTCAACACTAGTGAATCTGAAAAAGTGACTATCCTTAGCGATGGACGCGAGGAGAACGCTTTTCGGGTTATTTACATTGGTGGAGCACCTGCGTCGGTCACGACGTTTCTTTACATCAAAGAAAACGCCATGCATGAAAGAAAGCCGTTCATCGTGGTGGATAGTAGCTTTGTTAATCTGACGTATAGCGGGACATGCAAATAATGGCAGCTAACCATGCGCTCCAGAGGACGAGTCACTCGCTGCGCTCGTGCCTCGCCACTGAGCGCGGCGTTTGGTTTTTTAAACCCCGTCTTGTCATGCTGAGTAAGTGATTAGTTATAGGGTCAATTGTACAGGACGTACAATTGAGCGCATTCATTCAGGGATGAATGTATGCGCGACCCGTATATAACTGATTACTTGCGAAGGAAGCCTTTAGGCCATGACATTCGGGAAGAGACTTTTTGCTTACTTTTTCGTCTTTGAAAAAGTGAGTCGCCGTTATAGGCGAAACCATTGTCAATAATAGAATATAGTTTTTAAGGTTTAGCGGATAATTCCTTAAACCACTCCGGCAAAACATTAACTTCTCTAATCAAAAACTTCTTATCTCTACTAATCTGCCCACTAATTAATTCAACATTACTTTTAACCACATTAAATTCCTTAGCAAGATAAGCAGCGATTTCTTTATTCGCTTTGTTATCAACCGGTAGTGATTTTATTTTTAGTTTTAAACTATCATCGTGAATGCCAACGATGCTATTTTCTTTTGCGCGTGGTTGTACGTGGAGTTTTAATAGCAAGTCTTTATCCTGCCATTGATAAAAAGACATTGTTTAAACAGAAAGTCTTAGACCTAAATCCATCAAAGGAGAAACAAGCAGGATGATTGCTAATTGTAAAATGATGAGCACAAGCAATGATGAAAAATCAAAACCACCTGCTGGCGGTATTAATTGACGCGCAGGTTTTAATATCGGTTCACTAAGTTGATACATGATAACCGTGATCGGGTTGTATGCGCCGGGGTTTACCCAACTGATAACAATCTGAATAATAATAATGAAGAGGTAAACGTAAATAATTTCTTTTAATAAGTAAGCGATAGTTAATACTAATAGTCCGAGAGGTGCGGGTATGCGCCCGCTGGCAATTAATGAGATTAAAACAATTTCCATTGCTTGTACGAATATCAGCAATATGATTGAAGGCCAATCAACACCAAAGTAGCCGGGTATTATACGTCGTAACGGTTTTATTGCCGGGTTGGTTATTTTAACGATGAATTGCGATAGCGGATTGTAAAAATCGGCACGTACTCTGGCTAATAAGAAACGTAATAAAGCAGCAAGAATAAAAAGACCAAAAACAATCTGAATTAAAAATATTGCTGCCTGTGTAAAGTAACTTCCGCCCATGTTTATTTTCCAAATGATTGTGATAGTTCAATGGAACGTTGTTTTGCTGCTTCCATTGCTTTTTGTATTAACTTATCCATCTTGCCTTGCGTAAAAGTATTTATAGCTTGTTCAGTCGTGCCGCCTGGTGAAGTGACTTGTTTGCGTAGTGCTGCCGGATCGGATGAGGACAGCAGTGCCATCTTCGATGCACCGACTGCCGTTTCAATCGTTAATAATCTTGCATGCTCTTCGCTTAAACCCATCTCTATTGCCGCTTTTTCCATCGCTTCCATGAAATAGAAGAAATAAGCAGGGCCACTGCCGGATAATGCTGTAACTGCATCCATTTGATCTTCCGTGTCTAGCCAGATTGCAGTTCCGACTGAACGCATCATAGCTTCAGCCGTATTTTTTTGAGTTTCGGAAGTATGTTCATTGGCGTACAGAGCAGCAGCGCCGGCTTGAATCAACGCCGGAGTATTAGGCATGACTCTGACTACAGCCGTTGAGCTTCCTAACCATTCGATTATTGAATCGAGTTTTACTCCGGCAGCAATAGAAATAATTAATTTAGAAGTGCCTTTTATTGAAGCTGCAATTTCGCTAACAACGCTATGCATGACTTGTGGTTTTACAGCAAGCAGAATGACATCCGCTTTTGCGATGGCCGCATTATTATTTTCTAAAGTAGCGATATTAAATTGTTCTGCAATAGCATCACGTTGACTGCTATCCAGGTCGGTAGCAAGTAGTTGTTCAGGTTTTACGCCATTGGCAATCAAGCCACCAATTAAACTCCGTGACATATTACCGCAACCAATAAAGGCTATCGTACAGTTTTCCATAATTAATAACGTGAAGTGTGAAAAGTGAAGAGTATAACGAGGTATGTGCAAAAAATCAGTGTACTCCTGCTAAATATATATATGGTTAATCAGTCATGTATCGTTTCACATTTAACGTTTCACTTTTCACTATCAATTGCGCGGTCCAAAAATAGCCGTGCCTATGCGCACGATAGTGGCGCCCTCCGCAATAGCGGCCTCCATATCCTGCGTTGTCCCTATAGATAATGTATCCAGTTCAGGTTTGATTTGATTTAGATCACGCAATTTCTTATTTAATTGAGAAAAAGCGGCTCTTTGTTCGTCAAAGTCATCAGTAGGTGCGGGTAAAGACATTAATCCGCGTACTTTTAAGCGTTTAAATTGTTCAAGTTCGTTAATAAAGTCTTCGCTATCATCAAGCGATATCCCCGATTTACTCTCTTCGCCGCTGATATTAATTTGAATACAGATATTTAAAGGCGTTTTATTCTCAGGCCGCATTTCATTCAGTCGACGGGCTATTTTGAGCCGGTCAACGGTGTGAACCCAATCGAAATAACAGGCAATTTGTTTGGTCTTATTTGACTGAACCGGTCCTATGAAATGCCAGATGATGCCGGTTGCCTTGATAGCGTCTATTTTTTCGACGGCTTCCTGGCAATAATTTTCGCCAAAATGGCGCTGGCCAGAATCAAATGCGGTCATAATCTCGTCAACTGTTCGTGTTTTACTAACGGCTAACAGGCAAACAGAGCCTGCCTCACGATGAAATCGTTTTTCAGCGGCGCTTATCTCATTGTGAATTTGGGCTAGTTTGGCGGCGATTTTCATAAAAACAGCTATAATCGGTAGTCTATAATTTAAAATATCAGTAATATTAACAATAGTATGCGCAGCGGAATGAATAATGTTCACGGTTTATCAATTTCGCCCGTTTTGCATAAAAAAAACAGAATAATATTGCAACACGCATAGTTATCTATGTCATTACCTAAATGGGAGAGATAAATGGATATTGGTGAACTTTTAGCCTTCGGTGTTAAAAATGGTAGTTCGGATCTGCATCTATCTGCAGGTGAGCCACCGATGATACGTGTTGACGGTGATATGCGCCGCATCAATGTCCCTACTATGGATCATAAGGATGTACATGATCTGGTATATGACATCATGAACGATAAACAGCGTAAGGATTATGAAGAATTTCTCGAATGTGACTTTTCTTTCGAAATCCCCGGTCTAGCCCGTTTTCGTGTGAATGCATTTAACCAGAATCGTGGCGCCGGCGCTGTATTTCGAACGATTCCTTCCGAAATTCTTTCTCTAGAACAACTTGGCGCACCTAAAATATTTGAAACAATTTCGGATTATCCCCGCGGCGTTGTATTAGTTACGGGGCCAACCGGTTCAGGTAAGTCAACCACATTGGCGGCAATGGTAAATCATAAAAATGACACCGAGTACGGTCATATTCTCACTGTTGAAGATCCGATCGAATTTGTACACAAAAGTAAAAAATGTCTGATTAACCAACGTGAAGTTCACCGCGATACACTTGGATTTAATGAAGCATTGCGTTCAGCACTACGAGAAGATCCAGATGTTATTCTCGTCGGTGAAATGCGCGATCTGGAAACGATTCGCCTGGCTCTGTCGGCAGCAGAAACAGGTCACCTGGTATTCGGTACTTTGCATACCAGTTCTGCGGCCAAGACCATTGACCGTATTGTCGATGTATTTCCAGCCGACGAAAAAGATATGGTGCGTGCGATGTTATCGGAATCATTGAAAGCCGTTATTTCGCAGACACTATTGAAAAAACAAGGCGGTGGTCGAGTTGCAGCGCACGAAATCATGATTGGTACGCCGGCTATTCGTAACCTGATTCGTGAAAACAAAATTGCGCAGATGTATTCAGCAATTCAGACCGGCCAACAATTTGGTATGAAGACTCTGGATCAAGATCTGCAAGTTCTGGTGCAAAAGAATGTGGTGACGCGTCAAGAAGCGATGTCGAAAGCAGCAAACAAGGATAATTTCTAGTATTACTTAGTAGTAACTAATTCCTGAACGGGGAGAGGGTTAGATGGAAAGAGAACAGGCGATAAAATTTATGCGAGATCTTCTCAAGTTGATGATTGAGAAGAAAGGTTCGGATTTATTCATCACAGTTGGATTTCCTCCTGCTATCAAAATACATGGCAAGGTGACGCCCGTTTCGAAAACAGAACTTACCCCGGAGAATACAAAAGCGCTCGCTTATGCTGTCATGAATGACAAGCAATTAAAGGAGTACGAAGCAACCAAGGAATGTAACTTTGCTGTAGCCCCTGTTGGTATTGGCCGTTTCCGCGCAAATGCATTTATCCAACAAAGTTTTTGTGGTTTGGTCATGCGTGTTATTGAAACGGATGTACCGAATCTGGATAAGTTGGGCTTACCGGAAGTATTGAAAGACGTTGTTATGACCAAGAACGGTCTGGTTATTATGGTTGGTGGTACCGGTTCAGGTAAATCAACCTCATTGGCGGCGATGCTGGATTATAGAAACGCCAATACTTACGGGCACATTATTACTATTGAAGATCCGATTGAATATGTCCATCCGCATAAAAACTGCATCATTATGCAACGTGAAGTGGGTGTAGATTGTGACGATTGGGAAATTGCATTAAAGAATACATTGCGTCAGGCACCGGACGTTATCCTGCTTGGGGAAATACGCGATAAAGACACTATGGAATTTGGTATTGCCTTCGCAGAAACCGGTCACCTGGCAATGGCGACTTTGCATGCGAACAGTTCTAACCAGGCACTTGATCGTATCATCAACTTCTTCTCTGAAGAGCGTAAACAACAGTTGTTGATGGATTTGTCTCTTAACCTGAAAGCCGTTATTTCGCAGCGTTTGTTAAAGACGGTTGATGGCAAGGGTCGAGCTGCCGCGATTGAAATTCTTTTAAACTCACCTTTAATTTCAGATTTGATTTTGAAAGGTGAAGTGCACGAGATTAAATCAATCATGGCTAAATCAAACGAACTGGGCATGAAGACTTTTGATCAGGCCCTGTTTGATCTATACGAAGCAGATAAAATTACACTGGAAGATGCTCTGCGATCTGCTGACTCAATGAACGAATTGCGTTTGCGTATCAAACTTGAAGGTAAGGAAGCCAAGGGCAAGGATAAGCAGGATGGCCTTGATCATCTTAGTCTGGAAGAAACCGAAGAAGAGTCAGGAATGATGCGTTAATTTTTTTGTTCTCGTGCTGATAAATAAATAATTAAAAACAATAACGGTACTCAATAAAGTATGGATATCACACCTTATTTAAAGTTGATGGTTGAAAAAGAAGCGTCGGATATATTTCTGACGACAGACTCACCGGTCAAAATTAAAATGGAAGGCAAAGCGACTTCTGTCGGTAAGACGGTGCTTACGGGTGAATTAACCAAAGCTGCGGCCTACGGAATAATGAATGAAAAGCAGATTGCAGAATTTGAAGATAGAATGGAGTGTGACTTTGCTATTCCTTTAGGCGATCAAGCCCGTTTTCGAGTTAATGTTTTTCGTCAACGTGGTGAAGTGGGTATGGTATTACGACGTATTCCAAATGAAATTCCGACTATAGCCCAGCTTGGTGTTCCGGATATTTTGTCTGAGTTAATTATGAATAAGCGTGGTCTTATTCTGATGGTGGGTGCAACAGGTTCGGGTAAATCAACTACGCTGGCTGCGATGATCAATCATCGTAATGAAAACATGGCGGGTCATATTTTAACGATTGAAGATCCAGTGGAATTTAGTCATCCAAATCTCAAGGCCATTGTGAATCAACGTGAAGTCGGTGTAGATACACATTCTTATGCGAATGCATTAAAGGCTTCTTTACGTGAGGCGCCAGATGTTATCTTGATTGGTGAGATTCGGGATAGAACGACAATGGAAGCAGCGCTCGAATTAGCGAACACCGGTCACCTGGCTATTTCTACCTTGCATGCGAATAATGCGAATCAGGCAATGGAGCGCGTGATTAACATGTTTCCACAGGATATGCATAAACAACTGTTTATGGATTTGTCATTAAATATTCGAGCTGTTGTTTCACAGCGACTGGTATTGGCGGTTGATGGAAAACGTACGGCGGCGATTGAGATTCTGGTTAACACACCTCATATTCAAGAGCTTATTCTTAAAGGTGATATCGACGAACTTAAAGTCGCAATGGCTGAAAGCGGCCAGAGAGGTATGCAGACTTTTGATGCTGCGCTATTTAATTTATATAAAGAAGGCCGTATTGAACTCGAAGAAGCATTGAACAATGCTGATTCAAGAACCAATCTTGAGAACAAGATTAGTTTTGGTTAATAGTAATCAAAAATTATTTTTCTGACTAAATTGCTAAATATAAACCACTAAGTTGGTTTATATGCTTCATGTATTTTTTTATAAACTTCTATATTAGTTTCCTTTCTTAACACTGCTAATTCCTATCGCATTGTTTTTGAATAAGAAAGATTGATTAATCCAATTGATCAAGACATCAGGCATAGATATTGCCGATATAATAAAAATTATTACAAGTCTTAAATAAATTATTTGTTTTCTAAAGGGGAAAGCATGAAAACCTGTCTTCGTTATTTATTCTACGTTGCTGTTTGTAACGTTACTCTCTCCATGTCTCTTGCCGCAGAAGAAGTTTCTTCTGATTATGAAGTAATGCAAGATGTGACCGTTACAGCAACCCGAGTAGATCAATCGCTTTATGATGTTCCCGCAGCAGTTAGTGTCGTTGATCAAAATGATATTGGTTCAGGCAAGCAAAAACTTGGCCTTGATGAGTCTTTAGTAAAAATGCCGGGATTATTTATGCAAAACCGTTATAACTTTGCACAGAGTTTAAAAATTTCGATACGTGGTTTCGGTGCGCGTGCAAATTTCGGAACGCGCGGGATAAAACTATATCAAGACGGTATTCCTCTAACGACGGTTGACGGTCAGGGCGGAATAGAGGATATCGATTTAAATTCAATTAATCGTATTGAAGTTATGCGTGGTCCAGCTTCATCTCTTTATGGAAGCTCTTCCGGTGGCGTAATAAATTTTTTTACAGGTGACGAAGCTGATGTTGATCCTTATGTAGAAGGCAATTTTAGTACGGGGCAATACCAGACTAACCTGGGTAATATAAAAACAGGCGGTCAGCTTGATAAACTTGATTATTTTCTAAATCTGTCACATCTGGATGTGACCGGTTATCGGGATCATAATCGATCACGCAATACTAAATTCAATTCAAAGTTTAAGTACGAAATTAATGATACTTCCGATTTTACCGCAATCTTTACAGCTTATGATGCGCCACAGGCAGATGATCCAGGCGGGATAAATCAGGCGGCAGTTAATACTGATCGACGTCAGGCTTTTGCAAATAATGTAAATTTAAATGCAGGTGAAGATATCGATCAACAAAAAATAGGCTTTAGTTACAAGAAACAAATCACACCGAATCAGGAACTGGAGTTACGCAACTATTATGTGCATAGAAATTTTCAGGGGCTATTACCAATCGCTGCTGATGGTTTTGTTGAGTTTGAACGCAATCAATTTGGAGGAGGAGCGCAATATAGCATAATGAATAATTTCCTGGGACTTGATAATCGTACGATTATTGGTTTTGAGATGGACACTCAGGAAGATGACAGGCAACGTTATGCAAATACAGCAGGTAATCAAGGTGCACAGGCTTTAAATCAGTTGGAACAAGGTGATTCCATCGGTGTTTATTTGCGTAATGAACTTGCCTTAACAGAGAATCTTGAACTGTCTTTAGGTATTCGCTATGACAAGGTTGATCTTGAAGTTGAAGATCGTTTTCTTTCTGACGGAAACCAAACATCAGAGTTAAATTTTGAAGAATTTAGTCCAATGGGTGGATTGTTATGGAAGATGAATCCCGCAGCAAATGTCTATGCAAATATTTCAAGTGTATTTGAAACCCCCACCTTTACCGAGCTTTCCGGTGTAGCGGCAGGAGGGTTTGCTAATGTTACGGCGCAAAAGGCATTAAATTTTGAGTTAGGTGTAAAAGGCGCAGTGAACCCACGCTTTAGTTATGATCTTGCTGTTTTTCATATTGAAGTTGAAGATGAAATTGTTAATACGTCCAATGTGAGCGGACGAACATTTTTTAATAATGCGGATACAACCAGAGAGGGTGTCGAAGCATCTATGTCTTTTATACCTTACACGGGTTTTAACATGGTGATGTCATATACATACAGTGACTTTACCTTTGATAATTTTCCCGCATCAGTTTGTACAACTTGCGCAGGTAACGAACTACCGGGATTACCTGAACATAATTTTTATACTGAGTTAGGTTATACACACCCGTCAGGCTTTTTCTCAAGTATCGACTTTCAATATGTCAGTAATATGTATGTCGACAATGCCAATACGGCATCAAACAGACCTTATGGCGTCTCCAATCTGCGCATGGGCTACATAAAAACGCTGGATGATATAGAGTTCACACCTTATCTGGGCATTAACAACCTGTTTGATAAAGAGTACATAGGCAATGTTCGTATTAACGCGTTTGGCAGCCGTTATTATGAGCCGGCTCCTGAATTTAATATTTACGCAGGTTTGAATGCAAGGTACTTGTACTGAATAATCAGAAGAAACCTTGTATTTACTATTAGTGAATACTATTGTTTATTTATTAAAAGGCCATTTATGGCCTTTTTTTATTTAATTAAAGTAACTTTGTGCCGATACAAATACCAAGGGTAACAACCTGACATTTGGAGTTAGCCGTGAGAGAGTTCATTCGTCATCCGTCCAGCATTCCTGTTCAGTTAATAAAACAAGATGGGATTAGCAGCTTGGGGTTAAATACATTAAATAATGTCAGTTTTGGCGGTGTAAGCTGTCTTTGTACTGAAGCGGTAGAAAAAAATAGCTCAGTAAAAATGATGATTCAGTGTGTAGATCCTTCCTTTGAGATTGATGGCAGGGCTGTATGGTGCAAACCCAGAAACAATATGTATGAAATAGGCGTTGAGTTTATTGTCAGTAAAGACAAGATGTTTTTACTGCGTATGATCGAGCAGGTATGTCATATTGAACATTATCGAAATGAACGCGCGCATAATGAAGGCCGGGAGTTAACGAGTGAAGAAGCTGCAAGGGAATGGATTAAAAAACATGCAGATAATTTTCCTAAAATGTAAAAAGCATATAAATCATGGATAAGAAAGAACCACTAACAGGATTCTCGGCGCTTAATAGTGCTTCGTTAAATAAAGGCACTGCTTTTACTAAAGAAGAAAGACGTTATCATAAATTACGCGGACTACTCCCTCCAAAAATTGTCTCTTCAGAAATTCAATTAGAAAGAACACTTAAAAACCTGCGTCGCAAGCAAGATGATATTGAAAAATATGTTTTCTTAACAGCACTGCAAGCGAGAAATGAAAAATTATTTTACCAATTAGTTATTAACTATATCGAAGAAATCATGCCCTTGATCTACACGCCAACAGTGGGTCAAGCTTGTAAAGAGTATGCGCACATGTTTCGTCGACCCAGAGGCATGTATATAACGGCGGAAGATAAAGGCGAGATTAAAGAAGTGCTACAAAATTGGCCGTATAAAGATATAAAAGTCATAGTTGTTACCGATGGTGAACGTATATTGGGATTGGGTGATTTAGGAACTAATGGCATAGGTATCCCTATCGGCAAGTTAGCCTTGTATGTTGCTTGTGCTGGAATACAACCAAATCAATGTTTGCCGATTATGCTTGATGTTGGAACAAATAATGTTGAGTATCTACACGATAATTATTATCTCGGCTTAAACCAGAACAGAATAAGTGGCGACGCTTATTATGATTTTGTAGATGAGTTTATACAGGGCGTAAAAGAAACGTTTCCCGATGCATTGATTCAGTTTGAAGATTTTCTGACACCCAATGCGTATTCATTGCTTAATAAATACCGTAATGATGTGTTGTGTTTTAACGATGATATACAAGGTACGGCAGGAGTTGCCCTGGCAGGCATTTATGCCAGTACTCGAATTTCAGGACTTAATTTTAAAGACATGAAGATTATGTTTTTAGGCGCAGGCTCTGCTGCAACAGGAATCGCAGATTTATTATGTTATGCCTTGCAGCGCGAAGGTTTGTCTGAAAGCGAAGCCAGACAACGTTTATGGTTTGTTGATATTGAAGGGCTGGTTGTAAAAAGTCGCAAAGGATTGTTGCCGCATAATGAACCTTATATGCACGAACATGAACAGCTTGGTTTTATTGATGCGATAAATGAAATAAAACCTGATGTATTAATCGGTGCGACGGGCGCACCACATACGTTTACTCATGATGTCATCGCAGCGATGTCAAAAGTAAACAGGCGCCCGACTATATTTGCCTTATCCAATCCAACGTCGCGTGCTGAGTGTACTGCGATGGAAGCTTATGAATGGAGTGATGGTAAAGTAATTTTTGCCAGTGGCAGTCCTTTTGCGCCAGTGAATATTGATAATAAAGAATTTGTGCCCGGTCAGGGTAATAATGTTTATATTTTTCCGGGCATAGGTTTAGGAGCCATTATAAGTGAAACCTCTGTGATCACTGAAGATATGTTTTTAATCGCAGCGCAAGTTCTGGCTGAACAAGTGAGCCAAAATGACCTGGATAAAGGCACGATCTATCCGCCATTAAAAAATATTCGTGAAGTTTCCTATAATATCGCTCTGGCAGTAGCAGAACACGCTTATGTCGCTAAAACAACAAAGCTGGAAAGACCTGATAATCTGGAAAAGAGAATCAAAGACTATATGTATGATCCTGCTTATTAAATCTGGTTTATTAATATTTTTGTAATAAAAATCGTCTTTTCTCGGTTAAACTAGAGTAATGAATAACTCATTTTCACGACGAAGATTCATACAGTATGCCATGCTTGGTTTGAGCAGCTTAGCGATGTCACGGTCTGTTTTTAGTTTCTCTACGACCTTAAATAAAAAGCACTATTTTGATAAAAGTCATAATATTGAACTACCTGAAGGCAGTTCAATCCGAATAGTTGCTGAATCAAGCAAACCCGTTATAAGTAAGCAATCTTTTCTTTGGCATAGTGCACCGGACAGCGGCGCATGTTATTCGACTGAAGATAATGGCTGGATTTACGTGTCTAATAGTGAAATTAAAAATCAAGGTGGCGGCGTTGGCGCTATAAGATTTAATAGTGAAGGCAACATTGTTGATGCGTACTCAATACTAAATAATACCTCGCGCAATTGTGCTGGTGGTAAAACGCCGTGGAATACCTGGTTATCCTGTGAAGAGTCCGGCGATCACGGACAAGTCTATGAATGCGATCCTGAAGGCAAACAAACAGCGCGAGTAAGGCCAGCAATGGGTTCGTTTAACCACGAAGCAGTAGCTGTCAATCAAAAGTCTGGTTATTGTTACATGACAGAAGATGAAGAAGATGGGTGTTTATATCGATTTAAACCAGATAAAAAAGGTGACTTATCTAGCGGAATACTTGAAGTTGCTATCGCAAACAAAAGTGTATTGTCATGGAAAAAGATTGAAGACCCTATAGCAAAAACAAAACCAACACGTTATCAGCTAGAAGAGGCCGCACGCTTTAAAGGCGGCGAAGGCATTATCTATCATGATGGTAAAATTTCATTTGCCACAAAAAAAGATAATGTGGTTTGGCAACATCATATTGATACCGGTTTAATTTCCAAAATTTATGATATGGCAGATTACTCAGGGCCATTGTTAACAGGCGTAGATAACATTGAAATTTCGTCGTCAGGTGAACTCTTAATCGCAGAAGACGGCGGTAATATGCAAATCATCGCGTTAGACCATCATCATCAACCACATGTGCTTGTGCAGGTTTATGATCAGGATAAATCAGAAATTACCGGTCCCGCATTCTCTCCCGATGGCAGTCGTTTATATTTTTCTTCACAAAGAGGAAAAACCGGAAAGAGTAAAAATGGTATAACGTATGAAATCACGTTTGCGTAGGAATAATTAGGGGATAGGGGATAGGGTTTAGAAGAGCAGATCCGCAATCTATTCCCTATAACCTATTCCCCATAACCTAATCAGAGCGCTTACAGCTTACCTTCGTTTTCGGAAAGATAAGCAGCAACACCTTCAGGGTTAGCCTTCATGCCGGCATCACCTTTATTCCAGCCCGCAGGGCAAACTTCACCATGCTCTTCGTGGAATAACAAAGCGTCAACCATACGGATCATCTCATCAACGTTACGACCTAATGGCAGATCATTAACAACCTGATGTCTAACAACACCATTAGTATCAATTAAAAAAGAACCTCGGTAAGCAACTGCACCATCAGCCGTTTCAACATCGTAAGACTTACAAATGCTATGAGTCATATCAGCAACCAGCGGATATTTAACCGCGCCAATACCACCATTATTAACAGGTGTATTACGCCACGCGTTATGGGTGAAATGTGAATCAATAGACACACCAATCACCTGAGTATTACGTGATTCAAATTCAGGGATACGCTTACTAAAAGCGATTAATTCAGATGGGCATACAAAGGTGAAATCCAGTGGATAAAAGAAAATAACCGCATTTTTCCCCTTAATTTCCTTTGATAAATTAAATTCGTCAACGATTGTACCGTCAGCTAATACAGCCGGTGCAGTAAAATCAGGTGCCTCGCGACCTACTAATACAGACATGGTGTGTCTCCTTTTAATGAAATTATTATGAATATAGATTGTTAATTAGTAGAGAAGTTGGCTTTTTCTCAACTCTACAATTTTTAGCGTCAGTGGCGATATTATCGCAGAAAACAGCTTTTTATGTTAAGCGTAATCTCTAAATAAATTACAGTGTGTGCTATAAATATCTATCAATATCAAGCGCACCATGAAAAACACCTAATATATCAATATGGTTATCTAATAAAATATATGTAATACGATAATGTCCATACAGAAGAATGCGGATATCTTCCTTTTCAGGCGTTTCGTATTTATGCCCAACTTCGGGGTTATCTTTGAGAATTTGAGTTTTATTGTAAATGCCTTCAACAACTTGTTTCGCGGCGGAGGGATTATCAAGAGCAATATATTCGTATATATCTTTTAGCCAGAGTTCTGCTTCATTAGTCCATCTTATTTTTGCCATGTCTTGATTCGATGTTCCATATCGTCATTTGAAATAGTCCGATTATTTCGAGAATCTGAAAGCCCACTTTCTACCATCCGGGCAAATGTAATCTCTCTGATAATTTCATCATATGATGAATCATCAGGAAGAGTGCTAATTAACTGTTTTATCTGATCTTTTGCAACAGACATACATAACCACCACATGAATTATTTTCAGTAACTCTATTTTTGCACAAATCGTATCTATTTTTCACATTAATCATCGTAACTGGCTATCCTTGCTGCCTCGTCGATTATAACCAGAGAAAACCTCTTTATTTTTATCGCGCTCCGACTGACAGTTAACGCATAAACGCACCCCGGGAATAGCTTGTCGACGAGCCTCAGGAATAGCCTCCTCGCATTCTTCACAATGAGTCAAACCTTCACCCACAGGCATCTCACTACGAGCCTGTTTGATCGCATCTTTAATACTCGCATCAATCTGTTCCTGAACAGCCCCTTCAGGAGCCCAACCACTAGCCATTGTTTTTTCCTTTATGAAGATTCTTTAACGAAGTATTAAATATAGGTTGCTAACGGGTATATGTAAATGTTTGAGATTTGTTTTCGCTTGATAGCGAGTTACTTTTCTTTGCGTGGCCAAAGAAAAGTAACCAAAAGAAAGGCCACCCCAGATGTCTTGCCCTAACGGGTTCCCGAGGTGTTGTTTAATTTAATCGGCACGCGCATAGGCGACGTCCCTGTCGCCAATACGCTCTCGCAACATCCTTGTTGCTCAACCGATGAAATTAAACAACACCTCGGCAAGCCATAAGGGGATGATCCATGCGTATAACGGATTTTGTGGGACGTACTATTAATTATCGAATAATAGTAATAGTTTACAGCCTTCATAAAAGTGAAGCCTAATCCTTTGAGAGCCTTTCGTTTCCATTGCCTGATATCTAAATACTTCTGCATTTTCTCCATAATAAATCGCTTTTGAAAACCAACCGTCAGCTAATTTTGATATTGCTTTGATTTGCATGGATGATTCATCGGTTTGGTCAGGCGAAGAAAATAAAAATTCAGCTTGGTATTTTATATTAAAAAGCCACTTTTTATTGTAATGATGATAAAAAATAGCTCGAGCTAACCTGTCAATTATTAGGTTGATCCGGTCTTCATCTAGTTTGTGCGCAAAAGTATTTATCATCTCTCCAGACGATGGGTCTATAGTATTTATAGAAACGGAGTTATCTGCAAATTTTTTTAATAAACTTGGGTTTCGATTTATTGCACGCCGTATCTTTGATTTATAATGATCACGCCCTATTTTATTTATTTGAAGACTCGCGCTAAGTACATATAAAAAATATTCGTCATCATTAGACTTTTTAGAATTATGAATTTCACATGATGGAACCGTTATAAGTTTTTTTCTTAAATCTACTCCATTAGACAAATCTTTTTTCTCTGGAAAAATACATTTTGGCGGAACATGTTCATAACTAGTTGCAAGTTCTTCACACATATAACATGTTGTTGAAGATTTATTCATTATGTCGCTATTTAAATTTATGCTTTAGTGTAAGATTAAGTTTGAGTTATTATAGTAAAACTCGATAAAGCTCATGTCCGCTTTCATAATACTTTTTCTCAAATGGACTTATGAACTGATCCATTTCAATGGTTTCTATGGAAACAGGTTTATCAATTACAAGTTCTAATGCAAATTTAAATTCTTCTGCATAAATTCGCCAATTGGTTCTTAATTCAATTTGATCGCATAGACTTGTCATTTCAGGAAAAACCGGATGGCCATGCCAGCGGCGTTTTAGTTGATCTTTTTTTGGCCAGGGGTTGGGATAGAGAAGATAATGTTTTTTAATATTCCAGTTTGATTGTTTAATCATGCGCCAGATATCGATGACATCGGCTCTTATTAAAATTAAATTATCTTTATCATAAAAATTATCGTCACTAATAAACTTATCCAGACGTTTTTCAGATTTGTCGATGCCCACTATAATCGTATCGGTATTTTGTTGAGATAAAGCATAACTGCTCTCACCGGTGCCACAGCCGGAATCGAGTATAATAGGCAAGTTTATGCTATTGATTATTTCATTGGCTTTATGAAATATTTCGCCGCTAAAAGGTCGATAAGGTTTTCTAAATGGATTAGCCAGATGTTTTTTTATTTTATCTTCAAGATCTTTATGAACACCGGTTTGGTTACTCGTGACGATGCTTGATTTTTTAGACATATTGCTAAGTTTGAAACCGGATTACACTTTCTGCTTCGAATACAGGGCCATCAACACAAACACGTTTCATTGCCGGGCCTTTATCCGTTTCAATTAATACTGTACAACCGGCACAGCCGCCAACAGCACAAGCCATGTATTCTTCCAGTGATACCTGACAAGGTAGATCGTATTCTTTGGCAAGTTGTGCAACTGCTTTAAGCATTGACGTTGGACCGCATGAAAATATTTCGACTTCTTTGCGTTCATTTTCATCAAGATTGTCTAGCCAATGACGCGCCAGATCGGTGACGTAACCATTAAAGCATCCGGCGTAATCCTGTAAGCTGGTTAAACGTGATGGTATACCCCAATCATCTAATAGCGGCATGCTGGCAATGACATCCGATGGCATTTCTTTTAGCATGATTTGCGAAGGACGGCTTTTAAAAGGAAACGGAATTTCAGAACCCATGATAACTAACGGACTTAAGCCTTTTGTTGTGTTCTTGATATGTTCAGCAAGAAACACCATTGGTGGAATACCGACACCGCCGCCGATTAACAATGGCCGTTTTTTATAACCTTCCATTTTAAATGACTGGCCTATCGGACCAATCAAATCAATTTGATCGCCTACTTTGCGTCTGGATAATAAATCAGTGCCTTGCCCATGTACTTTATAAAGAACATCAATAGTCTTCTTTTTAGCATCACTACGCATGATCGACATCGGGCGACGCATGGCTAATGCCGGATCACATTGCATATGAATAAAATGTCCGGGCTTGGCGTGCGTTGCTGTTTCCGGTGCGTGTAAGCGAAGATGATATTGATCGCCAGCATAGGCATCTTGTGATAACAATTCTGCCTGTTCTACATATAATGTGTTACGCGTTACCGGGTGAGCCATTAATAATTCCTAAAGTGTCCTCTGTGGCTAACAGGTTTTTTATTTAAGTTCATTTCTATCAAATACGATTTTGCCATTTAACAGTGTGTGGCTAACCAGTCCTTGTAGTTCCCAACCCTGGAAGGGTGAATTTTTACCGGCACTGAGTAGATTCTTTTTATGTACGCTCTGATGTAAATTTGGATCGAGGATGCAAACGTCTGCATCTTTACCGATACCCAGTGTGCCTTTATCTATACCAAGAATATTAGCCGGTTGATATGTAAGTAGACTGATTGCTTCAGTAAATTTAATTTCTTTTCGATTTGCCAGATGTGACATGAGTGGTAATAGGTGTTCAATTGTTGATGCACCTGGTTCAGTCAAACTAAACGGCGCTGCTTTCGCATCAACATCATGCGGTTGATGATCAGAACAAACGGCGGAAATAGTGCCATCGTTAATACCGGCAATTAATCCTGCACGGTCGCGTTCACTTCGTAAAGGTGGTTGTAAGTGACAATCACTATTGTAATCCGCTATGTCCATTTCAGTTAAGTGAAGGTTACAAATGGCAGCATCTGCTGTTACAGGCAGACCTTGAGCCTGTGCATCTTTAATTAATTTAACGCCGCGAGCTGACGACACTCGACAAAAATGTAAACGTACATTGGTTTGTTCGGCCAGTAACAGGGCTCTGGTGATGGCTACTGTTTCAGCAGATTCAGGTATTGCTGGTAGCCCGAGCCTGGTTGTTATAGCACCTTCATGCGCAACACCATTATTTTTTAATGAACTGTCTTCAGCGTATAAGTAAATCGTGAGATCGCAACTGTGCGCATATTCAAAAGTGCGTCTTAATATTTCCGCGTTATCAATAGGCTGAAGTGCGTTACTAACACCTATACAACCGGCCTGTTTCAATAGATACATTTCAGCGAGGTGTTCGCTGTTTAATCCTCGTGTTAATGCGCCCAAAGGATAAATGTTGATTCGACCAGTCTCGCGCGAACGTTGATTAATAAATTCAACTACAGCCGGTGAATCAATAATAGGATTGGTGTCTGGGGGACAACATATAGAAGTGATGCCGCTACTGCTAGCAGCAAGACTTTCGCTTTGAAAAGTTCCCTTATGTTTAAAACCGGGTTCACGTAATCTTGCACAAAGATCGACTAATCCAGGCAATACAATACTGTCTTTCGCATCAATCTGTATATCGCTTTCAAAACCATCCGGTTTCTTTTTAATACCAACAATCTTTCCATCAGCAATAAATAAATCTTGTTTCGCATCCAGTTTATTTGCCGGGTCGAGTAGTCGCCCTTCTTTAATACTAATACGCATTATTTAGACTTTCCAATATCATCGGAGTGTCGACCCATGGTCATGGCCATCACTGCCATACGAACAGCAATACCATGACTGACTTGTTGCAGGATGACGGAATGTTCGCCATCAGCAACACTGGAGTCAATTTCAACACCGCGATTTATCGGGCCGGGATGCATGACAATTGCATCGGATCTGGCTTTAGCCAGACGCTCGCTGGTCAGGCCGTATCGTTGAAAATATTCCTGTTCACTGGGTAGTAACGCGCCGCGCATACGTTCTTTTTGCAGTCTTAACATCATGACCACATCAACATCTTCGAGTCCTTTATCCATATCGTGATAGACATGTACGCCCAGGTCTTCAACACCGGCGGGTATTAAAGTATGAGGTGCGACAATTCTGGTTTCCAGAACACCCAAAGTATTTAAAGCGTGAATTTCCGAACGGGCAACGCGCGAGTGCAGTATGTCTCCAACAATGGCGACTTTTAATTTTGAAAAATCCTGTTTGTGTCGTCGAATGGTAAACATATCCAGCATCGCCTGAGTCGGATGGGCATGGCTGCCATCGCCGGCATTAATAACGCTAATGTGGGGTGCAACCTGTGTTGCAATATAATGTGCCGCGCCGCTGTTAGCGTGGCGAACAACAAACATATCGCAGTGCATGGCTTCCAGCGTATGTAAGGTATCACTAAGCGTTTCACCCTTACTGGTGGCTGATGTTGAAATATTCAGGTTAAGAATGTCTGCGGACAATCTTTTTGCGGCTAGCTCAAAGGTGGTACGAGTTCGCGTACTGGGTTCGAAGAATAAATTGGCAATAGTTTTACCACGCAGCAAGGGGACTTTTTTAACATGTCTCTCGCCGACACTGGCGAAAGATTCAGCGTGATCAAGAATGCTAAGAAGTAACGATTGGCTAAGACCTTCTGTAGAAAGAAAATGCTTTAGATTGCCGTTTTTGTCGAGTTGAATTATGTTTCCAGTCATCCCGTATTTAGTTTCCAGTACCCGAGAAAGATAATGTCAGGGGCTCTGGGCCAAGGAGTTTAACATGCTCCCCCTCTTTCAGCGTAATGGTTTTTCCAATGATATCGGCTTGAATGGGTAATTCTCTCCCGCATCGGTCAATCATCACAACAAGCGTAATGCTGGCAGGTCGACCATAATCAAAAATTTCATTCATGGCGGCGCGAATTGTTCTGCCGGTATAGAGCACATCATCAACCAGAATAATGTGACGATTATCCACCGCAGCGGGTAGATTGCTGGGACTTACTTCAGGATGCAAACCCAGTGTACTGAAATCATCACGATAGAAAGCAATATTCAGCTTACCTAATGGTTCTTTTAGCTTAAGAGATTCATGTAATCGTTTTGCTACCCAGGCACCACCGCTTTTTATGCCAATCATTAAAGGATTGTCATAAGCATTGGCCTTGCAATAAGTTTGCGTAGCTTCACTCAACTCGTTTAGCAGTTGATCAATATTGATAGTGTCAGACATGAATGCTAGTTTTCCTTATTTGAACCTATTTATCAATTATTCTCACTTAACCATGTTTCAAGAATAAGTCGGGCTGCGACTGCATCGAGTTCACGAGTCGATTTTAATTCGCGTCGGGCTTCATAAGAAGAGAGTTGTTCTTCCATCATTTCTGCCGGAATATGGTAACGGCCTTCAAGTTGCCTGGAAAAACGTTCGGCGATATCCGTCATCTCCTGGCGCGATCCATCAAGTTGCAGTGGTTTGCCAACGATGATGCGATCCGGATTCCATTCCTTGATTAAACGCGAAATGCTTTCCCAGTCAGGTTTATCATTAATGGATTTTATTATTTCAAGTTCAGTTGCCGTTGCTGTGATGGTCTGGCCAACGGCAACGCCAATTCGTTTCTTTCCGCAATCAAAGCAGAGTAAAGTTTGATTGCTCACGCGTGGCCAATATCGGAGGATAATTTATCAATATCCACACCTATATGGTTTGCGGCAGACTGCCAGCATTGTTCTGATGAAGTATTGAAAATGATCTCTAAATCGACCGGGCCATTTAACCATGCATTATTCATTAGCTCCTGTTCGAGTTGTCCCGCAGACCAACCGGCATAACCCAGGGCGATGAGGGATTCATCCGGCCCTTCCCCCTCTGCTATTGCTTCGAGAATATCCTTCGATGTTGTCACACAAAGTTCAGGTGAAACAATGATCGATGAATTCCACTCTTTGCTTGTTTGATGCAAAATAAAACCGTGGTCGATATGCACCGGCCCGCCCTGAAAAATTTTTTGCTTATTTGCCTGCAGGTTATTAACGGGGATGTCCATTTGCTCGAAAATTTCACCTAGTCCGATTTCTAATGGTTTGTTTATAACGATTCCCATCGCGCCTTCTTCATTATGAACGCAGATATAAGTGACGGTTTTCTCAAAGTTGGGGTCTTTGAGATTCGGCATCGAAATCAAAAACTGATTTGTAAGATCTATTTGCTGCATGTTTATATCTAAATCAAAGTGAGCTGTTTTTTGTCAATTTTTCCAGTAATTTGTATGAAAGTTTATACCCAAGATACCTGAAGATGCGGGATTTAGAGTGCGTTTGTTTTTATTCAGAGCGAGGCGCGAAGCTTCCGCGTCCTGCTTACGCCCCTTGCCTACAATCCCTGTAGGCAACGACGCGCATGGC
>Ga0214472_10001965_pt1 | contig 22353 bp, 17 predicted proteins | sample RVTome_6_FD_207662 | JGI IMG/M metagenome (GOLD analysis project Ga0214472, IMG submission 207662) | Soil microbial communities from uranium-contaminated site in the Upper Colorado River Basin, Wyoming, United States - RVT140D175 | ecosystem: Environmental > Terrestrial > Soil > Contaminated >...
TGCTTTGCCTGAAGCTGATGATATTCACCCTGAAAAACAAGCGTAAAACACAGGCCGACGACGAAAGTCATTGAGGAACTGACGACAAAAGCATACCAGTTTTCCATACCCATCCAGAATATCATCGTAACAGGCAACGTCATGAGGAAAGAAAGCATTAACAGGATAATGCCGGTAATAAACAACGCCGGAGATAATATTTTCAACTTTTTTCATAAACATGTTTATTGGACGTATTAAAATATTAATATCCCGGCGCGTAAAAATTCTATTATTAAAAAAAGGAAAGGCGTTAAATTTTCGTAAAAAAACTTCTTGTGCAGGTTATTTCTATCTTTCGAGCAGTTAGAGAAGGCCTTTTAAATCAAAAATCATCATTCTCCGGGGCAACAATGTCATTCAGCACGTATTGAATAGTCAGTTAGCGGCTATTCCTGTGGATTCAGCTTTGCTAGTCAGGCTTTATTTTTTTAGATTATCGACTACCTGGACTGTGCAGCCTGCCGTATTATACGTTTATGCCAGATAGTCAGAATTTTCCCCGTATTCATAAACTTCCTGATTCGGTTGCTAACCAGATAGCAGCGGGTGAGGTGATTGAGCGACCTGCTTCTGTTGTCAAAGAGCTTATTGAAAACAGTATTGATGCGGCAGCAACAAAGATTCATATCGATCTTGAAGATGCGGGTGTTGGTTTGATACGTGTGCGTGATAACGGGCAGGGGATACATAAAGAGGATTTGCAATTAGCATTACAACCGCATGCGACCAGTAAGCTATCTGATGCTTCTGATTTATCGCAAATTGCCAGTTTAGGATTTCGTGGCGAAGCGATTCCGAGTATTGCTTCAGTGTCTCGTTTTAAAATGACTTCCCGGTTAATGGGTGAACAGCTGGCATGGACTATCGATAATAAATTTAATATTAAACCTGCTGCACATGAAACAGGGACGACGGTTGAAGTAAATGATTTGTTTTATTCTACACCGGGGCGACGTAAGTTTTTAAAAACCGGGAAAACCGAGTTCCTGCATATCCAGTCTTTAATACGCGCAATTTCCTTAAGTCATTTCTCAACCGGTTTTTTTGTTAAGCATAACGAACAAGCTTTGTATCGATTACCTGCATGCAGTGATGATGTTGAACAACGTATAAAAAACATTTGTGGTAGTTCTTTCCTGAATAAAAGTGTGCGTGTTGATGCAGAAAATGATGGTATGCATTTATGGGGCTGGATTGGGTTGAATGATGTTGCGCGTAGTCAGTCGGATAGACAATATTTTTATGTCAATGGTCGTATGGTGCGAGACAAGCATGTGAATCATGCCATACGTCTGGCTTATGATGATCGTATTGCAACAGGACGTTATCCGAGTTTTGTTTTGCATCTCAACATGGATCCTTCATTGCTCGATGTGAATGTGCATCCGGCGAAATCAGAAGTGCGTTTTTCTGACACCAGAAATATCCATGATTTTATTTATGGCAGTTTACTCGATAGTTTAAAACAACCGCTTGTGTCTGTTGCCAGTGATATGCATAGCGATGGGCAATATGAAATGCAGGACATGAATGCACAACAAACTGTGAATGAGGAAATTCCAGATTATCAAAATCAAACAAATAGTTTTAAACAAATGGATGTGCTGCAAAAAAGAAAAACTTCTGCAAAATATGTATCCCTGTTTTCCGGGCAATTTGTTATTGCTACGTTTGATGAGGAACAATATCTGGTCGATATTGCTAAAGCCAGAGTATTACTCACAACGCTTTATCTACTTAATAACTTTAAGGTGAATAAAATTATTAAGCGTCCGATACTTGTTCCGGTGAGTTGTGAATTAACTGAAGATAGACTTGAGTTGATTGTTAATAATACAGCGTTAATTAATCAATGGGGTTTTGAATTAGAACAAATATCACCAACACAAGTTATGATCCGTTCAATGCCCTCACGTTTAATGTACGCAGAAACAATTTCTTTAGTGAAAGATTTATTAAACGCGATTGCAAAAAAACAATCTGTAGTAGAAATAGCGGCGATTCTGGCACAGCACGTTAATGATTCTGGTACAGAATTAAATGAGGAAAGTACCTTGCAGTTATTAAGTGAAATTAATTTTTATGAAAATAGTGCTAACGACGTACAAAACTTACCCTGGCGAAGACTTGAACCGTCTTTATTACAATCGCTTTTACAAAAATAATGTCTGATAAACCGTTTGTTGTTTTCATTATGGGGCCGACTGCTGTAGGCAAAACAGATCTGGCGGTTCAGTTACACGAAAATATCGATAGTGAAATTATCAGTGTCGATTCAGCAATGGTTTATCGTGGAATGGATATCGGTACAGGAAAACCGGATAAAGCACTGCTTGAAAAAGCCCCGCATCGTTTGATTGATATTTGTGATCCGAATGAATCTTATTCAGCAGCACGTTTTCAACAGGATGCTCGTGTTGCCGTTGAGCAAATTCACGGAAACGGCAAAGTTCCGATACTGGTTGGTGGAACAGGCTTATATTTCAGGGCACTCGAACAGGGTTTAGCAGAACTACCTGAAGCAAATTACCGAATACGAGCCAGACTTGAAGATGAAGCTGAAACAGAAGGTTGGCAAAGTTTGCACGACAAATTGAGCAAAATAGATCCAGAAGCGGCAGCACGGATTAATGAAAATGACCCGCAAAGAATTCAGCGTGCGCTGGAAGTCTATGAGATTACTGGAGAAACACTGACCGATTTATTATCGGAAGGCAGGAAACAGCCATTTCCATACCCGATTAAGAAAATTATTCTGTCTGCAGAAGACCGCTCATTGCTACATGAGCGCATAAAACAACGATTTTTAGCTATGTTGGAATCTGGTCTGGTCGAAGAGGTAGAGAAACTGCATCAGCGTTGTGACCTTTCTTTGGCTATGCCTTCCATGCGATTAGTAGGCTACAGGCAGGTTTGGCGTTATCTGGAAGGTCAAACCGGTTATGAGGAAATGCAGGAACACGCAATTATTGCAACGCGACAACTGGCCAAACGCCAGATAACATGGTGTCGAAGTGAAAGTCATGGCAACTGGTACGATCCACTCGAATCCGGTATTTTGTCTAAAATACTGCAAAATCTTGAGAATTCACCGTAAATTCCTTTTATTTGTAATATACTTAGCCGAGAATAACTAAAAAAGTCGCAATTAACCTATCGCGACACACTATAAGAATAATTAGCAGCAAGGAGAATTATCATGAGTAAGGGGCACTCATTGCAGGATCCTTTTTTAAATGCGCTTAGAAAAGAACGAATCCCGGTATCTATTTTTCTCGTGAACGGTATAAAGCTACAAGGACAAGTAGAATCTTTTGATCAATTTGTCATACTACTAAAAAACTCGGTGAGCCAATTAGTTTATAAACATGCGGTTTCTACCATTGTGCCAGCGAGAAACGTCAAGCTTCCGCGAACGGATGAAGACGGAGAAGAAAGCTAAATTTAATTTACTGGTAATCATTTGGAATCAAAATCCGCTGATGTTCAGCGAGCCTTAATAGTTCACGTCGATTTCAAAAAATCTTCTGAAGACGGTGCATTCAATGAATTTGTGCAGTTGGTTGAATCTGCTGGTCTGGAAGTTATTGATTCAATCAGAGCACCGCGTTCAGCACCCGATGCACAGCTTTTTGTCGGAAGCGGTAAAGCGGACGAAATCGCGCAAGCTGCGGAGGAACTGGCTGCGGATGTTATTATCTTCAATCATTCCCTTATGCCAGCGCAGGAACGCAATCTTGAAAAGCATTTCAATGTTCGTGTTATCGACCGAATAGGTTTGATTCTAGATATCTTTGCACAACGCGCCCGTAGTTATGAGGGTAAGTTGCAAGTTGAATTAGCCCAGTTGGAACATTTATCGACACGTTTGATTCGTGGTTGGACTCACCTGGAGCGACAAAAAGGCGGCATTGGTTTACGCGGACCGGGTGAAACTCAATTGGAAACTGACCGTCGTTTGATTGGAGCCCGAATTAAGTTGATTAAAGGCCGTTTACAAAAGGTACATAAACAGCGTCATTTGAGCCGACAGCAACGTAAAAAACATAATATTCCTGTTGTTTCACTCGTCGGTTATACCAATGCGGGTAAATCTACCTTATTCAATTATTTGACGGGCGCTAATGTAGAAGCGGCGGATCAGCTATTTGCGACACTGGATCCGACATTAAGACGTATTGAGATAGCAGGTAGAAATGTTATTTTGACTGACACCGTAGGATTTATTCGCGATTTGCCGCATGAATTAGTCGAATCATTTCAGGCGACCCTGGATGAAGTACGAGAAGCCGATCTATTAATACACGTTATTGATGTTGATCATGAGCAACGCCAGCAACGAATCGATGATGTTAATCAGGTTATTAATTTAATTGGTGCGACAGATGTGCCCCAGATTGAAGTTTATAATAAAATTGATAATTATCCGGAAATGCAGCCAAGAATCGAATTAGCAGAGAATGACCTGAATACGCGAATCTGGTTATCGTCGCACACAGGTGAAGGCATTAATTTTTTACAGGAAGAGATTGAAAGACACATTAATCAGACTAGACAACATCATTTTTTGAATTTACCCGTGACGGCGGGGCAATTACGCGCCAAACTCTTTGATATAGGCGCGGTCAGACATGAAGATGAGAATGAAAAGGGTGGCTGGACTATGGAAGTAGAGCTTGAATCATTCAGATTGCACAAATTATGTGAGGAAGCCAGGCTCGACATTTCTCAGTTATACCCAAGAGATTTGAATATGCAGAATTAATAGTGCGTCTGTTTTTATTCAGAGCGAGGCGCGAAGCTTCCGCGTCCTGCTCGCGCCCCTTACCTACGTCCTGTAGGTAACGACGCGCATGGCCGCTCCCTGTAAGGAGGAGCACCAACAGTAGGCGCTATAGGCGACGAAACTATGGGTGAAAACAGATGTGCTATAAAACGGCATATTCAAGTTTCTTGGGTATAAGGTTGCAGTAAGGGGCTAGTCGCTATTAAGATTCACTTCCTGATCTCTGCTATTGAGCAAACAACACTAAAATATTTCCTTGGAGAGTATTAAATGGGCTGGAATGAACCACCTGACGGTAAAAAGGATAAAGATCCCTGGGGTAATCGTGGCAATAATGACGGACCTCCGGATTTGAATGAAATTATTAATAAAATGCAGAAAGGCTTAGGCGGCATGTTTGGCAGCCGACCCAACCGCATAGATAACAATAATTCCATGTTTCCCTTTGTAATAGGCATTATTCTCCTCATCGTGTGGCTTGCGTATGACGTGACTTATTTTATTGATGAGCAGGAACGCGGTGCGGTACTTCGATTTGGCGCGCATGTTGAAACATTACAGCCGGGCATTAACTTCAGATTACCCAGACCGATAGAAAATGTCATTGTCAGGAATGTTGGTCGAGTACAGCGATTGACACACAGAGCGACAATGTTGACGCAAGATGAAAATATTGTTGATCTGGAAGTCGCTGTTAAATGGAAGATAAAAGATGATCTAAGTGCCTTTTTATTCAATGTAAATGATCCGATAGCGACATTGCAGCAAGTGACGGAAAGTGTAGTGCGTGAAGTTATCGGTAAAAGCAAACTTGACTATGTATTGACGGATGGTCGATCCGAAGTTGCACAAAAACAACGAGATTTGATAATCCATGTATTAGATGAACAATATAAAGCCGGTATTTATGTTGAAAGTGTAGAAATGTTGTCTATTAAACCACCAGAACAGGTTAAAGCTGCATTTGATGAAGCGATTAAAGCAAGAGAAGACGAACAGCGTTATGTCAACGAAGCTAAGGCTTATCAGAACGAAGTTATCCCGGTTGCACGTGGCGGCGCTGCACGCTTACGTGAAGAATCGAATGGTTATAAAGCTCGTGTTATTTCAAAAGCAGAAGGTGAGGCGAGTCGCTTTGAACAATTATTAACTGAATATCAACGTGCGCCGGAAGTAACGCGTGAACGTTTATATATTGATGCTATTGAATCAGTCTTTAGTAATTCCAATAAAGTTTTTATTGATAATGATAACGGAAATAGTTTGATGTATTTACCCATAGATAAACTGATAGAACAAAGAAAGAATAATAATTCAAATTCTTCAGCAACTAATTTTAATGATATTACGTCTTCTAGCTCGTCTGCTCTTGATGAAGCCAGGCAAAAATTTGATAGCCGTATGAGAGGGACAAGATAATGAATACATTTCAAAGAATATTTATTCCTCTGGTAGCTGTTATCGTTATAGGTTCCTTTTTTATTTTTAAGGTTAATCAATGGGAACAGGCGGTTGTATTCAAATTTAAAAAAATTGACTCGTCTGATTTTAAACCAGGACTACATTTTATGGTGCCGCTGATGAATACGGCAAAGAAATTTGAAAAAAGATTGCTAAATCTTGATCAACCTTCACGACGTTTTTTAACGATTGAAAAGAAAGACGTGATTGTTGATTACTATGCCAAGTGGCGTATTTCAGATGTTAAGAAATTTTATATTGCCAGTAATGGTGGCAATATTGAATACGCAAAAACAGAGTTGATTTCGCAAAGTCTGGATCAGGCATTGCGAGATGAGTTTGGTAAAAGAACCGTTCAGGAGGTTGTTGCTGGTGAACGTGATGAGATACGCAAGATTGTTACTGATACATCAGAACAATTAAAAGCGAGTTATGGAATTGAAATCATTGATGTTCGAACCAAACGTATCGATTTACCGGATGAAGTCAGTGATGACGTTTATAAACGTATGCGTTCTGAGCGTGTACGCGTTGCTAAAGAACTTCGTGCACAGGGTAATGAAGCAGCAGAAAGAATCAGAGCGGTAACAGACAGAGATCGTGAAGTTATTCTGGCCAATGCTTATCGCGATGCTGAAATTATTCGTGGTGAAGGTGATGCTCAGGCTACTGAAATTTATGCAGAAGCTTTTAGCAAAGATAAAGATTTTTATTCTTTTTATCGCAGTCTGAATGCTTATAAGAACAGCTTTAATGATGGTAATGATGTGTTGTTGATTGAACCTAAATCAGACTTTTTCAGATATTTTAATGACCCAAAAGGGAAGTAGTAATATCAGGGAATTATAAAATAATTGTTTGATATTAATTTTTCTGATTTGCTGGCAGCATTAGCGCTGGTTTTTGTTTTCGAAGGTTTGATGCCATTTATAAATCCCGATGCAATGCGCAAGATGTATCTGTTGGCTGCTCAAATGGATAATCGAACGTTACGCTTTATAGGTATCTCGAGCATGTTGCTTGGCGTGGTACTGTTATATCTTGTTAGATAGATTATTTAATCAATAAATAAATCATGACTATTACTAATCGTTGGTTACTGCCGGAAGGTGTTGAAGAGATATTGCCGCCAAAGGCAATGCAACTGGAATACTTGTGTCGAACAATCATAGATTTACTTTCTACCTGGGGATATGAATTTGTTATTCCGCCGATGATTGAATATCTTGAATCTTTATTGACCGGAACAGGTGAAGATCTCGATTTAAAAACATTTAAGCTTACCGATCAATTGAGTGGTCGTTTGATGGGTATTCGTGCGGATATGACGCCACAGGTCGCACGTATTGATGCACATTTATTAAAACGCGATACACCAACCAGGCTTTGTTATCTCGGTTCTGTTTTACACACGCGTCCGGGTAAATCAGGTGAGACCCGTTCGCCATTACAATTGGGCGCGGAGCTTTATGGCCACGCCGGTGTTGCCAGTGATATTGAAATTGTTAAGTTGTTGTTAGCAACATTAAAACATGTTGATATTAATCAAACGTATATTGATCTGGGGCACATCGGTATCTTTCGAATATTAAGTTCTGATTCATCCTTGAATGATGAACAACAGACAGCCGTGTTTGAAGCATTACAGCGTAAAGCGAAAGATGAGTTAAAAGTTTTATATAAAGAATGGAAAGTTAAAGATAATGCCAGTCAGGCGTTACTCGACCTGATTGATTTAAACGGTGATGTATCTGTTCTGGCTGAAGCAAAAAAATTATTTAAAAAGTTATCTCCTGAAGCTGTAAATTACGTTGGTGAAATAAAAGTACTGGCCGATTCGATCAAAGATCAATCTGACGTTACTATCAATATCGATTTGGCTGAGCTACGTGGTTATCATTATCACACGGGTATGGTTTATACTGCTTTTGTTCCAGGTAAGGGAGAAGGTATTGCCTTTGGTGGACGTTACGATGACATTGGTAGTGCTTTTGGTCGAGCCAGACCGGCGACGGGCTTTAGTCTTGATGTGAAATCTTTATTAAAATTTCAAACCACTGAAGTAAGCATATCAAAAAGAATTTTTGCCCCGGCATCTAGTGATGTCTCATTGCAGAAAGAAATTAATAAATTACGTTCTTCAGGAAAAATAGTAGTGCAGGAATTGAAAGGGCAAAAAGCAAAAGCTGGCAAAATGAACTGTGATCAACAACTCGTGCTGGAAAAAGGCAAGTGGATCGTTAAAAAATTAACTAACTAATTAAAGAAAGACTTAAATGGGTAAAAATATAATAGTACTGGGAACCCAATGGGGAGATGAGGGCAAAGGAAAAATTGTTGATCTGTTAACGGAAAAAGCAGCAGCAGTCGTACGTTATCAAGGCGGACATAATGCCGGTCATACCGTTATTATTGAAGGCAAAAAAACGATTCTGCATTTAATACCCTCCGGAATTTTACATGATGGTGTTGAATGTCTTATTGGTAATGGCGTTGTTCTTAGTCCGCATGCATTAATGGAAGAAATTAGAATGCTGGAAGAGAATGGCGTTGCAGCACGAAAATTTATAAAAATAAGTCAGGCTTGTACTTTAATATTGCCTTACCACATTGCGCTTGATCAGGCGCGCGAAAAAGCCAAAGGTAAAGCCGCGATTGGTACGACCGGTCGAGGTATTGGTCCAGCTTATGAAGATAAAGTTGCGCGCCGTGCGTTGCGCGTTGGTGATCTTATGCACGATGCACTTTTAACAAGTAAGCTTGAAGAAGTTCTGGAATATCATAACTTCATGCTGACAAATTATTATAAATGTGATGCGATTGATTATCAGGAATCATTGGACGATATAAGAAAGTTGTCTGAAGAACTGGTTCCTATGATTGCCGATACCGGCAGTCGTCTTAATGAATTACATGTAGAAGGTAAAAATATTCTGTTTGAAGGTGCCCAGGGCACATGGCTGGATATTGATCATGGTACATACCCATTTGTTACTTCATCTAATACAACCGCAGGTGGCGCAGCAACCGGAACAGGATTTGGCCCCCGTCATTTTGATTATGTCCTCGGTATTACCAAAGCGTATACAACGCGTGTTGGTTCAGGTCCTTTCCCTACAGAACTATTTGATGATATTGGTGCGCACCTTGCCAGGGTCGGCCATGAGTTTGGTGCCACAACGGGTAGAGCAAGACGTTGTGGCTGGTATGATGCTGTTGCCATGCGCCGATCTGCACAAATAAATAGCTTAACCGGCTCATGTATTACCAAACTCGATGTGTTGGACGAATTGGAAACGATTAAAATCTGTACCGCTTATGAAATTGACGGCAAGACAGTTGATATTCCACCTATCGGCGCAGAAGAGTTTGCCAAATGCAAACCGATATACGAAGAACATCCGGGTTGGCAATCGAACACCGTCGGTGTGACTAATTATGATGACTTACCGGAAAAAGCGTGTGCTTATCTTGATCGCCTTTCTGAATTAACCGGAGTACCGATTGATATTGTTTCTACTGGTCCTGACCGAGCAGAAACAATCATAAAACGTGATTTATTTTTATAAAACTTGTATGGTTATAAAAATAAATTGAGTATGATTTGTTTTACGGGTTTCATGGATAAAAGCTTGGAAAAAATACAAGGAGACATAGATAATAAAAAAATATAAATAATAATAATAAAACTCACTGGAAAAGTTCTGGTGGTGTAACCTCGGGGTTATTAAATTTCAATGCGAATTGTATTGCAATCATTTAATATACTGGATATTAAGACTGTCTTTATTCAAGCCCGTTCCTTTTTTGTAACACAAAAAAACGATCCTTCTTTTACAAATAAAATAAACCGTAAACACGTTGTTTCTTCATGTACGGTATTTTTTCAAACATACATAGCTTTATACCCAAGATACCTGAAGATGCAGGTTTATAGCACACCTGTTTTCATCCAGAGCTTCGTTGCTCCTCCTTACAGGGGGCGGCCATGCGCGTCGTCGTGCCTCGCTCTGAATAAAAACAAAAGCACTCTAAATCCCGCATCTTCAGGTATCTTGGGTATATACCTTAGCAACAATGGTGGTTGTGGTTTTCTATGAGCATTCTGGATAAATTGCTAAATCGCAATCGGAAAGAGATTAAACCATACCCGATGCAAAAAGTGCTGACCAGGGATATTGAAAACTTAAAAAATAATATTTTGTCTGAAGATCCAGCTATAGCTACTGATCTCGATGGTGTAATAACTTATTGGAGCGGCGGCTCTGAACAATTGTTTGGTTATCATGGCGCTGAAACGACAGGGCGAAATTTTTCGATTTTATATTTTGATGAAGATCATACTTTCCTTGAAAAAAATATCTTTGCTGCACTAAAAACTAACGACACACACGAGTTGACATTAAGGCTTCGCAAAAAAAACAATGAGCCACTGTATTGCACTTTAAAAATTTCTACATTGCTTGATGCATCCGGGAAAGCATATGGAATGATGGGTTTTATCAATGATATTACCCAACAAATGCAGCAAGAGAAGGAAAAAAGAGTTATCAGTGATCGGAAGTATAAGGAAATATTTAATACGGTTCCTGTCTCTATCTGGGAAGAAGATATTTCAGAATTAAGAGTATTGTTTGGAGAATTAAAAGCACAAGGTGTCGCAGATATTGAAAGTTATTTACGCGAGCATCCAGAAATTGTTAAATCTGCAATGCGTTGCATTAAAACTATAGATGTTAATGATTATACGACCAAACTATACAAAGTAGCTTCGAAAAGTGATCTGATTGATAAATCATTGTCGCCATTTCTGACGAAAGACGCAAAAAAAATATTTATTTCTGAATTGGTTGCTATTTGGAATGAAGAAGAAATATTTACAGCAGAAACAACCCATAAAACACTTGATGGTAATCTACTCTATTTAAGCGTGATGATTAGAATCCCGTCAGTAAAAGATATAGATAAGTCCATGCTGGTGTGTGTTCAGGATTTAACTTCAAATAAATTTACCGAAAATGCATTACGTATCAGTGAAGAAAAATATCGTTCAGTTGTTGATGCAACTTCGGAATGGATATGGGAGGTTGATACAAATAGACGCATCATTTATAGCAATGATACTGTTAATGACATTCTTGGTTATAGCACGATTGATATATTTAATGTCGATATTTGTGATTTTATGCATGAAGATGAAGCAAGTCGGGTTAAGTCCGAATGGACTGCTATATTAGAAGCTGAGAAATCATGGAATATTATAGAGAGAAAATGGACTGATAAAGACAACAAGCTTCATTATCTTGAAGGCTCTGCCTTTCCTATATATAACAATAAAAATAAAATTATCGGATACCGGGGTCTGGAACGAGATGTTACGGAGAAAAAAATTAATGCAGAATTATTAATCGTTGCGAAAAAAATGGCAGCTACTGGTGAGCTATCAGCACGTATTGCACATGAAATAAATAATCCTTTAGCAGGTATCAAGAATTCCTTTCAACTAATCAAGCAATCATTTGATCCAAAGCATAAAGATTATAAATATGTCGGGTTAATAGAAAAAGAAATTGATCGTGTTGCGGATATTGTGCGGCAAATGTATGGATTATATAAAGATAATGAAATAGAGTGTTTTGAGCTGAAAAAAATAATAGATGAAATTATTTTTTTGTTTAAATCTAATGCAAATAAAAATATTAAATTTGAAGTTGATGTTGATGTTTCAAGTGAAGCAAATATATTAAATTATTCTGAAGCGTCGTTTAAACAGATATTGTTTAATTTCATTAGCAATGCTGTGGATGCATATGATGAAAACGGTATTGTCTATATAAATAGTAAAGTGGAGAAAGGACTTTTTTATTTATGCGTCGCGGATAATGGTAGAGGTATAAACAAAGAAGATGCTTCCAGAATATTCGATCCTTTTTTTAGTACAAAAAGAACTCCCTATAAAGGTCTTGGCTTAGGATTGTCTACATGTGAAAATATCGTAGAATTATTAAACGGAAAAATCGAGTATATTTCTGATAAAAAATATAAAACAGAATTTAGAGTGACTTTGCCATATAAGGATTAAAAAATGGAACAGATTAAAGGTAACATCTTATTTGTTGATGATGAAGATACTTTCCGTCAATCAACCGTTGATCTACTGGAAAGGGAAGGGTATCGATGTGATTCTGTGGAAAACTCAACCAGAGCTGAAATATGCTTGCAGATGCATGACTATGACATAGTTATTGCGGACATCATGATGCAAGGGAATGAGAAATTACAGCTTACGAAAACGATAAGTGAGCAATATAGTAAACTTCCGGTTATCCTTATCACTGGACGGCCTACGCTAGATACTGCAATACAATCATTACAGCTTTCAGTAATTGCTTATTTGCTGAAACCATTTGAATTTTCCGAGCTACTTGGTTTTATAGACGAAGGCTTACAATACTCAAAGACTAAACAGACTGCCGATAAGCTCAAGGAAAGATTGAATGATTGGAAAGAATATTTGGATAACGTAAATGAGTTAATGATCAGACATGATATGGACGAGACAAATCCGGAATCTTTCGTCAATAATTCTTTCTATAATATTTTTATGGCGATGTCTGATATTGAACATTTATTCAGTGCCACCTATGCTGAATCAGCTGGTTCATATGCCTGCCATGCATTGAATTGTCCACGTTATCAAAAACTACAAGATGTTATTAGTGAAGCTATTACGGTTATTGATAAAACGAAAAAATCGTTCAAATCAAAGGAACTTGCTTTATTAAAGGAAAAACTGGAGCAATCGTTGTTATCACTGCCAAATAACTTAAATTAAATGCCTGATGCATGTCCGAAAAGAGAGCATGTTTGTATTTTTAATATTCAAACACAATCTGTATTTATATAGTTATAGATCTTTAAATCTCATTTTATCTTCGCATGTGTTCAAACAAGCCGTATTCCCATTGTCGGACTGCCATGACGACGGTTGTGCCGTAGCGATCATTCAAGGTTAAGCCTGCATCGCTGTCATTGAGTTCATTAAATTCCTTGACCAGTTTTTCCATTTTTTTCTGGAATACGGCATTGGAATTTTCAGCCAACATGCCGTTGATAACGAACAGGCGTTCGTTTGCTTTATTAAATCGAGTACTAAAAAATTCTTTTTCGACTTTGGATTGAAAGAACTTTTGAATCGGCCCGTTTTCTATCCAGGCGAAGTTAGACGCAACAAGCAGTTTGATTTTGTTCTTCGGTAATAAATCTATAATTTTTAAACGATCCAGTTTGGCCAGATACTGAATGCCTTGCGTTTCTGAAATTTTGTAAAGTGAGGTAATGTCATTCAATGTCCAACGATTTAAAACACAAACCGTCATTAATAATAACGATAAATCATTGACGATTTCTTTTTCCTGCTCTTCACTGAGTTGACTTATGTTGGACTCATCCTCTTTCATCAACGCTAATAAATCAGACAATTCTAATTCCATACACTGGCATAGCTGTTCCAGTCGTTTCAAAGTAAAGTTCTTTTCAGAAAACATTCGTTTTATACTGGCTTCGGACATGTCAATTTTTTTGGCGATATCAGCGTAAGTCAGGCCATGTCCCTTAAGTGCTTTTTTCAGGGTATTTATGAGATGAAGTGTTTGTGCCATATAGATTGTGTATGGTAGTAATAATTAATACGAATAGAGCATAAAAACAAAACAAATACAATATTGGTGGTCTATTTCAAGACTAATCGTTAATTTACAGGGAATTCAAACAATTGCGGGAGTCGTAGCAAATGATGTCTTTATTTAAGTTTCGCGGTTTTCTTCCGTACATCGTCATGGTTTTTCTAAATGCCTTTGTCGATTTGGGACATAAGATCATTATTCAGAATACGGTATTTAAGGTTTACGACGGCCAGGAACAAATTATCCTGACGGCAATCGTAAACGCATTAATTTTATTGCCGTTCATTATGCTACTTTCTCCTGCCGGATTTTGTGCGGACAAATTTCCTAAAAATAAAGTCATGCGAATCAGTGCCTGGCTTGCTGTCGGTATTACGCTTTGTATCACCTTGTTTTATTACATGGGTTGGTTCTGGCCTGCATTTGCAATGACATTTATGCTGGCATTACAAAGTGCTTTTTATTCGCCAGCCAAATACGGTTACATCAAAGAGTTAGTAGGTAAGGATAATCTGGCTTCTGCTAACGGTGTGGTACAAGCGGCGACTACAATCGCAATTCTGGCCGGTATCTTTGCCTTCTCAATTTTATTTGAGCATTTTCTAGCCGATGCTGTTATCACCGATAAAGCCTTATTACTTGAAAGTATTGCACCGATCGGTTGGGCATTGGTGGCATTCAGTGTCGTTGAATTATGTTTTGCTTATGGTTTGCCACAAAAACAAGCTGTTGATGAAGCAATGAATTTCAACTGGAAAACTTATACGAATGGTTCCTACTTAAAAGAAAACATGCGTGTAGTTCTTGATCGTGAAGTGATCTTTTTATCAGTGATAGGTTTATCTATCTTCTGGTCGCTTTCTCAAGTCATGTTGGCAGCATTCCCTGCGCATGCGAAAGAAACAATGAATATTATGAACACCGTTCTGATTCAAGGAACCCTGGCCTGTGCCGGTATCGGAATCATGATAGGTTCTATCATTGCCGGTCGTATTTCAAAGACACATATTGAAACAGGCATGATACCGATAGGTTCAATTGGTATTGCACTTTGTTTAGTTGTTTTACCCATGTTTGATAATATTTATTTTCAAATGCTTAATTTTCTTGCATGGGGTGTGTTTGGTGGTTTGTTACTCATCCCGCTCAATGCCTTGATTCAGTTTCATTCAGAAGAAGATGAAGTCGGTCGAGTATTAGCAGGGAATAACTTTATACAAAACATTTTTATGTTGAGCTTTCTTGGGCTGACTGTTCTGTTCGCTGTGATGGGTATGGGCAGCGTTGGTCTTTTTAATATTCTATTAGTCGTTGCTATAGTTGGAACGATTTATACGATTTATAAATTACCGCAGTCTTTAGTTCGTTTTATTGTCAGTTACATCATTGGTCATCGTTATCGTCTTGAAGTATTGGGATTACATAACATTCCTGAGACTGGCGGCGTTTTGATGTTGGGCAATCATATTAGCTGGATTGACTGGGGCATAGTGCAGATGGCATCGCCTCGACCAATACGCTTCGTCATGATTCGTAATATTTACGAACGCTGGTACCTAAAATGGTTTCTCGATATTTTTAATGTGATACCGGTTTCTGCGGGTGCGAGTAAAGGTGCGCTACAGGAAATCAATAATAGTTTGAATAATGGTGATGTGGTTTGTTTATTCCCGGAAGGGACGATTAGTCGAACCGGTCAGTTAGCAGCATTTCAACGCGGTTATGAAAAAGCAGCGGAAAATGCCAATGCCGTTATCTTGCCTTTCTATCTACGCGGTTTGTGGGGAAGCTGGTTTTCGCGTTCGAGTGAGAAGTTAAAGAACTTACGTAGCAGTGGCACTAAACATGACATTATTGTTTCCTTCGGCGAACAATTGCCGATAGAAACAACGCCGGAAAATTTAAAGAAACGCATCTTCGATTTATCGATTGATTCATGGGAACACTACACCAGTAATTTGCCAACGATTGGTTCTGCTTTTATCGATACAGCAAAACGTAACGGTGATGAACTCGCCGTTGCAGATTCTATAGCGGGTTCTTTAAACGGTAATAAGTTTCTAACCGCAGTAATTTGTTTCTCGCGACTCATTAAAAAACATTCGTCAGAACAAAATATCGGTTTGTTATTGCCGACCAGTAATGCCGGTTGTATTGCAAACATGGCGACGATACTTCGTGGCAAGACGGTTGTGAATTTAAATTTCACTGCCAGTCGTGAAGCATTACAGGGTGCAGTTAATAAAGCAGGCATTAAAACAATTTATACCTCGCGCAAGTTTATGGAAAAACTGCTTAAGAAGGGTATAGATCTGAATGATGCTTTCCCTGACAGCCAGTTTCTTTATATGGAAGACTTAAAAAATGAAATTGGTAAAACAACAGGCTTGTATACTTTTTTAACGGTTCTAATTTCGCCGGCATGTTTATTGAAATTGTTATATTGCAAAAAGGTCGATATAAATTCACCTGCTGCGATTTTGTTTTCCAGTGGTAGTGAAGGCATACCGAAAGGTGTCATGTTAAGTCATCGCAATATCATGTCTAATCTGAAACAAATATCAGACATGTTAAACACACAGGATACTGATGTGGTCATGGCGAGCTTACCGTTGTTCCATGCCTTTGGTTTAACGGTAACAACGTTCATGCCATTGGTTGAAGGTATCCCGATGGTTTGTCATCCTGATCCAACCGATGCAGTTAATATTGCCAAAGCTATTGCTAAATATCGTGCAACGATCTTTTGTGGCACATCAACCTTCTTACGACTCTATACAAAAAATCGTCGCATACATCTGTTGATGTTAGAGTCTTTACGCATAGTGATTGCCGGTGCGGAAAGACTGAGTCCCGATGTTCGTGAAGCTTTCAAACTCAAGTTTAATAAAGATATTTACGAAGGTTATGGTGCAACAGAAACAACACCGGTTGCCAGCGTTAATATTCCCGATGCTCTCGACGTTAATTATTGGCAAGTTCAAATGGGTAATAAACTGGGAACAGTAGGCATGCCATTACCCGGTTCCAGTTTTCGCATTGTTGATCCGGTTTCATTAGAAGAATTAGCAACAGGCGAAGATGGATTGATCTTGATCGGTGGCACACAAGTGATGCTTGGTTATCTTGATGATGAAGAAAAAACCAATGAAGTGATTACTGAAATAGATGGAAAGCGTTGGTATAAAACCGGCGATAAAGGACATCTCGATGAAGACAGTTTCCTGACTATAGTTGATCGCTATTCACGCTTTGCCAAACTCGGTGGCGAGATGATCAGTTTAACCGCAGTAGAAGAAACAGTACGCGCTGCATTAAATAAACCAGAACTGGAATGTGTCGCAATTAATTTACCCGATGAAAAGAAAGGTGAAAAAATAGCATTGCTAATTACAGAAGGTATAGAGTTAGAAGATGTAAAAAAAGCCATGCTCGAAGCCAAAGCAAACCCATTAATGATTCCATCAGAAGTCAAAGCCGTTGATGAAATACCAAAGTTGGGTAGTGGGAAGACGGATTTTAAGATGGCTAAGAAATTGATGCTTTAGTATGTATAAGAAAATAGTGAAATCATTATTTATATTCTTATGCATGGTTATGGCTGGATGTACATCAAATAAAGTTGATAATTATGTTGCTCCTGTAAAAATAGTTGAGAGTGCATACATAATAGCAAAATCTCAAAATTTTAAAATCAATGGTTTTTCTTTGCATCAGGATAGAAAAACAAGAATTAGCATTGGAAAAAATGTTTTGGTATTCGATGGCTATGTGGTGCTTGAAATACCGAAAGAGCCTATGATTGATGTTAGTCCAGAAAAAGCTGCTGGAGTGGCAATAGCAACTTGTATAACAGTATTACCCCTGTGCCCGATTAACTTGATGTTATTAAATACTGCAATAGGTAAAACAAAATATATTGAAAGAAAATGCTTTGGTGACGTAGAGTTCTTTGCTAAAAATAATGAAATTTATCAAGTAATGCTGGAAAAGTCGTCAGAGATTGAACCAATAATTAAAGTTATCTTTAAATCTAACAGTGCAGTAGTTGATGAAAAACATATTAATTGTAATGTTATGAATTAAATATATGTAATAAATATTTGGTGCCCAGAAGAGGACTTGAACCTCCACGGGATTACTCCCACTAGCACCTGAAGCTAGCGCGTCTACCAATTCCGCCATCTGGGCTTTATTTTTTAAAAACTGGCACCATATTCTACATTGAGTTTACTTTAAACTCGACGCGCTACGCGCGGTAGTTCTTATGCTAATGTGTCTACCCGCCGTTCACGCCATCCTGGCTATCACGGCATTCGGACTCCTGTCCATCATTCCGCCACATGAGCATGTGTTATACTACAGAACTTAAGAATCGCGGACTGTAACGAGCCGCACAATTATTGTCAATCAGTCTGGATATACATGACCAAAAAAAGAATAGCAGAGCCTGGCTCTAATAAAAAATTCGACTTACCTGAACGTGATGCCATTATGGCTTTTTTGCGCGAAGCAGGCCGGCCGCTTGCGCGTAAGCAACTGGCGGAAGCCTTTATTATCCGTGATCCTGAAATCCGTCGTGCTTTAGGGCGGCGCTTAAAAGCGATGACGCGTGACGGACAATTAATTCGTAATCGCCGTGGCAGTTATGGTTTGATTGAAAAAATGGACTTGATTAAAGGTCGCGTTATTGGTCATCCCGATGGTTATGGTTTTGTTGTGCCGGACGAAGGTGGTAAAGATTTATTTCTATCGGCTCGTCAAATGCGAACCATTTTAAATGGTGATCGTGTTCTGGTTCGTGAAGTCAGTGTTGATAAAAAGGGGAAGCGTGAAGGTTCTCTTGTTGAAGTTATAGAACGGGCTAATCATCAATTGGTGGGACGTTTTTATGATGACAAAGGTGTTTCTTATGTGGTGCCTGATAATAAGCGCATCAATCAGGATTTTTTAATTCCTCCCGATAAAAAAAATAAAGCCAAACACGGGCAGTTTGTTGTCATGGATATTATTCATCAACCGGAGAAGCACCGGCAAGCCATCGGCAAAATTGTAAATATTATTGGTGACGGTCTTGAAGGAAGCATGGCGGTTGATATTGCTATTCGTAGTTACGGATTGCCGTTTGAATGGCCTGATGCCCTTGAAGAAGAGATTAAAGGTTTAACGGATCAAATCGTATTAGATGACCTCAAAAATAGAAAAGATATTCGTGATATTCCTTTAGTAACTATTGATGGTGCTGATGCGCGTGATTTTGATGATGCGGTTTATTGTGAGAAAGAAGGTAATGGTTGGCGATTGTTAGTCGCGATTGCAGATGTGTCACATTATGTAAAAAATAAAACAGTTTTAGATAGTGAAGCACGTTCACGCGGAACCTCAGTTTATTTTCCTGATCGCGTTATTCCGATGTTGCCGGAAATATTATCGAATGGTTTGTGTTCGCTTAAGCCAGAAGTTGATCGTTACAGTCTGGTTTGCGAAATGAATATTGATGCAAAAGGCAAAGTTAAACGGTCTTCTTTTTTCAAAGGCATTATTAAATCAGCGGCACGATTAACTTATGATGAGATGCAATCGATTGTTGTCGATAAAGATAATGATGCCAGAAATAAACGTGGTGAATTAGTAACGCATCTGGATGATCTGTTTCAGCTTTATCAACTCTTACATGAAGAACGAAAGAAAAATGGCTTGATTGATTTTTCTTCAATGGAATCATTCTTTAAATTTAACGATGAAGGCCATATTGAAGCGATACATCAAGTGCAACGGAATGAAGCGCATCGTTTAATTGAAGAAATGATGTTGTCTGCCAATGTTGCTGCCGGTGAGTTTTTACAAAAGCATGAAATACAGGGCTTATACCGTATTCATGAAACCCCCAAGATTGAGAAACTTGAGAATGTACGTTCATTATTATCTCAACTTGGTTTGTCTTTAGGCGGCGGCGAAGAACCAACCTCAAAAGATTATGCGATATTAATGAAAGTGATTCGACAACGTGAAGACGCACCGATGTTGGAAACGATTTTATTACGCAGTATGCCGCTGGCAGCGTATAGCATGATCAACGAAGGACATTTTGGTTTGGGTTTCCCGACTTATGCACACTTTACTTCACCAATACGACGCTATCCCGATTTGATGGTGCATCGAGCGATTGAACATATTATTACTGGTAATGTAGCGGAAACATTTGAATATTCTAAACAGGCCGTGCTTGAATTAGGCGAACATTGTTCAATGACAGAACGTCGTGCCGAAGAAGCATCACGCGATGCTATCCAACGTCTTAAGTGTGCTTATATGGAAGACAAGGTTGGACAGGAGTTTGAAGGCATCGTCAGTTCAGTAACCGCTTTTGGTTTGTTTGTTGTATTAGATGATATTTTTATTGAAGGTTTGATTCACATTAGTAATTTGCCAGTAGACTATTATCATCACGATGCTATTACGCACACCTTACGTGGTGAACGTGGTGGAAAAGTATTTAAGTTAGGACAGAGATTGAAAGTCTTGCTAACAAGAGTGGATATGGATGAACGCAAGATCGATTTTGAGTTAATTGAAAATGGCTAAACGGACAGAACAAATATTTGGCTTACATGCCGTTAATCAAATGTTGGAAACATCACCTGACAGAATTATTAATGTCTGGGTACAGGAAGCAATTATTTCTGAATCAGTTCGTGCGCTTCATAATGAAATGAATAAATTGGGACTGTCAGTTCAAACGACACCAAGAGCGGCGATGAGTCGGATGACAAAGAATCAGAATCATCAGGGCGTCATTATTGAAGTTAAACCGGCCAGGAAAAAAACTGACAATGATCTTGATGAAATACTGGAACAGAACAAAGATAATAACCCTTTATATTTAATTCTTGATTCAGTACAAGACCCACACAATTTAGGCGCATGTATTCGTAGTGCGGATGCTGTCGGTGTTACTGCGATTATTATTCCCAAAGATCGTGCCGCCAGTATTAATGAAACTGTCCGAAAAGTGGCCAGTGGTGCCGTAGAAAATGTGACCGTCATTTCCGTTGTGAATCTGGTTCGTGCAATAAAGAAGATAAAAGAATCCGGAGCCTGGGTCGTCGGCGCGGACGGCGATGCCGAACAATCTATTTTTGATATGAACCTGAAAGTGCCGACAGCCATTATTATGGGTGGTGAAGGCAAGGGCATGCGCGAATCAGTAATGCATGAATGTGATTATGTCGCTTCATTACCGATTTTGGGGAAAATAGAAAGCCTGAATGTATCAGTCGCCACAGGCGTGATCTTGTATGAGGTTCTAAGACAACGAAAGGCAGCAAATAAATAAGAGTTAGAAGGCAGTGAAGTGTGAAAAGTGAAACGTGAATAGAAGGCAGGAGACGTATCTCGTGTTTCGTATCTATCTCTGAACCCCGAAACCCCGAACTCAGGAGTCAGAAGACAAGAGTCAGAACCTCGAACCACGAGATACGAACCCCTAGCCCCTCTGCTATTTCAGTGATATTTTTCATTTTGATGCAGGTTTTGCCTGTTTTCGTGAGACTTACGAGTTGCAGTCATCATTTCGATCCTTTAGAATCGCGCCACTTTATCCTTGCCTCACTCTGAAATATGGGGAGGCTACAAACCTAGAGGAAATATAATGCGACATTACGAAATCGTGTTTCTGGTTCATCCTGACCAGAGCGAACAAGTCCCAGCGATGATTGATCGCTATAAAGAAATGATTACCGGCAATAGCGGTGCCATTCATCGTCTTGAAGATTGGGGTCGCCGACTTCTGGCTTATCCAATCAACAAAATCCATAAAGCACATTATGTTCTTATGAACATCGAATGTGATGCTGATACTTTAAAAGAACTCACCGACGCCTTTCGTTATAACGATGCCGTTATTCGTAATCTGGTGGTTAAAAAAGATGAAGCGGTAACAGGTGATTCTCCTTTGATAAAAATGAAGGAAGAGGAAGAAAGATCACCGCGTAGTTCTACTGAAGAAGCAAAACCAGAAGACGCACCGGAACCTGTTGCAGCTGAAGTTGCTGAAGAACCTGTCCAGGAAACTACCCAGGAAACTTCCCAGGAATCAGATGAAGCATCTGAAACTCCTGCAACTGTAGAATAGAGAGGATTATAAAATGGCTCGTTATTTCAAACGTAAAAGATTTTGTCGTTTTACCGCAGATGGTGTTATTGAGATCGATTACAAGGACATCAATACACTGAAGAATTATGTTTCTGAATCAGGAAAAATCGTTCCAAGCCGAATTTCAGGAACCAATGCCCGTTATCAAAGACAGTTATCAACCGCAATCAAGCGCGCACGTTTTCTTGCTTTGATTCCTTATTGTGACGCGCATTAATCTCTGA
>Ga0214472_10001966_pt1 | contig 22334 bp, 24 predicted proteins | sample RVTome_6_FD_207662 | JGI IMG/M metagenome (GOLD analysis project Ga0214472, IMG submission 207662) | Soil microbial communities from uranium-contaminated site in the Upper Colorado River Basin, Wyoming, United States - RVT140D175 | ecosystem: Environmental > Terrestrial > Soil > Contaminated >...
GTTTTCCCGGGCTGAGCATCAGCGCAGGACTTCGAAAGTGAGAGAGGTTGTGTAGCTGCGCTCGTCGGTTCCCGATCCCGCCGGCGCATCGGCGCGGTGGCGGGTCATCAGGAGATAGATGCCCGGCTTGTCGAAGCTGATGTCGAGGTGTCCTTCCGTGTCTGTTGCAAGCTCCTTGTGATATTTCGGGTCTTCATAGTCGCCGCCGTCCCGGTAGAGCGTGACGGTCTGGCCGGCTAATGGCGCGCCGTCGAAACTCACACCCAGCGCAAACCCTTCGCCGAGATAGATCTCGCTCGGATGCGTTTCGGGGCGGAAGGCGAGGCGTCCGATGGCTGCGTCCACGGCGGGCCGTGTCGGCGCCCCCTTGGTCACGTACACGTCGGCGACCGTTTCGGTCTGGCTGGTGATCACTTTCGTTGCATTTTCCGGCACTGCAGCGCCGGGCTCGAAGACGGGTTTCCATTCGCCGTCGACCAGGGCGAGCCGGCTGGTCCGGCCGAGGCGGACGCCTGTGGTGAAACGGTAGGTGCCTTGCGCCTCAAGCGGGCTCTCGAGCACGACCATCTGCCGGAACGGCGTGATCGACTGGAAGTCGCCGCGTGTCCCGTCCGGGCGGACGAGGTGGTAGTTGTCCGAGTCGACGGCGATTTCGGGCACGAAGAAGTCCTCTGAGAAGGAGGCTTCGAGCGTGACGAACGTGCCCTCGCTGGTCGTGAATGTCGTCGGCAGGAGATAGGATGTATGCGCGCTGGCGGCGGGCACCGTCATGGCCGCCGCCAATGCCGCGGCGCAAAGTCTGAATTTCATTGTCTCGCCCCTTGAGCTGATTTTTGTCGCAGGAATTCTCTTGCGCTAATTGCGATTGAGAATTATTCGCAATATCTTCGTTCCAGCAACAATGTCAAACGCAAAGTCGCAGGATGGCTTCTGCACCGGGTCCGGATTGGAATTCTCAGAACATGATTTTTATCAGAACCTTCCTCGCGGCATCGCTCCATCTCGGACTGGCCGCGCTTTCCGCTACGGCTGAGCCGTCTGTCTACAACCGGCACAGGGACCATGTGCTGGGCACGTCGCTCAACCTCGTCGTGGTCGCCGGAACCGAGGCTGAGGCCGACCGGGCTGAGGCGGCGGTGCTGGGTGAAATCGAGCGGCTGAGCGCCATCCTCAGCACGTATGATCCGGGCAGTGAGGTTTCGAAGCTGAACGCGGCCAGCAAGGTCAAGGTCTCGCCAGACCTCGTTCGTGTGCTGACAAGCTGCGAATCGTTCCGGCAGAGCAGCGGCAACGCGATGAGCTGCCGGATCGGCAAGGCCCTCACGATCTGGGACAAGGCCGAGAAGCAGGGCAAGGTTCCAGACCGGGCAGACCTGCGCCTCGTGTCGGGCCAGGCGGGCCGTGCGGATGTCGCTATCGATCCTGCGTCCGGATCTGTCACGCGGCCGGAGGCGGTGCAGTTCCGGATCGACGCCCTTGCCAAGGGCTATATCATCGACAAGGCGCTGAGGGCCGGGCGGGACGCTGCGCCGGGCGCGGACGGGCTGCTCCTGAATATCGGCGGCGATCAGCTGGCCTGGGGGCGGGGGCCGCACAACGGCAAATGGCGCACCGGGATCAGCACATTCTCGGCAGATGCCGCAGGGATCGGCGTCCCTGTGCTGGCCTATTCCGCCGGCGCGCTCGCAACCAGTGGACCGGGGCCCCGAGACCGCGTCATTGATGGGCAGCATTTCGGGCACATCGTTTCCCCGGCAGATGGCTGGCCGGTGAGCGGCAAGCAGCGCGCCAGCGTCTACGCCAGGGACGCCATGACGGCTGACGCGCTCGCGACCGCCTTGATGGTGATGGATATCAGCGACGGGATCGCCCTGGCGGAAGGTCTCAAAGGCGTTGAGGCTCTGATCAGGGCAGACGATGGCCGCACCTACCAGACATCCGGCTGGCAGGCGTTGCAAGAACCGGCCGCGAAACTGGCCGCCGCAAAAGCGCCGCCCTGGCCGAAAGGATATAGCCTGGCGGTCGATCTGGAGATTCCGGACCTCCGTGTTGCGAAATACGAACGGCCCTATGTCGCGGCATGGATCGCCGATACCGATGGCAAGCTTGTACGTATACTGATGCTGGCCGGCGACGAGCCACGCTGGATGGAGGAAAATTATTACTGGTTCCGCCGGTTTGGCCGCAAGGCCGGAAGTCTGGTCGATGCCATGTCGGGGCCGACGCGGCGCCCCGGTCGCTATACGCTGGTCTGGGACGGGCTCGATCATGACGGCAATGCGGCCGGGCCGGGCACCCACATCCTGCACGTCGAAGCCGCCCGCGAGCATGGTGAGCACCAGCACGAGAGCATCGAGCTTGAATTCGGTACGGGCGCCTTCACGAAGGCGGCAGAGCCTGGCGCCGAATTGGGCCGGATCGCCGTCCGCTTCGGAGCGCAGCCATGAAGATCGATATCACGGTGCCGGCCCGGAGCAGGTTCTGGAAAATGCCGAAGATCAGCAAGGGAGCGTTCTACCGCGCCTGCCGCATGCTGCACGCCTACTTGTCGGCGGCGGCTTTCGTCCTGCTGACTTTCTTTGCCCTGACAGGCTTCCTGCTGAACCATCCGCAATGGTTCGGCGCCGCGCGCGATTCCGCCGGCGAGACCACTATTGATCTGGATGCAGACCTTCTGGAAGAGGCGCTTGGCGAACCCGATGCTGGACGTGCGCTCGCGGCGCTGGCCGGGTCGCAGGCGAAACTGCTCGGTGCCTACCAGGACGGTGAGGTCATGGACGGCGAGGCTTATCTTCGCTTTTCGGGCGTCAAGGGCACGTCGGACGTTGCGATCGATCTCGAGGCCGGAACGGCGGACATTGAAATCAGCCGGGCCAATACAACCTCCATTCTGCACGACCTGCACCGCGGCAAGGATGCCGGCCCGTTCTGGAAGCGTCTCATCGATGTGACGGCCATTCTCATCCTGGTCATGTCGCTGGCCGGGTTGATCCTGTTCCTGTCGCTGCGGTTCCGGCTCGCCACCAGCCTGAAGATCATGGGCGCGACACTTGGCGTGTTTGGCTTCCTCTTCGTCTTCCTGACGCCCTGAGGCTTACGCGCCTTCAATCTCGACCGAGAAGGACCGGTTGACGCCGGGCGGCGGCGGCGGGAACGGCGCGGCGCGCCGGACGACCGCCAGAGCATCCCGGTCGAAGCGTGCGGACCGGGAGGATATGGAAATCCGGATATCCTCCAGTTCCCCCTGATTGCCGATTGTGAATGACACGAAGGCCGAGCCTGGACTGGAGGCGCGCGGGCGCCGCACCTTTGACAAGTGGAGCATGACGAGGCCGGCATAATTGGCCGCGTCCGCATTTCCTGGGGCCGAGGCTGACTGGTCTGCTGCAGCGCTGCCGGATGGGCCCGGCTCTGCCGGAGCGGATGCATCACTGTCACCCGGCGTGCCGGCTCCCTCGTCAAGTGACCGGCTGGGTGTGGCGGCGGAGGCCTCTGCGCCGTCTGGCCGTGCAGACGGATCTGGCGGCGGACTTTCAGTCGATTGCGCCGGGGAGGGTGAGGCTTCCTTCAGGCGCCCGGCTGCTGGATGCAATTTCGGCAAATCCTGCTCGGGCGGCTCCGGTTCTGGTGCGCTTTCTTCGGCCGTCACCACAAGTTCCCGCATGCTGACCGGCTCTGCATCGGAGGTTGCCTCATGCGGTCCGGATGGGGCGTGCGAGCCCGGTGGAGGCCCGATGTGAATCTCGGCGCCGCTGCCCGCCATGCGCGAAGGCGAGGCCGATGGTCCCACAGCCGCGAAGACGACCAGGTGGACCAGCAACGAAGCCCCTGCGGCGAACGAGAACCGGATCATCAGCAAGCGGCTCATTGCGGCGCGTTCTCCGTCATCAGGACGACGCGCACCCCGCCGGCCGCCTGCAGTTCGGCCACGACGGCGAGCAGGTCTTCGGCCGGAAGGGTCTTGTCGGGAAGGAGGCGCGCGGGCGCGCCGGGGTCAATAAGGTCCAGATACTGTCCCGGGGAGGCGAGGTGTTGTCCCTGATAGAGCATGTCGCCTCCGGCCATCACGACCAGCGCATCGGGCGGCGAGCAGCAATCGCCGCCTTCACTCTCAGCATAGTCGGGCGAGGCGGGCGGCGGGCCGGCGAGCGAGCCCGTCACCATGAAGAAGATCAGGATGAGAAAGACGATATTGATGAGCGCCGTCGTCGGCTCCCGCTCTGTCTGCGCGCGCGTCCGCCTCATGGCGCATCCACCACATAGACGCGGAGCCCGGAGATACGGTTCAATTCGGTCAGGACGTCTGTCAGCCGCTGTGTGCTGACATTCTTTCTGAGGCGAAGCGCCACGACCGTATTGTCCGTCTGCCGCGACCCGACCGTGTCCGCCCAGCCATGCGCGGGCAGGACCTTTCCGTCCAGCCGCAGGTGATATGTGCCGATCTCCAGTTCGAGAATGTCCAGTGCTTCGCTGACTGCGCCGCCTGGCGCCGCGGCGGCAATGTCCAGTTCGGAGAATTTGGAAAAGGTCGATGCAAGCATGAAGAAGAGCAGCAACAGGAAGATCACGTCGATCAGCGATGTGATCGACGCCCGTTTGCGGCGGGTGATGCGCTTAAGTGCCATACCGGACGGCGGCCTTGCCGGGCGCGGCCGTTCGCTCTGTCAGAGGCGTCAGGAAGACAGCGAATGCGCTCTCTGCGAGCGTTCGCTCGCCGTTGATCTGACTTTCGAACCAGGTCAGCACCATGGAGGTCGGCATCGCGACAGCAAGACCGGCCGCCGTCGTCAGGAGCGCCACCCAGATGCCGCCGGCAAGGGCGGAGGGATCAACCTGCGAGCCGGCCGACTGAAGCGACTGGAACGCCTCGATCATGCCAAGCACCGTGCCGAACAGGCCGAGCAGGGGGGCGAGCTGGACGACGATGTCGAGCACGCGCAGGCCCCGCTCAAGCGGGACGAAGGCCTGTTCCGCCTCTGCCTCCATCCGCCGGATCGCATCGGGCCGGGCTTCGACTTCAATGGCGAGGAGCAGCACGCGGGCAAGGTAGCTTCGCGACTGCCCGAGGCTTTCGCCGGCCAGCTCCCGCTCTCCGGCATCCCAATAGGCGAGTGCCTGCCGGATCGTTCGGTGCCGGCCGACCCGTTCGGAGCGGAACTGCCAGACCTTGAGCAGGACAATCGACAGCGTCACGACAGATACGCAGGCCAGGATGACCAGCACCGGTCCGCCAAGCGCGATGAATTGCCCGGCAGGTTCGAACAGGTTTTTGAACCAGGACATGGGTCCCTCACTAGAGGACTGGCGAGCCAGTCATTGATGAAATGCGTATGCCGCTTCCCGGTGAGACGCGGCATGCGCGGTACACGGAGCCTTCAGATGGGAGAGGTCATCAGAAGGTCCGGGCAATCGAGAACTTGAAATTGCTTCCCGGCGCGGCCCGCGTCGACAGGAGCGGCTGGTACTGCTTGTCGCCGACATTTTCCCAGCTCAGGCGGAGCGCGATGCCTTCCAGCAGGCCGCTGTCCGGGGTGAGGGTTGCCCTCAGATTGTTGATCACATACCCGTCCGTTGTCGTACCATTACGCTCTGCTTCGTCCACAGCCAGCACTTCCCAGCTGAGGTCTGCGACACCGCCGAAACGCTTGCCGAGTGCGAACTGCAGACTGTCGGCCGGTGCGTTGGTCCAGTCGGTTACGGCGCCGGTTGCACTTGTTCTTTCGGATTCGGTGATGTTGGCGTTGAGATCGGCATACAGGCCGTTCGACAGGGCGTAGGATCCCTCAAGTTCCAGTCCCCGCAGATTGACATCCGTCACTCCGGAATAGGATGTCACATCGCCGAGGATGGTTTCATAATAGTTTGCCTTCAGGGCGAGCGAGTCAGAATCGGTGAACAACCCGGCCCGGTCATAGGACGCGCCGAACTCGTAAGTGTTCGCGATTTCCGGCTGCTCCATGTAAGCCGGGGTTTGCAGGTCATCGAGGATCGGTAGGCCTTCTGTATAGGCATAGCTGGCAAACAGGGCAAAGCCGTTCTCGAACTGGTAGCGTAGCGAAGCCCCGCCCATCAGGGCGTCGTTTTCGTATTCGGCGTTGCCTCCTGCATCAAGGACGCCTTTGATGGTGGACGTCTCGAAGCGCATGGCCGGGGAGAAGGTCCAGCCAGAGCCGAAGGAGATCTGATCGACCACAAACAAGGCCTGCCGCTCATCTGTGCCGCCGGGTGCGGAGTTCGCGTCAAGGCGTTCCTTGCGTATGAATTCAATCCCGGTACGGATCTCATGGCTGAGGAAGCCTGATTCGAGAAACGCGGTGTTCTTTACCGTGAGCTTGGACGTTTCATATTGATGGTCCGCATTCACGACAGCAAATCCGCCTGGAGGCGCGAATGCTGAGCTGCCCTCAATGTATTCCTGCTCGATTTCCTGATTCGCGTAAGACAGGACGACGTCCAGGTCGAGCAGGTCATTGTCGGCAGGATTGTAGTTGTAGTTCACAGTTGCAGTCTGGTTGGCGGTATCGCGGTCGACATTGCCGAAAGCGCCGGAAGTCGTGCCGAAGGAATCATAAGGCACGTCACGGTCACTGGTTTCAGATTGGGTATAGCTGGCGCTCAGTCTGTGCGCGCTGTCCTGGCCGAACGTGTAGGCGCCTTTCAACAGGAGGGAAGGCAGGTCGAAAGCGCTGTTGGCGATTTCATTGGCGTCGCCGTCATTCTGGTTGTCCTGTTGCCGCTCTGTGTAGTTGGCCAGGAATTCAACGGCGTCTGTGGGCTGCCAGGCCAGTGTGCTGGACGTCAGGAATCCTTTTCCGTTGGAATGCCCGCCCAGAGTCTGGCGAAATTTGAAGCCGGGCACACCGCCGGTGAAGTCAGATGCATCCTTGGTCTCGAGCCGGATGACGCCGCCGACGATGCCGGACCCGTATTCGAAACTGCCGACCGTGCCGCGGATCACATCCACGCGCTTGTACAGCGACGGGTCCGTGTAGAGCTGGGTCCCGATCCGGTAGAGCTCCTCGGAACCTACGCTCGCATCATCGACGAGGATGGCGACTTTCTGGTCGGTGCCATAGGTCCCGTTGGCGCCGAAGCCCCGGATGTTGATGCCCGAGCCGGTCGGCGTGGATCCGTTGATCAGTGTCACGCCGGGCACCGAATCGACCAGTTCAGCGATTGTCGAGGCTTGCCGGTCGTCAATTTCTTCCTGATCGATCCCGGTCTTGGCCGCCGCGGTGTCCGTCTGCACGCTGCGCTTGCTCTGGCCGAGCTGGATCGTCCCGATGAATTCTTCGTCGCCCTGGGGCGGATTTTCCTGCGCAGCCGCGTGTTGTTGCAGTGCCAGCAGGACAAGCGCCGAAGTCGTGGCCTGAAGCGCGCGTCTTCCGGGACGTCGATGGAACATGGATAACCCCTCGTTTCTAAACGCGAATGCTAATCATTCGCAATTGCCGAGCCCTCTTATCCCTCAAAAATCATTATTGCAATTGCGATGCATTCGCATTTTGTGTTTAACTGTGTTTGGAAGCGCTCCGGCGCCTGTCTGAACGGCTTGGTGCAGAAGGTCTCCATGCGGCGATGCGCGCCGGAGAGGCTGTCCGGCCGCCGCGCAGCCGTCAGGGAGCGAGGCCAGTGTCTGCCGGCCCGGCATGTAAGTCAGAAGGAAGAGTGGAAATGATCAACCTGGTGGACAGATGCCTCGAAAAAGGGCTGCGACTGACTGATGCACGGCGCATCATCATTGAGATCCTGCAAGCATCTGAGGATCATCCGGATGCCTTTGTGCTGCAGGAGCGGGCCCGCGAGCGCGATCCTTCCATTTCCACGGCGACCGTCTACCGGACCCTCAAGCTCCTGGAGGATCTGAGCCTGATCAGCCGGCACGATTTCGGTGACGGGCGCGCGCGCTACGAAGAGGCCGACAAGGAGCACCACGATCACCTCATCAATCTGGAGACGGGTGAGATCATAGAATTCCACGACGAAGCCCTCGAAAGCCTGAAGCAGGCGATCGCCAAGGGCCTCGGATATGATCTGCGCGATCACCGCCTCGAACTCTACGCAATCCCCTTGAAGCCCCAGGACGCCGCGCAGGAATAGGCACTGGAACGGAGCGGCGGCGCGCCGGGAAACGGCGGAGATTGAGCCAGAACCGTCGCTAAAGCGGCGTGCCGAAAAGTGGACCCGGTTTTCGCCGAACACGCCGCGACCAACAAGAAAACTAAGATCAAACTGATGATTCGAAGAATCAGCACTTTGATCTAAAACCCCGCCGGCGCCGCCAATCCCTTCGATGACAGGCAGATTGCTTTGAAGCGCGCGCCCATCTCGTTCGGATCGATCAGTTTGCGGGCCGCCCCGAAAACCTGATCGGCGTCCTCCGGGCTGGCCGCCACCAGCTGGTTCAGCCGCGCCTGCGCGCCGAGGCCGAGCAGGAACATGCCCTGCGGCGCCGGTCCCGATACATCGAGCCCCGCGGCGGCCGCCAGCCGCGCGAGACGGCCGAAATCAACGTCGACCGTCAGGTCGCTCGCGCCCGGCGCGTCCAGCGGCGGCACCTGCCGGCCCTCCCGGTAGGCGCGCAGCGTATCGCCCGGCGCCCGGTCGTCCGGGCCGTAGTCAATGAACAGCGCGCGCACCGGCGCCGCGCGCGAAACGAGGTCCGCCACCACGAGGTCGAGGCCCGTCTGCACCTCCACCACATCACCCGCCAGCGCTGTACCGTGCGGCGGACGCGGCTCGTCCGCTGCCAGACCGAAGGCGAGGCGGCCGCCTGCATCCAGCCCGACCACGCATTCGCGCCACGCGCCGTCCGCCTTGCGGAACTGCCGGGCAGGCAGGCAGTCGAGATATTCGTTGGCGACAATCAGCGCCGGGCCGTCCGGAACCTCTGCCAGGGTCGCTGCAAATACCGGGCTCAGCAGCGCGAACTGCCGCGCCAGCGCGTCCTTCAGCACCGGGCTCGGTTCGACAAATGCCAGTTGCGCGGCGTCCGCAAAGGCGTCGCCGCCGGCCGCGCCAGCGACCCTCAGCGCATCCAGCATCAACTGCCCGCGCCCGGGGCCGATCTCGACCAACTGGAACTTTCCAGGCGCGCCCAGCGACTGCCACTCATGCACCAGCCACAAGCCGATCAGCTCGCCGAAGATCTGGCTCGTCTCCGGCGCCGTCGTGAAATCGCGCCCGATGCCGGGGCGCGTGGCATAATATCCCGCCTGCGGATCGTGCAGGGCGATCTGCATGAAAGTGGACAGGGGAATCGGCCCACCCGTCTCGATCAGGCGCACCAGCCGGTCTTTGATCGTCATGAGAACCCGTTGCCGTTTTTTTCGGTTCCCACGCAATCTTGTCGTCCCGGAAGGAAACGCGAAATCCGGGATGACAACTTGAAGAGCCTTAGAGTTTTACCTTATGCGGCTCGTGCCAGCCTTTTGGCGAGGCCGAGAAGATCTCGACGCCGGTTTCGGTCACGCCCACCGAATGCTCGAACTGGGCCGAGAGCTGGCGGTCGCGTGTCACGGCGGTCCAGCCATCGGGGAGGATCGCGGCGTCCTTGCGGCCGAGGTTCAGCATCGGCTCGATGGTGAAGAACATGCCGGGTTTCAGCTCATGGCCTGTTCCGTAAGCGGAGGAGTGGATCACGTTCGGTTCATCGTGGAACAGGCGGCCGAGGCCGTGCCCGCAGAAATCGTCAACCACCGAGACACGGTTGAGCCGGGCTATCTCGCTGATCGCGCCGCCGATATCGCCGAAGCGATTGCCGGGCTTCACCTGCGCGACGCCGGCCATCATCGCCTCATAGGTCACTTCCATCAGGCGCTCGGCCTTGCGCTTGACCTCGCCGACGCCGAACATCCGGCTATGATCGCCGTGCCAGCCGTCGATGATCAGCGTCACGTCGATATTGGCGATGTCGCCGTCCTTCAGCGCTTTCGGGCCCGGGATGCCGTGGCAGATCACGTGGTTGACCGAGATGCAGGAGGCGTGGCGATAGCCCCGGTAGCCGATCGTCGCGGAGGTCGCGCCGTGGTCGTGCACGAATTCGAAGACGCGGCGGTCGAGATATTCGGTGGTTGCGCCGGGTTTGACTTCGGTCACCAGCATGTCGAGGCATTCGGCCACGAGCCGGCCGGCGCGGCGCATGCCGGCGAAGCCTTCGGCGTCGTGAACGCGGATTTCGCCCGTGCGCATGGGCAGGAGGAGGTTGGTATCTGTCATGGCCGCAATATGGCAGTTTGGAGCGCCAAATTCCACTCCTGTTTGCGCAGCGCCTTGCCGAAACGGCCGCCCCCTGCCAGTTAACACCGCAGAAAATCAAAGGGGAAACGACATGAAGCAGACTTTCACTCGCCGCTCCGCCGCCGCCCTCGCCCTCGCCCTCGCCCTTGGCGGCTGCGCCCATGCCCCGGTCGCACCTGCCGCGCCGCCGCCGGCCGCCCTGGTTGCCGAACTGCCCGCGCCCGCCTTCAGTGAAGACGGCCTCGCCGCGCTCGAGGCCCGGATGGCGCAGTATGTGGCCGATGGCGCGGTCAAAGGCATCGCCACCCGCCTCGTGAAGGACGGCGTGGTCGTCAGCGAAATGCAAGCCGGCATAAGGCGCGAGGCAGACCAGGCCCCGGTCGAGGATGACACGATCTGGCGCATCTATTCGATGTCGAAGCCCATCACCGGCGCCGCACTCCTGATGCTCTGGGAAGAGGGCGCCTTCCAGCTGGACGACCCGGTCACGAAATACTTTCCCGAGTTCGAAGGCCTCACGGTGTTCAAGGGGCTGGGCGATGCCGGCCAGCCGGTCCTCGCGCCGGTCAGCCGCCTGCCGACCATCCGCGACCTGATGAGCCACACGGCCGGCTTCGGATACGGCCTGCGCGGCGGGGACCATGTCAACGACATGTTCCGCGCCAAGGAGGTCTTCCGGTCGCCGGACCTTGCCGAGTTGACCACGCGCACCGCCTCGATCCCGCTGCTCTACGAGCCGGGCGAGACCTGGTCCTATTCCATCTCGGTCGACCTACAGGCGCGCCTCGTCGAAATCCTCTCCGGCCAGCGCTTCAGCGATTTCCTTGAGGCCCGCCTCACCGGCCCGCTCGGCATGACTGACACGGGCTTCTTTGTCCCGGATCCGGACTATGACCGTCTTTCGGATGTCTGGGGCTGGAGCGAGGAAGAAGGTGCCTTCGCGCCGCTGCAGCTGCCAGGCTTCCAGTTCCACCCCGATACGGTTGCGGCCGAGCTTGGCGGTCATGGCCTCGTCTCGACGATGCACGACTATGACCGTTTCGCCGCGATGCTGGCGAATGGCGGCAGCCTGGACGGCGTGCAATACCTGAAGCCGGAAACCGTGCAGATGATGGCGACCAATGTGCTCCCGGAGGGCGTCTATGTCGGTCATGACGGCGTCTCGGGCACCAATCCGGCAGGCGGCGGCTTTGGCCTCAACGTCGGCGTCGTCACCGACAGCGCCGCAACCGGTGTCGGCTTTCCGGACGGCGCCTATATGTGGGGCGGGGCGGCCGGAACCTGGTTCTGGGTCGACCCGGTCAACAATCTCTACTTCATCGGCATGGTACAGCGCTTCGGCGCGGGCGGGCCGGATCTCGATGTCCGCACCGTGTCCCCGCGCCTCGTCTATGACGCGCTGGAGCCTGCCGGATGAGCCAGCCCACCGCCGCTGTCCTGCTGATCGGGGACGAGCTTCTCTCCGGGCGCACGCGGGACATCAACCTGCAGCAGATCGCGCAATACCTGGAACCGCTCGGCATCCCGGTGCGCGAATGCCGCACCGTGCCGGACATCCAGGACGAGATTGTCGCCGCGGTGAACGCCCTGCGCGCAAAGTACACCTATGTCTTCACCACCGGCGGCATCGGCCCGACACATGACGACATTACCGCGGATGCTATCGCCGCCGCGTTCGGCGCCGGCATCTCCGAACACGCCGATGCGATGCGCGACATGGCGGCGCGCTACGCTGCAATGAATGTCGAGTTCACCGCGCCGCGCCGCCGCATGGCCCGCGTGCCGCATGGCGCAAGCCTCGTCGCCAATCCGGTCTCCGGCGCGCCTGGTTTCCAGATGGAGAACGTATTCACGATGGCCGGCGTGCCGCAGATCGTCCGTGCGATGCTGGACGATATTGGGCCGAGGCTGGAAACCGGCGCCGTCGTCCACAAGGTCGCCGTCAATGGCAAGGGCCTGCGCGAGGGCGACCTCGCCGTCCAGCTCGGCGCCATCGCGGCTGAGGCGCCAACCGTCTCGGTCGGCTCCTATCCCTGGTACCGCGCGGTCGATGACCACGGCGTCGCCCTCGTCGCCCGCTCGGTGGACGCGGACGCGCTCAATGGCGTACGCGCGAAGCTCGAAGCGCTCGCCATCTCGCTCGGCGTAACCCCGGAGGTCGAAACATGAGCCTGGTCACCCGCACGCCCGTCCTCTGGACGCTCTTTGTCCTGATGATTGCCATCACCTTCGCCTTTGCCGTGCTCGCCCCGATGGTCGGCGGCCAGTTCCTCGACATGGCCTCTACGCCGGCCGATACCCGCGCCCTGTTCGACGCGATGAGCCCCGGGCAGAAGACCGCGCACTTCTGGATCACGGCCCTGCTCGACACCGCCTATCCGCTCTGCTTCGGCCTGTTCTTCGCCGGCATGGCCTGGCGCTTCTTCGGCAAATGGGGTCCGTTTGCCGCGGTCCCCGGCTTCGCCGTTCTGATCGTGGACCTCACGGAGAACACGCTGCAGGCGATCACCCTGTCGGGCGCGGCCTATGTGCTGGACGCCAAGGAATGGGTCACGCCGCTGAAGATGAACCTCTTCTATGCGGCGGCGCTGATCGCCCTCATCGCCGCGGGAATCGCGCTCCACCGCCTTGTCACGAAGAAACGCACCTGACCCCTTCCGGAGGAAAGCCCATGTCCGAACCCATCGTCCTTGTCGAGCGCGACGGCGCTGTCGCCCTGATCACCCTGAACCGGCCGGATGCGCTGAACGCGCTGAACCGCGCCCTGCGCGCCGAGATCGTCCGCCTCTTCACCGAGTTGAAGGACGACCCCGAAATCCGCGCGGTCGTGCTGACTGGTGCGGGCCGCGCCTTCACCGCGGGGATCGACCTCAAGGAAGCCGGCCAGACCGGCTTCGCCCTCGGCGCCGATGAGGACTCCAAGGCGATCAACATGGCCGCCGCGCTGGAGGCCTATCCCTGGCCGATCGTCGGCGCGATCAACGGTTTCGCCATCACCGGCGGCTTCGAACTCGCCCTGATGTGCGACGTGCTGCTGGCATCCGACACTGCAAAGTTTGCCGACACCCATGCCCGCGTCGGCATCGTGCCGGGCTGGGGCCTGTCGCAGAAACTCTCCCGCCTGATCGGCATCAGCCGCGCCAAGGAACTCTCCTTCACCGGCAACTTCCTAGACGCCCACACGGCGGAAAAGTGGGGCCTCGTCAACCGCGTCTACCCGCACGACGAACTGGTCCCTGCCGCCATGAAACTCGCCCAGGAAATGACCGGCACGCAGCCCGTGCTGCTGAAGAAATACAAGGCCCTGATCGATGACGGCTACGGCATGAATTTTAGCGCGGCGATGAAGGAAGAAGTGAAACGCTCGATCGAGCATTCCGCGTCGGTCTCGGCAGAGTCGGTCGAGGAAGCGCGCAAGCAGGTGACAGCGCGGGGGCGGGACCAGCAGGGCTAGGCCGCAGCCGCGCGGCCGGTCATGCCATTGCGCCAATGGCGTTTAGCCGGCGCAAGTGCGCATCGCTGATCTTCAACCCCGCAGCTTTGACATTCTCGCGCAGGTGAGCCCGCCGTGATGTGCCGGGGATCAGCAGGATGTTGGGGCTGCGCTGCAACAGCCAGGCAAGGGCGACGCTTTGGTGCGATTGTCCCGTCTCTTCGGCAACCGCGCGCAGCTCATCGGCTTGCAGGGGCGCAAACCCGCCCAGCGGAAAATAGGGCACATAGGCAATGCCTTCCTCAGCCAGGGCATCGATCAGGGAATCGTCGGCGCGATGGGCAAGATTGTAAAGGTTCTGTACACAGACGATGGGCGCGATGTCACGCGCTGCTTGGATTTGATCTGCATCAGCTGTGCTTAGACCGATATGGGCGATCAGCCCCTCGTCCTGCATCCGGCGCATCTCCTGCATAGGCGCAGTGACCTCATCCTGTGGCCCGAAGACGCGGAGATTGACAATCGGAATCTGCTCAAGCTTCAGGCGGGTGAGGTTATCCTCCACTGATTTGCGTAGGAACTCCGCGCTGAGGTCCGGCCGCCAGCCACCCTTGTCGTCGCGATAAGCGCCGATCTTGGTAACCAGCGTCAGCCCGGCCTTGTACGGATGCAGGGTTTCCTGGATCAGATCATTGGTCACATAGGGACCGTAAAAGTCGCTGGTATCGATATGATCGATGCCAAGTTCAATCGCTCCGCGGAGCACGGCGCGGCATTCTTCCGGGTCCGCCGGTGGGCCGAAGACATGCGGGCCGGCCAGCTGCATTGCGCCATAGCCCATCCGGTTCACCGAAAGGGGTGATCCGGGAAAAGTGAAACGGCCAGCGGCCGCAGCGGCGATGCCAGTCATGTTGGGTCTCCTTCTGGCCCGAGATGTGATTGATCGGATGGTTGTGCATCACTCGACAGATGGCTGATTTATTCAGCAAAATCAGTAACTTATGTAGGTTCAAAAAACCGTTTGGATACGGGTTTGGCGCATGCAGCTTTTTCCGACTTTGAACCCTACCAGCCAATCACGTCCGATCATGGACGCGCTTTCGGCGTCACGCACTGTCTCATTTTTTGCGCCAGATTTAAAGATCTGATTCGACACCGCATTGCAGGGAACACGGCAACAGACAAAGGCAGCCGCTCAGCAAACTGAATCATCTGTAGACTGAAGATGAGACGAATTGCATCACCTGCGCGAGCGGAAGGATTTCCCGGGCGATCTTTTCAGGCCGCTTCAAGAGATGATGAGTTCTGCATCGATGTCGCCGGCGTGTGGTCGCAATCTGGCGGTCATCTTCCGGTTTATCAGGCGCAAAGCGTCAGAAGGCTTCATCCAAGTTCGCGAATGGATTCTGAACTTCCGGCGGGAACACCCGGCGCGCAATAAACAGGCCAGCGATCGGAACGTTCGGAAACCGCGCGCTCAGGACAGTATGCATCGCGCGATAATGGCTGCCGGCGGTAAGCACGTCGTCGAATATTCCGATTTGCTGCGGCGCCGGGGCTGCCAAAGCTTCGTTGATTGCGTAGGCGTCGATCAGCTCCTCAACAGATGGGCGATCATTTGGTGATTCATGCGCCGCGCGAAGCGAGACAGTCTGCACCACGAGATCCCGAACATCCACATCCGCGCTGATGCCCTGGCAGACGGTGAGCATCCTGTCGTCATATTCTGGATGATCCTTGGCCTTGGACGGCGGGACTGGCGCGAGGGTGGCTACTTTGAGCCATTCAGGGTTCAAGGCTTTTGCAAAGTATCCTGAACACCGCCGCATCTCATTGATCTTATGGGGCCACTGATTTGTGTGGCGCAGGGACGGCCGCTTTTTGAGGTTGGCGATGAGCTGGTTCGTGTTACTGAACGAGTAGTTTCGGTTCGAGGTGTATTCGAACAGGTACAGGCAGGTGTCGCTTGGAGTCAGATGATAGTGATCGGCGCGGTTGCTGTCATCGATCTCCTGAAATCGATTCTTATCCGGCAAGGTGCACCCAGATATCTTCAGGCGTCTTGATCCGAATCGCTCCCTGATCGGCGTAGGTATGCGGCCATGTCAGACCCTCCTCTCGAAAGCACGAATCCATGATGAACAACTTGCGCCCCTGTTGCAAAGCCGCACGCGCCTGGATCAGGGTGCCGGACGTATCGCTCGCCTCGACGATGATCGTCGCTTCGGTCAGGGCGCTCATCGTGACATTGCGCTCGGGAAAAAACATTCGGTTGTGCATATAGTTTTGAGACGCATAGCGCAGCACAGGAACCTGACTGATCAGAAGAAAGTCGTTTGCAATGCGCTCCTGCAAGTCCCGGTTCTGCCTCGGGTACACGCTGTCCAATGGCGTGCCGATGACGGCGATGGTCTTTCCGCCGGCTTCGAGCGCGGCGTTATGTGCGGCCGTATCAATCCCCTCCGCCAGTCCGGAGACGACAACGTAGCCCTTTTCGACGAGCGCTCGCGCAACGATGCCTGCGCGCTCTAATCCCTTGTGCGTCGCCTTGCGGCTTCCGACCACGGCGACGCTTGGGAGTTCGACCAGTTCCCAGGAGCCGCGATAGTAGAGAAGTTCGAGAGGATATTTTGCTTCGCGAAGTTTGAGCGGATAGTCCCCCGCATGATGGATGCGGACGCCAAATCGGTGGATTCCAGCCGCCTTAAAACGCGCCATCACCTCTTTTGCGCGTTGCTCAGCTTCCGCATGCTTCACGAAATCCGACGGCAGGGCGCTTGGATCTGCTGAAAATCGCTCGGCGATGGTCTTGAAGGTCGCGCCTCTTTCCAGCCAGAGGGCCTCATACGCCCCCATCTCCCGAAACGGCGATACAGGGGCGAGCGCCGGGCCGTCATCGCTGTAAGCCAATAGATTCATGTGATTTCCCTCGCCGAATTATCTCTTAAGCGATCTTCGCGTCAGTTCCAAAGCCACTGCTAGCGGGATTCTCTTCGAATTTGTGTGAAGCTGTTCCTGAGTCAGTTCTTATTTTGTTCTCTATCGGCCGGAATTTCAAGGCTAAACACGAAAATCAGATGCTTGGTCTCAAGTCCCCCGGTCTTGTCCCGATTTCGCAGGGTTCTCGGCGTTTTCTAAGCCGGATCCGGAAGGAGGCCGGCAGAGGACCAGGTTCCGGCCGTCCCATTGATCCAGTTCCCGGACAGGATACAGGATGGCCTTGCCAACTTTCAGAAACGGCGGGCCTACCTTCATCGACCGCCAGTTTCGCAAGGTGCCGACCGAGATTTCGCCGCGATAGCGTTCGGCGACTTCTTCCGCCGTGAGAAACATGTGTTCCGACATTGTCGTTACTCTTCAGTTGCAGCAGCAGGCGGCGAGATTGCATCGCCGCCTGGAGACGCTCGTGGGGTTATCGTCAGGCGTTTGAAGCCGCCTTCGGCCGATTCCAGACCATGACGCCGGTGCTGTCTTTCTCGTTTTCGAAGAACGCCGCACGCATGGGTTTTTCGAAGCTCGGATCATCCAGCCTGACCGCGAGGTAAGGCGTCTCGCCATCCTTGGAGTCTTCGCGCCAGGCCGCGCCGAGTTCCGCGCCGCCGGCGTATATCCGGAAATCAGGCGCGCCGTCGCCGGACTTGTCCTTGTCTGCGTTGGGAACGAGTTGGGCCTTGACGTTAATCGTCAGTGTACAGATCGTTACGGTGTATTTTCCGTCCTTGAGCTTGAATGCTCCGATCTGCGCCATGGCGTTATCCTTTCCTGCTGGCGAGCCTTTCGTGTGGACCAAGACGAAAGTCAGACAGCGCCGGTTTCAAGGCCGCCGTATCAGGCAGCTGTGATTCCGGGTACTAGAGCAGATTCCGGCTGATGTAGGTCACCGTCTATATCCCGCATGGCGAAAATAGTTGGCGCACTGTTCGGGGGCAAAGGATTTTACGAGTTTGCCGATCAGGCGCCAGAGTTCCTTCACGGTGCGCTTGGCACCTTTTCGCAGCGCGGCTTTGAGTTTCGAGAATGCCATCTCGATTGGGTTGAGGTCTGGCGAATAGGCGGGCAGATAGCGGACTGTTGCGCCAACAGCCGCGATTGCTTCGCGCACCCCGTCGATTTTGTGGGTCCGCAGATTGTCCATGAATACGATGTCGCCTTTTGCCAGCGTCGGCACGAGCACCTGCTCGACATAGGCCATGAATGTGGCTCCATCCATCGCACCATCGATAACATAAGGTGCGGTCAGGCCGCTGACGCGCAACGCCGCGATGAACGTCAGGGTTTTCCAGTGGCCGTGCGGTACACTTGCGACGAGTCGCTGGCCAAGCGGAGAACGACCAGAATGACGAACCATTTTGGTTGTTACCGACGTTTCATCAATAAAGACGAGCCGTCGCGCGCGTAAAGACGATTGCTCGGCCTTCAGCGCAGCACGTGCAGCGGCGACATCAGGCCGATCCTGTTCAGCGGCGTGCAGTGTTTTTTTTGAACGTGATGCGGTGCCGCTCGTAAAATCGCCAAATCGAGGTTCTGCCGACCTTCAGTCTTTTGGCCGATCCGAGCCGTGTGGCGATCTCATCGAGTGTCAGATCGGGTTCGGCGGCCACCAGATCGAGCAGCCACTGCTGATGCGGCTCGAGCGGCGAGCGACAGTGTCCGGTGCCGGGCTTCGCTGCGACGCTACCGGTTGTATGCCAGCGATCCATCCAGCGGATAGTGGTCGAGGCCGCAAGATCAAGCAGGCGCGCGGCTTCCCGGCAGCTCTCGCCGCCCTCGACCAAAGCCACCACACGAGCTCTCAAATCTGTCGAATAACCCTTTGCCATGATCGTCCTCGCCCCTAATGGTTGCGAAAACCAAATCTGATTTGCCGCAGTTAGGGAATCCCCTTGGGCACAAAACGATTCAAATCAGGCGGAAACCGCTCTAGTCGAGACGTTCTACACGCGCGTGCGGGCGCATCCCCTGCTCGGGCCGGTGTTCGAGCAGGCGATCACCGACTGGACCCCGCACCTCGCCACGATGAAGGACTTCTGGGCCTCCGTCGCGCTGAATACCGGGCGCTATTCCGGCAAGCCCGTGCCAGCGCATGCGAAACACCGGCATATCCAACCATGGCATTTCAATCTCTGGCTCGCTCTTTTCCAGCAGACTCTGCTCGACACGGCCCCGGCGCCGGGCGCGGTGGATTATTTCATGGAGCGCGCCGAGCGCATCGCCCAGAGCCTGCAGCTTGCAATGTTCGGGCATCCGGGCGTGGCGGAGCGGGGCGCGCAGGGCTGAGACAAGCGCCGGTCCTGTCAATACATCAAACCTTCCGCGAACTCCGCACATACCGCACCATTCCGTCCGCGGACGTCATGACCAGCGTATGCGTGTGCACGCGGCCGTCCCTGTGCACAACGCCGTTCAGCATTGTGCCGTTGGTGACGCCGGTGGCGCAGAAGACGGTGTCGCCGGAGGCGAGCTCGTTCAGCGAATAGGTCTTGCCGAGATCGGTGATGCCGGTGCGGGCGGCGCGCTTCTTCTCGTCATCGTTGCGAAAGACGAGGCGGCCGAACATCTGTCCGCCCACGCACTTCAGCGCCGCCGCTGCGAGCACGCCTTCAGGGGCGCCGCCTGAGCCGACATACATGTCGATACCGGTGGCCGCATCGGTGGTGGCAATCACACCGGCGACATCGCCATCGGTGATCAGCGCGATGCGCGCGCCGGCGGAGCGGAGCGACTCGATGATGTCTTCATGGCGCGGACGGTCCAGAACGCAGACGGTCATGTCTTCGATCCTGCGCCTGGAGGCCTTGGCAAGCGCCTTGATATTGTCGGCCGGTTTTTCGTCCAGGCTGACGAGACCGTCCGGGAAGCCGGGGCCGATGGCAATCTTGTCCATATAGGTGTCCGGCGCATAGAGCAGGCCGCCGCGCGGGGCGATGGCAAGCACGGCGAGCGCGTTGGCCATCGCCTTGGCGGTCAGCGTCGTGCCTTCCAGCGGGTCGAGCGCGATGTCGATTTCCGGGCCCTTCCCGGTGCCGACTTCCTCGCCGATATAGAGCATCGGGGCTTCGTCGCGTTCGCCCTCTCCGATCACGACGCGGCCCTTGAACTCGACTTCGTTGAAGGCGGAGCGCATCGCGTCCACGGCGGCGGCGTCGGCCTTCTTCTCGTCGCCGCGACCCACTTCTGCGGAGGCAGCAATGGCGGCGAGTTCGGTGACGCGTACCATGGCATCGGCAAGACCGGGCGTCAGAACCTTGTTTTTCATTCTATTTCTCCAAGGGCGGAAATTCGGGACAGTAACTTTTGAGGAAAGCAATTAGCTTGCCGCTTCGATCCGGATGAGGCGCGGGTCTTCCACGGAGACGGAGAGTTTCGCGATATGGTTAACAGCGGCCTGCATCTGCGCGCGGGAGCAGCGATGGGTGACAACGGCCACCGGGCTCGCGCCGCTCTCATCGGCGGAATCCTGCAGCAACTTGTCGACCGAGACGCCCGCCTCTGCCAGCGCTTCGGTCAGCGCGGCGAGTGTGCCCGGCTTGTCGGAGAGGCGTACACGGAGGAAGAAGGGCGCAACTTCGCCGCTGTCGCCCTTGACGAAAGGCTGGGCCACATGGTGCTCGGCGCGGCCGAAGGCGTTGCGGATGGCGGGGCGGAAGAGTTTCGCCACGTCGCCCATCACGGCGCTGGCGGTCGGGCCGGAGCCGGCGCCGGGGCCGGTGAGCACGACTGCGCCGAGCGGATCGGCTTCGACCCGCACGGAATTCAGCGAACCATCGACATGGGCGAGCGCATGCGCGATCGGCAGCGCCATCGGCTCGACCCGGCAGACAACGCCGTCATGCTTCAGCACGCCCTCGGCGATCAGCTTGATGCGGAAGCCGAGCCGGTCGGCGAGGCGCAGGTCCAGCAGGCCGATTTCCTCGATGCCGCGCACCTCGACCTTGGAGAAGTCGAGGTCGGCCGAGAAGGCGATGGCCGAGAGGATCGCGGCCTTGTGGGCGGCGTCCATGCCGGAGACATCCAGCGTCGGATCAGCCTCAGCATAGCCGCGCTTCTGCGCTTCGGCGAGCACTTCCTCGTAGCTGCGGCCGGTCTCGAGCATTGTGCTCGTGATGAAATTGCAGGTGCCGTTGAGGATGCCGGAGACACGTTTGACTTCGGTGCCCGCGAGGCTGTCGCGCAGCACACGGACGACCGGAATACCGCCCGCGACGGCCGCTTCGAACAGGAGGTCCACATGTTTCTCGGCGGCGAGCGCAGCAAGCGAGGTGCCATGCTTGGCGATCAGCGCCTTGTTGGCGGTCACCACATGCTTGCCGGCCTTGAGGGCGGATTCGACCGCAAACTTGGCCGGGCCGTCCGAGCCGCCGATCAGCTCGACGAACACGTCCACCTTGGGGTCCACGGCCAGCGTGGCCGCATCATCGAACCAGGTGTAATCGTCGGTGCTGACCGGGCGGCCCCGGCTCTGCGAGCGGGCGCTCACACCCGCAATCTCGACCCGCCCGGGCAGCCGCAGGCGCTCCTGGCGCTGCACCAGCTCGATCAGCCCGGCCCCGACATGGCCCAGCCCTGCAATTCCAATCCTCAACGGCCCCATGGGGCGCCCCTTACGCAACAGTTCCGAGGGGGCCATAGCCCGTTTGGGCCGCAGGCGAAAGCCCTGTTGGGGTGCCCGTAGCGGGTTAGCGAAGCGTAACCCGCCGCTGTCGTTCGCGGTGTCCGACGGTGGGTTACGGCCTTCGGCCTAACCCACCCACGAGACCCTACTCCGCCGCCACCGGCTTGATTTCCTTCACGCCGTGGGCGGCGAGGAATTTGCGGATGTTGCGCCCCGCCTGGCGGATGCGTTGCTCGTTCTCCACCAGCGCGATGCGGACATAGTCATCGCCATGCTCGCCGAAGCCGGCGCCGGGGGCGACCGCCACGTGCGCTTCGTTGATCAGCTGGATCGAGAATTCGAGGCTGCCGAGATGGCGCAGCTTCTCCGGGATCGGCGCCCAGGCGAACATCGAGGCCTTCGGGCTCGGCACCGGCCAGCCGGCGCGGGTGAAGCTTTCCACCAGCGCGTCGCGGCGTGACTTGTAGATCGCGCGGGTCTCGGCGACGCAGTCCTGCGGCCCATCCAGCGCCGCCACGGCGGCCACCTGGATCGGCGTATAGGCGCCATAATCGAGATAGGACTTCACCCGCGCGAGCGCGCTGACGAGCTTCTCGTTGCCGGCCACAAAGCCGATGCGCCAGCCGGCCATCGAATAGGTCTTCGACATCGTGGTGAACTCCACCGCGATATCCTTCGCGCCGTCCACCTGCAGGATCGACGGCGTCGGCTCCTCGAAATAGATCTCGTTATAGGCTAGGTCCGACAGCACCCAGAGGTCATGCTTCTTCGCGAATTTCACGGCCTCCTTGTAGAAGTCGAGATCGCACACGGCCGCGGTCGGGTTCGACGGAAAGCAAAGCACCATCGCGGTCGGCGGGGGCACGGAATATTTCACAGCCCGGCCAAGGTTCGACAGGTATTGTTCCGGCGTATGCGCGGGTACGCCGCGGATCGAGGCGCCAGCAATGATGAAGCCGAAATGGTGGAGCGGATAGGACGGGTCCGGCGCCAGGATCACATCACCCGGCGCGCTGATCGCCTGGGCGAGGTTGGCAAAGCCTTCCTTCG
>Ga0214472_10001967_pt1 | contig 22322 bp, 22 predicted proteins | sample RVTome_6_FD_207662 | JGI IMG/M metagenome (GOLD analysis project Ga0214472, IMG submission 207662) | Soil microbial communities from uranium-contaminated site in the Upper Colorado River Basin, Wyoming, United States - RVT140D175 | ecosystem: Environmental > Terrestrial > Soil > Contaminated >...
CCGCTTCGCCTCGCCGCTCGGAGTCTATGACTTCATCAAGCGATCCAGTCTCGTTCGCTACAGTCGAGAGAGGTTGCGGCAAGACCGCGAAGACATCGAGGCCTTTGCGCGAACGGAGGGTTTCGAAGCGCACGCCCGGGCCGTATCGGTGAGGTTCCGCCAGTCATGAAAGACATGAAAGACATGAAAGAAACGAAGGAGTCGATTCTGTCCAGATTGCGACCGGAAGTGCGCGCGCTTCACGCCTACAGCCTGGAAGCCCGGTCGGCCTCAGTCAAGCTGGATCAGAACGAGAACACGATGGATCCTCCCGAGCCCATCCAACGAGGCATCGAGGAAGCGCTCTCGCGGTTGTCGGTCAACCGGTATCCTCCGACGAAGCCCGCCGAGCTGAAAGAGGCCTTGGCGGGGTTGAACGATTGGTCGGCCGATGGTGTCTTGGTGGGAAACGGCTCCAACGAGCTCCTGCAGATGGTCGCTCTCTCGACCTTGGAGCCCGGCAGAAAGGCGGTCCTCCCATCTCCGTCGTTCGCGGTCTATTCCCTGGTGGTTCGCGTCCTGGGCGCGCGGCTGGTCGAAGTGCCGCTCCGGGACGATCTCAGCTACGACATCGATAGGTTCCTCGCGACCGTGGAACGGGAACAGCCGTCACTGGTCTTCCTCTGTGCGCCCAACAACCCGACCGGCTCGGCCCTCGGAACTCAAGACGTGGAGCGCATCGCCGAAGGGTGTCCGGGAATGTTGCTGGTGGATGAAGCCTATTTCGAGTTCGGAGGGTCCGCTTCGCGAGAGCTCCTGCCTCGCTTCCGTCATCTCGTCATCTGCCGGACGTTCTCCAAGGCGATGGGGCTCGCCGCGCTCCGTATCGGATACATGCTCGCGCATCCGGAGGTAGCGAGCGAGCTGGCGAAGGCGCAGTTGCCTTTTTCGCTGAACAGCTTCTCGCGGGCGGCCGCCCTGGTTGTGTGCCGGCACTACGGTCTGGTTCGGGCCCGGGCGGAGGAAACCGTGAAGGAACGGGACGCGCTCTTCGAGAAGCTGGCTGTATTGCCCGGGATCCACCCGTACCCGTCCAAAGCGAACTTCATCTTGTTCCGCTCGGATGCGGGCTCGGAGGCCGTCTTCGCCGGCCTCTTGAAAAGAAGCGTTCTGGTGCGTGACGTCAGCGCCTACCCCAAATTGAGCGAGTGCCTGCGGGTCACGGTAGGTACGGCGGAGGAGAACGAGCGTTTCGTCAACGCCCTTCGCGAGACATTGGAGGAGTTGTCATGAAAACGGATTCGATGGACTCGATGGCCAGGGGCAAGCGAGTCGCCGAGAGCCGGCGCACCACGAAGGAAACGTCGGTCGAGGTACGGCTCGCGCTCGACGGTAGCGGCAAGGCCGAGATCGCCACAGGGATTGGGTTCCTCGATCACATGCTGGAGCTTCTCACGCATCACGGTGGCCTCGATCTCTCGGTGCGCGCGCGAGGAGATCTCCACGTGGATTTCCATCACACGGTCGAGGACGTTGGGCTCGTTCTGGGCGATTGCCTGGGGGAGGCGCTCGGCGACAAGGTGGGTGTCAACCGTTTTGGATTGGCGTACGTGCCTCTGGACGAGGCGCTCTCCCGCGTGGTCGTGGATCTGTCGGGCCGTCCCTATCTCGATTGGCGGGTGCGGTTCACGTCCGACCGGGTGGGAGATTTTCCGACCGAGCTCTTTCAGGATTTCTTCCGTGCTCTCACGGATCGCTCCAAGGTCACGCTCCACGTGGAGACGTTGCATGGAGACAACAATCACCACATCATCGAGACCGTGTTCAAGGCCTTTGCACGCGCGCTGCGCGAGGCCACGCGTCTTACTGGCAGTGGAGGCATCCCTTCCACGAAGGGCACGCTGAAGGATTGAAATGGCGGAGAGCCTAATCGTCGTCGATTACGGTGTCGGCAATCTGGGAAGTATTGCGCGGGCCTTCGAGCGCATCGGCGCGCCCAGCAAGCTCTCGGCCGACGGGGAGGAGATCCGCCGTTCGAAGAAGCTCGTGCTGCCAGGAGTGGGTCATTTCGGAGAAGCGATGAACAACCTGCGCGCACGTGGCTTGGAGCAACCGTTGCGGGAGGCGGTGGAGGCGGGAGCGCATCTGCTCGGCATCTGCGTCGGCTTTCAGATGCTCTTCGAGGAAAGCGAAGAGGCGCCCGGTGTCTCGGGGTTGCGACTTCTACCTGGTGAGGTACGCCGATTCACGATCTCGCGTCCGGTGCCGCACATCGGCTGGAACCAACTCGAGCTGCGCGGCGGCTCACCGCTACTCGAAGGGATTGCGACCGGGGACTACTTCTATTTTCTGCACTCGTACTACGTGAAGCCGGGTGGGGACGACGTGATCCAAGCCAGCACCGACTACGATCTGATCTTTTGCTCGGTAGGGGGCAACGGCCGCGTGGCGGGTATCCAGTTCCACCCCGAGAAGAGCCAGCAGCTCGGTCTACGGGTGCTCACGAACTTTTGGCGGCAGGGCTCGGGAAGATGACCATCATCCCGGCCATCGACATCGAAGGCGGAAAGTGCGTGCGCTTGATTCGCGGCGAGCGGGGTACCGAGACGGTCTTCAGTGAGGATCCCGTTGAGGTCGCGCTCGCCTGGCAAGAGCAAGGTGCGCGCCTCATTCACGTCGTGGATCTCGATGCCGCTTTCGAAGCAACGGAAGGCAATCGCCAGGCCGTCTCGCGCATCGTCGAAGCGGTTCGCGTCCCGGTTCAAGTCGGGGGCGGTGTCCGCGGCTTCGCCGACTTCGAGCGGTTGCGTGACGCGGGCGTCGCGCGCGTCGTCTTCGGCACCGCCGCGGCCAAGAACCCGTCGGTGGTGCGGCAGGCGCTGGCGAGTGATGCACCGAGCGTCGTCGTGGGAATCGACGTGAGAGAGGGCAGGGTGGCCGTCCGGGGTTGGCGGGAAGACTCCGAGCACGGGCCGATCGAGCTCGGCAAACGTTGGTTCGGTGAAGGGGTGACGACCTTCGTCTATACGGACATTTCCCGAGACGGCGTCATGGGCGGGCCGAACGTCGAAGCCGTGCGCCGGTTCGCCAGGGAGACCGGGGCGCGGGTCGTCGCCTCGGGTGGAATCGGCTCCCTCGAGGACCTTCGCCGATTGCGGGCCGCGGAGGCGGACGGGGTCGAGGCGGCCATCGTGGGTCGAGCCCTCTACGAGAGGATCTTCACCTTGACCGAGGCGATGGAGATCGCTCGGGTCGGGATGACTGCAAATGGATCGTCGAGCGCGAATTGAGATGTTGGCCAAACGCATCATCCCTTGCCTGGACGTCGATCGTGGGCGCGTCGTGAAGGGTGTCAGGTTCCTGGATCTCGTCGATGCCGGCGATCCCGTCGAGGCGGGTACCCGTTATGACCAGGAAGAGGCGGACGAGCTCGTGTTTCTGGACATCACCGCATCACACGAGAAGCGAGAGATTCAAAGAAAAATGGTGGAGCGCGTGGCCGACACACTCACGATCCCGTTCACTGTCGGCGGCGGTATCGGCTCGGCGGATGATATGAAGGCGATCTTGGAAGCGGGTGCGGACAAGGTGGCGATCAACACGGCCGCGGTGGAACGGCCGGAGATCCTGAGCGAGGGTGCGCGCCGGTTCGGACGCCAGTGCGTGGTGCTGGCGATCGACGCCAAACGATCGAATGGCAGGTTCGAGGTCTTCACCCACGGAGGGCGAACGCCGACCGGGATCGACGCCATCGTCTGGGCGAAGCGTGCCGAGGAGCTGGGGGCGGGGGAGATTCTGCTGACCAGCATGGACCGCGACGGTACGGAGCTGGGATACGACCTCACGCTCACGCGCGCGGTCTCGGAAGAGGTCACCATCCCGGTCATCGCCTCCGGCGGCTGCGGTCGCCTGGAGCATCTGGAAGAAGCTCTCACGAAAGGTAAAGCGAGCGCGGTTCTCGCGGCTTCCATATTTCACTTCGGGACGTTTCGGATTCGGCAGGCAAAAGCCTTTCTTGCGGAGCATGGAGTCCCCGTCAGGGTGACGCGACGATGAAGCGAGAAGACGGCTCGGCGAAACTAACCTTCGACGAAAAGGGCTTGATCCCCGCGGTGGTCCAGCACGCCACGACCGGCCGCGTCCTCATGGTGGCCTTCATGAGTCGGGAAAGCCTCGACAAGACGATCGAGACGGGCGAGGCGCATTTCTGGTCCCGGAGGCGGAACGAGCTCTGGCGAAAGGGCGCCACCTCGGGAAACGTGATGAAGGTCGTCGAGATTTTCGCCGACTGCGACGCGGACTGTTTGCTGCTCCGGGTCTCGCCGGCCGGGCCCGCCTGTCACACCGGCGAGCCGAGCTGCTTCTTTACCACGCTGGCGACGGCCGAGGAGCACGCCGCCGAGACGTCTTTGTCCGAGGTGCTGGGCGAGCTCTCGCAGGTCATCCGTGACCGGAAGGAGAAACGGCCGGAGGGCTCGTACACGACAAAGCTCTTCGCGGGAGGCATCGACCGAATCGCGAAAAAGGTCGGAGAAGAGTCGGCGGAGGTCATCATCGCGAGCAAGAATCGGGATCCGGAGGAGCTCTGTCGTGAGTCCGCCGACCTGCTCTACCATCTTCTGGTTCTATGGGAGCAGATCGGAATCTCGCCGTCGAGAGTGGGCGAGGAGTTGAGACGAAGAAGGCGCTGAATTGGCTCGCAAGAACAAGAAGAAGCTCGGCATCCCTGATATTGATGTTTGGCGGGATCGGATCGATGCCATCGACGATCGTCTGCTGGCGCTCTTGAACCAACGGGCCAAGTGCTCCATCGAGATCGGCTGGATCAAGAGGGCCCACGATCTCGAGATTTATGTCCCGGCGCGCGAGGTTCAAATTCTGCGGCGGATGTCGCGCGCCAACCGAGGGCCCTTACGCGAGGAGTCGGTTCGGCGCCTGTTCGAGAGGATCATCGATGAGTCACGAGCCACGGAGCGTGTCGTGTGTAGCACTACCGAAGCCAACGGGCCTAAAGAAAAAGAGCTTGGGGTGGACACGAATGGGGTCTCGAAACACGGTGCCCGAAACAAGCGCGACAAGGTGGCATCACCCGCGCGCGGCCGCCTAAAAAAGTAGGAGAAAGCAGGAGGACTAAGAATCATGGTGATCGTAATGGAGCAGACAGCCAAAGAGGAGGAGATCCAGAAGGTTGTCGAACGGCTGACGGAATGGGGCTACGACATACACCGCTCCACGGGTGCCACTCGGACCGTGCTGGGTGCGGTAGGAATGCCACGCACCGTGGCGGATCCGGCGGACCTCGAGGTTCTGCCGGGCGTACGGGAGGTGATTCGCATCAGCGAGCCGTACAAGCTCGTCGGGCGGACCTTCAAGCGCGAGGACACGGTCATTCGCATCGGCGACCGATCGATAGGGGGTCCGGAGATCGTGGCCATGGCGGGCCCGTGCTCGGTGGAAAGCCGGGATCAGGTCCGGGAGATCGCGTCACGGGTCCGGGAGGTCGGCGCCACCATCCTGCGCGGAGGCGCCTTCAAGCCACGCACCTCGCCCTACAGCTTTCAGGGACTGGGGGAAGAGGGACTCAAGTACCTGCGCGAGGCCGCGGATGAGAACGGCTTGCTCGTTGTCACGGAAATCATGGACGGCACGCAGATCCCGATGTTCCTCGAGTACGTCGATATCCTCCAGGTCGGGGCGCGCAATTGTCAGAACTTCAGCCTGCTCAAGGAGCTCGGAAAAGTGGACCGGCCGGTTCTCCTGAAGCGGGGCCTCTCGTCGACGATCGAGGAGTGGCTTCTGTCCGCGGAGTACCTGATGGTCGGCGGGAACCATCAAGTGATTCTTTGCGAGCGTGGAATACGGACCTTCGAAACGTACACGCGCAACACGCTCGATCTGTCGGCGATTCCCATCGTCGAGAAACTGTCCCACTTGCCGATCGTCGTCGATCCCAGCCACGGAACGGGTCGGCGCGACAAAGTCGTGCCGATGGCGCGGGCGGCGGTGGCCGCCGGGGCGGATGGTCTCTTGATCGAAGTGCACAACGCTCCCGACAAGGCCCTTTCCGACGGAGCGCAGTCTCTCTATCCCGAGCAGTTCCAGCGGCTCATGGACGAGATTCGGATTATCGCGACCGCGCTGGGTCGCTCGGTGACGTCACCGGTGGAGCGGGCCGCCCGGTGAAACCTGTGAAGAAAGTGGAGCGGGTCGCGATCATCGGACTCGGCTTGATGGGTGGTTCTCTGGCCCTTGCCTTGAAACGGGTCCGTCCGCGTTGGAGGCTCGTGGCGTGCGACCAGCCGGGCGTTTTGGAGGAGGGGCGCCAACGATCCCTCGTCGACGAAACGGAAGCCGATCCCCGAAAGGCGGTGAGTGACGCCGACATCGTGTTTCTGGCTTCGCCCGTCGAGACGATCGCCCAGCACGTGAGGGCGCTCGCGACCGCTTTTGGGAAAGGGACCGTGGTCACCGACATGGGCAGCACGAAGCGACGGATCATGAAAGAGGCCGCGGCGCTCCCCGAAGGGGTCGCGTTCGTGGGAGGTCATCCGATGGCGGGGAAGGCGAGCTCCGGGCTCGACGCCGCCGACGGGCACTTGTTCGAGGGCGCCGCGTGGGCGCTCGTGACGCCAACGCCGGGTAACGACAAAACCGAATCGGCGTTGGACACGCTCAAGGACATCGTACGCGCCGTGGGTGCGAGACCGATTCTGGTCGATGCCGCGACGCACGACCGCGCGGTGGCGGTCGTGAGCCAGCTCCCGCAGCTCATCGCGCTGGTCTTGTGTCAGCAGGCGGCGGGTGTCGATCACGCGCTGGAGCTCGCCGGTCCGGCATTTCGCAATCTGTCTCGCCTCGCTTCCAGCTCCTCGCCGCTCTGGCACGATATCTTCACGAGCAATAGCGACATGGTGCGGGAGGCCATCGCCGAAATCGAAAGGCGTCTCGGGGAAGCCCGCGCGGAGCTCGAGAACACCGGCCTCGCGCCTCACTTCGAGGCAGCCAAAAAGGCGCTCGACGGCTACCCGGAGCTGCAGGCCACCCAGCACCGCCGCGAGCCGGACCGGAGACTTCCGTGAAACCCACGGAACGTCCTGCTTCGGCGGCTCCGGGCAAAGACGAGACCCTCATCATCGATGCCGATGACACCCTTTGGGAGAACAACGTCTTTTACGAGAAGGCGACGGACCGCTTTCTCGTGCTCGTGGAGGCGCGCGGGTTCGGGACGAGGGGCGTGCGCCAACGCCTGCTGGAAGTCGAGCGAAGCAACGTGAGCCGCTGGGGTTACGGATCTCAGTGCTTCGCTCGGTCGCTGCGCGAAACACTCGAGTCGTTTGGAGGCAGCCCGGCAACGGCCCAAGAGCTCTCAGCGATCGAGTCGCTCGCCGAGGAAGTGGCCAATTTCCCCATAGAGTTCCTCCCCGGCGTCCAGAAGACTCTGGTGCGACTACGAGACCGTTTTCGACTCATCATGTTCACCAAGGGCCATCCTCCCGAGCAATGGAAGAAGGTCGAGCGGAGCGGCATCCAGGCGCTTTTCGATTACGTCGAAGTCACGGCCGAGAAAAATACCCTCGCCTATACGCATCTCATCCGGCGGTACCGGCTGGCACCGACCCGCACGTGGATGGTGGGTAACAGCCCCGCCTCCGATGTGAACCCCGCCCTAGCGGCTGGTTTGAACGCGATCCTGATCCCGCACCCCAACACTTGGGCGTTGGAGCACGAGGAGGTGATGGAGCACGTCCGGCTCAAGATCCTGGAGCGGTTCGAAGATCTCCTGGGAGCTTTCCCCGGGCTCCCCTGATTTTGGGTAACCCGCACCCAGCCTTTGGTTTCTCCGAGTCGGCTGGGGTAGAATCAGAAAAAAAGTGAACGAATTCGAAAAGGCGCGGGGCCTCATGCGCGACTTGCCGCTCTATCCGGAGAGACACCAAAACACCGGGCTCGCTCTCGCGCGCCAGCGGGACGCCCTGCTTTCGAAGGCCAGCCGGAGCCCGGAGAGGCTCCGGGCCGCGGTGGATGCTTTGGGCCGGGAATCGGTGTTCGAGACCCTTCGGCTCACGGGAGCCCCGGTGAGTCGTGAGACAGTGGCAGAGGTCGCGGGCGGAGGCGGGCCTGCGAATGCAAGCGAGCGGGAGCTCATTTGGGGTCAGCTCCAAGCCTTCCGGGTCATCGAGGAAAGCGCCCGGTCGGGCGATACCCTGAGTGCCGAACTGGTGCAGGAAGTCCATCGCCTATCCATGCCGCACGACGCTTCGGCGGGAGTCTTTCGCAGTCAGCCGATCGGGGGACAATTCGGAACGGTGACTCCTTCTCCTCCGCGGCTCATTCCCGCCAAGGTCGATAACCTCTGCGATTGGCTGAGCGTCGATAGTGGTCGGGGCATGCATCCTCCTGAGAAAGGAGCTCTCGCGTTCGCGAGGCTGCTCGAGATCTCGCCGTTCGAGCACGGGAACTTCCGCACCACCCATCTTCTGCTGAGCTTCTTCGCCCTGGCCGACGGCTATCCACCCATGTTTCTGCGCCTGGAGCATGCCGAAGACGTACGGCAGGAAGTCGAAGGGGCCATGCGGTTCGAGACCCTGCCGCTGGTCAACCGCTTGGCCCGCTCGCTCACCGAGTCGCTTTCTTTCTGCCTCGTCGCGCTCTCATGAAGCTCCGTGGGTTGGTGCGTTGGCCGGGCCTGCTACTTCCCGCCATTGGGATAGTCTTCCTGCTCGGCACGCTCGGCCTCTTCCTCGGCCAGTCGGTCTCGTGGGAGCTCGTCGATCCCCGCGAGGGCGGAGGCGCGGCTCGACTGATCTTTCTGACCCTCTTTCTGACCACCTCCACCGCCACCGCGACGCGTTTCGCGTTCCAACGGGGCGGCGGCTGGCAGGACGTTCCGCTGCTGGCGGTGCTGGCGGTGGGCGCCAATTTCGTCGTGCAGCTGAGTGGTGGACTCCACTCGCCGTGGCAGTCGCTCTATCTCATCTTGATCGGATTCGTCGTCGTCGCTTACTTGCCCAAGATAACCGCGACCCTGGTGGTGGGAATCCTCGCGCTCGAGACTTCGAACTGGATCATGAGCGGCCTCGAGGCGACACCAGCGCTCGTTCGCCTGACCGGCATCCTCATCGCCGGCGCGGCCGGGATGACGTTCCTGGAGCAGGTCAAACAAAAGCGATCGGAGAGAATGGAAGGCGAGCTCCGGAAACTGAATCGCGGTCTCCAAGAGCTCTCCGACTCCGAAGAAGGGGAGAGCACGTCGCCTCTTTCGGAGGAAGGGAAACGACTCGCCCTCGTCGACCTCCTGCGCGGTCTGGATTCTCGCCTCGGCGCTTTGCTCGAGCTGGTGCGCGACGTGACCGACGCGCACGGCGCGTTTCTCCTTCGCGCCGATCCTGGCACGACGGGCTTCATCGTTCGGCTCGCCGCCGGCGCCGCGGGACAGGTTGCCGAGGCGGTCGGTGCACGCGTGTCGCTCGTCGGAGGCCTGTTCGGCGACGTTCTGAAGGATGACAAGGTGCTCGCCGTCACCGAAGGCTCGCGCCCGCTGCCACATTTTCCCTGGTACTCGCAGAAGGACGGACGGGCGAAGCATCCGGAGCTTCATTCCTTGCTGGCCGTTCCGTTTCGCGATCAGGGAGGTCCGCAATGGATCTTAGTGTTGGATCACGCGCGCCCGGATCACTTCGACGAGGCTCGGCAGAAGCTTGCGGAGGCGTTTGCCGAACAGATGCGTCACTGGGTGTCATCGACGCGTCTACTATCGGAGCTGGACGTGCTGTCCAACGAGTTCCGTCGTCTCTACCAGGCCAGCGCGGCTCTCTCCCAGGGATTGCGCGTCGAGGAAACCCTGGAGCAAATCGTGTCGTTCTGCAGCGAGATCACCCAGTTCGAGACGTGTGCCATTTGCCTCCTAGAAGAAGGCAGCGACACGTTCTCGGTTCCGGTTGCCGAAGGCTATCCGGAGAGGACGCGGGGTGCGAGGCTACCCCTCGACGGGCGGACTTGGGCGGGGTGGATCCTGAGGGCACAAGAGGATCCCCAGACGATACGTTTCCAACTCCGAACCGGGATGCCGGTGCTCCATCCCGGCGAGCGCATCCCGATGGGCGCGGGCTTTCTGGGCATGCCCCTGCTGGCGAAGAAGCGAGTCGTCGGCGTGCTTCTGCTCACCCGCCAGGAAAGGCCCTTTTCTTCGAACGAGGTTCGGTTGGTGCGCATCCTCTGCAACCAGGCGTCCATCGCGGTCGAAAACGCGCGCGTCTACGGCGCGGTGGAACAGATGGCCGTCACCGACGGACTGACCGGGCTCTACAACCGGCGCTACTTTCAGCAGGCCCTGGAACGGGAGCTGTCGCGTGCCGACCGCGGCGGGGGAAGCCTCGCCCTGCTGCTCCTTGACATCGATGATTTCAAGGCCCTCAACGATACCTATGGCCACGCCATCGGTGACGCGGTGCTGAAGAAGATCGCGACCGTCTTGCACGAAACGCTGCGGAAGGGCGACGTGCTGGCCCGCTATGGTGGAGAAGAGTTCGTCGTCTTGCTTCCCCAGGCGACGTACGAGGGTGCCCAGGAGTTTGCACAACGCGTTTGGAAGGCGGTGGGCACAGCGAAGATACATCCCGCGGGCCGGGGACACCGGGTGACGGTGAGCGTCGGCTGGGCACTGTTACCGGGCGACGCGGACTCCGCCGAATCCCTGGTCGAGGCGGCCGACCGCGCTCTCTACTTTGCCAAGGAGTCCGGCCGTGACAAGGTGGCCGATTACCATAGCCTGCAGAGCGTGAAGACCTGATGCGAAAGCCGAAGGATTACTACTCGATACTTGGCGTGAAGGTCGAAGCCACGCTCGAGCAGATCAAGAGCGCCTACCGGCGACTCGCCCGGCAGTTTCATCCCGACGTCAAGGACACCTCGGACATCGAGCGATTTCGCGAGATCCAGGAAGCCTACGACGTTCTGAGCGACGGCGAGAAGAGGCGAGCCTACGATCTGACCGCCGGCAGCGAGATTCCCGTCATGCATGGGTCGAGCGCCGTTCCCTTCGCCGAAGTCTGGCCCGAACCGATGCCCACCACGCTGCGCCCGCAGCGTCGCCGCGCACGGGCACGGGTCTTGGAAAACAACGCCGAGATCGTCCTCTCTCCCGAGGAGGCGCGGCGGGGCGGGATGTTGAGCTTCGAACTACGGATCGGAGAAACGTGCCCCGCCTGCGACGGCACCGGTCAGGGATTCATGATCTGGTGCTGGGACTGCGATGGAACGGGAGAGCTACGCCGGTACCGCCGCATTCGGTTCGACATCCCCCCCGGCGTCGAGCACGGAGACGTCGTCACGACGACACTTGGTCCCGGGCAGGGCACGCTCAAGGCGCGGGTTTTGATCTCCCAGGTCCGCTGAGCCGAGCACTTCGCCCGCAAGGTTGGGAAGAAAGGTAACGGAATTTAGGCAAAATCTCGCGCTGAGATTTCGGGAGTTGTTGCCAGGCTAGATTCGGGCTAGAGATCCGCTTCGGAGTTCTCGTTGAGGTGGAGAAAGGTCAGAGGCTCGACGTCGATTCCGTTCAGACGGTTCTCCGGGAACCTCCGCCGCACCCAGATGCGGAAGAGGCCGATGAGGGCTCCGATCGTCCCCGCGGCGAGAAGCGCGATCCCGATGAACTTGAACGCGACGAGGATGAACGAGAAGAAGGTTATCTGCGGCTCGCCCTTGTTCAGGTCGACGAAGGTGATGCCCTGCGGTTGGGATTGAAGCCAGAGGAGAGCGTTTAGGAGCTCGGTGTTCAACGCGGTCATGAACTATGCTAACGCCGGCCCGGGGGACCGTCAAGGTCTTCCCAATAAGCCGCCGTAGTCAGCGGCCGCCGTCTTGGCCGGCAGCCGGTGGCGAGGACGGCTCCGCGGCCACGTGAGTCTCGCCCTTGAGAGAGGTCGTGTAGCTCTTGATTCCGTCGGCGATGGATTGCGCCATCTTCTGCCGGAACTCATCCGAGGATAGAAGCTTGGCGTCGTCGGGGTTGGAAACGAAGGAGACCTCGAGGAGCACGCTCGGCATGTTCGCGCCCAACAAGACGTAGAAGGGCGCGGTCTTGACGCCCAAATCGCGCGAGTGGCTGTCCGACGCGACGGCCCGCTTCACCATGGAACCGTGAACGTGGTGCGCGAACTCCTTCGACTCGACGATCCTGCTGTTGTTCATGATCTGGCTGAGAAGGTCCCGAAGCTCGGTCATGCGTCGTGTGCTCACCGCGTTCTCCCGCGCCGCGGTTTGCTCCGCCTCGGGAGAGGTCGCGAGGTTGAGGTAGTACGTTTCGAGTCCTCGCGCGCGCCGGTTCCGGCTGGAGTTGGCGTGGATGGAAACGAAGAGATCCGCCTCCTTGGAATTGGCGATGGCGGTTCGTTCCTCGAGCGGTATGAAGACATCCGTGCTACGTGTGAGGATGACTTCGTAACTGTCTTCTTCTTCCAGGAACTTGGCCACGCGCCGCGAGATATCGAGAACCAAATCCTTCTCGCGGAGCCCACTGGCCATGGCGCCAGGATCGTGCCCGCCGTGGCCGGGATCGATGATCACGCGCCTAGCTCCCAACCCGAGCTGTCGCGAGATAGGGAAGCGCCCGTCCGAGGTGGGCTCGGCTGGGAGTGGGAGCGCGATATCGCGCGGGGGACTCAAGTCGGCGGAAGCCGGTTGGGGATCGGGAGCAACCTCGGCGGCCGTTGAGGTCGGGGCGGTGGGCTCAGGGTCGAGTGCCGCAAGCACGGGCGCGTCGTCACGGGCGGGGCTCGCAGGGTCTTCCAGCGGTGCCGTCGGTGTCGGCACGGTACGCGGAGGCGCCGGTGCGGGGAAGGGCTCGATCCCGAGAATATCTACCACCAAGCGATGGGGATCGGGCAGCGAAAAGACGTTGTAGCGGCTGATGCTCTCGAAATCGAGCACGACTCGCACGATGTCCGGTTTGTTCTGTCCGACCCGGATTTGTTTCAGGAATCCGTCTCCGACCGGAAAGGTTTGGTTGGCCAGGCTCTCCGACAGGTGCGTGTTGAGCAGATCGAAATAGATCCGGTCCGGCTGGGTCAGGCGTCCGCGCCGGAACTCGACCTCCCGCGCCGTATCGATGACGATGCGCGTGTAGTCTTTCCCGCTCCATTGCCGGATGTTGCTGACCTCGACGCGCCCACCACCAGCGGCGCGGGCAGCACTGGAAGAGCCGGAGGCCGGCGTCCTTTTGGTCGATGCCACGGGCGTTGCCGGCCGATCGAGATCCTGGAGGATGCCGCGGGCCTCGGCGGCTTCCTCACTCTTGGGCCATTTTTCGAGAAGGTCCGCAATCTCCGCCCGGGCGGTCTTTTCGTTCGAAAGGTAGTTCAGGTTGAGATCGGCGCGAGCCATGCGAGCGGCTGGACACCACTTACTCGACGGATATCCCTCGAGAATGAGGTGGTAGGCATCCAGCGCACGCGTCATCGCGTCTCGATCCCGAAAGCGGACGCCAGCCTTTCGATAGAGCTCGCCTTCATGAAATAGGGCGTCGTCACAATAACCACTGCGTGGATGATTCAAGACGACGAGACGGTATTGGCGCGCGACCTTGAGCCAGGAGTCTTTCTTGGCCTGGAGATCTTTCGACGAAGTCAGCCTTTTTTCGGCGGTGAGGGCTTCCTCATAGAGGGTTTGGGCAGACTTCTGCGCTCCCACTGCGGCCGGCGGAGCGCCAAGCGAAAGCAACAAGACCGCTCCACCGGCGACCAGCAGCGTGCCGTTACCGAAGTTGGCGGTCCACCTCATCGAAGTAATCCTTGGGAACCAGGACCTCGCGCGCCTTCGAGCCCTCCGGAGGCCCCACGATGCCGTCCGCCTCGAGCATATCGACGATGCGGGCGGCCCGGCTGTAGCCGAGTCGAAGCCGCCTCTGGAGGTGAGAGACCGAAGCGACGCCAGTCTCCACCACGATTCTCGCGGCCTGGTCGAAGAGCTCGTCCCTCTGGTTGTCACCCAGCTCCGCCCTTTCCTGCTCTTGCAGTATAGAGAGATTGTACTCGGGCTTGCCCGCCTTTCTCCAGAAGGATACCAGCCTCCCGACCTCGGCCTCGGTGACGAAGGGCGCGTGGAGCCGCACGAGGCGCGCCGAGCCGGGGGGTAGGAAGAGCATGTCGCCCTTCCCGAGGAGCTGTTCGGCGCCGTTGGCGTCGAGGATGGTCCGCGAGTCCACGCGCGAAGGCATCCGAAAGGCGATGCGGGAAGGGAAGTTCGCTTTGATGATCCCGGTGATGACGTCGACCGAAGGCCGCTGGGTCGCGAGGACGAGGTGCAGGCCGACGGCCCGCGCCATCTGCGCCAGCCGGGTGATGGAATCCTCCACGTCCCAAGACGACACGAGCATGAGATCGGCGAGCTCATCGATGACGACGAGAATGTAGGGGAGCGGTCGGAGAGGCTCGCCGTCCTCGTCCTCTCTCTTCTCTCCGGCCTCGATCGCGCCGCGCAGAATGTTGTTGTACTGTTCGATGTTCCGCACGCCTTCCGAGGCGAGCATCTTGATGCGGTTCTCCATCTCGAAAACGGCCCACTTGAGGACGTCACTCGCTTGCTTGGCCTCGGTCACCACCGGCGTGAGCAAGTGGGGGATGTCCTGGTAGGCGCCGAGCTCGAGGCGCTTCGGGTCGATCAGGATCAGCTTCACCTCGTCCGGGCTCGACTTGTAGAGCACCGAACAGATGAGGCTGTTCAGCAGAACGGACTTGCCGCTTCCCGTCGCTCCGGCGATCAGGAGATGAGGCATGCGGGTGAGATCGGTGACGTTGGTCGCCCCGTCGATCCCTTTCCCCAACGCCACGGTCAGCCGGGAGGAGCTGGATTGAAAGGGTTCCGATTCCAGAAGCTCTCTCAGCCCGATCACTTCGCGGTTCGCGTTGGGAATCTCGATGCCGACCGTCGATTTGCCGGAGAGGCGATCGATGCGCACCGATTCGGCCTGGAGCGCGAGGCACAGGTCTTCGGCAAGCGCGGTGATCTTGTTGTATTTGATGCCGGCGTCGGGCTTGAACTCGAACGTCGTGACGACCGGGCCGGGATGGATTTGGAGAACCTGGCCCTCCACCGCGAACTCCCGGCAGCGCTCCTGAAGGATCTTGGCTCTCTCCATCAACTCCTTGTCGTCGAGCTTCACCTCCTCGGGACGGGATTCCAAGATCGTGAAGGGCGGCATGGTCCAGCGGCCCTTCTTCGGGGTGAACGGTAGCATCTCCTGCCGGCTCGGCTTGGCCTTGGATTGCTCGACCCTCGCCACCGGGTCGTCGGCCGGGACCGTCGTGTCTTTTGTGATGTCGAGAGCTCGCTTGGCGTGTTTCTTCACGACACGCTCGCGGAGCTTTTCCTTGCGTCGGCTCTCGCGAAAATGACTGAAGGCCGTGATGAGCTCGGCGCTCTTGGCCCGCTGCCAGGTGGTGAGGGTCTTGACGGCCGCGCTCAACGACCAGCGCGTCGCGACCATGATCGCGGCGAAGAGCGTGGTCACGAGGAGGATGAACGCACCGGCTTCGCCGATGGCGGACGAGAGGTACACGGCGAGGAGATGCCCTACGGCTCCTCCAGCGGGTAAGATGGCTCCTTTGAAAGGCACTTCCTGGAGCGAGAGGGCGAGGAGCCCGGCCAAGCTCAACACCGTGCTCACCAGGCCGAAGTTCTTGGACCAGCCGCCCTCGTGCTTGTGGCACCAAAAGCGACTCCAGCCTGAAACGGCGAGCAAGACCACGACGCTGTAGGCGGCGAGTCCCAGAAGCTGAAGGAGTGCTTCCGAGAAAAAGGCTCCCGCGGGCCCGATGAGGTTCTCGGTCGTCAGCCGCGACGTCTCCTTGAAGTACCACGCGGGATCTTCCGGGGAGTACGAGAGCAGCCCGACCGCGACCATCAGAGAAAGGGCGAGCAGGCAGACGCCCGCGACCTCCGAGAGTCGCTCTCGGTACGCGGAGCGATCGACTTCGCTCTTACGGTAAATTGGACGCGATGTAGACAAGAATCGCTCCTCCCGCGGCCAAGCAGTAATACCCAAAAAGATGAAAACGTCGGATCGCGAGGAGCCGTAACACGACGCCGATGCAAAGGTAGCCGACCAGAAACGCCGCGGCGAAGCCCGCCGCGTAGCCAACCGACGCCTCGGCCCCCACCAGGCTCACGCGGGGGAGATCGTAGACCGCCGCGCCGAGTATCGCGGGTATCGACAGCAGGAACGAGAACCGGGCCGACGCATCGTGAGAGAAACCACGCAGTAATCCACCAGCGATGGTGGATCCCGAACGCGAAATGCCGGGTAAGAGCGCCGCGCCCTGAAACAGGCCGACCGCCAAGGCGTCGGTTAGCTTCCAATCTCCCAAGTTTCGTTCGCTCTCTTTCAACGGCGCGGTGCTCAACAGGAGCACGCCGGTTACGATCCAACCCACTCCCACGACCCAGAGCGCGGAAAAACTCTCTTCTATCAGGTCGCCAAAGAGCAGCGCCGCCACCACCGCCGGGATCGTGCCGACGGCCAGCAGAATCCAAAGCCGCCGCCAGGTCGGGTCTCCGCTGCCCGGGCCGAGAGCCCGCAGCATGAACCCGATCTCCCGCCGAAAATAGACGAGCACCGCCAACAAGGTCCCTAGATGCAATACGATATCAAAAAGTAGGCCCGGTTGGCTGAATCCGGGCAGGAAATACTGTGCCACGGCCAGGTGGCCCGAGCTGGAGACGGGCAGGAACTCGGTGAGCCCCTGAATGAGCCCCAAGAGGATAGCAGTGTGTAGTGGCATTTAGTGTCTCAGTGGCGTGGGTCAGCTCTCCATCACCACCGGAAGAATCATCGGCCGGCGATGGGTCCGCTTCCGGAAAAACCGCCGGAGCTCCGTTTGAATCTTCTCCTTGATGAGACCCCAGTCGGCCACCTCCTCGATGGGTGACTCCTCGACGGTCGCCACGATGAGATCGCGCACCTCGTCGAGCAGCCCGTCGTCCTCTCCGGAGAGAAAGCCGCGAGTGATGATCTCGGGCGCGGTCTCGACGCGGCCGTTCTGCTTGTTGATCGAGACCACCGGGATCACGATCCCGCCCTCGGAGAGATGCTGCCGATCGCGGAGCACGATGTCGCTCACGTCGCCGAGCTCGCTGCCGTCCACGAAGACGCGCCCCGTCTCTTCCTTGCCCGCGATACGCCCACCTTTTCCATCGAGCTGGATGACGTCTCCGTCCTCGGCGAGCAGCACGCGCTCCGCGGGGATGCCCAGGTCTCTGGCGATGCGGGCGTGGGAGACGAGCTGCCGCCACTCCCCGTGAATGGGAACAAAGTATTGCGGACGCACCAGGTTCAGCATGAGCTTCAGCTCCTCCGCGCTCCCGTGGCCCGAGACGTGAACGGCCGCCGAGGAAGGAAGCACCACGTTCGCGCCTCGTCGGTAGAGGTGGTTGACGATCCGCGACACCGCGCGCTCGTTTCCAGGGATGACGCGAGCGGAAAGGACCACGGTGTCGTCCGGTTCGATGGCGGCGTGCTTGTGATTTCCGATCGCGACCTGCGAGAGCGCGGAGAACGGTTCGCCCTGGCTTCCGGCGGTGAGAACGAGGACTCTCTCTCGCGGTAACTTCTGAATCTCCTGGGGGCGGATGAGAAGACCGGCGGGAACGCGAAGGTAGCCGAGATCGATGGCGGTTTGAACGTTTTGCGACATACTGCGTCCGAGAAGAGCCACCTTGCGTCCGTGCTTCGCGGCGAGATCGATGGCCAGCTGGATGCGGTGCGTGCTGGACGTGAAGCAAGCGATGAAGACCCGGTGCGGCGTGCGGCTGATGATCTCCTCGAAGGCATGCGTGACGTCTTTCTCCGAGCCGGTATGGCCGGAGACTTCGGCGTTGGTCGAGTCGGAGAGAAGCGCCAGCACTCCCTGCTCGCCGTAGGCGGCGAGCCGATGCATGTCGATGGGCTTTCCGACGACCGGTGATTGGTCGAACTTGAAGTCGCCGGAGTGAATGATCCGGCCGTGAGGCGTGTCGATGGAAAGCGCCATGCTGTCCGCCAGGCTGTGAGACACCTGAATGAAATCGATCTGGAATGGCCCCAGCGTCTGGGTCTCACCGGGCGCGACCGGACGAAGCTTCGTGCGGCCGGCCAGGCCGTGCTCTTCCAATCGGTGGCGACACATTCCGAGCGTGAGACGGCTTCCGTAGACCGGCAGCGGAACCTTGGACAACAAGTAGGGGAGCGCGCCGATATGGTCCTCGTGACCATGCGTGAGGAAGACCGCCTTGATTCTCTCTTTGTTCTTGAAGACGTAGGACATGTCGGGAATCACGAGATCGACTCCCAGCAGCTCGTGGTCCGGAAACATCACCCCGACGTCCACGATGAAGCATGTGTCTCCCATCCCGATCGCCATCATGTTCAATCCGAATTCGCCCAGCCCCCCGAGCGGGACGATTTCGATGGGCTCGAGCGACTTCGGGCGGCGGCGCGCGGATCGGGTCACAACTCAGACACCACGTAGAGATAGGGACTTAGCCATCCACAGCTGAGAAACCACTTCAATACTAACAGAACATATCAAGCGGTTGTACCGCAAAAATAACTGAGCTTTGCAAACTGCTCTACAGAAAGGGTTTCCGCGCGGAGCTTGGGATCGATATCGAGCGCTCGAAGACCTTCTCGGATGGCCGCGGCGTCCAGCACGTTCGAGCTCAAACGCTTCAGATTATTGGAGATGTTTTGCCGGCGGTGGGTGAGGAGCCCCCGGACGAGGGCCTGGAAGACGGCAGGATCGGAAATCGGGGGCTCCTTCTCTCGGAGAGGCACCATCCGGACCAGGGCGGCATGCACCCTGGGGCGGGGCTTGAAGGCCGAGGGCGGTACAGGAAAGACCATGGTCACGCGCGTCGCTTGCTGGGCGACGACCGAGAGGAAACCATAGGGCTTGGTGGCGGGCTGGGCGACCAAGCGGGCGGCGACCTCGAGCTGGAACATCAGGGTCAGATCGACCAGATAATGACGATAGGAGAGCAGCTTGACAAGGATGGGAGACGCCACGGAAAAAGGGAGGTTGCCGACCACGCGGATTCGATTGAGGCCTCGATCGTCCAAGAAGCGCTGGAAGTCGAGGGCGAGGAAGTCGGCGTAGAGCGGCTCCACATTGGTGACACCGCTTTCCTCGAGGGCGCGCTCCAATCGCGCGAACAAGAGCCGATCCGTTTCGACGGCGACGATGCGGCTCGTGCTTCGGGCCGCCAGAGGAAGCGTCAGCTCTCCGCTTCCGGCGCCGATCTCGAGGAGCGTCTGGCCCGGGCGGGGGCCGATGGCGGTGACGATGCGTCCCAGGATCTGCTGGTCCTGTAGGAAGCTCTGGCCGCGCGCTCGGCGGGGATGGAACGCGCGGCTCGAGGGAGTAGCTCCTGTCATTTCATGAGGATAGCACTTCCACCCGGCCTCGGGTTGGCTTGACTTCAATGGGGCCGTTTGTTAGCTTGAAACAATCGAGAGATCCGACTTCGCCACGGCTTCGTCGAGCCCTCGCCGAAGCCGTGCGTAGGGAGGAAACCTGCCACGGCGTAGGCGGGACGAGGGGCTAGAGAAGATGAGCGACAAAGTGGCTGCTTTTACGGACAGTACCTGGGAACAAGACGTGCTGAAGTCCGACAAACCGGTCTTGATCGACTTCTGGGCCGAGTGGTGCGCTCCTTGCCGGATGATGGCGCCGACCATCGACGCCTTGGCTTCCGAGTACGAGGGCAAAGCCAAGGTCGGGAAGCTCAACGTGGACGAAAACGCTCTGGTCTCGGAGAGATACCAGATTCGCGGCATCCCAACGGTTCTCATCATCAAGAATGGGCAAGTAGCGGAGCAGGTTGTTGGCGTCACCTCCAAGGACAACCTCTCCAGGCTCATCGACAAACATCTTTAATCAGTTTAACTAGGCCTTCCGGGGAACCACATGAGCGACAAGGGTTCTGAAGAATCGCGGCACGTCCGCGTGCTGATCGTGGGTAGCGGTCCGGCCGGCTACACCGCCGCCGTCTATGCGGCCCGCGCGGATCTCAAACCCGTCATGCTGGCGGGGTCGGGAATGGATCCCAAAGTCGGGATCCCGGGTGGCCAGCTCATGTTGACGACCGAGGTCGAGAACTACCCTGGGTTTCCCGAAGGCGTCACCGGTCCGGACATGATGGACCTCTTCCGCAAGCAGGCCGAGCGTTTCGGGACGGAGGTCATCTACGGCGACGCGACTGCCATCGACGCCTCGAAGAGGCCCTTTCGCGTCCAAAGCGGCGAAGGCGTTTTTACGTGTGACGCGCTCATCGTGGCAACGGGAGCGCGGGCCAACTGGTTGGGTCTGGAATCCGAAAAGAAGCTCCAGAACCGAGGTGTTTCTGCCTGCGCGACCTGTGACGGGGCCCTTTATCGGAACAAGGACATGGCCGTCGTGGGCGGCGGGGATACCGCGATGGAAGAAGCGCTCTTCTTGTCCCGCTACGCGAACAAGCTCACGGTCATCCACCGGCGCGACCAGCTCCGCGCATCGAAGATCATGCAGGATCGCGCCTTTGCCAACGAGAAGATCGAGTTCCTCTGGAATACTGAGGTGATCGAAGTCTTGGGCGAGAACGAAGTCACCGGGCTGCGGATCAAGAACGCCAAGACGGGCGTCGAGTCGGAGATTTCGGTGGGGGCGCTCTTTGTCGCCATCGGCCACACGCCCAACACGGAGTTTCTGGGCGGTCTGGTCGAGCTCGACCCGGTCGGCTACATCCAGGTGAAGGCGGGGAGCACGCACACGTCCGTCGAAGGGATCTTTGCTTGTGGTGACGCGATGGATCGGGTCTACCGGCAGGCGGTCACCGCGGCCGGGACGGGCTGCATGGCGGCGATGGATGCGGAGCGTTGGTTGAGCGAGCAGGAAACGGCTTCCCAGTCCAAGAAGGCAGCGACCGTGACCGAGGCGCGGAGATGAAGGGTTTCTTCCTCGCGGCGGTCCCGATCGCAGCGCTTCTTCTGTTGTCACCCGCCGCTTCGGCTCAAGATCTCGATGGAAAGCCAGCACCGGAGTTCTCGTTGAAGAACATGACGGGAAAGACGGTCTCGCTGAGCGACTATGAAGGAAAGGTCGTGCTCCTCGACTTCTGGGCGGTGTGGTGCGGGCCATGCAAGACCTCGCTGCCTTTTCTGGAGACGCTCAGGAAGAAATACGCCCGCCATGGGTTCGAGGTGGTGGGGCTGCACGTGGACGATCGAAGGCCTCCCCTCGACCAGGTTATGAGCTACCTGCGCGATCGCAACGTCAGCTACACGAACCTCATCAGCACGTTCGAAGTGGACGAAGCGTTTCAGCTTGCCGGTGTTCCCACCTCGTTCGTCATCGGTCGCGATGGGACGGTCCAGCGCACGCACATCGGTTTCGACGCCAAGACGACGCCGGCGAAGATAGAAGCCCAGGTTCGGGACGTCCTCGGCCTTCCTTAGACCCAATCTCGTACAGCCGTAGATCAATCGAACTCGATCAGCTCGTCGCTGGGAGGAGGCAGGGGGACGAACTCGTCTTCTTGCATGGGCTGTATGGGCTGTTCGGGCGTCGTGGTCTCGTCAATCGCGGACTTCGTGGACTTGGGCCCTGATTCAGCTTCGAATGCCGGGGCCTGCCCGTTCAGATGGCGACCGACCTCGCTCTCGATGTCATCGCGCGATGGAAGCTCTCCTCGCCCGTAAAGGCGAAGCCAGAGTCTGAGGACCGGATCGACGAAGAAGAACCGCTTGTCCCGCACGACGATGAGATCCACTTCTTCGAGCCAGCGAAGATAGTCGCGCGTTGAGCCCGGGGTGCGGTCGAGCCGCCGCGCAATCTCGCTCAGTCTCAGGCCTTCCTCGGCGGCCAGGACGTGCAGCACGGCCTTGCACGCCCCGTAACCGCGGGCTCGGTGGAGAAGCTGTCCAAGAGTCGCGCGGCATTCGGCTTCCAGGTGGCCATTGGTTGCAATCTCGCGAGCGAGCGCCCCGGGAAGGCTTTCGCCTGTCCTCATCCGCTCGATAAGCGGCGAGAGGTGAACCGGCAGACCCCCGGTGGCCGTGACCAGAGGCCCCGACTCGCTCACGCCCATGGCTTCGAGCTCGTCGGGGCTCACCGCCGGAAGCGTCACGACTTCGAAGCGGGAGCGCGTGGCGTTCGACAGCTCGTCGAAGCACGACGCGATCCACGCCGGGAAACGGCTGGTGAGAATCGCCTGCGGCGCGTGTTTCTTAGCGAGCGTTTCGAAAAGACTTTCGAGGGGTCTCTCAACACCCGGAAAGTAAGACAGGGTTCGAATCTCCGTCGCGTCGTCGAGGAGCAAGAGGCAACCGGGAG
>Ga0214472_10001969_pt1 | contig 22304 bp, 22 predicted proteins | sample RVTome_6_FD_207662 | JGI IMG/M metagenome (GOLD analysis project Ga0214472, IMG submission 207662) | Soil microbial communities from uranium-contaminated site in the Upper Colorado River Basin, Wyoming, United States - RVT140D175 | ecosystem: Environmental > Terrestrial > Soil > Contaminated >...
GCGAAGGCCCTGCCTCTGTGGTGCCTTCGCCAGCTTGCGGCATCCCTGATCCTGACCCGAGTGAACTCAGCGTTCACGATTCGCATACGCCATTTGATATTTCCTTAATCATTAACGCTGATCTCTTGGCGATTGCAGTCGCAGCATCCCGGATCATGCGAGAAAGCTCAGGCCCCATGTGCGCCCGCCCCCTCCTTGCCAGCGTTTCGATGCTGCTCGCGGCCTGCCTTGCAACCTGTTCCTCTGCGCCCGTCCCCACCTCGGAAGCCTTCCCGCCTGGCCGATGCACCTTATCTCCTGGCCCCCGGAGACAGAATCGAGGTGGTCGTCCACACCGCGCCGGAACTCTCCCGCGAACTGATTGTGGCTCCGGATGGGCGCATCCGCATGCCGCTTGCCGGCAGCGTCATGGCCATGGCCCTGACACCGGACGAGCTTGCGGATGTCCTGCGCGGCGCGCTCGCGAGCGAGCTGGTTGACCCGGATCTCGATGTGGTCACGACCGGATTTGCCTCGCAGAAGGTGTTTGTTGGCGGCGAGGTGCGCGAGCCCGGCATGTTCGACCTGCCAGGCCAGATCGACCCCTACCAGGCGATTGTCATGGCCGGCGGCCTGACCCGCGACGCTGAGCCGAAGGAAGTGATCCTCATCCGCCGCCTGCCCGCCGGTGAAGTCCGCTCGGCCCGGATCGATATCCGTTCGGGCCTGCGCGATGCGGCCTATTCCAGCTGGCTGCCCCTGCGCCGGTTTGACGTCATCTATGTGCCCCGCACACGCATTTCCGAGCAAAACCAGTTCGTCCAGCAATACATCCGCAACGCACTGCCGATCCAGTTCTCGCTCTATTACGATGTCAGCGGCAACAGCCGCTGACCTCACCCCCGGGACAACTCGCCCCTTTCTGCCGCCGCAAGCTTCTGGCAAACTGCCGACATGACCCAATATTTCGAACCGATCCCCTATTCGCTCTGGCACTCGGACAAGGCCGCCTTCGCTGACAAGATCGGCCGCTCCTTCCACGAGACCGGCTTCGCCGTGATCACCGGTCATCCGGTGTCCCAGAAGGCCATCGACGACAACCTTGCCGCCACCAAGGCCTTCTTCGCGCTGCCGGCCGAGGCGAAGGAGAAATACCACGACGCCCCCGGCGGCCGTCAGCGCGGCTACACACCATTCGGCACCGAGAATGCCAAGGGCCAGGCCCAGGCGGACCTCAAGGAATTCTGGCACACCGGCCGCGCCCTGCCACCGGGGTCGCCCTACCGCGCCTCGATGAAGGACACGCCTGCGGTTGCCGAAGTGGCGGATTTCGACCGCGCAACCCGCGCCCTCTACGCCGCCCTTGATGACTTCGGCGCCGATCTCCTGAAGGCCGTCGCCCTGCACCTGAACCTTTCCGAAGACTGGTTTGCCGACAAGGTGAATTTCGGCAACTCGATCCTCCGCCTGCTGCATTATCCGCCGCAGATGGATCCGCCGCCGGAAGGCTCCGTCCGCGCCGGCGCGCATGAAGACATCAACGTCATCACGCTCCTCCTCGGCGCCGAGGAAGCCGGCCTCGAAGTGAAGCATCGATCCGGCCAATGGCTCGGCGTCAACCCGCCGCCCGGGGCACTGGTGATCAATTGCGGCGACATGCTTCAGCGCTATACCGGCGGCGTCCTGCCCTCGACCACGCACCGCGTCGTCAATCCGGCCCCGGAGCGTTCGCGCTTCCCGCGCTACTCGACGCCCTTCTTCCTGCACTTCAACCAGGACTTCCGCATCGAAGCCCTCCCCGGCTGCCTCGCCGAAGGCGGCCAGGCCGAGCCGCCGCTGACCGCCCAGGAATTCCTGATGGAACGCCTGCGGGAAATCGGACTGGTGAAGGCTTAGTGCACTTCAAATCCCCTTCTCCCAAGGGAGAAGGGGATTTCCAGAGCCTACCCCTCCACAAACGCCCGAAAATCCACCACTGTCTCAAAACACAAATCCGGCCCCGCCGCATCAAGCGCCGGCTTCGTCGCGAAGCCCCAGGCAACCGCGGCGGTCTTGAGCCCAACGTCCCGCGCCGCCTCGATGTCGCGGATCTCGTCGCCCACCGCCAGTGCGCGGCCGGGCACGATGTCCAGCTTCGCCAGCACATCACGGAAATGCTTCGCCTTGCCGAACATCCCCGCGCCGCAGCTGAACGCATCAACCTTCGCGCTGAGATGAGGCCCGAGCGCGCGGCGCACGCTGGCCTCGGCATTCGACGATACGACCGCAATCTTCACGCCTCGCACGTGGATCGCCTCCAGCGCTTCCGCCACCCCCTCGAACAATGGAAACACGCCCGCTTTCGCCGCGCGCTTCCTCACATGCACGGCGATGAACACAAGTTTCCAGCCCGGGATCTTCAGGATACGCATCACCTCACGCGGCGGCTTGTGGCGCAGGTCTTCCAGTTCTTCCGTGCCCGGACAACGAAACCCGAAGCGCCTGGAAATGTCCGGCAGGATAGATCGGAACCAGCCGGCGCTATCGGCCAGCGTGCCGTCGAAATCGAAGATCAACAGATCGAAGTCGCGCACGGTGCTCAAGCGGGGACCTAAATCAACCCCGCGAGCGGGCTCGACGGGTCGGCATACATCTTCTTCGGCATCCGCCCCGCGAGGTAGGCTTCGCGCCCCGCGATAACGGCATGTTTCATCGCCCGCGCCATCCGGATCGGGTCCTTGGCGGCCGCGATGGCGGTATTCATCAGCACACCATCACATCCAAGTTCCATCGCGATCGCCGCATCCGACGCCGTGCCGACGCCCGCATCGACAATCACCGGCACCCGCGCGGCCTCGACGATGAGACGAATGTTCACCGGGTTCATGATGCCGAGGCCCGATCCGATCAGCGAGCCGAGCGGCATGATCGCGCAACATCCCGCCTCTTCCAGCAGGCGCGCATACACGGGGTCATCCGAGCAATAGACCATCACCTCGAACCCATCCTTGATCAGGGCCTCGGCCGCCTTCAGCGTCTCCGGCATGTTCGGGTAAAGTGTCTTCTGGTCGGCCAGCACTTCCAGCTTCACGAGGTTCCATCCGCCGGCCTCCCGCGCGAGGCGCAGCGTGCGCACCGCTTCGTCGGCCGTGTAGCAGCCCGCCGTGTTCGGCAGGTAGGTGAACTCTTCCGGCTTTACGAAATCCGAGAGGACTTCCTGGCTCCTGTCCGACAGGTTCACCCGGCGCAGCGCCACGGTGACGATCTCGGCGCCGGCTGCGCGCGCGGCCTCGGCATTCTGCGCATACGAGGCATACTTGCCGGTGCCGACAATCAGGCGCGAATTGTAAGCCTTGCCGGCGATGATGAGCGGGTCACTGGGGTGTATTTCAGACATGCGCCGTGATCTGGCCGTCCTTGCCGCGCGCGTCAACGCCCGTGCTCGAATTCCGGTCAAACCGTCCACAAGTCAGGCCCGCCGTGTGGACGGTTTCTGGACGGCTTTTTTTACACTGTTTCAACCCCCGCCCACAAACTGCACAAGCTCGATCCGGTCACCGTCTTCCAGCACCGTCTGGGCGTGCTCCGATTTCGGCACGATCTCTCGGTTGCGCTCCACGGCCACGCCGCGCGGGTCGCGGCCCGTCTCTGCCGACAGGCGCTGCACCAGCATCGCCACGGTCGTCCTGGCGGCAATTTCCAGCCGTTCGCCATTGAGGGTGATCTTCATCGCAGTTCGCTCCTGTTGCCCTCTTGCAACACGCGGCGTTCCAGCGCAAACGGAGGCCCATGTCGAAACCGGTATACGTCCTCGGCGGCCCGAATCTCAATCTGCTCGGCACGCGCGAGCCCGAGATTTACGGCCGGGATACCCTGGAAGATATTCACGCCCGACTGCGCACACAGGCGCAGGGCAAGGCGCTCGTGCTGCGCCAGACCAATGCCGAAGGCGAGTTGGTCAGCTGGGTCCAGGAGGCCGGCCGCGAAGGCTCTGCCCTGATCCTCAACGCCGCTGCCTACACGCATACTTCTATCGCGCTTCACGACGCCTTGAAAACACTCAAGATTCCCGTCATTGAAGTGCACTTGTCCAACCCCGCAGCGCGCGAGGCGTTCCGGCATGTTAACTACGTTGCGCCTGTTGCAACGGCAACGATTGCCGGGCTAGGTGCCTATGGATACGAACTCGCACTGGGGGCAGCCCTGCGGCTTGCCGCACAGGGAGGGAGCTGAAAAAATGAGTACTGCCAAGAACAAGCTGGACACGGGCCTGATTCGCGAACTCGCCGCCATCCTTCGGGAGGGCGATCTCGGCGAGATCGAGATCGAGCATGAAGGCCTGAAGCTGCGTGTCTCGCGCGGAAGCACGCAGGTTGTGCATGCCGCGGTCGCTGCCCACCAACCCGTCATGGCCGCCGCGCCGGCTGCCTTGCCTGCACCCGTCGGCCCGGGCGCCGCGCCCTCTGCGGCTGCAGCCGTCCCAGACAACGCGGTAAAATCCCCGATGGTCGGCACGGTCTATCTCTCCGCCGATCCGCAGTCGAAGCCTTACGTCAACATCGGCGACAAGGTGAAAAAGGGTGACACCCTGATGCTGGTCGAAGCGATGAAGACCTTCAACCCGGTCGAGGCTGACCGAGCCGGCACCGTCAAGGCCATCTATGTGCAAAACGCCCAGCCCGTCGAATATGGCGAGCCGCTCGTCCTGATCGAGTAGTCATGGCTGAGCCCCGCCCGATCCACAAAGTCCTGATCGCGAACCGCGGCGAGATTGCACTGCGCATCCACCGTGCATGCAAGGAGATGGGCCTGTCGACCGTCGTCGTCCATTCCGAGGCCGACCGCGACGCGATGGCCGTGCGCCTCGCCGACGAAAGCGTCTGCATCGGCCCGGCGCCGTCCTCGGAAAGCTACCTCAAGAAATCCCGCATCCTGGCCGCAGCTGAAATCACCGGCGCCGATGCCATCCACCCCGGCTACGGATTCCTGTCCGAGAATGCCCAGTTCGCCGAAATGGTGGAAGCTCACGGCATCGCTTTTATTGGTCCGACGGCGGAACATATCCGCATCATGGGCGACAAGATCGCCGCCAAGCAGGCGATGATCGAGGCGGGCGTTCCCTGCGTGCCCGGTTCCGAAGGCGCGCTGGAATCCATTTCGGAAGCCAGGAAAGCCGCCAAGAAGATCGGCTACCCGGTCCTCGTCAAAGCCTCCGCCGGTGGCGGCGGGCGCGGCATGAAGCTCGCAATGACCGAAGCCGATCTCGAAAATGCGGTGAAAACCGCCAAGACAGAATCGAAAGCCGCCTTCGGCGATGACGCGGTCTATCTCGAAAAATACCTGCAAGGGCCCCGCCATATCGAGATCCAGGTGATCGCCGATACGCATGGCAACGTCGCCCACTTGTGGGAGCGCGACTGCTCGCTCCAGCGCCGCAACCAGAAAGTCTTCGAGGAAGCCCCTTCGCCCGCGCTCAACCAGATCCAGCGCGAAGAAATCGGCATGATCTGCGCCCGCGCGATGCAGAAGATCGGCTATCGCGGCGCCGGCACGATCGAGTTCCTGTATGAAGAAGGCAAGTTCTACTTCATCGAAATGAACACCCGCCTCCAGGTCGAGCATCCGGTCACAGAAATGATCACCGGCATCGACCTCGTGCGCGAACAGATCCGCATCGCCGAAGGCAAGGCCCTCTCCTTCCGCCAGGAAGATGTGATGCTGGTCGGCCATGCCATCGAGTGCCGCGTCAATGCCGAGCACCCGGAAACCTTCGTGCCCTCGCCGGGCCTGATCACCGAGTTCCACGCCCCCGGTGGTCCCGACGTGCGCCTCGATAGCGCCGCCTATGCCGGCTACCGCATCCCTCCGCATTACGACTCATTGATCGGCAAGCTGATCGTCCACGGCCGCACGCGCCGTGAATGCCTGATGCGTCTGAAGCGCGCCCTACAGGAAATGGTCGTCAGCGGCGTCCACACCACGCTCGACCTCCACCGCCGCCTCGTCGACAATGACGATGTCGTCGCCGGTCACTACAATATCCACTGGCTGGAGAAATTCCTGGCAGATGCCAAGGCGGCCGAAGCGGAAGCCGCGAACGAGGGCTAAGGCGCCGAGTTTACATAGGCTGCCGCGCGACCCATATCTCGGCCATGTCCGCGCGCTACTCCACCGAAAGCCTGCTTGCCTGCTACCGCCGGGGCGTCTTTCCCATGGCCGACTCGCGCGATGATCCCCGCCTCTTCCTGGTCGATCCCGAACGGCGCGGCATCCTGCCGCTCGAAGCTTTCCACATTCCCAGGCGCCTCAAGCGCCGCATCATCCAGGATCCGTTCCGTGTCACCTTCGACACCGCCTTCACCCGCGTCATCGAAGCCTGCGCCGAACCCCATCCAGATCGCCCGAACACCTGGATCAATTCCAGCATCGTAAACCTCTACAGCGCGCTACACCGCGAGGGGCATGCCCACTCGGTTGAATGCTGGGACGGCGAGCAACTGGTGGGCGGCCTCTACGGCGTGGCGATCGCCGGCGCCTTCTTCGGAGAGAGCATGTTCTCGCGCGCAACGGATGCCTCAAAGATCGCGCTCGTGCATCTCGCCGCGCGGCTCATCGACCGCAGCTTCGTGCTGCTGGATGCACAGTTCTACAACCCGCACCTTGATCAGTTCGGCCTGATCGAAGTGTCGCGGGAAGAATTCCGTATGCGGCTCAAACGCGCCTTGAAGGTGCAGGCGCGTTTCCACCCGCCCTTGCCTTCTGCGGCAGATCAGTCGATCGGGTCCGGCTCAACCGGCACTTCGGGTGCCGGCGGCGCGTCGGATTCGGCCATGCCCGCCGGCATGTCGTCCACCAACGGCTCGTCGCCCAGCGGGATCGTCACGCGCTCGGGCAGTTTCACAGGCGCCGGCGCGGTGCAGCGGATCACCCAGATATCATAGACCGGATGTTCCAGCGCGCTGAGCCCCGGCGAAGACGCATACATCCAGCCCGAGAACACAACCGGCGAGTCTTTCACTTCATCGGTCTCTTCGTCCGCCATCGGAAGGGTCGAGGATACCTTCAGGAAGGCGGCGCTTTCCGGAACTTCTTCCGGCGGCGTCTGGAAGCAAGCCTGCAACTCGATGTTCAGTGAACCATAGACGACCGGCTCACCCACCTTGACGACGATGTCCGTCGACCGGCCAGTGATCTTGTCGAGCGCGCGCAGCGTCGCGCGGTCCTTCTTCGCATAGGTCGCCGCCGAGGCGAGACCGACCAGTGACAAGCCAACTGCCGCGAAGGCCATGATGCGAAGCAGCGACTTCATGGCTCAACTCCGCCGAGTTCGTCGAGTGATGCAGGTTCATCCGCCGGCGCATCATCCGATCCTCCGCCACCAGAAGCGAAGGAAGCGAACAGGGTCAACAGGTCGACACTGCCGCGCGTATACTGGATTTCGCCGGTGCCATCCTGCGGGATGTTATCCATGCCCGCGCCGGGCTCTAGCGCGATATAGGCGCCGCCGAGCAATCCGTCGGTCGAGACACGAGCATCGGTATCGTCCGGCAGCTGCCATTTCGAATCGAGGCTCAGCGTCAGGACTGCCTCGAAACGTTCCGGATCGCCCTCGATCGCCTTCACCACGCCGGCTTTCACGCCCGCGATCCGCACGTCCGATCCGCGCGCAAGACCCGACACACTGTTGAAGCGCGCCGTCACTTCGTATTGCTTTGCATTTGCGGTTGCCTCGCCGCCACGCGCCAGCGTGAACCAGAGGAACACGCCCGCAACGGCCACAACCAAGGCACCGATCAGGGTTTCAAACGCAGATTCACGCATCGGGAGTCCAGGCCTCGTAGTCTGCATCCGACTTCTGGCGCGCATCGCCGGTCGCCATGCTGCCTTTCGGCTTCGTCGCGTACGGCGTGCCGGTCATGTTCGGTGTGTGGTCGGTTTCCCATTCGCGCCGGTCAAGCGGCATCTTGGTGGGCGGCGTCTCCAACGTGTGGTGCAGCCAGCCATGCCAGTCCGCCGGCACTTTCGATGGCTCGGCCAGGCCATTGTACATCACGTACCGGCGCCGGCGCCCCTCCAGCGAGGGTTTGCGCTCCTCGAAATAGCGGTTGCCATATTCATCCGTGCCAACCGGGCTTGCCCGCCGTCCGATATCGAACGCCGCCCCGATCGTGTTGCCGCTCCACCAGGTGAAAATCTGCTTCAGCATCTCGGGATTTCCTGACCTCACTTGATGGCCGCAATATGGCCTCGTCGCGGCAGTTAATCCATCCGCGGCCAGCAGGCAACTTTGCCGCGCGCAGCCGCCGCCGCGGGCTTGCGGCGGCCCCATGCGCAAGGCACCCTCACCTGAACTGATTCGGTGCGGAGCCCCATCATGGCAGCGAAATCCCACAATGACCTGCTGGAATCGGCCGAAGCCGACGGCCTCCTGTCGCCGGAGCTGCGCCTGCGCGATGTGCTGCGCTCAGCCGGGCGGCCGCCGCAGCCCCTGAATGCCGGGGCCCTGCACGAGGTCCGCGCCGCATGGTCAGCCGCCAATCTGCTGGGTGTCACGCAGCTTGCGACCGCTGAAATGCTGGAACGCCTCGGCGAGGCCCCCCGGAATGCCGAACTGGCCGAAGCGCTCGCCGCCGGCCTGCCGCAGGACGTGCTGGAAGAGGCGCTCCGCCAGCCGGGCGGAATCCTGAAAACCGCCGCCGCCCTGCGCGCCGCCGCCGTCAGCACCCCCTCGCCCCGTCCCGGCGTGTTCGAGGCGGGCCACATTGACGCCGGCCTGTCGGCCGCCCTGCTTGCTGCACTGGAAGAAGGCGCGGAAATCCACCTGATGCGCGGCGCCCTGCCGGAGGCGGGCACCCGTTGCCGGGTCCTGGATGTCGCCCAGGCCGTCGGACCTGCCGGCCTTGAGGCCGACTATCTCGCCGCCTCGGTCGATGCGGCCTCCCGCAGCCTCGGCGACGGCATGCTGGTCGTCGCCGGCCTCGGCGCGGCCGTCCTGTCGCTCGGCCTCGACTATGCCTCGGAATCCGGCGTGGCGGTCGGCTCCGCTCTCGCCGCCCTGGTCAAATCCGCCGCCACCGGCGCCGCCTTCCCGGCCGCTCAGGGCCGCTTGATCGGCCTTGAGGCGATGAAGGCTGCCGGCCGGCGTCCCTGCCAGTTGGCCATCCTGCCGCTGCGCGACATGGCCCACGCCCTGCCCGAATGCGAAAGTGAAGGCGCCGCACCGGTCCGCACTGTGCTGGCCTATGGCGAAGATGCCCCCAGCCTCAGCCGCGCGGCCCGCCTCGGCCTTGCCCGCCGCGCGCCCGAACAGCTGCCCCAGCTGCTCGAACGCCTCGCCCAGGCCGGCGAACACGATCTCGACTCGGCGCTCGGCCGCTCCCGCCTGCGCGACCGCGGCTTCACCGGCGAAGCGATCGAGCGCGTCACGCGCGCCATCGGCGATGGCCTGCCGCTGAATGCGGCCTTCTCGCGCTGGGTCCTCGGCGACGAGATCATCATCCACGACCTGAAACTTTCGCCCGAGCGCTTCGATTCGGATGGCAAGACGCTGCTCTCCGCCGTCGGTTTCTCGAAGAAGGATATCGCGGCGGCTGAACTCGCCATCGATGGCGCCATCGAGGAGATTGCCGGCAAGGGCCTCGCCGCCGCCGGCCTGCCGCTGCAGGTCAGCGCCGACGCCGAGATCCGCTTCACCGCCGCCGCGTCCAGGGCGCTGGGCGGGATGGCCATGCTGCGCGCGCCCTCCGCCGATGGCCTGGCGCTGACCGAGGCTGCCATGGCAGCCGGCCTCTCTGCCCTGATGACCGGTCACCGCGCCCCGCCGTCCGACGACCTACGCCTGCGGATGGACCAGATCGTCTCGCTGGCCGAGGAAATCGTCGAAGACGCCGAAGCCCTGCCGGACCTTCCAGCCCTGTCCGAGGAGCCGCCCACACGCGGGCGCCGCACCCGGCTGCCGGACCGGCGCAAGGGTTACATCCAGAAAGCCACCGTCGGCGGCCACAAGGTCTACCTGCACACCGGTGAATTTGACGATGGCAGCCTCGGCGAGATTTTCATCGACATGCACAAGGAAGGCGCCGCCTTCCGCAGCCTGATGAACAACTTCGCCATCTCGGTTTCGCTCGGCCTGCAATACGGCGTGCCGTTGGAAGAATACGCAGACGCCTTCGTGTTCACCCGCTTCGAGCCGGCCGGCGAGGTCACCGGCAATGACCGGATCACCAACGCCACCTCTATCCTCGACTACATCTTCCGGGAACTCGCCGTCTCCTATCTCGGCCGCGATGACCTTGCCGAAGCGGACGTCACCCATGACGGCCTCGGCCGCGGCGCCGGTGACGCCACCCGCAAGGAAGCCGCCGGCGCGTTCACGACCGAGGCAGCCCAGCTCATTTCCAAGGGTTTCTCGCGCGGACAGCTGCCGGACAATCTCGTCATCCTCGACCGCCGCCGGGCCGAAAAGGCCGCCGAAGAGCCAGCCCCTGAAGTGGGCGAAGACCTTGCCCCAGCTTACCTTGCCAATGCCTGCGAAGCCTGTGGCAGCTTCACCCTGTTCGAAGCCGGTCCCGGCGGCCATCAGGCCTGCGACACGTGCGGGGAAGAAAGCCGCGCCAGCCACTAGCCTGACGCGCGACTCGGAAGGATGCCTGCAACCCTTTGCACGAGAAAAATCATGACGTTGCGGAAAGACTTATTGCAACCCGGCAACAGTCGCACAGCATTTACAGTTCTTACAGTTTGTTCAGTTTAGACAATGCACTGAAACCGTTATTCCGAGTCTCATGGACAACTTGAATCTGCGTCTCGTTTCCCTTGCCGGTGCTTTCGCGGCACTTGCCACGCCAGGCGCTCTGGCCCAGGGACAGCCCGTAGCCTGGTCGCCGAGCTATGTCGGCACGTGTGCAACCTGCGAACTCTCGGGGCGCAACCTGACCGGCTGGACCCTTGCTGGCGCGAACTACTCAGAAGCCAAACTCGACTATTCGGTGATGCGCGGTGTGCAGGCGACCGCCGTCATTTTCGAGCGGGCCGACCTCACCGGCGCCGACATGCGCGGCGCCGTCCTGACCAATGCCAGGCTCGCGGACGCAATTTTCGCAGGCACCCGCCTGCAGGAGATCAAGGCGTCGGGCGCCGATCTCAGCCGCGCTCTGCTTCACGGCGCCAACCTTCAGGACGCAGTCCTGATCGGCGCCAACTTCGAGGATGCCGAGCTGATCATCGCCCGGCTCGAAGATGCGGACATGTCGACCGCCAACTTTGAAGGCGCGATCCTTGACCGCGCCAACCTGCGCGGCACCATCATGAATGGCGCAAACTTCCGGGATGCCCGCTTCAATGGCGCCGACATCACAGGTGCCTCCTTCAAGGATGCACGCTTCCCGGGCGCCAATCTGGCATCGGTGAAGGGCTTTGGCGAAGCCGATTTCGAAGGCGCCTGCGGTTCGGTCTCGACGCGCCTTCCGCCGGACGCGCGCCTGCCGCTGTGCACCACCGTGCAGCTGACCGCACGCCTCGCCACCGACCTCGACTAGAGCGGCGTGCCGAAAAGTGGACCCGGTTTTCGGGAACACGCCGCGACCAACAAGAAAACTAAGATCAAACTGATGACTAGAAGAATCAGCACTTTGATCTAGTCAGGTTCGACAACGTCCGTATACCTCACAACTGAACCACTGGTTGTCGGTTCCCGCTTTCCAAGATTCACACCTTCACGACCGGCGCGAGACGGATGTTCAGCTCTTTCAGCTGACGCTCGTCCACCGGGCTCGGCGCGCCCATCAGCAGATCGCGCGCCTGCTGGTTCATCGGGAACAGGATTACGTCGCGCAAGGAGTCGGCCTCGGCCAGCAGCATGACGATGCGGTCCACGCCCGGCGCAATGCCGCCGTGCGGCGGGGCGCCGAAGCGGAAGGCGTTCAGCATACCGCCGAACTTCTCCTCGACCACTTCCGGGCCATAACCCGCCAACTCGAACGCCTTCAGCATCACCTCAGGACGGTGGTTCCGGATGGCGCCGGAGGACAGCTCCACACCGTTGCAGACAATGTCATACTGGAACGCCTTCAGCGCCAGCTGCTTCTCGGCCGTATCGGCCGCCAGCAGCGCCTCCATCCCGCCCTGCGGCATCGAGAACGGGTTGTGGCTGAAGTCGACCTTCTTGTTGTCCTCGTCCCACTCATACATCGGAAAATCGACGATCCAGCAGAAGCGGAAGATGCCCGGCTCGATCAGCCCCAGTTCCTCGCCGATGCGGATGCGTGCCGCGCCCTGCAGCTTGACGGCGGCAGTCTTGTCACCCGCCGAGAAGAAGAGTGCGTCGCCCGCCTTGATACAAGCGCGTTCAGCCAGCGCTGTAAGAGCCGCCGGCTCGAAGAACTTGGCAATCGGACCCGTCGCGGCCAGTTGCCCGTTCTCTTCCACGAAACGCATGTAGCCGAGGCCCGGCGCCTGCATTTCCTTCTTTGCCCAGGCGTCCATCTTGTCGAAGAAGCTGCGCGGCTGCTCGCCAGAGTTTGGCGCCGGGATGGCGCGCACGATGCCGCCGCCCGCCACGATCTTCTTGAACACGGCGAGGGTCACGTCTTCGCGCGTCACGATGTCGGAAACATCCGAGCACAGGATCGGGTTGCGCAGGTCCGGCTTGTCGACGCCGTATTTCAGCATGGCTTCCGCATACGGAATATGCGGGAACGGGCCGGGCGCGACGACGCGGCCCTTGCCATCCCAGTCCGCGAACTCCTCGAACACGCCGCGCATCACCGGTTCGATCGCGCCAAACACGTCTTCCTGCGTGACAAAGCTCATCTCGATATCGAGCTGGTAGAACTCGCCCGGCGAGCGGTCGGCCCGGGCATCCTCGTCGCGGAAGCAGGGGGCGATCTGGAAGTAGCGGTCGAAGCCGGAAACCATCAGCAGCTGCTTGAACTGCTGCGGCGCTTGCGGCAGGGCATAGAACTCGCCGGGATGCATCCGGCTCGGCACGAGGAAGTCGCGCGCGCCTTCGGGGCTGGAGGCGGTCAGAATCGGCGTTTGGTATTCCGTGAACCCCTCGGCCACCATCCGGCGGCGCAGGCTGGCGATCACGTTCGAGCGCAGCACCATGTTCTTGTGCAGGGCCTCGCGGCGCAGGTCGAGATAGCGGTGCTTGAGGCGGATCTCTTCCGGATAGGAATGGTCCCCGAACACCGGCATCGGCAGCTCGGCGGCTTCGGACTGGACCGACACCGCCCCGCCAGCCAATTCAATCTCGCCGGTCGCCAGGTTCGCGTTCACCAGCTCCGCGTCGCGCGCGACCACCTTGCCCTCGACCGTGATCACGCTCTCGGCGCGCAGGCGCTCGACCGTCTCGAAACCCGGCGAGCCCGGATTGAACACGATCTGGGTCAATCCGTAATGGTCCCGAAGGTCGATGAACATCACCCCGCCATGATCCCGCCGGCGGTGCAGCCAGCCCGAAACCTTGACGGTTTGCCCGACATGGGATTTGCGCAACTCCCCGCAAGTATGGGTGCGATAGGCGTGCATACGGCGAAAACTCCGGATATCTCGGCCTTGCCGGCCAAACAGAAAGAAGCGGCGTAGGGCACAGACCCCCTCGCCTTTGTCAAGCTGGTGCGATAAGCGACCGGGCAATGACTGACAACACCCTGACGCCCATCACTGAGCAGTCCGCTCTGGAAGACCTCTGCGGACGCCTTGCAGAGGCCGAATTCGTCTGCGTGGATACCGAATTCCACCGGGAAACGACCTATTGGCCGGAACTGTGCCTGATTCAGGCCTCTGGGCCCGGCGTGGAGGGCCTGATCGATCCGCGCGCCGAGGACCTGGACATCCGGCCTTTCCTCGACCTCATCGCATCTGACCGCCAGACCAAGGTTTTCCACGCCGCCCGGCAAGACATCGAAATCTTCAACCGGCTGATCGGCCATCCGCCCGGCCCGATCTTCGATACCCAGGTCGCCGCCATGGCGCTCGGTTTCGGCGATTCGATTTCCTATGACAATCTCGTCCAGCGCGTCCTCAAGAAACAGATCGACAAGTCGAGCCAGTTCACCGACTGGATGCGCCGCCCGCTCAGCCAAAAACAGCTGATCTACGCCCTCGGCGATGTCACCCACCTGCGCGATGCCTATCTGCGCATGCGTGACGAACTGGAAAAATCCGGCCGCATGCCCTGGGTGCGTGAGGAAATGTCGGACCTCGAAAACCCGGCCACCTATGACACCGACCCGATGAATGCCTGGCAGCGCCTGAAGCTGCGCATGCCGAAGAAGGACTATGCCGCCGTCGTCGTCTCCGTCGCCGCCTGGCGCGAGCGCGTGGCGCAGGAACTCGACAAACCGCGCCGCCGCATCCTGAAGGATGACGCGATCCAGGAAATCGCCGCGCAGAAGCCGCGCACCGAAGAAGACTTCTCGCAGCTGCGCGCCGTGCCGACCGGGTTCATCCGCTCGAAACACGGCCAGGGCCTGATCGAAGCCGTGCGCGCAGCCATCGAGGCGCCGGACACCTACGCCCCGGAGATGACCCGCCAGGTGCAGAATGCCCAAATTCCCGCCGGCGCCCCGGAACTGCTCAAGGTGCTTCTCAAGCATGTTTCGGACGAGAACGATGTCGTCCCGCGCCTGATCGCCAACTCCGCCGATATTGACCGCATCGCCCGCGGCGAGACGAGCGAGGAAATCCCGGCGATGACCGGCTGGCGCTACGACATGTTCGGCAAGAAGGCGATCGCGCTGCTCTCGGGCAAGCTGGCGGTTTCATTCGAGGGCGGACAAGTCCGCCTGTTCGACGTCTAGCGAACGCTGGTCCGCGACTTCAGTTTCAGCTGTCCCGCGGCCTGTGACAGGCGCCGCTCGACCGTCTCCGATATCAGGCTGGCGTCACGCTTGCCGACTTCCAGTTCCAGCGTATCGCCCACGCGGCGTAGCGCGGCGCGCTTCAGGATCGGCCCGGAGCGCCCGGAGAAAACCGCGCCGAGGCGCATCAGCAGGCCGACCTGCCGCGCCCGGTCGGCCTGTGGCTCCGTCGTCAGCGCGGTATGTTCCACCGGCCGCCTGAAATCCTTGTCATACCGGCAGCCGATGGCATGGGCGATCATCGCGCGTTCCGGATGGGTTACGCCGAGATAGGGCGCACGCAGGGCCTGATCATAGGCCATCTCGGCGCGGTGGTCGGGATGATAACGCCCGGCACTGTCGGCCATCATGCAGGCGGCCTTCTCGATCCGGATGTCCGCCGCCGGCGAGCCGAAAAGATCCGGCTGCGGAACCAGCGCCGGCGCGATGAAGTCATGCAGCGCCCGGCCGAAATTGACCTGGTTGTGGTCAAGGCGCGCATAGGCAATGATCCCGTCCGTCAGCGGATCATCAAGATCCATGCCGAGCAGCTCGTGCAGCACGCCTTCGCGCACGCCGGTCGCCGAGATCGTCACGCCTTCCAGAGAACTCTGCGCCAGCACTTCTTCCATCAGGAGCGCGGCAATCGGGAAATGTTTCGCGCGCCGCTTGTCCAGCGCCTCGATCTGCTGGCGGGCCGCGGCGCTCGACAGCGAGTCGACGCATAGTTTCGTCGCCCGCGCTACCTGCCCCTCATTCACCTGATAGCCCTGCAGCACGTGCAGCGGATAGCGCTCCAGCTCCATCACCAGCCGGCCAAAGGCGCGCCACGCACCGCCGACCGCGAAGAACCGCCCCTTGGCGCCCTTCAGCACCTCGCTCGTCTTCAGCGCATCGCGGATACGCTTGCGCAATTCCTTCGGCTCACTGACGATATCGCCAAGAGCCAGCGGGCCCAGCATCAGGCTCTCGCCCTCTTCCTGCCGGTTCGAAAGACCGATCCGTTTCAGCTCGAGGCTCGATCCGCCAAGGTCACCGATCACGCCGAGCGGATGGTGGATACTGAGATCCACCCCGCGGCCCGAGAGCCGCGCCTCGTCTTCGCCCGTCAGCAGGCGCACCGGCCGGCCAAGCACCCTCTGTGCCTGTTTCAGGAAGTCCGGCCCGTCACTTGCCACCCTCACCGCGGCCGTCGCCACCGCCTGGTAGGTGTCGACATTCAGCGCCCGGAGTATGGCCCGGTAACGGCCAAGCGCCTGCAGCGCAGACTCGACCCCCTGCGGCGAAAGCCGCCCGGTCTTGGTCAGGCCTTCGCCGAGCCCCGCCATGACCTTCTCGTTGAAGCTCTGCAGGATCGATGCGCCCAGCACATCGCAGATCACAAGGCGAACCGAGTTCGACCCGATGTCGATGATGCCGGCCTGGCGGGGATGCGGAATGCTCATTTCGTCTGGAGATCGCGCGGCAACAGCCTGGGCGGCAGGCTGACTTCCAGCGCGCTGCCCCGCCCGGAAAGACTTGGGTTCGCCATAAAATATCCGTGCGCGGAGAATGCCGCCTCCGGCACAGCGCTGACAAGACGCTCATATGTGCCGTCCGCGTGCATCAGCCACGTCTGCTGTTCGTCATTGAGGTTGGCGACCATGATCTGGTTCATCACCTGGCGGTGCACGGTCGGGTTCTCGATCGGCACCAGCACTTCGACGCGGCGCGACAGGTTGCGCGGCATCCAGTCGGCCGAAGAAATGAACACTTTCGATTTTGCGGAGGGCAGCGCTTCGCCATTGGCAAAGCAGAGGATGCGCGCATGCTCCAGGAAACGCCCGACGATGCTCTTTACCGTGATGTTTTCCGACAGGCCCGGAACGCCGGGCCGCAGGCAGCAGATGCCGCGTACCACCAGAACGATCGGCACACCGGCCTGGCTCGCCTTGTAGAGCGCATCGATCACATCGCCATCGACCAGCGAGTTCATCTTCGCCCAGATGCCGCACGGCTTGCCCTTCTTCGCTGCGGCCAACTCAGCCTCGATCATCTCCAGCAACTGCTGCTTCAGATTCACGGGCGCCATGCGGATCGATTCAAAGTCCGGCGCCACTTCCGGCGGCTCGCGGTTGGCGGTCACGAAGTTGAACAGGCGGTTGGCGTCCCGCCCCAGCGCGGGGTCCGCGGTGAACAGCGAAAGGTCAGTATAGATGCGCGCGTTGATCGGGTGATAGTTGCCCGTGCCATAATGCGTATAGGTGCGCAGCTCGTTACCTTCGCGGCGCACGACGAGGGACACCTTCGCATGCGTCTTGTACTCGATAAATCCGTATACGACCTGAACGCCGGCGCGCTCCAGGTCACGGGCGAGCCGCAGGTTCGCTTCCTCATCGAAGCGCGCCTTGATCTCGACCAGCGCGGTGACCGTCTTGCCGGATTCCGCCGCCTCGATCAGTGCACCGACAATCGGCGAATTGACCGTGGTGCGGTAGAGCGTCTGCTTGATCGCCACCACCTGCGGATCGTTCGCCGCCTGACGCACGAACTCGACGACCACGTCGAAGCTCTCGAACGGGTGGTGGACGAGAATGTCCTTGGCGCGGATCGCGGCGAGGATGTCGCCGCCCATCTCCTTGATGCGTTCCGGGTAGCGCGGCTCGTAAGGTTGGAAAAGCAGGTCCGGCCGGTCGTCCACGATCAACTCGGACAATCGCGCCATGCCGAGGATGCCGTCATACAGCACTACATCGGATTCTTCGGCGCCGATTTCCCGGACAATGAAATTGCGCAGGCGCTCCGGCGCGCTCGATTGCATCCGCAGCCGGACGATCCGGCCGCGCCGCCGCTGTTTGAGCAAGACAACGAACTCGCGGATCAGGTCCTCGGATTCCTCCTCGATCTCGATATCGCTGTCGCGCACAATCCGGAACAGGCACCGCCCCGCTTCCTTGAAGCCCGGAAACAGCGCCGGCAGGAACATGCCGATCACGTCTTCCAGCGCGATGAAGCGGATGCCCGGCTTGTTGCCCTTGGGCAGGCGGATGAACCGGCGCACGAAAGTCGGCATCGGCACGATCCCGACCTGCTCTTCCCCGCCATTCTGGGGCTGCAGATCAAACGCGATGGTGAAGCCTAGGTTCGGGATGAAGGGGAACGGGTGGGCGGGGTCGACCGCCAGCGGCGTCAGGATCGGAAAGATGTTGGCGTGGAAATAGGTCTCGATCTCGACGCGGTCGCGCTTCGTCAGCCCGTTTGCCTCGAGCACAAAGATGCCTTCGGCCTCAAGCTCGGATTTCAGCGCGCGCCAGCCATGTTGCTGGCGGGCGATCAGGCGCAAGGCGGCCGCTTCGATCTCCGCAACCTGCTGGGCCGGCGTCAGGCCGTCCTGGCTTGGCTTGGTCACGCCCGCGCGCACCTGCTCGCGCAGGCCCGCATAGCGCACCATGTCGAACTCATCGAGGTTGCTCGCCGAGATCGACAGGAAGCGCAGGCGCTCCAGCAGCGGATGGGCCGGATTGTCAGCCTCTTCCAGCACACGCTGATTGAACTCGAGCCAGGACAGCTCCCGGTTGAGGAACCGCTGAGGCGAGCCCATCAGCTGTTTGTTCAGGCGCTGCTGGCCATCGGCCATGACGTCTTACCCCTCCGCCAGGTCGTTTCCATCCGAATCGGCCATCTGCTCCAGGACCCGGCGGGCCAGCGGCAAGCTGGGTGCCCGGTCATTGTCGCTGACGGCGTTGCTGAGCCGGTCCATGAAGTTCTCAACGGCCTCATAGGCAAGTTCGAGCCGAGGCACCAGATAGCTGAGCGTCTCAGGCGAAAGTCTGAGATAATGCCGCCCGGCCGCGATCTCGAGCCGGGCGCGGATCACTTCGTCGTCGGGCGCGCCTATTTCGCCGACAGGCATGGCGTTGAGGCGGGATTTCAGGTCCGGCGAGCCCGTGCGCCATTGTGCGGGTGGCCGGTGCGCCGTCAACAGCAGCCGCCCGCCGCCAGTAGCCATCAGGTTGATCAGCGAGAGCAGCGCTTCGTCATGCCTTCCGGCGACCAGATCAGCATCGTCGACCGCCACATGCCGCCCCGCCAGCGCATCGAGGCCGCGCCGGCCCGCCCGGCCAAGCGCCTGCGGGGTCAGAACCTCACCACCGAACCGTTTCGCCCAGGCCTGCGACAGGAAGCTCAGGCCGCATTTGGCCGGTCCGGTGATGCAGAGTACCCGCGTGACCCATCCTTCGGGGTTGGCCGCAGTGCGCAGGGCAGCGGCATTGTGAGGGCCGTTCAGAAGGTCGTCCCAGTCCGCCAGCGGCGCCGGGAATCCGAACATCGGTTGCTGCGGATAGTCCGGATCCGCCTCGCCCGCGGTCACTGCAGGATCGAAGCCGACACCGCCGAGCGAAGGGTCATTTCGTCATTCTCAAGGGCGAGCGTCACGCCGCGCTGGACGAGATCGCTGCGCAGGCGGGCTTCATCGCCGGCATAGGAGAAGGTGACGAGAGCGCCTTCGCGGGCGACCGCCTTGGTGCGGAAATCCGAGACGAGCGGTGACCGCGCCAGCGCGCCCCGCAACGTGTTCCATTCGGCGAGCGAGGTATAGAGGACCAGAGCGGACACTTGCGTGCGCTTGCTGTCGCGGATGATCGAGGCATGCTTCCAGGATTCGTCGAGCATCGCAGTCACCGCTTCAACCGCTGCCTCGAGCGTTGCGGCAGGCGGTGTGGCACCAACGGGCTCGTTTCCGGTGGCCGTGACGGTCGAGACGATCACGCGCCAGGCGCCCTCGCGGCCCTGCAACTCGGCAATGATTCCGCGCCGGGCACCGAGCGGCGCCGCCTCGGGCGAAAGGTCGGCCCAGGTGCTGTAGGCGGAATAGGCGGCGACGGTCGCCGTGACAGAGGGCACCAGCGCACCGGCATTGCGCGCCCCGAAGACTTCGGCCCAGGCAGCCTGCAGGCCGGAGCCGGCGACCGGCACCATCAGGGCCATCGGGGCCTGTGCGTCGAGATAGGGCACTTTCAGCGAATCAAGGTGCGCCCGCACGGTCTGCGGGTTCAGGACCACCGCGAGCTTGCCGCGGTAGCGCCCGGCGCCGGCGGTTTCCTCTTCGACGTCCACCGCCGCAGTGAAGCGCGATGCCAGCGCGCCATCAACCGGGACGCCGCCGGCTGCGGCGCGATCTGACGACAGTGTAATCTTGTTGATCAACGACCGGGCGGCCGAAGCGCGGGCCGCCGCCATCGCCTTGTCACGCGCCTCGATGACCGTCGGCGCGGTCTCATCCACAGCGATTCCGCGGATCGTGTAGACGTCCTTGGTATCGGCGAAAGCGGCCCCCATGCCAGCTAAGGACATGAACAGGGCGGCCAGGAACAGTCGAATCATGGAACGCGAACTCCTTGTTGCGTCTCTTCTATCAGCCACATTCCGGCCCGGAAACCGCGAGCTTCACTTCCGAACCTTCACTGGAACTTGTTCCAGCCCCATGCTAACGCGCCGGTTCGGGCAAGCCGTGGGGCAGATCCAGATGAACATGACCTCTAAACCGCCCCTGTCGTACCGCGATGCCGGTGTCGATATTGAGGCAGGCGAGCGGCTGGTTGATGCCATTTCGCCTTTGGCAAAGGCAACCGCGCGCGCCGGCACGATGGGCGGCCTCGGCGGCTTCGGCGCGCTGTTCGACCTGAAAGCGGCCGGGTTTTCCGATCCAATCCTCGTTTCCGGCACAGACGGGGTCGGCACCAAGCTGATGCTGGCTTTCGAAACCGGCATCCACAACACGGTCGGCATCGACCTTGTGGCCATGTGCGCCAATGACGTGCTGGCGCAGGGCGCCGAGCCGCTGTTTTTCCTCGACTATTTTGCGACCAGCAAGCTTGAGGGCGGGATTGCCGAGGCAGTCATCTCCGGCATCGCTGAAGGCTGCCGCCTGTCGGGCTGCGCCCTCGTCGGCGGCGAGACCGCCGAAATGCCGGGCATGTACCCGCCGGGGCATTACGATCTTGCCGGTTTCGTGGTTGGCGCGGTGGACCGCGAAAAAGTGCTGCCGCGCATGGGCGAGATGGAAGCCGGCGACGTGCTGATCGGCATCGCCTCGTCCGGTCCGCATTCGAACGGATACTCACTGGTGCGCCGGATCGTGGCGCGCGAGGGCCTGTTCTATGGCGGCCCCTCCCCGTTCTCGAGCAATCAGACGCTGGGCGAGGCGCTGCTGACCCCAACGCGGCTCTATGCCCAGCTCGTGCTGCCACTGATCCGCTCGGGCCGCGTGAAGGGCCTCGCCCATATCACCGGCGGCGGCCTGACCGAGAATACGCCCCGCATGTGCCCGGACAGTCTCGTGCCAGTAATCGACCGCGCCAGCTGGACCCCGCCCCCGGTGTTCCAGTGGCTGCAGGAAGCGGGCGGCGTTGAGTCCGACGAGATGCACCGGACCTTCAACATGGGCATCGGCATGGTGCTGGCCGTCAGCCCGGACGACGCCGGCAGCGTGCTCGCCGACCTGAAAGCCGCCGGCGAGGATCCACGCGTCATCGGCGCGCTGCAAGCGGCATGACCCGGCTGAGGCTCGCGATTCTGATCTCGGGCCGCGGCTCGAACATGGAAGCCTTGCTGAAAGCTGCCGAAGACCCGGCCTTTCCCGCCGAGCCGGTGCTGGTGCTCTCCAACAAGCCGGATGCGACCGGCCTGAAGTCAGCGGAAGCGGCCGGTGTGCTGGCAGTCGCCATCGACCACCGTACCTATGGCAAGGACCGTGAAGCCTTCGAATACCATGTCGACGCGACCCTGCGCGGCTCCGGCATCGAGATCATCGCACTCGCGGGGTTCATGCGTGTCCTGACGCCCTGGTTCGTCAAGCGATGGGAAGGACGGATGATCAACATCCACCCCTCCTTGCTGCCGAAATATAAGGGCCTCGACACCCACCAGCGCGCCATCGAAGCTGGCGATACCGAAGCCGGGTGCACCGTGCATTGGGTCAATGCCGGCGTCGATGACGGCGAAATCATCGCGCAGGCGCGCGTGCCTATCCAGCGGGGCGATACGGCGGACGCGCTCGCGGCGCGCACGCTGGTTGAAGAACACCGTCTGTACCCGGAGGCCCTCGCGGCGGCGTGCAAAACCCTGAGCGAGGCCGCAACCCATGAGTGACCTGCAACAGATCGTGCTGGCGCAGTATTGCGAAGGCGCGCCGAAGCTGTCGGATTTCCGGCTGCAAAGCCTGCCGCTGCCCGAGCCGAAGGACGGACAATTCCGTGTACGGCATGTCTGGTGCTCGGTGGATCCCGGCACACGCTCGCGCCTTTCGGGCGGGGATTCGTATGCCGCGGCCCTGCCGCTCGGTAAACCCATCGATGGATTCAGCGTCGGCGTGATCGATGCCAGCAACCATCCCGACTGGCCGGTGGGCACGAAAGTGTTCTGTGCGGGTGGCTGGAAAACCCATTCGCTCCAGTCCGGAAAAGGCTTCGTCGGCAAGGTGATGGATGTGCCGGGCGTGCCGCTGCCGGCCTGGATCGGCGT
>Ga0214472_10001970_pt1 | contig 22294 bp, 19 predicted proteins | sample RVTome_6_FD_207662 | JGI IMG/M metagenome (GOLD analysis project Ga0214472, IMG submission 207662) | Soil microbial communities from uranium-contaminated site in the Upper Colorado River Basin, Wyoming, United States - RVT140D175 | ecosystem: Environmental > Terrestrial > Soil > Contaminated >...
CGACGAGGTCACGCGGCTGATCATCGACAGTCACGATGTCCAGGCCTTTGCACCGGTGTCCCATCTGACCGTCGGCGATTTCCGCAACTGGCTGCTGTCGCATCGGGCGACCTCCCTGGCGCTCGCAGCGCTGGCGCCGGGGCTGACGCCGGAGATGGTGGCGGCGGTATCGAAGATCATGCGAGTGCAGGATCTGATCCTGGTTGCCGGCAAGTGCGAGGTCGTTACCCGTTTCCGCAACACCGTCGGCCTGAAGGGACGGATGTCTACGCGACTACAGCCCAACCATCCCACCGACGATCCGGCCGGTGTCGCTGCCGGCCTGCTCGACGGTCTGCTCTATGGTAGCGGCGATGCGGTACTCGGCATCAACCCGGCCACCGATAACTACCACGCCGTCACCCGCCTGATGACGCTGCTCGACGACGTGATTCAGCGCTACGAGATCCCGACCCAGTCCTGCGTGCTGACCCATGTCACCACCCATCTGGAAGCGATCAATCGCGGCGCGCCGGTGGATCTGGTGTTCCAGTCCATCGCCGGCACCCAGGCCGCCAACGACAGCTTCGGCATCAGCCTGTCGATCCTCGACGAAGCGCACAAGGCGGCGCTGGAGCTGGGCCGCGGTAGCGTCGGCAACAACGTCATGTATTTCGAGACCGGTCAGGGCAGTGCGCTGTCGGCCAACGCGCACCACGGCGTCGACCAGCAGACCTGCGAGGCGCGCGCCTATGCCGTCGCGCGCCGCTTCGATCCCTTCCTGGTCAACACCGTGGTCGGTTTTATCGGCCCGGAATACCTCTATAACGGCAAGCAGATCATCCGCGCCGGCCTGGAGGATCACTTCTGCGGCAAGCTGCTCGGCGTGCCGATGGGCTGCGATATCTGCTACACCAACCACGCCGAAGCGGATCAGGACGACATGGATATGCTGCTGACGCTGCTGGGCACCGCCGGCGTCAACTTCATCATGGGTATCCCCGGTTCCGACGACATCATGCTCAACTACCAGACCACCTCCTTCCATGACGCGCTCTACGCGCGCGAGGTTCTGGGCAAGAAACCGGCCCCCGAATTCGAGGCCTGGCTGGAGAAGATGGGCATCTTCGACAGCGCCGGGCGGTTGGCCGCCGAGACGCAGCTGCCTGGACCCTTCGCCCATATCAACAGCCACTTGTAAGACGAGACCAAGGCGTTATGACCGAGAAAACAGCGATCGTCACAGACAACTCCTGGGCCGGCCTGAAACGCTACACCGATGCCCGCATCGGCCTCGGCCGCACCGGGATCAGCCTGCCCACCGACAAACAGCTGGCATTCCAGGTCAGCCATGCCCAGGCACGCGACGCCGTGCATATCCCGCTCGACCTGCAAGCACTGGCGGGGGAACTGATCGATGCCGGATTGGCGGTGATCGCCCTGCACAGCCGCGCCACCGACCGTCTGACCTACCTGAAACGGCCCGACTTTGGCCGCCGCCTCGACGCCGAGTCCGCCGCCAAGCTCAAGGTGCAGGCAGACGCGGAGAACGCCTGCGATGCCGCTGTCGTCATCGCCGACGGCCTCTCCTCCACCGCCGTGCAGCACCACGCCGGCGAGATGACCCGACGCATCCATAGCGCACTCAGGGCCGAGTCCTTAAGCGTCGCACCGGTCTGCATCGTCGAACAGGGCCGTGTCGCCGTCGGCGATGAGATCGGCGAACTGCTCGGCGCCCGCCTGCTGATCCTGCTGATTGGTGAACGCCCCGGCCTCAGCGCTCCCGACAGCCTCGGCATCTACTACACCTACCGACCCCGCGTCGGTCTCACCGATGCCGCCCGCAACTGCATCTCCAATATCCGTCCGGCGGGATTACCGCTGGCCGATGGCTGCGAGCGCCTGATCTGGCTGCTCCGCGAATCGGAGCGGCGCAAGCTCTCGGGCGTGGACCTGAAGGATGAATCCGGCGATGCCGAGGCGCTGGATGGGAGGGGGACGCGGAATTTCTTGCTGGAAGAGCCGCCGCATGCCTGACTGAAAGTTACAGTAAAAAAGGCCCCGAACGGAGCCTCTTGTCAATCACGATGCAGGAACAATGTCAGAGCCGCACCTCGATCCCGCGCTCGCGCATATACTGCTTGGCCTGGGGGATGGTGTACTCGTTGAAGTGGAAGATCGACGCCGCCAGCACCGCGTCCGCCTTGCCCTCGATGCAGCCCTCGACCAGGTGATCCAGGTTGCCGACGCCGCCGGAGGCGATCACCGGCACGTTGACCGCTTCGGAGATGGCGCGGGTCACGCCGAGGTCGTAGCCGTTCTTCACACCGTCCTGATCCATCGACGTGAGCAGGATCTCGCCGGCACCGTACTCGACCATCTTCCTCGCCCACTCCACGGCATCCAGACCGGTCGGCTTGCGCCCGCCGTGGGTGAAGATCTCCCAGCGGTCCGGCTCGCCCTCGGCGGACACCTTCTTGGCATCGATGGCGACGACAATGCACTGGCTGCCGAAACGCTGCGCCGCCTCGCGCACGAACTCCGGGTTGAACACCGCGGCGGTGTTGATCGACACCTTGTCGGCCCCGGCGTTGAGCATCCTGCGGATATCCTCGCAGGTGCGGATGCCGCCGCCGACGGTGAGCGGGATAAACACCTGGGACGCCATCCGCTCCACGGTGTGCACCATGGTATCGCGCCCCTCGTGGCTGGCGGTGATGTCGAGGAAGGTGATCTCGTCGGCGCCCTGTTCGTCGTAGCGCTTGGCCACCTCGACCGGGTCACCGGCATCGCGGATATCGAGGAACTTCACGCCCTTGACCACGCGGCCGTTCTCGACGTCGAGACAGGGGATGATGCGTTTTGCCAGTGCCATGGTGTTTAACCTTCTTTACTCGTTACTTGCTCAGCTCATCGCTAAGTTGCTGCGCCTCGGCCACATCCAGCGTGCCTTCGTAGATGGCACGGCCGGTGATGGCGCCGAGGATGCCCTGATCGGCCACCGCGGCCAGTTTGCGGATATCCTCGATGTCGGTGACACCGCCGGAGGCGATCACCGGGATACCGGCTTCGCGCGCCAGCTCGACGGTGGCCTCGACGTTGACGCCCTGCATCATGCCGTCGCGGCTGATATCGGTATAGACAATGGCACTGACGCCGTCGTTGCGAAACTTCTTCGCCAGATCCACCGCCTTGACGTCGGTGACCTCTGCCCAGCCGTCGATCGCCACGTAGCCGTCCTGCGCATCCAGACCGACGATGATGTGGCCGGGGAACTGCTTGCACATCTCGGTGACGAACTCCGGCTCCTTCACCGCCTTGGTGCCGATGATGACGTAGTCGACCCCGGCATCCAGGTAGGCCTGAATGGTTTCGGCGGAGCGGATCCCGCCGCCGATCTGGATCGGCAGCTCCGGGTAGGCCCTGGCGATGGCGTTGACGATCTCGCCGTTGACCGGGTTACCGGCGAAGGCGCCGTTCAAGTCCACCAGGTGCAGACGGCGGCAACCGGCCTCGACCCACTTGGCGGCCATATCGACCGGGTTGTCGGAGAAGACGGTGGAATCGTCCATGCGGCCCTGGCGCAGACGCACGCACTTGCCGTCCTTGAGATCGATCGCGGGGATAATCAGCATTGTGGATAAAACCTTGAAATTCTGTCTCGTGGACGGTCTCAGACGCGACCGTCCCAGTTAAGGAAGTTCTTCAACAGTTGCAGACCGGCGGTGTGGCTCTTCTCCGGGTGGAACTGCACGGCAAAGACGTTGTTGTGCGCCAGCGCCACGTCGAAGTCGACGCCGTAATCGCAGGTCGCGGCCACCTGGCTGCGGTTGGCCAGCTTGACGTAGTAGCTGTGCACGAAATAGAAGCGGGTAGCGTCGTCGATATCGGCCCAGAGCGGATGATCGATGCTCTGCCGCACCTCGTTCCAGCCCATGTGCGGCACCTTCAGCCGCTCGCCGGCGCCGTCGCCGTCGCGCAGGTCGTCGCCGAAGTAGTTGACCCGGCCTTCGAACTCGCCCAGGCAGTCGATGCCGTCGTTCTCCTCGGAGAACTGCATCAGCGCCTGATACCCGACGCAGATGCCGAGGAACGGCTTGCCGGAGGCGATCGCCTCGCGCACCTCCTTGTCCACGCCCAGGCGGCGGATCTCGGCCATGCAGTCGCGGATCGCGCCGACGCCGGGCAGCAGCACCCGGTCCGCCGTGCGCACCTGCTCGGGATCGGCGGTGACGCGCACCTCGACGCCGGGCTGCACGTGTTCCAGCGCCTTGGCGACGGAGTGCAGGTTACCCATACCGTAGTCGATGACGGCAATGCTGCTCATGACTTACAGACACCCCTTGGTCGACGGCATGATGTCGGCGGCACGTGCATCCACCTCCAGCGCCATGCGCAGGGCGCGGCCGAACGCCTTGAAGATCGTCTCCGCCTGGTGGTGGGTGTTCTTGCCCTTCAGGTTGTCGATGTGCAGCGTCACCCCGGCGTGGTTGACGAAGCCGTGGAAGAACTCGCTGAACAGATCGACATCGAAGCCGCCGACGCGACCGCGGACAAACTCCACGTCCATCGCCAGCCCGGGACGGCCGGAGAAGTCGATCACGACGCGGGACAGCGCCTCGTCCAGCGGCACATAGGCGTGGCCGTAACGGCGAATGCCCTTCTTGTCGCCCACCGCCTGCTTGAACGCCTGGCCCAGGGTGATGCCGATATCCTCGACCGTGTGGTGATCGTCGATGTGCAGGTCGCCGATGGCGTTGATCTCGATATCGATCAAGCCGTGACGGGCGATCTGGTCCATCATGTGGTCAAGGAAGGGGACGCCGGTATCGGCCTCGAACTGGCCTGTGCCATCGAGGTTGATCGATACGGTGATCTGAGTTTCCAGAGTGTTTCGGGTCACTCTGGCGGTGCGATCGGCCATCTCTGTCTCCGCCATTGCGCGTGGGTTTCGTTGCAAAACGCACATTATACAGACAACCGGGCCGCAACGGCAGATCATCAGTAATGGCTGAGCTTGAACGCCATCATCTGTTCGTCGATCGGTTTCATGATCACCTCATCGACCCCCATGCCCAATACCAGTTCGATCTTCTCCCTGTCGCCGGGCTGGGCCATGACGAACAGTTTCGCATGCGACAGCGAGGGCGAGCTCTTCATCTTCTTGATCAGGTGGAAGGCCGGCATATCGGGCAGGGTCAGGTCGAGCATGACGATATCGGCACTGAGCGAATCCGACTCGCGCGCGAAGTCGCTGCCGTAGTTGAAGCAGGTCGTCGCGCAGTCGTTCTTCTCCAGCGCCAGCACCAGTTCCTGCATCGCGCTCATATTGTCCTCGATGACGATCACGCGCTTGTGGCGCGGCGGCACGCCCGGGTGTTCCCGACCGATGGAGACCCGCTGATCGATCGCCATATCGGCCACTTCCGCGGTCACCTCCTTGACCCGCTTGACCGCGTCGCTGACATCGGAGTGGATCGGCCCGTGCACCAGGTCGCCGGAGTGGCGCGAGATCAGTTCGCCGGCCGAGCCCTGACCGCTGCCGATCTGGCTCTCCACCGTCCTGCCCAGCGCCTCCATCGCCTGGGTAATGGTCTGGCTCAGACGCTGGAGCATCTCCACGTTGATGCCGGTCACACGCCCATCGGCCTGGGCGATCTGCTCCAGCGAGTCGCACACGGCACTGATCGACGAGGGCTTCATCACCTCCATCCTGCCGCCCTCCTGCAACGCCTTGAGCTGCTTGAAGCGCAACAACAGATGGTAGGGGTCGTACAGGGGGTGGGCGATATAGTAGTCGCTGAACAGCCCCTTGCGGCACAGCTGAAACGCCTGCTTCGCCTCGGTACGGTCGCACAGCAGCAGAGTCGAGCCGATCTGGCTCTCGATCTTGAAATCGGTCTTGAGCAAGCGGAAGTAGGCCACTTCGCTCTGTTCGATCGTGGCCAGACCGAAGATCAGCACACTGATCGGTTTCTCGTGGGCACGGCGCATCAGGTCCTCGACGCCGCTGATCACCTTGAAGTCACGGCAGCTCTTGCTGAGGATCTCCACCATCTGCTCACGTTTCTGGCGGGACTCAACCAGAAGTACTACCGAAAAACCGGTTCCTATAGACATACGCGTCGTCCATTTCCCCAAGCACGAATTCCCACTTGTCCAGCATCAGCAGTTTAGCGCCATATACTGGCTTTCGCCGCTTCTGCCGGTATGACTTTGGTCAAACCCCCGAGCAATTGGCTACAATGGCAGTCTATCCCAACAAGACCGTAGCACACAGGATTCCCGACGCATGAAACTTCTGACAAGGTTGTTGATCGGCATACTCGTCTTCGTACTGCTCGTCATCGTTGCAGGCGGCATTCTGTTGGGGTTCGTCATCGATCCCAGCGATTACCGCGGCCGAATCGAACAGGCCGCGCTTGAAAGCGGCGGCGTCGAACTGAAGATAAACGGCGACATCGACTGGTCCGTGTTCCCCTGGCTGGGGCTTGCCGTCAATGACATCGCCATCCGCTACCCCGAACAGCCGCAACTGGCGACACTGAACCAGGCCCAGCTGTCGGTGAAGCTGATGCCGCTGTTCTCCGGCAACGTCGAGATGAGCAGCATCCTGGTGGACGGACTGAAACTCAACCTGATCACCACCGGGCGCGCCAACAACTGGACGCGTGCCCGGACCGCGCCCGAGCAAGACGCGGACAAGCAGGAACAGCACGGTAGCGAGAGCGGTTCGGGCGGCGCACTCAGAGGGCTCGATATCGAAGCGATCACGCTGAGCAACGCCCAGCTGCGCTATATCGACGAAGCGACCGGCAGCCGTATCGAGGTCAACCAACTCAACCTGAGCACCGGCCGTGTGTTGCCGGAGCAGGAGATCCCGATCGAATTCAGCGCACAAATAGTCCAGTTCCAGGGCGATACCCAGACGCTCGCCCTGACCACCTCGTTTACAACCCAGGCACTGCTGAACCTGGCGGAGAAACAGTATCGGCTGCAGAAGCTGGACGCCAATCTCGAGATCGATAGCGCCGCGCTGGGCGCACAGCCGCTGAAACTGGCGCTCAAGGGCGACGCCGAGGCCGATATCGCCGCACAGAAAATCGACCTCGACCTGCAGCAGCTGTCGCTGGCCAACCTGGTCGCCAGCGGCCGGATCGGCGTCGAGACCTTCGCCACGCCGACCTTCAGCGGCGAACTGAACCTGGCCCCGTTCGACCTCAAGCAGTTGCTCGAGCAGCTCGGCCAGAGCGTGCCGCAGACCCGAGACGCCAAGGCGTTGACCGCGGTCGGCCTCCACACCAAGCTCGGCGGCCCCGCCAACACGCTGACGCTGAACCCGCTGACGCTGATGCTGGACGAGACCACCCTCTCCGGTTCGCTGGCGATCGACCTCGAGACCCAGGCGCAGACCCTGGTGCTGAAGGGCGACAGCCTGAACGCCGACCGCTATCTGCCGCCGCCCTCCGACAAGGGCGGCGAACAGCAGGGCGGCACGCAAAAGGTCGCCACAAGCGGCGGCGAGCGCTGGTCGAAGGAGGAGATCATCCCGCTTGAGCCGCTCAAGGCACTCAACCTGGATGCCAACCTGGACCTGCAGCAGTTGCAGATCTCGGGGCTCGATCTCGCCAACCTGGGACTCACCGTCAACGCGCACAACGGACTGGTCAAGGTCGACCGTCTCGACGCCGACCTCTACTCCGGCACCCTGCGCAACACCCTTACGCTGGATGCGCGCAAGACACCGCTGCGGATCAATATCGACGAGCGAATCAACGGCGTACAGCTCGGCGACCTGCTCACCGCGATGAACGGCAGCGCGCCGATCACCGGCACCTTCAGCTCCACGGCCAAGCTCAGCGCCCAGGGTCAGTCGATGCACGCCATCATCAACTCGCTCGACGGCATCGCCAAAGTCAACGCCGCCGACGGCGTGATCGAAGGGATCGATATGGCACAGACCGTCTGCCAGGGGATCAACAACGTCGTCGGCCTCGGCGTCAACGCCGAACAGGTCGACCAGTCGACCCCCTTCGCCAATATGGGCGGCAACTTCAGCATCGACAACGGCGTGATCAGCAACAGGGATCTGGCCGCCACGCTGGACGCCATGTCCCTGACCGGCAAAGGCAAGGTCGACCTGCCCCAGGCACTGATCGACTACCGCCTGGGTCTCACCATCAAGGAGAACCTGTTCAAGCAGACCTGCTCGGTCAACAACCGCCTCGAGGGCGTCGAGTTCCCGATCAACTGCAAGGGCGCTTTCGACACTCCGCCGGCCCGGATGTGCCGACCCGACGCCAGCGTCTTCGCCAACCTGCTCAAGGCCGAAGCGAAGAAGAAGGTCGAGGAGAAGGTGAGCAAGAAGATCGAAGAGAAGCTGAACGAAAAGCTGGGAGAAGAGGGCGCCAAGTCCCTGCTCAAGGGATTGCTCGGGCAATGATGAGCAGGCCCGACCGCACTCTCACCCCGGAGCAGTTCCAGGCCGCCGTGCTGGAGTGGTTCGACCGGCACGGCCGCAAGGACCTGCCCTGGCAGGCGGAAAAGTCCGCCTACAACACCTGGATCTCCGAGATCATGCTGCAGCAGACCCAGGTGGCGACGGTGATCCCCTACTACCGGCGCTTCGTCGCACACTTCCCGGACGTCGACAGCCTGGCCGAGGCCGCTATCGACGAGGTGCTGCACCTCTGGACCGGGCTGGGCTACTACGCCCGCGCACGCAACCTGCACAAGGCGGCGCGGATCGTCAGCCGGGAGTTCGGCGGCCGGTTCCCCGACACGGTCGAAGGGCTGGAAACCCTGCCCGGCATCGGCCGCTCCACGGCGGGCGCGATCCTGTCGATCGCCACCGGCAAGCGCGCCGCCATCCTCGACGGCAACGTCAAACGCGTATTGGCCCGCTTCTACGCCGTGGAGGGCTGGCCCGGGCAGCCCGTGGTCATGAAGCGGCTCTGGACCCTGGCCGAGCGCAATACACCGCACCAGCGGGTGGGCGAGTACACCCAGGCGATGATGGACCTGGGCGCCACCCTCTGCACCCGCAGCAAGCCCAGTTGCCTGCTCTGCCCGCTGCAGCAGGAGTGCAAGGCGTTCGAACTGGGACTGAGCCACAGCCTGCCCTCGCCACGGCCGAAAAAGTACCTGCCGGTCAAACAGACCCATATGCTGATCATCCGCGACGACAAGGGGCAGGTGCTGCTGGCCCAGCGCCCGCCCAGCGGTATCTGGGGCGGATTGTGGAGCCTGCCGGAGGTGCGGGACCTGCGCGATGCAAGGGCCGAACTCGGCTTCGACATCGACCTCGCCACGCCGCTGGAGCCGCTGCGCCACACCTTCAGCCACTACCATCTGGATATCACCCCGGTGCTGGTCAGCCTGAAAGACCACACGAACTCTGTCATGGAAGGCCCGGCGACACTCTGGTATAACACCCGCCAACCGCACAACATCGGCCTGGCCGCGCCGGTCAAACGGCTACTGGAAACAGTCGCCGCCATCGGCAGCGCCGCCGGCCCCAAGGGAGGTAAACGATGAGCCGCACAGTCTTCTGCCGCAAGTACAAACAAGAGCTGGAAGGGCTCGAACGCCCGCCATACCCCGGCGCCCTGGGTCAGGATATCTTCGACAACGTCTCCAAGAAGGCCTGGCAGGAGTGGACCGATCACCAGACCATGCTGATCAACGAAAAGCACCTGAACCTGATGGACCCGCAGAGCCGCAAATACCTGCAGCAGGAGATGGAGAAGTTCCTCTCCGGCGAGGAGCACGACAAGGCCGAAGGCTACGTACCGCCCTCCGAAAGCAACTAGGCGCCGATCAAAAGAAAAGTGAAAACAAGGCGTTGACACCTCCCGACGAGTCGGGTTTAATACGCGCCTCGTTGCCCGGATAGCTCAGTCGGTAGAGCAGGGGATTGAAAATCCCCGTGTCGGTGGTTCGATTCCGCCTCCGGGCACCACCTCTTTCAGAAGCCCTGCATCATCGATGCGGGGCTTCGTCGTTTATGCGCTCTGGTCCAGGAGCAGCATCTAGCTGTAGCCATTTTTACAAGCCGCGGGATTTCTTGGACCAGGCGTGGATGCAAATAACGTTGCTCACGTTGCGTCACGCGTTCAACGATAAGAACTCGATTGTAGACCGCTGTTCATGCATTATTAACAGGGGTTGTTCATGTCCGTTGCTCTGTGCTGATTGCTTGTTGCTTGGCGAAAACCAGCATCTCGTACTTGACCGGCGTGATCAACCGCCTCAGCACTTACATCCAGGGAAACCATTCACTTGGTACCCGAGCGTTTTTTGTTCAGTGAGAGCCGGAGGTAGCCACCCAACATACAGGCAGAATGTCATGCGGTTCTCACAGTTTTCCCTGAAAGTCGTGCTGTTTTCGGTCATTCCGCTCGGACTATCCACTTCCATCATACTGATGATTCAGCTCCATGAAGTGAAAACGATAACCGAATCGGCAACAGAGATTACCGACAAGAAGGCTCAAGCAATCTATGAGGCGCATCTGCGCAGTCAAAGCGAGAGTATCGCCGACAAGGTAAAGCTGCGTCTGGATGCCATTGAGAACGAACTGAACATCCTGCGTGGCTCAGCCCAGCTGATGATCGACCAACCGGCTCTGGCCGAACTGGGTAAAAAAGTGGCTGACGTCGACTTTTTCCGCAACCACTTTGTGTATAACACTCAGCAGCACTGGGCGAATCTGCCCGACTCCGATTCCGATATCAGCATGAGCATATGGGGATATCTGCTCAAACCGGACGGGCAGATGGATGAAACGACTCGCAAACATGTCGATTTTATATCGGGCATCAAGCCGCTACTATTCTCTATTGGGCATTACGGCATGCCGAAAGGATGGCTGTATATAGTGGGTCCCAAATCTACACCCGTGATGACGATGACGCCCTGGGCTCAAATGCCGGCAATTTTCGACAAGGAGTATCCGGGCCACAATACCCGTAACTGGTGGGATTTCTTTTTCCCCGGTATCGTTGAAGGTTGGGAAGCCTGGCTGCCCGACCTCGCCCCTCCCCGCCAACAAGTGACGCTGACGCCGTTATATAAGGATGCCGGCGGTACCGGCATGATGGTGACCTTCTTTGCTCCCCTATGGAGCGCCGACCGGAGCCGGAATGAGGGTTCTGCCGCACTCGACTATAACCTCAACAACCTGGTAGAGCTGGTCAAGAATGAACGGGCCGGCCGACAAGGCTTCTCTTTCCTGATGGAGGGTAGCGATGGCGCTGTACTTGGCCTCAAGCAGGAATGGGCCAAAACCTTAGGGCTTAGTGAGCAAAAGAGCGTCGACTCCGGCGTAACGCAGAGTTATTTCAAACTGTCGGAGAGTAAAAATGACGTTCTACGACGTCTTGCGGGGGAGCTGAACGGCGATGAACCATCGCTGCACACCTTCGTCGATTCACGGGGTGAACGTTATCTTATAGCGTTCAAGAAAATCACTGATTTTAACCGATGGTTTGGTCAGGGCCCAACGATAAACCGAGATGCACTCTATCTTGGATCGGTTATCCCATTGGCTGAAATCGGAGAGGTTCGGGAAGCTATCCAGAGCGAGATAGCGACGATTGCCGACCGATCGCAACGTTCCATGTTGCTGATCGCGCTGGGGGTTGGTTTCCTGGTCGCCGGCATCGCCGTGATCTTCGCCTTACGACAGACTCGGCAGATGCGTCTACTCAACGCAGCCGTTCAAGCTGTGCGGAACCAGGATTTAGAGACGCAAGTCGACATTATCGCCAACGACGATCTGGGAGGGTTTGCCAGCGCCTTTAACATGATGGTCCACGAACTGCACGAGTCATATCGGAAGACGTACCTCTATAATCAATCACTGGAGGCGAAGGTCAAAGAACGCACAACCGAGCTCGAAGAGAAAAATGCAAAGCTTGAATACCTGAGCATCACTGACCCACTGACAAGACTTTATAACCGCCATAAACTGGATCAGGTACTGGAATCCGAGCACCAGCGCTTCCTCCGTTCCAAGCTCGCCTTTAGCGTCATACTTCTGGATATCGACCACTTCAAGTTAGTCAACGATCGGCACGGACATTCAGTCGGAGATGATGTTCTCCAACACATTTCGGACATACTACAGCGCAACTCCCGCCAGACCGACTCGGTCGGCCGCTGGGGCGGCGAAGAGTTTCTGATCATTTGTCCCTACGCAAATCTGGAAGGAGCCCTCAATCTAGCCGAAAAACTGCGCATTGCGATCGAATCCCATGACTTTCCGCAAGTCGGACACATAACAGCCAGCTTTGGGGTAACCGAATACCGCAGCGATGATAACGAATCACGGGTGGTCTCTCGCGCCGACGATGCGCTTTATAAAGCCAAGAATGCAGGCCGCAACCGCGTGTTCGGGCTGTCGTCGGCTTAGCCAAGCGTCACCAACGGCTCTTTCTGCCGTGCCGACCACTGCATCACCTGCTGACACCGTCGGGAACGAATCAGGTCGCCGACGGCGCCACCCCAAACTGACGCTTGTACTCGCGGCTGAACAGGGCCGGGCTGTTGTAGCCGGCGGGTAGTCGGCATCGCTGACGCTGTGTAACCGTTCATTCTGAGGCGTGATTGACATGGTTTCTACCCCGTGTCGGTGGGCGATGCAACCTCCGGGCACCACCTCTTTCAGAAGCCCTGCATCATCGATGCGGGGCTTCGTCGTTTTGGGCCCTTCAGGCAAACTTCTTCGCCCCTGCCACACACACCACCGCGCCCAGTGCCGCACTCAGCATGGCCCAGCTTACCGCCTCGTGCAGCAGCAGCGCCGCCAGGCCGAGACCGAAGAAGGGTTGCAGCAGTTGCAACTGACTGACCGCCGCAACCCCACCTTGAGCCAGGCCCCGGTACCAGAACACGAAGCCGATCAACATGCTGAACAGCGAGACATAGGCAAATCCGAGCCAGGCCGATACGCTGGCGTGGTCCAGGGACGCAGGCTTGGAGAGCAGGGCGATCGGCAGCATGATCGGTAACGACAGTACCAACGCCCAGCTGATCACCTGCCAGCCACCCAACGAGCGCGAGAGACGTGCTCCCTCGGCATAACCGAGACCACAGACGAGGATGGCGGCCAGCATCAGCAGGTCGCCCTGCACGGAGCCGCCGATACCACCGAGCAGCGAGTAACCGACAACGCAGGCACTGCCCAGCATCGAGAACAGCCAGAATAGCGGCGGAGGGCGGTCACCTGCCCGCAGTACGCCGAACAACGCGGTACACAGCGGCAGCAGGCCGACGAAAACGATGGTGTGAGCCGATGAAACCTGCTGCAGCGCCAGCGCCGTCAGCAATGGAAAACCGACCACGACGCCCAGAGCGACCAGCAGCAGTGCCGGCAGCTGTTTGAGATCCGGACGCGGCTGACGCAGCAGAATCAGCAGGCCCAGTCCCAGCAGGGCCGCTATTGTTGCCCGGGCGCAGGTCAGAAAGGTCGGTCCGAAATCGACCACCGCAACGCGTGTCGCCGGTAACGAACCGGCGAATATCAGCACCCCCATCAAACCGTTCAGCCAGCCACTCACCCGCGTCTCCATTTCCATCCCCTGCCGTTATCAACCCTTAGGTGGCGACAAGTAGATCACTCGGGGGGTAACTCACCCAGATACAATCCGGTACAATTTTAAATAACTGTTATGTATTTATGACCAGTACAGCCAAGGGTGCCCAGATGCAACGAAATGGAACGCGGATAGAGGCCGTGATGGACGAGATCCGCTCGCGGATCGCCTCCCGTGCCTACCTGCCGGGGATGCGCCTACCATCGGTACGCGCGCAGTCCAAGGCGATGCAGTTGTCGGTGTCGACCGTCGTGGAAGCCTATGAGCGCCTGGTCGCGGAGGGTGTCATACACTCGCGCCCGGGGGCTGGGTTCTATGTATCGGGGCCCGCGGCGCCACTTGCACTGGCGGAAATAGGTCCCAGGCTCGACCGGCAGGTCGATCCGCTGTGGATTTCGCGTCACTCGCTTGAATCCGGCGCCGCCCTGCTCAAACCCGGCTGTGGCTGGCTTCCCGAATCGTGGATGTATGAGGCAGGCATACGACGGGCCCTGCGAGCGGCCGCACGTGCCGACAACTCGGTACTGACCGACTATGCCACGCCGCTCGGATTGCCGGCGTTGCGCCAGGTGCTTGCCCGGCGCCTGGTGGCAACCGGTATCGAAACCTCGTCGGAACAGATCATGCTGACCGAGTCCGGCACCCATGCCATCGACCTGATCTGCCGTTTTCTGTTGCAACCGGGCGATGTCGTGCTGGTCGACGACCCCTGCTATTTCAACTTTCACGCGTTGCTGAAGGCACACCGGGCGCGGGTGGTCGGGGTGCCCTACACCCCACAGGGCCCGGACCTGGACGCGTTCGCGACCGCCCTGCGACAGCACTCGCCGCGTCTCTACATCACCAACTCCGGCATCCATAACCCTACCGGCGCGACACTCTCGGCCGCGACGGCACACCGGCTATTGATGCTTGCCGACAGCTCCGACCTGGTCATTGTCGAGGATGATATTTTTGCCGATTTCGAGCCCAGCCCGGCACCGCGGCTGGCAGCCTTCGACGGTCTGTCACGCGTCATCCAGATCGGCAGTTTCTCAAAAACGCTTTCCGCCTCGCTGCGCTGCGGCTACATCGCCGCGCGTGGTGACTGGATCGACCAAATAGTCGACCTAAAGATCGCCACCAGTTTCGGAGGCGGGCAGTTGGCGGCCCATGTGTTGCTGACGGCCCTAACGGACAGCGGTTACCGCAAGCATATGGAGGCGCTGCGGATCAGGCTGGCAGCGGCGATGGAACAAACCATCGGCCGACTCGAGCGCCTGGATATCAGGCCCTGGTCGGTGCCCAAGGCGGGTATGTTCGTCTGGTGCAGCCTGCCTCGGGGAACCGATGCCGCCGACACCGCGCGCACCTGCCTGCAGCAGGGCGTGGTGCTGGCGCCGGGCAACGCCTTCAGCCAATCCCAGGCTGCCGGCAACTTCATCCGGTTCAATGTCGCCCAGTGCATGGACGACAGGATATTCGACGTACTGGCGGGCGCTCTGACCGCAAAGGGCGCCGACTAGTCTCGGCAAACGCCCGCTACACGGCGCCGGGACAAGGCCGGCGCCGCGGGCCCGCACGCGAGCCGGACACGCATCAGTCCGGCACGAACACGGTACCGTCACTGACCGAGATCAGCTCCTCCGGGGCCGGCTGCACCGTGATCGGCGGTACGTTGTCGGCGGTCAGTGCCGGGGCCGCGCCGGAGCTGCCGCCCCTTGGCGTGGTGCGCACCAGTTGTGACGGCGGCAGCGGCTTGCCCTCGCTCAGGTGCTCGTAGATCCAGTCCAGCGCTTCGGTCAGATACAGGTGCAGCGGTACGAAGCGGCTGTCGTAGCCGGGCAGCGCGGGGTGGTCGATGAAGGCGTCGAAGTGCTGGGCGTTGGTCACCTCGATATAGCGCAGATTGCTGCGTCCCCTCTCGATCAATTGATTCAGGCCGAAATAGGGCCGGGAGCTGAACCCCACCGGCACCAGCGCGTCGGAGCGGCCATGCACGATGATCGCCGGTTTGCCCTGCAGATCCGCCCGGACCCGCACCTCGTCGATCCCCTGCTGCATCCGTTGCGCCTCGTCGGAATCGCCCTGCAGCAGGTCACGCAGGCAGAGCGCGCCGTCGAAGTTGAGGTCCGCCAGCCCGGTCGACGGCGAGATCGAGATGACATCGCGCAGCGCTCCGCCGAGTGAAGCATCGTTGATGATCTGCACGCCGGCCGTCGGCGGAATGCCGTTGCCTGTGGCGAAGCTCTGCTCCCGTGCCGTGCTCGCGACGGGAGCCGGTGCTCCACCGCCGTCGACGCCGGCATAGCTGAACGCGCAGACACGCTCCTCGACACCGAAGCGGCCGTAGGCGTTGGCGTAGAGCACGGCGATGGCGGGGGTGGCGAAGGCATAGTGCGACGCATGCAGCAGCACCGATTCCGGTTCCCAGCCGTAGTCGAGCAGCCGGTCCAGCGCCTCCTCGGCCTGATCGGCCAGCCCGGTGCTGTCCAACAGGCCGTTGGCATGCAGCGCGGCACAGCGGTTGGCGGCGGCAGTGGCGGAGAGGTAGAGCAGGCCGGGGGCCTGCGTTGCCCGCGTCGACAGCGCGGCACAGGGCTGGTACAGGTTGGCGAAACCGGTGTAGTCGTACAGCGTCTTGCCGCTGCCGATGCGCAACCGCTCGCCACGCTGCACGCTTATGCGCTCGTCGGCAACCGGCTGGATCTGCGGTTCGCTGACCGCGACGCCGTCGATCCAGTGGCCGTCGTCCTGCTCCGCGGCGGCGAGCGCGGCGCCGGCACCGTTGGACGCACCGGCGGCGACGACAAGGGTCTCGGCGGGACGCAGCACCACCTTGCGGCCCTGGATCGGGTGCTCGGGGCCGAACTGCTCATTCAGCACATAGAAGGCGAACTGCACCGCCTGCAGGGTATGCAGGCCCCAGTCCGCTTCCGGGTTCTGCTTCGAATGCGCATGCTTGATCGCGACGCGGTAGGGCCAGTCGGCGAGGAAAGCGGCACGGGTCGTGTCGTCCAGGTCGGCGGTGAAGCTCGATGCGCTGCCGGCCACATCGGCGTTGGCACGCAGACCGTCGATCAGGCCGATCGTGTCGGTCTCGAGATCGTGCAAGCCAGTACCCGTGCCCTTGTCGGCATAGGCCACGGCACACCCCTTCTGCAGCCCCCATTCTCCGGCGGTGCCGATCGCGCCGTAGACACCGCGGGAACCGCTCGAGGTGCCGGTCACGATACAGGGCGTCACCGGGCTGAAATGCGCCGGTACCTGCACCATCAGCGTGACGTTCTGCCTGCCGCTGCCGTCGTCGGCGTAGGCGAGATATTCGGTACCGGCGATCATGCCGCTGCCGCCATCGCTTACATTGCCGTCGGCATCGACGCTGGTCAGCGGACCGAATAGGGTGCCGAAGCCGCCGTCGCCGGCCACGTCGACCAGTGCACGGTAGTTGTTGTAGATCGCCAGGCGGCGCAGTTCGGCCGCGGTCGGCGGGCTGGATAACCCGGGTGGCGCGGCCTGCAGACCGGTCAGGCCAAGCCCGGCGGTGAGCAGATCGTCGTCGATGCCGTCATGGACGACGGTATGAACAGTGCCGATAAAATCCGGTTTCTGATTGAAGCCCTGCCCCTGGGCAAGCGCGATCGGCGCGGTCAGACTCAGGCCGAGAACGGGAAGATACAGCCGGCGCAGGAAACGCCGCATGGAGGAACGCATGAACGACTCCTTTTGTTCGGGTTCTGATTACGACGTCTTACTGCGGCGTGCTCGAGAAAATATAGCAGCCCATCGCCGGAATAAGATGAACAAAATGCGTCATGAACCGGATTGTCGACCGCAATGGCTCAAGTCGCGGAGGGCGCCACGCCGATCTGGCACTGCCGGGAGTGGAGGACTACCGGATGCTGACGGCACGGTTCGATGGCCGTAGCATCCTGGCCTCGGGTTATGCCGGCAGGAGGGGTGTACCTGCGCTGTTTCCGCGTACGCTCTTCGACGCGCTGCTGCAGTTGAAGGGTGACCTGGTCGCACTTGGCGTGCGCGATATCCGTTGACCGCTCTTACGCGCCGGTCGTCACCGGATACCGGCACTGCCCTCCCGCTGCGGTTGATCCTTCGCCCCTCAGCCACAATACTTCCACAATACTCGAACCGGCCCGCCCGGGAGGCTGGATAAGCCGTATCACGGGGCTTCCATACACTTAGTGGGATAACAGTATGAACAGCAACCAACCTCTGCTACCGCTCGCCACCGAACACTGGGACCCGTCATTGCAACCGGTTATCGACGATATGAAGGGCCGGCCGATCAACGTACACAAACTGATGGCCCACAACCCGGCGCTGCTCAACGCCTGGTGGAACTACCGCAACCACTCCGTCACCGGCGGCTCTCTGGGCAAGCGCCTGGGTGAACTGGTGATCCTGCGTGTCGCCATCCATATGCGTGCCTGGTACGAGTGGGGTTCACACGTGGAACGGGGGCTGGCCTGCGGGCTGTCGCTGGAGGAGATCGAACGGCTGAAGGGTACGCCGCGACCGGAACACTGGCTTGCAAAGGAGTACCTGCTGCTGCTCGCCGTGGACGAGTTGGTCATCGGACACGCTCTGTCGCCGGAGCTGCTGTCGAAACTGCAGGCGTGCTATTCGGATGCCGAGTTGATGGACCTGATCGCGATCCAGGGGATGTATGTCACCCTCGGCTGCCTGATCAACACCTGGGGGCTGGAGCTGGACGAACAGGTGCAGGCAAAGCTGCCCTCGGAGGTGAATCGCAGCGCCTTCGAAGCCGAGTTCCCGCGACCGGCGTCCTAGCAGCCCGGCCGGTTTGTGAATACCCGGTGCGGCATCTATAGTGAGGTTTACTCTCACCCCGCGCTTCCCTCGACGCCTTTCGGGCTAACTGACTCAACGGGTGAAGGGAGTAGGCAATGGAGCAAACCCTGTTCGACAAGTACGGCGGATTCGCCACGGTCAGTCGCATCGTGTCCGCCTTCTATGACGAAGTCCTCGACTCACCCCGCCTGAGCCCCTACTTCGACGGCCTGGATATGCGCCGGCTGGTCGATCACCAGACCAAATTCATCGCATCGCTGATGGGCGGCCCGGCAAGCTTCTCCAACGAGGCGCTGATACGTGCCCACTCGGAGCTCGGCATCGACGGAGAATCCTTCGATGAGGCGGTGAAGATCCTCAAGTTCACGCTGGAGGACTTCGAGCTGGAAGAGGGCGATATCTCCCGGATCATCGGCGAAGTGGTCAGCCGCCGCCACTACATCGTCACCCAAAGCTGAAGGCCGAACCATGGACGAGCAGATCGATACCCGCGCCCTGCTTCAACACCTGAATCTGGCGGTCGCCCTGACCGATATCGACGCTGATCGGATCTGCTTCGAGAACGCCTGTTTTTTCGACTGGTTTCCTCCGCCCGCCGGCGATCAGGGGCAGTTGAGCGAGCGCATCGCCGGGCTGGACCTGGACAAGGCGCGCGAGCGGCTGAAGGAGCGTGGAGCCTTCCGCCTGGAGCTTGAAGTCCAGCTCAGGGGGCGGGCAACGCCGGTACGACTGGAGATGCACCAGATTGAGCACCAGGGGCGCGCACTGACCCTGCTCGAGGGTCACAATATCTCGAAGGAGATGGAGAACCAGTACATGCTCGACTCCTACTCCCGCATGGCGGAGCGTAACGCCAAGGCGCTGGAGAAGGAGAAGGACAGGGTGGAGCGGCTGCTGCTCAATATCATGCCCAAGGCGGTCTACGAGGAGCTCAAGGACTTCGGCACCACAACGCCGCAGCACTTCGAACACGCCGCGATCCTGATGCTCGACTTCGTACGCTTCACCGATATGCAGATCTCGCATGACGCCAGCGCGCTGGTTTCGGAGCTGAACGACATCTTCTCCGCCTTCGACCGCATCGTCGAGATGTTCGGCTGCGAACGCATCCGCACCATCGGCGACTCCTACATGGCGGTCTCCGGCGTTCCGGAGGAGAGCAGCGAAGACACCGCCAATATCGCCCGCGTGGCGCTGCGCATGCGCCGCTATCTGGAAAAGCGCAACGCCGCCCATACCAACCAGTGGCGTGGACGTATCGGCATCAATACCGGCCCGGTCATCGGCTCGCTGGTGGGGATCCAGAAGTATGTCTACGACCTGTTCGGCCCAGGGGTCAACCTGGCCGCCAGAATGGAGAGCCTGTCCGAACCGATGCGGATCACACTCAACCAGGCCACCTACGAACTGATCAAGGACGAGTTCGTCTGCAGCGAGCGCGAAGAGGTCGAGGTCAAAGGCTTCGGACCGATGACGCTCTACTTTCTCGAGGAGGAGGCGCGCCGGCACTATCGCTAGCGCGCCCCGATCCGGTCAGTCGGATGCCCGTGCCAATAGCGGATCGAGCCAGCGCGTGGGCAGCAACCGGCGCATCCAGCCCATAAAATAGGTCGGCAGCGTCACGTAGTAGCGCGGCTTGGGACGCCGGCTCTCCAACGCATGTCGCAGTGGCTTCAACACCGCTTCCGGCGGCAGGGTGAAGGCGGGCTCCCTGCCCGGCGTCTGGTTGCTCAAACGCTTGACCACGGCGTCGTAGGTGGCACGATGCGCGCTGTTGGCCAGGTCGATATTGTCCTGAAACGCCCTGAATGCATTCCTGCGAAACGCACTCTGGATCGGGCCGGGCTCGATCAGGCTGACGTGGATATTGCTGCCCTCCAGCTCCAGCCTCAGGGTATCGGTCAGCCCCTCGAGGGCGAACTTGGAGCAGTTGTAGGCACCGCGGTACTTCAACGCCACCAGCCCCAGCACCGAGGAGTTCATGACGATGCGGCCATGCCCCTGGCGGCGCATCACCGGCAGCACGAGATTGGTCAGTTCCAGCCAGCCGAGCAGGTTGGTCTCCAGCTGTGCCCGCAACACCTCCCGCGTCAGATCCTCCACCGCCCCGGGCTGGCCGTAGGCACCGTTGTTGAACAGCGCATCCAGCGTGCCGCCGGTGCGCGACAGGATCTCGGTCAGCGCATCACGGATCGACGCACTGTCGTCCAGATCGAGCCGCAGGCTCTCCAAGCCCAGGTCAGTAAGCGCTTGCACATTCTCAATCTTTCGTGCTGTGGCGAATACACGATATCCCTCTGCCTTCAACGCCAATGCACAGTGCTTGCCGATACCGCTTGAGCAGCCGGTGATCAAGATCGTCTTCATCATATCCTTGCCTGAGTAGGGAGCCGTTCGCCGGCCACCCTATCCCAGAACCGGCGAGGCAGCAATCGCGGGACAGGGCGGCGTCGACAAGCGCAACTCGACCGCCATTTTTGGCATCCAGGGATCGAACCGGCAGGCCAATTTCGACATAACGCCATCGCCCTGCAGACTCGCCCTCTCGCCACGCCTTTATATTCAATCGGTTATGAATGCTTCACGGAGAACAAAAACTGGCACCCAAGTTGCGAGAGCATAGCAAGAGGCAAGAGCGTAGCAAGAGGCGAGAGCCCAGCAAGAGCCTAGACAAGAGAATCAATTCAGGAGAAACGACATGGCTACCACTCATCACGATGACGAACGCTACGAAGAACTGGGTCTGGTGCCTACCATCGCCATGGTGCTGGTGGGTTTCCTGATCGCCATATCCCCTGCGCTGGTGAAGCTGGCGCTGCTTATTTTCGGCTGATCTACCCATGTGAAGCCCCGGCTCATTCGACCGGGGCGACCCTCATCGACGAACCTATAGAGCGCCTGTCGCGGGCGTCTGACCGGTCTCGAGTTCCGGCTCCCCGGGCTCGTCGGCATAGCGCTCCGCTATCGCGTGAAACTGGTCCGAGAGTTCGAGAAAGGCATCCACCATCATCGGGTCGAAATGGCTGCCGCGCCCCTCGACAATGATGCCGATCGCCGTTTCGTGAGAAAAGGGCGGCTTGTAGCAGCGCCGATTGATCAGCGCGTCGTAGACATCGGCGATCGCCATCATCCTTGCAGACAAGGGGATCTGCTCTCCCGCCAGCCCCTGTGGATAACCGGAACCGTCCCATTTTTCATGGTGACCGTAGATGATCTCCTTGGCATAACGCAAAAAGGGGCTGGGTTGCGCCATCTTCCGCTCGGCGGCCTCTATGGCGCGACGGCCATATTCGGGATGGCGTTTCATGATCTCGAACTCCTCCGCTGTCAGCTTGCCCGGCTTCAACAGTATCTGATCCGGCACGCCGACCTTGCCGATATCGTGCAGAGGCGCGGTCTTGAAGAGGTGCGTGATCACCTCCGGGGTCAGGATCTCCTTGTAGGCGGGCTCAAGCGCAAGCCGCTCCGCCAGCAGTTTCACGTAGTTCTGCGTGCGCCGAATATGGTTACCCGTTTCCGGATCCCGCGATTCCGCCAACGCCCCCATCGCCTCCATCGCCACGTCCTGCAGCTCGGTCATTTGCCGGGTACGCTCGCGTACCTTGAACTCCAGGTCGTCGATCTTCTCCTCGCCCTTCCTCAGCGAATCGGCCAGCAGCGCGAAATAGAGCAGACTGCCGAGAACCGCCGGTGACAGCACATCCAGCAGCAGCCGTTGCTCACGAAACGCGTAAACGCCGACACCGCCGAGAAACACCAGCAACAGCAGATAGCCGGGTACCTGAATCCAGACCCTGAACCGCGACAGCAGATACACGACGAGCAAGCCGACTACGAGCAGCAGCCCGGCCTCGGCTGCATCGAGCCAGTACGGGCGAGACAGGGTGGTACCGTCGAACACCGTC
>Ga0214472_10001971_pt1 | contig 22294 bp, 20 predicted proteins | sample RVTome_6_FD_207662 | JGI IMG/M metagenome (GOLD analysis project Ga0214472, IMG submission 207662) | Soil microbial communities from uranium-contaminated site in the Upper Colorado River Basin, Wyoming, United States - RVT140D175 | ecosystem: Environmental > Terrestrial > Soil > Contaminated >...
CGTAATACCGAGAACTTCATTGCGATGATTTATCTCATTGGGAGCCCGATTGAGGTGCTGCCGGGCAGCATCAAATCCACATGAAACGACGAAGAGCCTCATACTATTTTTCCTTTAGAAAAGTTCTCTTGAATAAAAAGAACCATATCGTCTTAATCCCAATATCACAGGACAATATTGTAGGAATATTCCTACAGCATATACAAAAAACCTTACAGAATAGTATTACGGATCAACAAAATACCTGAAACAGAACATCGTCACACAAGAAACACCATAAAATTCAACAACATAATAGAAAACAAGCATTGCATTGATTATTGGCATTTGAAAAATCGACAAGATAAGATTCTCTATCATAGCCATACCGAGAAGCTCCACAGAGAAAAGCATAATGACTCATTCTCCTATATATTCACCAAGGACGGGCACGTCGATCGAGCGGTATATTCGCCTGATCGGTCGTTATTATCTCGGTGCCGTCATCGTCATGACGCTACTGATCGGCGCAACCGTCATGACCGTGCAGCTTGCACTGGAGCGGCATGCCACACAGCAGGAGATCAGCTTCCTGACCAGTCGTCAGTTCATTCTTTTCCAGCAACTTGCCAATCAAACTCGGGCCGTCATGAGCGCGTCGACCGAGTCACGCATACCGGAGTACATCATTGCACCGATGGTCGAGGAAGCCCGGCAGAACATCGCCGCCATTCGCTCCACTATCGACCGACTAGAGGCCATGAACGCCCGGCTCGAACGGAATCTTCTGGAAAGGCTCAACAATCGGAAGTCGACGTCAGTCTATGACGGCCTCAACGCGCGGCTTGACAGCTTTCTTTCGCGTGCGGAAAGGGTAGTCGAGAGCAGCCACGAAGACCGGGCACGCCGCTATACCTACTGGGGCCCGATCGACTTTGCCCTGTCGGCGGACAGCGTCCTCATACGCCAGTTCAACGACGTGATCCAGCAGACCCATGAACGTAGTGGCGCCAGCATCGACAACGCCGCGTTGATCAGCACTCTCCTTCTGTTCACGCTCGCCCTGATCTTCATCCTGGCAAGCGTACTGTTGTTCTACCCTCTGTTGACAAAGCTACGCAACGAGCACGTTCACAAGATGGATTTCGAGCGCAGGCTCACCCATCTTGCCCATACCGACGCGATCACCTCACTGAAGAACCGCTCCTTCTTCAACGACATGCTGCACGAGCTGTTCCGGCGCGTGGAAAAGGACAAGACCGGCTTTTCCCTACTGCTGATCGATCTCGACCACTTCAAGGCGATCAACGACAGCTATGGCCATGCCGCCGGCGATGCCGCACTGCGCCATGTTGCCGAGGCGCTCAACGAGAACTGCCGAGGAAACGACATCATCGCGCGCATCGGTGGCGACGAATTCGCAATTCTGCTGCCGGAGGTCACCAACGAATCATCCCTTCGCTTGGTCGCCGAGCGCGTGGTCGAGTCGATCGGCAGGGAGTTTCCCTTCGAGGGGCGTACCCTTCGGGTTTCTGCAAGCATCGGGGGTGCCATAGCGCCCACTCATGCCAAGGATGAACCCGCTCTTGTCCGTGCCGCCGATCTCGCGCTTTACACCGCCAAGTCCGATCGGAACGGAGCCATAATATTCAATCGCTCCTCATTCGCCGTGCGCCTGCAACAGAATGAACTGGCCGAAACGCTGTCCGGCGCAGCCGAACGAAACGAGTTCATCCCCAATTATCAGCCGAAGATCTGCCTGAAAACGGGCAGACTGCTCGGGTTTGAAGCGCTCGTGCGCTGGAAACACCCCCAACTCGGCATGCTCCCCCCACATACCTTCCTGCCGCTGATGGAGGGTACGGACCTGATCAAGGATATGACCGCCGCGATGGTCAAGGTGATCTGCCGCGACCTGCTGGCCTGGCGAGAGAGCGGACTGGCCCCGGTACCCATCGCCATCAATATGCCGGAGGCACTCCTGGTCACCGACAACGGCTTCGATCTGCTCTCGTCGGCTATCGAAGAGTACGGTCTTTCATGGAGCCATTTCACCGTGGAAGTAACGGAAGATGTGTTCCTCAATCGGCACGCGGAGCGCCTGTTCGCCTCGATGTCACGCTTCAGGGAGCAAGGGGTCTGCGTCTCCCTTGACGATTTCGGAACCGGCTTCGCCTCTCTGGTACACCTGCGAGACTTCCCCTTTGACGAGTTGAAGATAGACCGCTGTTTCGTTGCCGACATAGGTCTGGAGGATCGATCGGAACAGATCATCCGCACCATCATTGACCTGGCGCGAAACCTGGGCAAGCGCTGCGTAGCCGAAGGGATAGAGACCGAAGCCCAACGCGACTTCCTGCTCTCGGCCGGTTGCAAGGAGGGGCAGGGTTACCTGTTCGACAAGGCCATGCCGGAAGCCGAAGCGAGAAGGCGACTGGAACGCTCCCGCAACAACTCGACCGCCGAGACGAGCCCCAGCGGGGCAACGGCTCCCTGATCCGTCCCCAAGATTGCCGGATGCCGGCCCAACAGGAAGATGACAATGAACCTAGCCAAAAACACAGTGCTGCTTGCTGCTCTCCTCGCCATCACAATGCCGTACGAGCGTGCGATAGCGGACGAAGTCTTCTCCGTCGATGTGGTGCACTATTGGGTCTCGAAGAGCGAATCCGCCGCACTCGACGTGTTCAGGACTGCCTGGACCAAAGGGGGTAACCGCTGGGTGGATCTGGCGGAGAAAAACGAAACGGCACTGCAACGCACCATCAGCGACCGCATCGCCAACGGATATCCCCCGGCCGTGATGCAGTGGCATGCCAACGAAAGCGCTCGGGAACTGACCGACATGGGTATCGTTCAGGATATCGACCGGGTCGCCCAGGAGGAGCATTGGCACGACATACTGCCCCCCTTCATGTTCGATCGCATCACCCTACAAGGTAAAATCTATCTGGCCCCCACCAATATCCATACGGAGAACTGGCTCTGGACAAGCCAAGCTGTTTTTGACGCATTGCAGCTGTCGACACCCACCACCTGGGACGAGATCCTTGCCGCGGCCGACAGGATCCAGGCAACCGGAAAACCGGCTTTTGCCTTGGGAGGCGGAAGCTGGGAGATAACCCTGCTCTTCAACAACATCATGAACTACAAGCTGGGCAGCGAGGGGTATGCACGCATCATGAGCATGGAGGCCGATGCCGTGCTCGACCCCCGCATGCTCGACGCCCTCGACATGTTGCGTCGTATCTCTCGCTATGTCGAACCGGCCAAGGAGCGCGAAGGAAAATCCTGGGCGGATGCCGCGGCCATGGTGGCACAGGGGGAAGCGGGCATGCAGATCATGGGTGACTGGGTCAAGGGCGAACTGCTGTCTCTCGGTTACGCAATCGACAAGGACTTCGGCTGCATCACCACGCCCGGGACATCGATCGCCGACTTCACAGTCGTCGATGCCTTTGCCTTCCCGCTGACCAGCCTGAAGGAAAGCGACGAGGCACAGGGCGCTTTCGCCCGCATGATTCTGGCCCCGGAAAATCAGCTCGCCTTCAACCGATTAAAGGGGTCTCTACCGGTACGAACCGACATCGACCCACAGGATCTCGATCGCTGTGGGCAGTTGGGCATGCAGCAGCTCAAGGAGCTGCAGCAGGGTACCCCCGTGCGATCAAGTGCCATGCCGTCGCAGGTGGCACAGGGCTTGATCGCCATTCTGGATGCGTTTTTCAACGACCGGTCGATATCCGCACAGGCCACCCAGCAACAGCTTTACCAGCTTTTCAAGCAGGGCTGAGCCGAACCGAAACGGCGGTGCTCCGCCGCTTCGGCCACGCATCACGCTTTCGGGATCAGCAGTTGCACACCCACGGCGGTGTTGGAGATCGGCGATACATAGTTGCGCAGGCGCTCCTCGACCTCGCCCTTGATGCAGCCGCGCATCGCCATCCACATGGCCAGTTCCACCATCTGCGCACCGCCCTTCTCGATCAGGTCGAGATTGCTGTACACGCAAAGCGCTTCCGGGTCGGACACCAGCTTGTCCATGCAGTAGTTGTCGAACTCGGCATTGAGGATACCGGCACGCTGACCGTCCAACTGGTGGGACAGGCCGCCCGTTCCCAGTACCACCACCTTGGCATCCCTCTCCCAGCAGCGGATCGCGTCGCCGATCGCCAGGCCCAAGGCGTAGCTGCGCGAGGGTTTCGGCATCGGGTGGCGTTCGCAGTTGATCGAGATCGGAATCACCTTGATCCCCTGATAGGCGAAGTTCGGCCAGAGCAGCGTCAGCGGCACGGTGGCACCGTGATCCACCTTGATCTCCTGGCATACGGTCGGATCGAAGTCGTGCTCGATCAGGTGATTGACGATGTGCCAGCTCAGTTCGGTTTCACCGGTGACCGGCGGAATCGGCTTGATACCCCAGCCCTCGTCGGCATTCTGGTACTCGGGGGCGCAGCCGATCGCGAAGGTGGGCTTCTTGTCGAGGAACATCTCCAGACCGTGGTCGTTGTAGAACAGCACGGCGATATCCGGCTTCTCGTCGTTCAGCCACTGGCGAATCGGCGGATAGATCGCAAACAGGTCGCGGTAGTAGGGGTCGTTTTCCAGCCCCTTGTCCATGGCAACACCGATGGCCGGGATATGGGAGGTGGTGATACCACCGATGATCTTAGCCATTGCTCTTCTTCCCCCTGCCCTGACTGTCGAGATAGGCCTTGAACTCTTCGGTGGTGCGACCGCTCTGCATGCCGCCGATCACCTGCATATTCCAGCCGAAAATACCGGCGAACTTCGCCATGTAATAGATACTGCCACCTAGCTCCAGCATACGGATGATGTCTTTATCGCGCACCGCCTGCTTCTGCTCTTCGCTGAGCCTGTACTGCTCCATGTAGGCTTCCGGGTCATCACGGAACGCCTGGCGCCCCTCCTCGTTGTTGAACGAGTAACACATCTTGTTGAAGCGGAAGCCCTTGGTCGCCATTTCACCGTCGAAGTGAATGGTGCCCTCCACGTTTTTCATTTTGTACTCAGTCATGTTCAGCTCCCGCTTTTCATTGCCAATAAAGCCGCATCGGATTGTCGACCAGCAGCTTCTGCTGCAGCTCGGCGGTCGGTGCGATCAACGGGATCACATCGACCAGCTTGCCGTCGTCCGGCGTGTGCGACTTCATGTTCGGGTGCGGCCAGTCGGTACCCCAGAGGCAACGATCCGGGAACAGCTCGACCAGCTTCTTCATGAACGGCACCACATCGCTGTAATCCGGCGGCGTCAGCGTCAGACGCTCGGGACAGGTGGTCTTGACCCAGATCTTTTCGTTGTTTCTCATCAGTTCGATGAAGCGCTGGAAGTCCGGGTGATCGACCCCCTTTGCCACATCGGGACGGCCCATATGGTCGACGACGATGGTAGTGTCCAGTCGGTTCAGGAACGGGATCAGCTCCTCCAGCTCCGGCGCCTCGAAGTAGACCACGATGTGCCAGCCCAGCGGCTTGATCTTCTCGGCGACCGACAGGAACACCTCTTTCGGCGTGGTGTCGACCAGGCGCTTGACGAAGTTGAAGCGCACAGCGCGTACACCGGCCCTGTCCATCGCTTCCAGCTCTTCGACTGTAATCGCGGGATCGACCACGGCCACGCCGCGCGCCAGATCACCGGCGGCTTCCAGCGCATCGATCAGCGCCGCGTTGTCGGTGCCGTGGCAGGAGGCCTGGACAATCACGTTGCGCTCGAAGCCGAGGTAGTCGCGCAGTTCGAACAGCTTTTCCTTCGGCGCGTCGCAGGGGGTGTACTTGCGCTTCGGGTGGTACGGAAACTTGTCCGCCGGGCCGAACACGTGGCAGTGTGCGTCGACCGCACCGGCCGGAGCCTTGAACTCAGGCTTGCTCGGGTTGGCATGGAACGGGAGGTAATCGGGATCCATCATCTTGCAGTACCTTAATTAATTGTCATGCGCGAACACCCGGCCGTCGAACAGCTTGCGCGCGGTACGCAACAAGGCTGCCGGGCCGAGGTTTCCGGCTTCGTCTATCTCCAGTATGACCGTCATCTCGCCGATCGGGTGTTCCACCGCCAGCGTCTTGCGCGTACCGTCGGGGATGCATGCCACCGCCGCGGCCGGCGAGCCCGGCAGTACCGCGGCCGTGGCCACGCTGACCGCGCCGAGTACGCCGATGGAGGCGTGGCAGCGGTGCGGAATAAAGGTGCGTGTCGACAGTGCGCCGCCGTTGGTGGCGGCGCTGACCAGGGTCATCTTCGGCACCGACTTGTCCTTCACGTCGCCCAGGTTCATCAGCGGGCCCGCCTGAAGGCGGATCGACTCCAGCCTGGCGCGCAGTGCGTCGTTGACCTCCAGCTCTTCGCGGGATTCACCGCCGCTGATCCCCATATCCTCGGCACGCATGATCACCACCGGCATGCCGTTGTCGATCAGCGTGACCTCGACGCCATCGATAACGTCGACGGTGTTGCCGGTCGGCAGCAGTGCACCACAGCTGGAGCCGGCGGTATCGGCGAAGGTGATCGGCACCGGCGCACTGTGCCCCGGCACGCCGTCGATACGGGCATCGCCGACGTAACTGACCTTGCCGTTGGGGGTGCAGACCCGCGCCGTGGCGATCTGGCCGGTGTTGACCATGAAGATACGCACGTCGGTTTCGCCGTCGTTGGCGTCGACCAGTCCCCGCTCGATGGCAAAGGGACCTACGCCGGCGAGGATGTTGCCGCAGTTCTGCGCATCGGTGACGATCGGCTGATCGACGAACACCTGCAGGAACAGGTAGTCGACATCGGCATCATCGCGCTCCGATCTTTTCACCACGGCGACCTTGGCGGTCAACGGATCAGCGCCGCCCAGGCCATCGATCTGGCGCGGGTCGGGCGAGCCCATCACCCGCAGCAGAAACGCGTCACGCGCGGCGGTGTCGGCGGGCAGCTCCTCGGCGAGGAAATACCCCCCCTTGGAGGTGCCGCCGCGCATCCACATGCAGCGGATCCCTTCATCAAGAATCCCTTCATTGAAGGAGTCAGACATACTTCAGGCCCTTCTCTTTCAGGCGCGGGCGCATGTCGTAGATATCCAGTCCCAACTCGCCGTTGGCCATGCGCACGCGCTTGGCTTCTTCCAGCGCCATACGCTTGCGCGCCTTCTCCAGCACGTCGGCGGCGTGCTCACGGCGTACAACCACCACGCCGTCATCGTCGGCAACGATCACGTCACCCGGATAGACCAGTTCGTCGGCGCACACCAGCGGCACGTTGACGGAACCGACGGTCTCCTTGATGGTGCCCTCGGCAAATACCGCCTTGGACCAGACCGGGAACTTCATCTGGCGCAGGTCGCGGGTATCGCGCACGCCGCCATCGATCACCAGGCCGACCACGCCGCGCGCCTGGGCGGAGGTGGCCAGCAGGTCGCCGAAGAAACCGTGTACCGACGGCGAGGTCGGCGCGAATACCATGATATCGCCCGGCTTACACTGCTCGATCGCCACGTGCATCATCCAGTTGTCGCCGGCGGCGCCGGAGATGGTGATGGCGGAACCCGCTACCGACACATCCTGCTGGATCGGACGCATGTAGTGCGCCAGCAGGCCGACGCGCCCCTGCGCCTCATGGATGGTGGCGACGCCGCACTCGGCCAGGCCGTCGATCACCGCCTGGTCGGCACGCTCGATATGCTGAACAACAACTGTCTCTTTCATAGTCTTACTCCAATTCCTTCGCCCGACTCATACCTCAAGATCACACCTTCAAACGGCTGAATACGCGACGCGCGTTGCCTTCGAAGATCGCCTGTTTCTGTTCGCCGCTCAGTACGGTGTTGTTGTCGATGTAGCGCTTGGTGTCATCGAAATAGTGGCCGGTTTCCGGGTCGATGCCGCGCACCGCGCCGATCATCTCGGAGGCGAACAGGATGTTCTTGGTCGGCACGATATCGAGCAGCAGATCGATGCCGCGCTGGTGGTAGACGCAGGTGTCGAAGTAGATGTTGTTCAGCACGCGCTCCTCCAGATCGAAGCCCTGATCCAGCGCCAGACCGCGGAAACGGCCCCAGTGGTAGGGCACGGCACCGCCGCCGTGGGGGATGATGATCTTCAGTTCGGGGAACTCCTTGAACACGTCGGACATCATCAACTGCTGGAAGCCGGTGGTATCCGCGCCCAGGTAGTGGGAGCCGGTGGTGTGAAAGCAGTCGTTGCAGGCGGCGCTGACGTGCACCATCGCCGGGATATCGTACTCCACCATCTTCTCGTAGATCGGGTAGAAGGAGCGGTCGGCCAAGGACGAGCCGTTCCAGTGACCGCCGCTGGGATCCGGATTCAGGTTGATGCCGATAAAGCCCATCTGCTCGACGGTACGCACGATCTCCGGCACCGACTTGGCGGGATCGACGCCCGGCGACTGCGGCAGTTGCGCCACCGGTACGAAGTTCTGCGGGAACAGGTCGCAGACGCGGCGGATCAGATCGTTCTGATGTTCGGTCCAGAAGCGGCTGGTGTGCTCGTTGCCGATGTGATGGCCCATCCAGCTGGCACGCGGCGAGAAGATGGTCAGGTCGGTGCCGCGCTCCTGCTGCAGGCGCAGCTGGTTATTCACGATCGATTCGCGGATCTGGTCATCGCTGATGACAATGCTGCCCTTCTCGCCGATGAAGTCGGGATCCCTGGCTACGTCAGCCTTCTGCTTCTCTCGATACTCACCCACCTGCGGCGGCGTCGTGGTGTAGTGACCATGGCAGTCGATTATCATTGTTCGAACCTTCCTGTTTGTACTGGTTGACGGTCGGCTCCGTCCGACAGGGACGGTCAGCCCAACACCGGGATAAATGGGCGGAAACACGCCCTATCCTGCTTTTGACATGGCAACAGTATTGTCCCGCCCCCTCCTGCCGGCTATTTCAATTTCACCGAAATCCTATTAGATTTTGATATAGCATCTAAATACCACCCTTTCCGGAGGTGACTTCGAATGCAGCTTGTCATTCCAAACCTGCGACACCTGCGTGTGTTTATCGAAGTCGCCGAATGCAAGAGCATCAGCCAGGCCGCGCCACGGGTATTCCTGTCGCAACCGGCGATCACCCAGGCGATCGCAAAACTGGAAAAGCTGCTCGATGCCGAACTGTTCGAGCGCCACTCCGACGGCATGTATCCGACCCCGGCCGGACAGGTCTGGTACAACCGTATCCGCCGCTGTATCGACTATATCGAACAGGGCGCCCGCGAGGCGCTGCGCAACAGCCCCTCCCGCAGCCAGAGCGCCCAGACCAGTATCTTGCCGATGCTGACCACCACCCAACTACGCGCTCTGATCGCCGTCACAGAAGCGGAGAACTTCAGCATCGCCAGCCGCAATCTCGGTGTCTCCCAATCCTCGCTGCACCGCGCCGCGCGGGAGCTTGAGCAACTGCTGGAGGTGCGGCTGTTCGAGAAAACCAGCACCGGCATCAGCACCACCAAGGCCGCCAAGGCACTGGCCCGCGCCGCCAAGCTCGGCTTTTCCGAGATCCATCAGGGCTACTACGAGATCAGCGCGCTGCAGTTCCGCGAGGTCGGCAAAATCACCGTCGGCAGCATGCCGCTGGCGCGCACCTCGATCCTGCCCAGCGTGATCAACCGCTTCGCCAAGGAGCACCCGGACGTGGGCATCAATATCGTCGACGCCCCCTACAGCGACCTGCTGCACCACCTGCGCCACGGCGATCTCGACTTCCTGATCGGCGCGCTGCGCTTCCCGCCCCCCGCCGACGATATCGTGCAGGAGGAGCTGCTGGCCCCGCCGTTGGCGATCGTGGCGCGTCGCGGTCACCCGCTGGAGTATGTGCAGAATCTCGATCTGAAGACACTCGCCGAATATCCCTGGGTCGTGCCGCGTCTGGGCACCCCCACTCGCACATATTTCGATACCCTGTTCAGCGACAACGGCATCCCCGTACCGACCGGATTGGTGGAGACCAGTTCGCAAATACTTATCCGTGAACTGCTGCTCGGCAGCGACCGGCTGACGCTTATCTCCAGCCATCAGATCGAGCACGAACGCGCCCTGGGCCTGCTCCGAGTGATCCCCTTCGCGCTGAGCCACACGCGACGCCCCATCGGCATCACCCTGCGCCGCAACTGGCAGGCGACTCCCACGCAAAAGGCGTTTCTCGACATGCTGCGCGAGGCGGCGCAGAACTATGCGGATCTTTAGAGCCTGTTTGGACTCTTGCACATAGGCCGGAAGGCCGGGTGGGGTATCGCTTTCCGGGACTGTCTGCGAGAGGGATCTCGCAGCCAAGCCTCCAGGGACGGATTCACGGCGTGTCCCGGAAAGCGATACCCCACCTGGCCCGACACCGGGATCCGATTTTCGGAAAACTTCAAACAGGCTCGTAGGAGGTTATACATAAATTGAATACCCAAAATGGTTATTCAATTATCCAACCCCAGGCACCGGTGCTACATTGAACACACTCAAAACGAATAGCTGCGGCCAGTTCGCGACCCCACGACAGGCAGGAACAGCCTGTAACGACAGGTTTCAGCGTGGCCGCGCCCTTCGATACCCGTCGAGGGTATAAGGTTTAGCGAATCAACAAGAATGGAGAGAGGATAATGAGACTCTGTGTCGCAGGCGCTTCCGGCGCGTTCGGTATGAAACACATGGATGCCATCAGCGCGATCGACGGCGCCGAAGTGACCTCCGTCGTCGGCACCAAAGAGGACGTGATCCGCGCCTTCGCCGAAGAGCGCGGCGTCGGCCACTACACCACCGATCTGGCCGAAGCCCTGGCCCGCGACGATGTCGATGCGGTCATCCTCGCCACCCCGACCCAACTGCACGCCTCCCAGGCGATCCAGTGCCTGGAAGCCGGCAAGCACGTGATGGTCGAGATCCCGATGGCGGACAACATCGAGGACGCCCGCAAGCTGGTCGAAGTACAGCAGCGCACCGGTCTGGTCGCCATGGCCGGCCACACCCGCCGCTTCAACCCGAGTCACCAGTGGATCCACAACAAGATCCTGGCCGGCGAACTGAAGGTGCAGCAGATGGATGTGCAGACCTACTTCTTCCGCCGCACCAACAAGAATGCGCTGGGCCAGGCGCGCTCCTGGACCGACCACCTGCTGTGGCACCACGCCTGCCACACCGTCGACCTGTTCCAGTACCAGACCGGCGAAACCGCCGACAAGGTGCAGGCGCTGGAAGGTCCGATCCATCCTGAGCTGGGTATCGCGATGGATATGAGCATCGGCATGAAGGTGCCGGGCGGTGCGATCTGCACCCTGTCGCTGTCGTTCAACAACGACGGTCCGCTGGGCACCTTCTTCCGCTACATCTGCGACAACGGCACCTACATCGCCCGTTATGACGACCTGTTCGACGGTCACGACAACAAGATCGACCTCAGCGGCGTCGCCGTATCGAACAACGGCATCGAGCTGCAGGATCGCGAGTTTATCGCTGCGATTCGCGAAGGCCGCGAGCCCAACTCCAGCGTGGCGCAGTGTCTGCCCGCGATGGAGACGCTGAATAAACTGGAGCAGTGCCTGCGCGCCTAGCTATCGCAGGCCTGGAGGGGTGTTGATTTCCGGGACACGCTGTGAATACGTCCCTGTACGCTCGGCGTCGGCATCCATGCCTCCGACGGTCCCGGAAATCAACACCCCTCCCGGCCCGGCAGCACCGCTGGATATCCAGAGATTTCTAAGCGCTGAACTCTCCAGAGCAGGCAACCAGAACGAGACACAAGGTAGACACAGATGGCAAACGCCCTGCACCCACACTTCAACACCCCCGGTATTGGCCTGGGCTGCATGAACCTCTCCCACGCCTACGGCTCGCCATTGGCCGAGCCCGAAGCGATCGACGCCCTGCATGCCGCCTTCGATATGGGCTACCGCCACTTCGATACCGCCACCCTCTATGGCGGCGGCCGAAACGAGACACTGGTCGGCAAGGCGCTGAGAGAGAAACGCGGCTCACTGTTTCTGGCCAGCAAGTGCGGTATGGCGATCGGGCAGGAGAGCGGCAAGAAAGAGATCGACGGCCGCCCGGCCACAATCAAGGCCCAGTGCGAAGCGAGTCTGCGCCGCCTGCAGACCGATCATATCGATCTCTACTACCTGCACCGGCTGGACCCGAACGTGGCGATCGAAGAGAGCGTCGGCGCACTGGGCGATCTGGTCCGCGAGGGCAAGATCGGCGCCGTCGGCCTGTCGGAGGTATCGGCCGCTACCCTGGCACGCGCACAGCGTGAGCATCCGATCGCGGCACTGCAGACCGAATACTCGCTCTGGTCCCGCAACGCCGAGATCGCCGTGCTCGAGGCGTGCAGGGCGAGCGGCACCGCGTTCGTGGCATTCAGCCCGCTGGCCAGAGGGTTCCTGGCCAACGGCCTGCGCGATATTGCGGCGCTGGAGCCGAAGGATATCCGCAACAACATGCCGCGCTTCAACGCCGACAACTATCCGCAGAATCTGCAGCTGCTCGACGAGTATCTGAAGATATCGGAAGCCGCAGAGTGCACGCCGGCGCAGATGGCGCTGGCCTGGGTCAGATCACGAGGCGACCACATAGTGCCCATCCCCGGCACACGTTACGTCGAACATATGGAGGAGAACCTGTCGACCGGTGACGTCACCCTTGACGAAGCGACCCTGACCGCGCTCGACAAACTGATCAACCAAAATACGGTTCACGGCCCGCGCTACAGCAGCGCCCAGCAGGCCGAGATCGATACCGAGGAGTTCGCCCGCTGACAGAGCCCCTCAATGCAGTGCCCCACCTCGGTGAGTAGCGTGCATCTGCAATAATAATAAACGATAACAATAACGACACCAGGCGACATGACATGAGATCAATGATTACGACAATCTGCCCGAACAGGGGTCCACAATGAAACGGCTCACCCTTCTGGTGGAGAGGGTAAGCCTGTACATGCAACTGCTCAGCGGCGTACTGATCGTGTCGATGATGGTGACCGTCCTCGCGGACGTCACCACTCGCGCCCTGTTCAGGATGACCGACGGCGGTCTCGATATCACCTTCATCGGCGGTATCGAACTGGTCAAGTACGGGCTGCTGTTCACCGTACTGTTCGCACTGCCCTACTGTGTCGACAAGTCTCAGGTCGTGGTCGACCTGTTCACCGAAAGATTGGCGGAACGCAAGAAAGCCTTGCTGGAGAGCATCTACTTCGTCGGCTACGCGGTGCTGGGCAGCGGCATGACGATAAGGTTCTACCATGCGATCGGTAACGCCGCGATGAGCGGTGAAACCACGCAGGACCTGCTGATTCCGATGAACTATATCTACGCGCTGACCACCTTTGCCACCGCCGTGCTCGCCATCCGTTCACTGCTGGTCGCCAAACAGCGTCTGTGCACTGCCATGGGGTGTAACGCATGAGCTCCTCGATGATAGGACTGATCTGCATCGGCCTGATGCTGGTGATGATGGCCCTGCGCGCGCCGATCGCGCTGTCGATGGCAGCGATCGGCTTCTTCGGCTTCAGCTGGATCATCGCCTTCGATCCGGCGATGGCGATTCTCGAGAGCGGCCCGTTCGAGACTCTCTCCAACTACAGCTTCAGCCCGATCCCGATGTTTATCATGATGGGAGTATTCGCCTCGCGGGCGAAGATGTCGGACCAGCTGTTCTCCGGCGCCCGCACCCTGTTCGGCGCCTGGCGCGGCGGTATCGCCCTGTCCGCCATTCTCTCCTGCGGCATCTTCTCGGCGATCTCCGGCTCATCGGTGGCCACCGCGGCCAGCATGTCCCGCGTGGCGCTGCCGGAGATGAAGAAGCACGGCTATGCCGACTCGCTCGCCACCGGCACGCTGGCCGCGGGCGGTACGCTGGGGATCATGATCCCGCCGTCGATCGCGCTGCTGCTCTATGCCCTGATCACCGAACAGTCGGTCGGCGACATGTTCATCGCCGGTCTGATTCCGGGGCTGCTGGGTCTGGTGCTGTACTGCGTCACGATCGGCATCATGGTGAAGTGGAAGCCGGAGCTGGCCACCCCCGGCGACGCCACCAACCTCATGGAGAAACTGGTCGGGCTCAAGGGGCTGATTCCGTTCACCGGCGTGTTCGTGATCATCATCGGCGGCATCTACACCGGCCTGTTCACACCGACCGAGGCGGCCGCCATCGGCGCCTTCGCCACACTGGTGATCGCGATGGTGCGCGGCATGAGCTTCGAGCAGTTCCGCGAGTCGCTGCAGGAGACGCTGGTGACCTCGACGATGATCTTCTTCATGATCATCGGTGCGGAGATCTTCGGCTACTTCCTCAGCGTATCGCGCATCTCGTTCGAACTGGTCGGTTTCGTCGACAGCCTGCACCTGACGCCCTTTGCGGTCTTGCTCTGCGTGCTGATCCTGTTCATGCTGCTCGGCTGCGTCATGGACAGTATCGCCATGCTGCTGCTGACGGTGCCGGTGGTCTATCCGCTGATCGAAGCCGCGGGCTTTGACCCGGTCTGGTTTGGTATCATCGCGGTTATCACCGTGGAGCTGGGATTGATCACACCGCCGGTGGGGATGAACGTGTTCGTGATCAAGGCGTTCGCGCCCGATATCTCGATCGGTTCGATCTACAAAGGGGTGATGCCGTTCGTGGTATCCGATATCGTACGTCTGGCACTGATCATCGCCTTCCCGGTACTTGCTCTGGGACTCCTCTGACCCCGGCCAGGTTGGCCGGGCGTTCATGGAGCGCCCGGCCAACAACAGGTAGAGGTCAATGAAAACAACCAGGCTCGGCAAGCGCTCTCCCCGCGGCATCTCCAACTACGCGCTGTACAGCGAGGCGCAGTCGGCGGACGATCCGGAATTCATCCATATCGAGGATATCCGCAGCCGCGCCCGCCTGTTCGACTGGACCATCAACATCCACGTCCACCCGCGCATGTACCAGTTGATCTACGTGCGCACGGGGCATGTACGTATCCATATCGACGGCGAGGAGCTGACCGAACAGGCCCCCTGCATCATCACCATTCCCCCCTCCGTGGTACACGGCTTCGAGTTCGGCCGCGACAACACCAACGGTTCGGTGATCACCGTATCCCAGCTCGTCCTGCTGGATGAGCAGTTCCAGCGCGACTTTCCCTTCGGCGACGAACTGCTGCGCACTGCCCAGGTGCTGTCGCTGAAACACCACCCGGAGGACACTCGCTTCATCGAGCAGATCATCGCCCAGCTCGAAGAGGAGTATCGGGACAGCCGTACCGGCAAGAAGCAGATGTTCGAATGGCTGCTCTACACCCTGCTGCTGAAGATCGGCCGCCGTGTCCATGCCGGCCACCGCACACGGGACGAGGATCACTACGAACGTCTCTATAGACAACTGAGCCGGCTGGTCGAGCAGCACTACCGCGAGCATCGACCGGCCACCTTTTATGCCGAACAGCTGCACACCACGACCACGTCGTTGAATCGCGCCTGCTCGGCCGTTGCCGGCAAGAACGTCAGCGAACTGCTGCACGATCGGTTGGCCCTCGAAGCCCAGCGCATGCTGATCTACTCCTCGGTACCGGTGTCGCTGATCGCCTACGACCTGGGTTTCGGTGACCCGGCCTACTTCTCACGCTTCTTCAAACGCCGTACCGGCGTGGCACCGAGCAGCTTTCGCGAGATGCGTGACCGGGGCTAGAAACAAAAACGGCTCTCAACCCTTGGATCTGTCGCGCCGCTCGGGAAACAGCGTCTCGACCACGCGCTGGTTCGAATGCTCGATATGCGCCTTCAGCAGGCGGCACGCCTCCTCCTCATCACGGCGGAAGGCCGCTTCCATGATCTCCTCATGCTCGTCGCCGGCGGGCTTGGTGGTATCGCTGAGACTGATCAGCGACAAGCGGCGGAAACGCTCGGACTGGTCGTAGAGTGTCGAGATAAAGCGCAGTTGCCACACCGAGGGACAGCCCGATATCAGCGCCATATGGAAGCGGCGGTTCTCACGGATCAGTTCCCCCGCATGTTCGCCATAGTGCCCCTCGGCATTGCGCCTGACCGTCAGTTCCCGATGGCGGGCCCCGGCAATGTTCGCTTCCCAGTCGAGATCGCCGTGCCGGATCGACTGCCGGAACGCATCCACCTCCAGCATCTCGCGCAGCCGCGCCACATCGATGAACTCCTCCACGGAGACCGGCGCCGCCCAGTAGCCGCGCTGCCCCTTGCGGATCACCAACCCCTCCGCCGCCAGGCGGGAGAGGGCTTCACGCACCGGCGCCGCACTGGCGTTGTAGCGGCCGCTCAACAACGCAATGGACAACTTGCCGGAGGGCTCGATGGAACCATCGAGGATATCGTTGCGTAACTGCTGATAGGTACTGTTGTTATCTTTATCTTCGGCATTCATCGATCGCTATCTCATCACGGATCTAGATCTATAGGCTTCGCCAAGCATACCACAGGGGGCAAATCCATGTACCAGAGCTGTTTTATACTATATATCTTGTTAGCTACCATTAAATATATCTTGCAGCACGTAGACCACCCCATGCCTGAACACTATTTCGAGCGTTGCAGCAGCCGGAAGCCCCTCCCTGTTCGAAGGTGTCGCCATCGAACCAGCGACCACCAGCCCCAACACCCTGGACCGGTTTCTAGTCTTGCAGGGGTTCAGCGCTTGAACAGCTAACCCCGCCCGGCGTGTACCGATGCGGCCGTGCCGATCCCACCTGGCCGTGGAACACTGACATGCATCAACAAAGCGTTCGCTGTGCTTGAGCGCGAAAAACAGCTCGAAGCCAGACTCCATAAGGGCTGCTCTCCAATTCTCCCCTTTTCCCGCCGCCGGACCCTGTCGCCAACGTGACCGACATCAAACATGCATCCAATTTACTTTTTTATGATGTGCTTCATAGATGAACACCCCTTAGCTCCATAGGATAGGAGACTGCACCATGAAAACCGCGCGTTCGTTCAGCATCGGCTTTGCATCCCTGGCTTTGAGCCTGGCCGTCCAGGCCGCCGGACCCGACGACCTCCCTCGCGTAAAGCAGGTTCTGGTCCCCCCGCCGGCCGTGCCGGAACACAACCAGGTTGCCGGCGAAGAAGCCAAGGTCGTCGAGGTCGAGTTGGTAATAGAGGAGAAAGAGCAGGAGATTGCGCCCGGGGTGAAAGCCTGGGTCATGGCCTTCAACAGCACCGTCCCGGGACCGCTGATCGTCGCGCATGAAGGCGATTATGTGGAAGTGACCCTGCGCAATCCGAGCAGCAACCAGTTTGCGCACAATATCGACTTTCACGCCGCCACCGGCGGCATGGGCGGCGGCGAACTGACCATGGTCAACCCCGGTCAGGAGGTCAAGCTCAGGTTCAAGGCCACCAAAACCGGCGTGTTCGTCTATCACTGTGCGCCGGGCGGCAGCATGATTCCCTGGCATGTGGTCAGCGGTATGAACGGCGCCATCATGGTGCTGCCGCGGGACGGCCTGAAGGACGAGCAGAACCGACCGGTCACCTATGACCGCGCCTACTACATCGGTGAACAGGACCTCTATCTCCCCACCGACACCAACGGGAAGTACAAGAGCTTCCCAAGCCTGGCAGCCGGCATGACCGACACGATGGAGAAGATGCGCACCCTGGTGCCCAGCCATATCGTCTTCAACGGTGCCAAGGGTGCGCTGACCGGCAACAACGCGCTGACCGCGAACGTCGGCGAGAAGGTGCTGTTCATCCACAGTCAGGCCAACCGGGACAGCAGACCACACCTGATCGGCGGCCACGGCGACCTGGTCTGGGCCGGCGGTTCCTTCGATGACCGCCCGACGACCAACCAGGAAACCTGGTTCGTGCCCGGCGGCGCCGCCGTCGCAGCGCTGTATGAGTTCCGGCAGCCCGGCCTGCACGCCTACGTCAACCACAACCTGATCGAGGCCATCGAGTTCGGTGCCGCGGCCCACATCAAGGTGGAGGGCGAGTGGAACGACGATCTGATGACCGTCCTGAAACCGGCCGACAGCCACTGATAACCTGTCGCCGAACGTTCGACCGCCCGACCCTTGCGGCGCGGGCGGTCGTACTCCGGTTCGGGCAGATCTACTCCTCCGGCACCCCGTCCGCCTGATACCGACGCGACTGAGCGGCAAAGCGGATATGGGCATTGGCCTCGCCGTAGCGGCTGTAACCGCCCTTGCGCTGCACCACTTCGAAGAATACGCCATGGGTTTCCAGGGTGTAGAAGTGGAAGAACTCGCCCCCCTCCTCGTTACGGTCGTACAGCACATTGTGCCGCTTCAACCGCTCGAGCAGTTCGGAGCTCAGGGCGAACCTTGCCTCGATATCGCGGTAGTAGTTGGCCGGCACGGGGAGTATCCGTTGCGGGCCAACGCCCGCTGCCGCGGCGAAGATATCCTCGCACTCGAAGGCGATCTGCTGGAACCCCGATCCCTTGGAGCGCTGGATAAAGCGCTGGGGCGAGGCGTGTCGTGCCTCGCTCATATTGATCGGTATGCGCACCCGGCCATATCTCGGTTCCCAGCCGCGCAATAAACGTGAACAATAGTGCACCCTCGCCTCCGACAGGCAGGTCTGCGCAGGCGTGGCCGATAGAGGGTCAGCTCCCGCATAGCCATGGAGAGATTTCATGCTCGCTGTTTTATCGATCACCGCCCCCATCTTCATCCTGATCGCCATCGGCTATGCAGCGGTAAAAAGCCGCCTGATGCCGCAGGAGGCGATCCCGGGGCTGGGCCGCTTCGTGCTCTACTTCGCACTGCCGTCACTGATGTTCGGCACCATCTCGCGCATGGAGTTCGGCAACGTCATCGAGCTCAACTATCTTGCCGTGTACGGCATCGGCTCCCTGCTCTCGCTGCTCGTCGGTATCGGATTTCATAAGCTGGTACTGAAAAATTCGCTGGTGGAGAGCGGGGTCAAGGGTATAGGGATGTCGATCCCGAACAGCGCCTTCATCGGCCTCCCGATCCTGCTGCAGGTATTCGACACGCCGGTCACCCAGGCCTTCGCCATGGCGATCATGGTGGAAAACGTCTTCATCCTGCCGATTGCGCTGGTCATCATCGAGTACGGTGGCCGCGACGACGGTGCCGACCTGATCGGCATCTGGAGGTCGGTATTTTCACGGGTGGTGCGCAATCCGCTGATCATCGCCATCTGCGCCGGCCTGCTGGCTTCCGCCCTGTCGCTGAGACTGCCGGACATGCTCAATCAAAGCCTCGACATGCTCGCCCGCACCTCGGCGGCCACGGCGCTGTTCGTGATCGGCGCCTCGCTGGTCGGCAACCAGATTCGCGGCAACATTCCGAGTATCGGCAGCGTGGTCACCGGCAAGCTGCTGATCCACCCGCTGCTGATCGCCCTGATGCTCTGGCTCTGGCCCGACTTCGACAGCCGCCTGGAGCTGGCGGTGCTGCTGATAGCCGCGATGCCGATGATGAGCATCTTCCCGATCATCGGCAGCAACTACGGCATGCGTAACATCTGTGCAGCCATCCTGCTGGTTACGACCGTACTCTCGTTCGTGACCGTGACCCTGCTGCTGCGCATCGCGACCTGATCGGCGAGAGGTTCAGGCGATCAACTCGCTCCGGATATCGAACGCCTGCTTGAACCTGGCCGGCAGATCCGCCGGATCCACCTGCACCCCGGTAAAGATCTCGAACGCGTCGATCCCCTGGAAGATAAACAGATCGAACCCGGACACCAGCTTCAACCCCTGGCCGTGTGCCGCGGTCAGAAACTCGGTATCCAGCGGGGTATAGACCGCATCGAAGGCCCAGCGCTGACCGCCGAACAGCGAGGTCGGCAACGGATTACCCGGCGTCTTGTAATGCCCCACCGGCGTACAGTTCACCAGACCATCCGCCGAACGCGCCGCGTCTGCCAGCGCCTCCGCGCTCACCACCGACGCCTTGCAGCCGGCTGCGTTCAGCGAATCGCTGAGCGCGCGGGCGCCCGCTTGGTTCAGGTCGAACACCTGAACCTCGGTTGCCCCCAGCTCGAACACGCCGAACGCCACCGCCCGACCGACGCCGCCGGCGCCGAGCAGCAGGACACGGCCGGCGGCAGAGTCGCCGAGGCGGTGACGGTAGCCCCGAATGAATCCGGTGTAGTCGGTATTGGCCGCAGAAATCTCCTCATCCAACACCAGGGTGTTGGTGGAGCCGACCAGTCGCACCGCCTCGTTCACGCGATCGGCGTGCGACACGGCAAGCTGCTTGTAGGGAAAGGTGACGTTGCATCCCCGGTAGCCCTCGTCACGCAGCCGGGCAAGCGTCTGTGCAAAGGCTTCGGGGCCGGCATCGCGGGGCTCGTGCAGTTCATAGCTGACCGCATGACCATGGATCTCCCCCAGCATGATATGGAGTGAGGGGGAGCGGGATTTGGCGATCGACTGACCGATCAAGCCGAGTTTGATCATTCTGAGTCCTCCCATCTTGAACATGCGATAACTATATGACAAAAGCAAAGATATAGGATATTTGTTTTTTACACCGACATATAAGTTTATGTCAGACATCAGTCCGACTCATCAGACACGACATAAGACAGTCGTCCGGAACCTACTACCCGTCCCCTGCAGAACTGCTAGTATTGGCGATCATTACCCTTATCCCGCAAACGGTGCGGTTTCTGCCGTATCTGTTCGGATTCCGACCAGCAGAAGGAGCATGAATCTTGAGTAAACTGATCTACGTCCTGAACGGCCCCAACCTGAATCTGCTCGGCAAGCGACAGCCGGAGATCTACGGTTACAAGACGCTGGCCGACGTCGAGGAGCGGATGCGTAAAAAGGCATCGTCTCTGGGCCTGGAGATCGAGTTTTTTCAGAGCAACCACGAAGGCGCCATCGTCGACAAGATCCACGAAGCACGGGAAAAGGCGGACGGCATCATCATCAACCCGGCCGCCTACACCCACACCTCGGTGGCGATTCTCGATGCGTTGAACGCGTTCGACAATCCGGTGGTCGAGCTGCACATCTCCAATGTGCACAAGCGCGAGGCGTTTCGCCACCACTCCTTCGTCTCCGGTCGCGCCGAAGCCGTTATGGCGGGATTCGGGACCCTCGGCTATGAGTTGGCGCTGGAGTACTTCAAGTAAGCGCGGGTTCGGGCACTACACAGGCACATAGACCTTGATACCGCCCTCTCGCCCACGAATATTGGCCTCGGCGACGAACTCCATTGTCCGCCCCGTCACCTGTTTCGCTGTCGCTTCGGCAACCAGGATGCGGGTGCCGTACTGCTTGTTCATCTGTTCCAAGCGGGCGGCCATGTTCACCGTATCGCCGTGTACGGTGTAATTGACCCGCGCACGCGCACCCACCACTCCCGCCACCACCGGGCCGGTACTGATGCCGATACGACAGTTGAGTTTTCGACCGCTGAAGGTTTGCCGATCGACGCTGTCGAGAATGGAGACCGCGGCATCGACCGCCTGCTCGGCATGGTTCTCAAGCGCTATCGGCACGTTGAAGCAGGCCAGCACCGCATCACCTTGAAACTGGGTGATCACCCCACCCGCCGCCTCCAGCAGTTCGGCGACAACCGTGAAGTAGCTGTTCAGTATCTCGACGATCTCCGATGGCTTGACCTGTTGAGAGAGGGTCGTAAAGTCCTGCAGATCACAGAACAGCACCGTTGCCACCACCTCTTGCGGTTCGAGTACCCCCCTGCTCTTGCGCAGGCTCTCGACGACGGGGTCCGGTACGTAGCGAACAAACTGGCTCATTACACACTGATAATCGCGCAACGAGTGAACCATCAGGTTGAACGCCGAGGCGATCCTGTCCAGCTCGGAGATATGGCTGCCGCTCAGGTGGGGCACCCGCGATACATCCTCATGTGCAACGCTATCGAAGGCGAGCACGATCCGATTGACCGACCGGCTGACACGGCGGCTGAGCAGGATAGCCGCCGCCAGCATCGCCACCAACAGCAGCAGCGCGGCGCCCAACATCATATAGATACGCTGGACACTGTCCGAGACCACCTTCCAGCTGAAATAGGTGCCCAGGGTCCACTCCGGCAAGCGGCCTCCCGACAGGGTTCGGGTCAGAATGACAAAGCTCTCGTCACCGACCGAGACCTTTCTGCTGACCATCCCCGATGACCTGATCAGATCGAAGCTTTTACCCTCGCCACGCGACATTGCGGACAGCACCGGATCATTGAGTTCATCCATATCCGGCAGGTGCAGGCCCGGCTGCAGCTTGATCTCCAGCCGATCGATCATGGCGGGATAGGCGATAACCCGGTTCGAATAGTCCTGGAGTACAAAGGGGACGCCATCGAATCCGGATTGCAGCTCCGCCAGAAACTCCGACAGATCGTCGATGGCGATCACC
>Ga0214472_10001972_pt1 | contig 22276 bp, 20 predicted proteins | sample RVTome_6_FD_207662 | JGI IMG/M metagenome (GOLD analysis project Ga0214472, IMG submission 207662) | Soil microbial communities from uranium-contaminated site in the Upper Colorado River Basin, Wyoming, United States - RVT140D175 | ecosystem: Environmental > Terrestrial > Soil > Contaminated >...
CCGGTCCAGCGGTCGGTCACGACCCAGTAGCCATAGTTCTTGAAGATCCAGAGCCCGGCGCTGCGCAGCAGGGCGAACCAGACTTCCTGGCGCGTGCGCGGCTTGCCGCCGATGAAGCGGACGACCTCTTCGTCTGCCCAGACGGCGGCGGCGGCGTCGAGGTCGCCGGCCTCTGCCGGGCGAAGCCGGAGGCGGGCCGTTTCAATAACCGGTGCCTTCACGCGCCGGCTTTCATTTTTGCCAGCATCGCGCCCATGGCGGCGTGCACGGCCTGGATGGCCTTCAGGGGACGGACCATCACCTTGAAGTCCGTGATCTGGCCTTCGGCGTTCCATTCGATCATGTCGATGCCGTTGACGAGGGTGCCGTCCATCTCGGTCTCGAACTCGAGCACGGCGCGCTCCCCGCAATCAAAGACGCGGGTATAGCGGAAGCTGTCATTGCCAAGCGTCTGCCCGGCGGCGAGCAGGTAGCCCATGGTGATGGGCTTGCCCACTTGCGGCGTGTGGACGACGGGGCTTTTGAAGACCACCTCGTCGGCGAGCAGGGGCGAGAGGCCGGCCGGCGAGTGGTCATGCGCCATCCAGTCAAACCAGCGCTGCAGGTTCGGGCTGTGGCCGGTGAGCGGGATCAAGTGTTTTGCCATTTTTTGTGGTCCTCCGGGTGGAGAGATTAGGCGGGCTGTTGGGGTGCAGCAATGGTGTCTGCGGGGGCAGCGTCGGGCGGAGGCCCTAGAAGCGGCATGACGTCGACGCTGTCACAGGGAAAGATCGTGCAGTGCGGGTGGCCTTCGAAGAGCTTCGCGGCGGCTTCATGCGACGGAGCGCGCACGACGACGAACACGGTCATCTCATTCACGACATCCGTTATGCCATCCTCAGAAGTGCGTTTGGTGGGGCCGAGTGGTCCGCCGATGTAGACGATCGACGCCTTGTGCTTCTCGTCCCAGGCCGCAAGGGCGGCGAGGCCGGTTTCGTCCTTCGCGCGCCGCTCCTCCTCGGACATGGCATACCAGGCCTGCCATTTCGGGCTCGATTTGTTGCTGAGGAAAACCGCGAGGTAGGTGTTTTCGGTGCTCATATGGGCGTCTCCCATTTGCGTGTTGCGGCGTGGATTCAGCCCGCATAAGCCGCCGCGAGGTCCGGGTCCTTCGCCGCAACCAGATCGGCGAGGTCGGAGATGACCTTGGCCTGTTTCCATGTGGCGTCGTCCTGCATCTTGCCGTCGATCATGGCGACGCCGGTGCCGTCTGGCATGGCGGCGAGGATCTTCCGGGCGAAGATGACTTCGGCGGGGTCCGGCGAGAAGACGCGCTTGGCGATGGCGATCTGGTTCGGGTGGAGGCTCCAGGCGCCGGCGCAGCCGAGCAGGAAGGCGTTGCGGAATTGCTGCTCGCAGGCATCGAGATCGGAAATGTCACCGAACGGGCCGTAGAAGGCGTTGATACCGGCAGTGCGGCAGGCATCGACCATGCGGGCGATGGTGTAGTGCCAGGGGTCCTGCTGGGCGCCCGAGCGCGCGCTGCCGTCTTCCTTCGGGTCCTCGATGACGCGGTAGAAGGGGTGTCCGCCGCCGACGCGGGTGGTTTTCATCTTGCGGTCTGCGGCGAGGTCTGCGGGTCCGAGCGAGATGCCCTGCATGCGGGGCGAAGCCTGCGCGATTTCCTCGACAAGGGAGACGCCCTGCGCGGTTTCGAGGATGGCGTGGAAGAGGATCGGACGGGAGAGGCCGGCCTTGGCCTCCAGTTGGGCGACATACTGGTCGGCGAAATGGATGTCCCACGGGCCTTCGACTTTGGGCAGCATGATCACGTCGAGCTGGTGGCCGGCCTTGAGGACGAGTTCGGACACATCGTCCTGGAACCAGGGGGAATTCAGCGGGTTCACGCGGCTCCAGAAGCCGGTGCCGGATTTCTGCCAGTCGACCATCTTCGCCATCTCGACCGCGCCGGCGCGGGCGGCGTCCTTGGCGTCCGCGGGGATCGCGTCTTCGAGGTTGGCAAGGATCACATCGACCTGTTTGGCCATTTCCGGCACCTTGGGCCGGATCTTCTCGTTATGGCCGGGGACGAAATGGATCATCCGTTCGAGCCGGACGGGCAGGTCGCGCATCGGGTCCGGGGCGCCGATGGCAAGCGGCTTGAAGAAATTGCGCGGTGTTTTCTGAGACATGGGCCCCTCCGTTTGTGCGGAGAGGATTAGGACCCGTGTTGCAGCGCGTCAAATGGAGAAGCGGCCCGAAACAGGCAAGGCGCTGTGCGCTATGTCGCCGGAGGGCAGGTCCTGCTCGATCCGGTGTTCGGCCGCGAGTGCGCGGCGGAACACGACGACCGCGAGGGCGAGGATGACGAGCGCCGCAATGCCTTCGCCGCCCAAGATGACGGGCTGGCTGGCATGCAGTTCCGACAGGATTACCCAAGTCGACGTTCCAAGGAAGATGGCAGCGATTTCAACAAGCAGGAACGTAGCGAGAAAGGCTCGAAGGATGCAGCCCATGCAAGGCTCCACACGGGAAAACACCAGCGCACGCTGGCACGGAGCTGCATCTAAGCATGCGGCGGTTGCCGCGCAATCGACATTTCACAGATGCGCCGGGCGACGATCATCCGGCCATCGGATGGGCGGTCTCAAGCAATTCCTGCAGCTCGTCGGTGAGGACGTGGGTGTAGATCTGGGTGGTGGCGATGTCGGCATGGCCGAGCAGGGTCTGGACGCTGCGCAGGTCCGCGCCGCCTTGCAGGAGGTGGGTGGCATAGGCGTGGCGCAGCGCGTGGGGGTGGACGCGGGCCGGGTCGAGGCCAGCTTCCAGGGCGAGGGCTTCCAGCAGCTGGCCGAGGCGGCGGCGGGTGAGGTGGCCGCTGGCGCCGCGGGAGGGGAAGACGAAGTCTTCGGCGCGGGCCTTGGGGCCGGTATCCTTGCGCTCAGCAAGCCAGTCTGACAGCGCGGTGAGGGCCGGGCCGCCGAGCGGGCAGAGGCGTTCCTTGCCGCCCTTGCCGCGGATGATGATGTCGCTTGTCACCCAGCGTGCGCCCTTGCGGCGGGGCAGGCTGCCGAGAGTGAGCGAGACCAGTTCGGAGGCGCGCAGGCCCGCACCGTAGAGCAGTTCGACCAGGCATTTGAGGCGCGTGTCCTCGCCGCAGGCCTCGATCAGGCGGGTCATTTCCTCGCGGCTGAGGACATCCGGGATGTCGCGCGTGGGCGAGGGGCCATCCAGGCGGGCGGTGGGGTCGTCCTTGCGGTCACCTTCCTCGAACAGGAAGCGGAAGAACCGGCGCAGGGCGGATAGTTTGCGGGCCTGGGAGGCGGGGGCGAGGCCGCGTTCCGCAAGATCGACAGCCCAGGCGCTGAGTTCGGCGGGCCTGGCCTTGGTGAGGCGGCCGCTGCAGAACTCGGAGGCGTCGATGAGGTCACGCCCGTAGGCATCGAGCGTGTTCGGGCTCGCGCCCCGCTCGGCCGACATCATCTCGAGGAACGCGCCAATGCGGATCTTGTCGGACATGGCCCGGAAGCTAGGCCAACAGGCTTAAGGGTCCGTCAAACGGCCTGATTTTGCTAGAAAACGCCTTCGACCGGGATGCGGACTTCGCCGTCCGGGGGTGGGTTCTTGACGGCCTGCTGGCCGAGCCACCACATACCAATGATGGCTGCCACGACCAGGACCAGGAAGCCGATCAGGTATTTACGCATGGATTTCTGCCCCGAAAGCTGGTTTTGCGGGCGAAATCTGCCGCCCGAATGCGCCGTCTATGTGGCAGGTCTAGGACATGCGTGCAACGCCGGGTAAGAAAGAGCCATGCCGGACGACAGCGACCCTTCGAGTTCCCAGACTTCCGCTGCGCCCCCCTATGCGGGGCGCACGATTGCGCTTGTGGGGCTGATGGGCGCGGGCAAGTCGACCGTCGGGCGCCGGCTTGCGGAAAAACTCGGCCGCGACTTCTATGACAGCGACGCCGAAATCGAGAAGGCGGCCGGCCTGTCGATCTCCGACATCTTCGCCCTGCACGGCGAGGCAGACTTCCGGCGCGGCGAGAAACAGGTGCTGAAGCGGATGCTGGACCTGCCGCCGCATGTGCTGGCGACGGGCGGCGGCGCCTTCCTCGACCCCGACACGCGCGCCCTGATGAAGGAGAAGGCGGTCACCGTGTGGCTCAACGCTGACCTTGATACGCTCTGGCGGCGCGTGCAGAAGCGCGATCACCGGCCGTTGCTGAAGCGCCCCGACGCCAAGGCGCACCTCTCGAACCTTGTGAACGAGCGCCAGCCTTACTACGCGCAGGCCGACCTGCATGTGCTGTCGAAAGACGGCCCGCATACGAACACCGTGAATTCCATCCTGAAAGCCCTGCAAACCTGGACACCCGCATGACTGCTCTCTCCGCTCTGGAAACTGTCCGCGTCGAGCTTGGGACACGGGCTTATGACATCCTGGCCGGCCACGGCGCGCTGGCGGCGCTCGGCGCGCGCCTTTCGGGCCTGGTGAAACGCCCGCGCGCCTATGTGCTGACCGATGAGACGGTGATGCGCCTGCACAAGGCCGGGCTGGAGGCGGCGGTGGCCGGGGCGGGGATCAAGCTGGACTGGATGGCGCTGCCGCCGGGCGAGCAGACGAAGACGTTTGCGCAGCTCGGAAATGTGCTCGACTGGTTGCTGGCCGGCGGAGCGGACCGGGGCGACCTCCTGATCGCCTTCGGCGGCGGTGTGATCGGCGACATGGGCGGCCTCGCGGCCAGCCTGATGAAGCGCGGCATGGGCTTCGTGCAGGTGCCGACGACACTGCTGGCACAAGTCGACTCCTCCGTAGGCGGAAAAACGGCGGTGAACACGCCGCGCGGCAAGAACCTGGTCGGGGCCTTCTACCAGCCGCGCCTGGTGATCGCCGATACCGCGCTGCTGGCAACCCTTCCGGCGCGCGAGATGCGGGCGGGCTATGCCGAAGTCCTGAAATATGGCCTGATCAATGACGCGCCCTTTTTCGACTGGTTGTCAGCGAACGGACACAAGGTGCTGGCGCTGGAGCCGAAGGCGGCGCGCCATGCGGTGGCGAAGTCCTGCGCGGCGAAAGCGGCGATCGTCGCCGAGGACGAGACCGAAACCGGTGTGCGCCAGCTGCTCAATCTCGGACATACGTTCGGCCACGCGCTGGAAGCGGCGAACAGCTATGGGCCGGACCTCTTACACGGCGAGGCCGTGGCGCTGGGGATGGCGCTGGCGTTCCGTTATGGCGCGAAGCTCGGCGTCACGCCCGGCAAGGACGCGGACCGTGTGGCCAGAGTGCTCCGCACGTCCGGCCTGCCGTCTGATCTCGGGGGCAGGGACCGCGCCCGCTTCACCGCGCCGCGCCTCACCGAACTGATGCAGCAGGACAAGAAGGCCCGCGCAGGACGCGTGCCGCTGATCCTCGCGCGGGGCATCGGCGCGGCCTATATTCATCCGGATGCGGACCTTGCATCGATCGAATCCTTCCTCAGCCGCGAACTCCTTGAAACAGCCTAGAGAGACCCAATACCCGACATGATTGCCGGCTACCTGATTGCCATCATCCTTCTGCTCTGCCTGTCTGCCTTCTTCTCGGGATCGGAGACCGCGCTGACGGCGGCGTCCCGGGCGCGGATGCACCAGCTGGAGAAAGAGGGCGACAAGCGCGCCAAGGCGGTCAACCGGTTGCTCGGTAACCGCGAGGACTTCATTGGCGCGATCCTGCTCGGCAACAACCTTGTGAACATCCTCGCATCAGTGCTGGCGACCTCACTTTTCACCGTCGTGTTCGGGCAGGGCGGGTTGGCGCTCGCGGCGGCGACCGGTGTGATGACCGTCACGGTGCTGATCTTCTCTGAAGTGCTGCCGAAGACCTATGCGATCACCCGGCCGGACAGCGTGGCCCTGGTCGTGGCCCGGCCGATCGGCATTCTCGTCCGGGTCGCTTCCTGGATCATCAAGCTGATCCAGTTCATCGTGAACCGGGTGCTGGCCATCCTCGGCCTCGCCGCGCCGGCGACGCCGCTGTCAGCCGAACAGGAAATCCGCGGCGCGATTGATCTGCATGCGATGGAAGGCGGCGTGGAGCGGGAAGACCGGCTGCGCCTTGTCGGCGCCCTCGATCTCAAGGAACTGACGGTCGAAGACGTGATGATCCACCGCAAGAATATCCAGATGCTGAACGCCGATCTCGACCGGCGCCAGCTGGTGATGAAGGCGCTGGCGAGTCCGCACACAAGGCTGCCGCTTTACCGCGGCGAGAAGGAAGAAATCATCGGCATCCTGCATGCTAAGGATCTCCTGCGCGCGGCGCTGCCGATGGGGAGCGATCTTTCGAAGCTCGATATCGAGACGATCCTGCGCAAGCCCTGGTTCGTGCCGGAGACGACGCCGGTGAAGGACCAGCTCGACCAGTTCCTGTCAAAGGGCCAGCATTTCGCGCTCGTGGTCGATGAATACGGCGAACTGCAGGGCATGATCACGCTGGAGGACATTCTCGAGGAAATCGTCGGCGCGATCCATGATGAGCATGACGTGCAGATCCAGGGCGTGCGCACCCAATCTGACGGCTCGGTCAATGTCGACGGCTGGGTGCCGATCCGCGACGTGAACCGGGCTACCGGGTGGAACCTGCCGGACGAAGAGGCGGTGACGGTGGCGGGCCTCGTGATCCACGAAGCGCAGACGATTCCGGAGCCGGGCCAGAGTTTCGTGTTCCACGGCTACCGGTTCAACATCCTCCGGCGCCAGCGCAACCAGGTGACCGGCGTGAACATTTCAAAGGTCGAAGCCGGCTGAGCGGCAACGCTCAACCGATCCCGGGTGCCTTCACACGGTTCGGACCGGATTTCCTCGCCTCGGCGAGTTGCAGGCCGGCGAGATCCATGACCTCACGCGCCGTCATGCCCGGCTCGCCGCGCGCGAGGCCGAATGACGCAGTCACGCCGGTGATCGCTTTATCCGAGCCGTCGATGGCATGCGGCGCGGTGCGGAGCGCATGCTTCACCGCGACCATCTGGTTGTAGGCCGGCATCAGCTGTTTTCCGGGAAGGATCAGGGCGAATTCGTCGCCGCCATAGCGTGCCGCCATATCGGCGTCGCCGGCGCTGGCAGACAGAAGGGCGCCGAAATCCTTGAGGACCGCGTCGCCGGCTTGCGGGCCGTAGGTGTCGACAAATTGCCGGAAGTTGTCGATGTCGGCCAACACGAGGCAGAAGCCTTCATTCTTGCGGGCGGCGAGGCCGGCGATGTCTTCGAGCCGTTTCTCGAAGGCGCGGCGATTGGGAAGCGCCGTCACCGGATCGCGGGACGCCTGCGCCTGAACCTCTTCCAGCTGGTCGTTGAGCCGGGTGATCAGGCTCTGGGACGCTGCCAGGACGTTATTGAGTTCCCGCGTCAGTTCCGCCATCCGCCGGTTCTCGGTGATCAGGCCATCGACAACAGCGGTGAGGCCTCCGCTGGACGCGGCGCCGGGAACCTTTTCGGCAAAGGTGTCGAGCGAGGTCGTGAAGTCGCCATTCTGCTTCAGGCTCTTCTCGATGATCTCCAGCACGGTCCCGATCTCGTTGCCGATCGATTGGCTGATGCCTTGCGTCTCGAACGTGGCGGCATCGGCGGCCAGATACTCCTGATAGAGCATGTCCATATCGTAGGCGCTGAGCTGATCCTTCAGCATCAGGAGACCTTCAACCTCAGCGACCAGCGCTTCGTGCGAACCTGTCGTGTAAGCGAACAGGACGGCATAGGCGTTCGGGTAGGGCGCCGTGCGATGCTGGCCCATCAGGTTGAAAACGCGGATCGCCGCCTGGCAGACGTCGCGGAAGGTGCTGTTGCCCGTCAGTCCGGGCAAAGTGTCGGGGGTGTGACGTAGCGTGGCAATCATTTGAAGGGCCTGGGTTTCGCGCGCGCAGGCGCAACTCATGATTGTTTCGCAGAATTGGATTTTCTTAGGGTTAATGACGCTCGGGCGCGGCTGCCTTGAGTGCGAGCGCATGCAGACCGGTGTCGAATTCCCTCTGAAGCACCATCATTACCGCGCGCTGGACCTGGACGCGCGAGAGACCCTCGAACGACTCGGCAACAATCTCGATCGAATAATGTGTCTCGCCGCCCGGCGCGGCGCCGGTATGGCCGGCATGCTTTGCGCTGTCGTCTGTGACAGTCAGCAAAACAGGCGCGAACGCCGCAGTGAGGGTTTCTTCAATTCGCGTTTGCCTGTCACTTGGTTGTGGCATCTTTAAGCGGTGCTCCCTATTATTACGGCCCATGTCCGACAGCGATCCCTTCCGATACCGCGTCAAGTTCAAAGATATACGCGTGAACCCTCCCCGCGACGAGGCGTCGCGCGCGCGGGCGAAGCAAACACGGGTGTGTGACGAGGCTGGCTGCGACCTGGAAGGCGCATTCCCGGCGCCGCGTCAGGGCGGCAAGGGCCGGCACTTCTTCTGCGAGCAGCATGTCTCCGACTACAACCGCCGGTTCAATTTCTTCGCAGGCATGAGCGAAGCGGAAGCCGCCTCGTTCGTCCGCTCCGAGCGCTACGGCCACAAACGCACCTGGCGGTTCGGCAGCGGCCCGATGGGCGGCCAGCGCAGCGCGGCGGCGCATGACCCGCGGCGCTGGGCGGGGCGCGGCTTCTTCGACATGGACGACACGCCCGCGGCAGAGGCGCGCGTCGAGGCGCACCGCTCCAGCCTGCAATTGAGGGCCCTGCGCGAACTTGACCTTGAAGCGGACGCCGCGCCGGCGGAAATACGCGCGCGCTATGCCGAGTATATCCGCCGCTTCCACCCGGACTCGAACAAGGGCGACCGCTCAAGCGAACACAAGCTGGAGCGCGTGGTGCGGGCCGGCAAGCTCTTGAAGGCGTCGGGCCTGATGCGGACCTGACGGCCGTGCTTGCCGCATGGACATTGGCAACCTTCCTGTGGTCAAAGGCGCGTTGAATTCGAAAATCGCGGCCAGCCTGCGGCTGGCGCGCAAAAAGGCGGCTGGCATGAGCAAGGGATTGGTCACGGTTTTTGGCGGGTCGGGCTTCATCGGCCGGTACGCTGCGCGCACGCTGGTCGAGAAGGGCTGGCGTGTCCGGGTCGCCTGCCGCCGGGTGCATGCGGCGATTGATGTGCGCCTGGCCGGGCCTCCGGGCTGGGTCGATATCGTCCAGGCCAATGTGCGCGACCGCGCGTCGATCGACCGGGCTCTGGAGGGCGCCGATGCGGCCGTGAACCTCGTCGGCATCCTGTTCGAACGCGGCAAGCAGACCTTCGAGGGCGCGCAGGCCGAAGGCGCGGCGCTGGTGGCAGAAGCGGCTGCTGCCAAGGGCATCACGCGGTTCATCCAGGTGTCGGCGATCGGCGCGAGCGAAGGGTCGAAGTCGCCCTATTCCCGCACCAAGGCGCGGGGCGAAGCCGCCGTGCGCAAGGCGATTCCGACAGCGACTATCCTCCGCCCCTCGATCGTGTTCGGGCCCGAGGACGAGTTCTTCAACCGGTTCGCGGGCCTTGCGCGGTCGGCGCCGGTGCTGCCAGCAATCGGAGGGGGCAAGACGAAGTTCCAGCCGGTCTATGCGGGCGATGTCGCCCGGGCGATCACCGCAGCTGTCGATTCCGGGGCGGCCGAAGGCAAGACGTTTGAGCTGGGCGGGCCAGGCGTCTACACGTTCAACGCGCTCTATGACATCGTCCTGAAGACGATCGACGAGACGCGCTTCAAGATTCCGCTGCCTTTCTTCCTGGCCCGTCCGATGGGCTACATCACCGGCGCGATCTGGCGGTTTGTGCCGCCGTTTTCGTGGGGTTTCCTGGGCGATCCGCCACTGACCGGCGCGCAGGTCGAGATGCTGAAGGATGACAATGTGGTGGCGGGCGGCGCCCTGACCCTCGGCGATCTCGGCGTCACGGACCTTGAATCGGTTGAAGCGATCGTGCCGCGCTACCTGTGGCGTTTCCGCACCTATGGCGAGTTCCACAAGCCGCGCGAGGCGTGAGCCGTCAGACCTGAGGGACCGGCATCATCATCAAGAGCGCAATGCCGAGCAGGATGCGGTAGCCGACAAAGGGCAGGAAGCTCATGCGCCGGACGAGCGCCATCAGGATGTAGATCGCGGCGAGGCCGGACAGGGCTGAGCCCACGCCGATCGCAATCGCTTCCGAGGCGGTGACGGTGACATTGCCCACTTCGCTGCCGAAATAGAATTCCGCGATCATGTAGAGGCCGACGGCCGTCAGGACCGGCGCGCCGACGAGCATGCCGAACTTGGCCGCATCGGGGCGTGTATAGCCGAGCGCGCGGGCCGTTGTCATCGTGATGCCGGAGCGCGACGTGCCAGGAAGGACGGCGGCAAACACCTGCACCACCCCGATCAGCACGGCGTGCCAGGGCGTCATCTGGTCGATCGTGCGGGTCCGCTTGCCGAAGATGTCGGCGAGGCCGAGCAGGATGCCGAAACCGATCAGCGGGATGGCGATGCCCTGCACGGAGCGGAAGGTTGCGTTGAGTTCGTCGGGAATGAAGAGGCGGGCAGCCGCGAGGCCGGCCATGGTGAGGGGCAGCGACGCAATCAGGTTCATCGCGAGGCGTTCGCCCGGGCTCAGCTCCCGCTTGGTGGTAAGCGCGCCCGGCAGAGCGAAGACGCCGACAATCGCTTCGCCGATCTCCTTGCGGAAATAGATCAGCATCGAGGCGACCGTGCCGAAATTGGCGACGGCGTTGATCAGCAGTTCGTCGCGGCCGACATAGCCGAAATAGTCCGCCGCCAGCAGCACGTGCGCGGACGAAGATACGGGCAACCATTCGGTGATGCCCTGAACGATTGAGATGATCAGGATCTGGAAAAGCGACATGAGACCGGGCGACTGCTGACGGGGGACCGCGCCAGCCCTAGCGCAGAATGGTGAAGGATTGAATCGCGTGTTTGCACGCCTTGTTCCATCTCCGGAATTTTGGCGCTGAGGCATGGAATTTTTAAAGTATCAAAATGATACTTAAACTGAGGAACAGGCAAAAATACGGGGTGCGAATGTAGGGAAAAACACTAAATCAATACCATAACGATACTTAAACTTTAAAACCTGCTTGGCGGCCGCCGCGGGACGCCGTAACAGCAGGGCTCCCGCACCTCCCGCGTGCGGACCGATTTCTCGACAGGGAGACGCCGCGATGGCCGAACGCATGCTGCAGTTTACGAAGGTGTCGAAGAAGATGCCGGACAAACGCCCGGCATCCGCGCGGTCAGGGGATTTCAACGAGATCTATGCCGGCTTTTCGCCCGAAGCGGCCAAGGCGCAGGCCGGGCGGTGTTCGCAATGCGGCGTGCCCTTCTGCCAGCAGGGCTGCCCGCTGCAGAATAACATCCCCGACTGGCTAAAGCTGGCTGCCGAGGGGCGGATGGAAGAAGCCTGGCGGGTTTCCTCGTCAACCAACAACATGCCCGAAATCTGCGGCCGGATCTGTCCGCAGGACCGGCTGTGCGAAGGCATCTGCACGATCGAACAGTCCGGACATGGCACGGTCACGATCGGCTCCATCGAGAAACACATCACCGACACCGCCTGGGCCGAAGGCTGGATCCAGCCCATCAAGCCGCCGCGGGAACGCGCGCAGTCGGCCGGTATCATCGGGGCAGGACCGGGCGGCCTCGCGGCGGCCGAACAGCTGCGCCGCAAAGGCTATCAGGTGACGGTGTATGACGCCTATGACCGCGGCGGCGGCCTTCTGGTTTACGGTATCCCCGGCTTCAAGCTCGAGAAGGATGTCGTCGAGCGCCGGATCGCGCATCTCGAAGCCTCTGCGATCAAGTTCAAATTCAACACGCGCGTCGGCAAGGACATCTCGCTGGCGCAGCTGCGCGCCGAGCATGACACGCTGCTGATCGCCACCGGCGTCTATGCGGCGAAAGACTTGAAGTGTCCGGGAAGCGGCGCGGAAGGCGTGCTGGCGGCGCTCGACTACCTCACCGCCTCGAACCGCAAGGGGCTCGGCGACGCCGTGCCGGAATTTGACTCGGGCGAGCTGAATGCCGACGGCAAGCGCGTCGTCGTGATCGGCGGAGGCGACACGGCGATGGACTGTGTACGCACGGCCGTGCGCCAGGGCGCGAAATCCGTGACCTGTCTCTACCGGCGCGACCGGGCCAACATGCCGGGCTCGCAGCGCGAGGTGCAGAATGCGGAGGAGGAGGGCGTCGTGTTCGAATGGCTCGCCAATCCCGAAGCGATCCTCGACACCAAGGCCGGCAAGGTGAAAGCTGTTCGCGCCAGCCGCATGAAGCTCGGCGAGCCGGATGCGTCCGGCCGCCAGAGCCCCGTAAAGACCGGCGAGATGTTTGACGTGAAGGCGGACATGGTGATCAAGGCGCTCGGCTTTGACCCGGAAGACCTGCCTATGCTGTTCGATGAACCGGCGCTGACGGTGAACCGCTGGGGCGCCGTGCGCGTGGATTACGCCACGATGCAGACGAGCCTGCCGGGCATCTATGCGGCGGGCGACATCGTGCGCGGCGCTTCGCTCGTGGTCTGGGCGATCAAGGACGGGCGCGATGCGGCCGAAGCAATGCATAGGTCCATGAAGGTCATGGCATCTGAAAAAGTGGCGGCGGAGTAAGACGATGTCGGATTACGTGAAACAGTACGAAGCCAACCGTCAGAAACTGATCGACGGGCATGCCTATAATCCCGAGGACGAGAAGGACGCTTGCGGTGTCGGCCTCGTCGTCTCGCTGGACGGCAAGCCGAAACGCGAGATCGTCGCGATGGGTATCGCGGCGCTGAAGAATGTCTGGCACCGCGGCGCGGTTGATGCCGATGGCAAGACCGGCGACGGCGCCGGTATCCGCCTTGACGTGCCGCAGGATTTCTTCCGCGAGCATGTGAGCCGCACCGGTCACAGCCCGACCGATGACCGGATCTGCGTTGGCCAGATCTTCCTTCCGCGGACAGACTTCGCCGCGCAGGAAGCCGGCCGCACGATTGTCGAGCGCGAAGTTCTGCGCTCCGGCTTCTACATCTATGGCTGGCGTCAGCCGCCGGTGGATGTCTCCGTGATCGGACAGAAGGCCAAGGATACGCGCCCCGCCATCGAGCAGATCATGTTCCGCGATGCCCGCCATCGCAGCACTGAGGAGCTGGAGCGCGAACTTTATGTCTGCCGGCGCCGGATCGAGCGGCGTGCGCGCGAGGCCAGCATCCCGTCCTTCTATGTCTGCTCGCTGAACCACAAGTCGTTGATCTACAAAGGCATGTTCCTCGCCGCCGACATCGACAATTTCTATCTCGACCTGCGCGACGAGCGCTTCGTCTCGGCCTTCGCGATCTACCACCAGCGTTATTCGACCAACACCTTCCCGCAATGGGCGCTCGCCCAGCCCTTCCGGATGATCGCGCATAACGGTGAGATCAACACGCTGCGCGGTAACAAGAACTGGATGAAGAGCCACGAGATCCGGATGGTCTCGGAGGCCTACGGCGACAATGTCGACGACATCAAGCCGATCATTCCGGATGGCACCTCGGACTCCGGCGCGCTCGATGCGGTGTGGGAAATGCTCTGCAAGTCCGGCCGCTCGGCGCCGATGGCAAAGGCGATGCTGATTCCGGAAGCCTGGTCGAAGCGCGAGTCGACCATGCCGACGGCGCACCGCGCGCTTTATGACTATTGCAACTCGGTGATGGAGCCCTGGGACGGCCCGGCCGGTATTGCAGCTTTTGATGGCCGCTGGGCTGTGGCCGGGCTTGACCGCAACGGGCTTCGTCCGCTGCGTTATGCTCTGACAACGGACGGTATCCTCGCTGTCGGCTCGGAAACCGGCATGTGCCCGCTTGGCAATCACGAGATCGCGAAACGCGGCTCGATCCCTGCCGGCGGCATGATCGCGGCGGACTTGCAGACCGGCAAGTTCTATGACCACCGCGAGATTGTCGACTTCCTGGCGGGTCAGGCGCCTTACGAGGAGTGGCTGCAGGCAGTGACCGAACTGGAGCCGGAGATCGGCCCAGGCCCGGAGCCGGTCCTGTTCAACCGCGAAGACCTGCTGCGCCGTGAAACGGCGGCCGGTTACACGCTCGAGACGCTGGAATTGATCCTCGCCCCCATGGCGGAGAGCGCCAAAGAGGCGATCGGCTCCATGGGTGACGACACCGCGCCGGCGGTGCTGTCATCGGCGTTCCGGCCGATGAGCCATTTCTTCCGCCAGAATTTCAGCCAGGTGACGAACCCGCCGATCGATCCGCTGCGCGAAGGCCGGGTGATGAGCCTGCGGACGCGGTTCAAGAACCTCGGCAACGTGCTCGATACCGACAAGTCGCAGCAGGAAGTCTTCGTGCTCGAAAGCCCGGTGCTGACGACCGGCATGTACGAGCGCCTCATCACACGCCTCGGCCTCGGCACCGAGACGATCGACTGCACCTTCGCGGCCGATGATGTGACTGCGGCTGAAGGCAACGCGCTGAAGGAGGCGCTTGAGCGCATCCGCCGCGAAGCGGAGGAAGCTGTTCGCGCCGGACGCGAGCACATCATCCTCACGGACGAGAACCAGTCTGCCAGCCGCATCGCAGCGCCGATGATCTTGGCGACCGGCGCCGTGCATTCGCACCTCGTTGCGCAGGGGCTGCGCACGTTCTGTTCGATCACGGTGCGTTCGGCAGAGTGTCTGGATACGCACTATTTTGCCGTGCTCATCGGCGCCGGCGCGACCTGCGTAAACGCCTACCTTGCACAGGACGCCATCGCAGACCGTCATGCGCGCGGATTGATGGGCGACCTGCCGCTTGGACAGGCCGTGAAGAACTACAAGGACGCGGTCGAAGCGGGGCTCCTGAAAATCATTTCCAAGATGGGCATCTCGGTGATCTCGTCCTATCGCGGCGGGTACAACTTCGAAGCCCTCGGCCTGTCCCGCGCACTCGTGGCGGACTATTTCCCCGGCATGTCGAGCCGCATCTCCGGCCTTGGCCTTGCGGGCCTCGAGGAGAATGCGCTGGCGCGCCACCAGAAGGCGTTCGACGAGGACGTGATCGCGCTTCCCGTCGGCGGCTTCTACCGTCTTCGGGCGTCGGACGAACTCCACGCGCTTGACGGCACCCTGATCCACACGCTGCAGGCGGCCTGCGACCGCGGCGACTACGCGATCTACCGGAAATACGTGGACGCCGTACATGCGCGCGATCCGATCCAGTTGCGCGACCTGCTGGACTTCAAACCTGCCGGCGAGGCGATCCCGCTGAGCCAGGTCCAGTCGATCAACGAGATCCGCAAACGGTTCGTCACGCCCGGCATGTCGCTCGGCGCGCTGTCGCCGGAGGCGCATGGCACGCTGAACGTCGCGATGAACCGGATCGGCGCAAAGTCCGTGTCCGGAGAGGGCGGGGAAGACCGCGCACGCTACCGGCCACTGCCGAACGGCGACAACATGAACTCGGCGGTCAAGCAGATCGCATCGGGACGTTTCGGCGTCACGGCGGAATACCTGAACGAATGCCGCGAAATCGAGATCAAGGTCGCGCAAGGGGCAAAACCTGGCGAAGGCGGTCAGCTGCCCGGCTTCAAGGTAACCGAACTGATCGCCAAGCTGCGCCATGCAACGCCCGGCGTGACGCTGATCTCGCCGCCGCCGCATCACGACATCTATTCGATCGAAGACCTCGCCCAGCTGATCTATGACCTGAAGCAGATCAACCCGGACTGCCGGGTCTGCGTGAAGCTTGTGGCGCAGTCCGGCGTCGGCACGGTCGCGGCCGGCGTCGCCAAGGCGAAGGCCGACATCATCCTGATCGCTGGCGGCGTCGGCGGCACCGGCGCAAGCCCGCAGACCTCGATCAAGTATGCCGGCCTGCCCTGGGAGATCGGCCTTGCCGAGGCCCATCAGGTCCTGTCGCTCAACAACCTGCGCGACAAGATCACCCTGCGCACGGATGGCGGTCTGCGCACCGGGCGCGACATCGTCATCGCGGCGATGCTCGGCGCGGAAGAGTACGGCATCGGAACAGTGTCGCTGGTGGCGATGGGCTGCATCATGGTGCGCCAGTGCCATTCAAACACCTGCCCGGTCGGCGTGTGCACGCAGGACGAAGCGCTGCGCGCGCGCTTCTCGGGCAGTCCCGAGAAGGTCGTGAACCTGATGAGCTTCATTGCCGAGGACGTGCGCGAGATCCTCGCCTCGCTCGGCCTGAAATCGCTCGACCAGGCCATCGGGCGTACCGACCTCCTGAAGCAGGTGAGCCGCGGTGCGGCGCATCTCGATGACCTCGATCTCAACCCGCTCCTCGTGCAGGTCGATACCGACGCGCCGGTTGTCTACAAACCGAACCGCCGCGAGCCGGTGCCCGACACACTCGACGCCCAGATCCTGCGCGACGCCGAACCCTTCTTCGAGCGCGGCGAGAAGATGCAGCTGGAATACGGTGTCGAGAACACGACGCGGGCCATCGGCGCGCGGGCAAGTTCGCGGATCACGCGCAAGTTCGGGATGCAGTCGCTGCCCGAAGGCCGGCTGCACATCCGGCTGGAAGGCTCGGCGGGCCAGTCGCTCGGCGCGTTCAGCGTGCAGGGCCTGCTGCTGGAAGTGCTGGGCGATGCCAACGACTATGTCGGCAAGGGGCTTTCCGGGGCGACCATCGTGGTCACGCCGCGTCCCCGCGACCGGCGCTCGGCGATCGGCGATGCGATCATCGGCAATACCTGCCTCTATGGCGCAACGGCCGGCAAGCTGTTTGCAGCGGGGACGGCCGGCGTGCGCTTTGCGGTGCGCAACTCGGGGGCCAAAACGGTCGTCGAAGGCTGCGGCGCGAATGGCTGCGAGTATATGACGAATGGAAGAGCCGTGATCCTCGGCCCGGTCGGCGACAATTTCGGCGCCGGCATGACCGGCGGCGCGGCCTATGTGTGGGACCCGAAAGGGCGGTTCGAGCAGATCGTCAACCCGGACACGATCGACTGGTATCCGCTCGGCGAGATGGCCGGCGAGCATGTCGGCGAAGCCAAGGCGCTGATCGAGGAACATGCGCGCCGCACGGGATCGATCCGCGCGCGCGACCTGCTCGACGACTGGGAGGCGACCCTCAGCCAGATGCTGATGATCGTTCCCAAGGAAGTCGCCTCGATGTTGCTCGTCCGCAAGCCGCCCGCCACGAAGAAGCAGGCCGAGCGGGCCTGACGCCTTCCGGGGATCAGGCCGCCGGCGGCTTCTTCCGGCGGATGCGCGGCCAGATCAGGCGCAGCCAGATCCAGAGCAGGGCGCCGATCAGCATCAGCCAGGGCAGGCCGACGGCGAAGGCCGTGATGACGGCGGCGACGGCGCCCGAAAGATTGTAGAAGAAACTGCCGAAGGCGTCGCCCAGCGGCGCGAGCGCGCCCTGGGAGACCGGGTTGATCTTGGTCTGGTAGTCGATGGCGAGCTGGCTCATGTCGACGCGCTGGCGAAGCACCGCGAGGGATGAGGTCAGCGAGTCGATCTCGCCGTTCACCCGGGCGAGTTCCCGCTGGGTTTCGAGCAGTTCGCCCAGATTGCCCGGCCGGTCTGCCAGCAGCTCCTCGATGCGGGCCTGCAGCAGGATCTGCGCCTTGAGACGCGCGTCGGTGTCGATGATCGAGACCGTCAGGTCTTCCGCCGTGGTCTGACGGCTCGTGACTTCGCCCTTGACCGCTTCGGCTTCGGCCTCGACGCCGGCGAGGAAGGTGTCGATCCAGGCCGGCGTGGCGCGGATATGCAGCGAGGCCCAGGCTTCGTCATCGGAATAGGCGTTGAGCTGGGAGTTTGTGACCACGCAAACGGCGGGGCCGGCCGTGTTGCAGACATCGATATGCGCCTGCATCGTGGGCTCGATGGCTTTCACCGGGATGCGCAGGCCGATCGAGTGGGAATAGGCGATGTACTGGACCGCGCCAGGTGCGTCGGGCGCCGTTGCACCGCCTTCGTTTGCCTCCTCCGCATAGGATTGGTCCGCCATCTTCATGGCTTCAGGCGCCGCCGGTGCAGTCACCCCGCGCGATTCGTATCCGCCGTCAGATGCGCCGCAGGCCGCCAGCACGAATGCGGCCGTTGCTGCCGCAAGCCAGAGTTCGAGTTTCATGGTTTGGTCCTCCCCCAATTGGGCACTCACGCATCATCGCCGCGAAAATGGCAAGAGGAAGCCGCTTTCAGGGTGAGATGCCTCAGCTTCAGGGCCGGAAGGTGACGCGCCGTTCGCCTGCCGCAAGCGCACGCTGGGCATGGTGCATGAAGTCCGCCAGCAGCGCCCGGGTGTTGCGCGGGTCGATGATCTCCTCGGCGAGGAAGCTTTCCGCCGTCCGGAAGGGCGAGCGGATCGCCTCGAACTTCCGGTAGAGCTGGGCCTTCAGCTCGTCGGGGTTCTCGGCTTCGGAGAGTTCCTTGCGGAAGGCCGCCTCGATGCCGCCCGCCATCGGCAGGGAGCCCCAGTCGCCGCTCGGCCAGCAATACCGCCACTTGGTCTTCGACTGGTTCATCATCGCCGAACCGGCGAGACCGTAAGCCTTGCGGATGACAACCGAGCAGACCGGCACATCGGCCTGGTAGACCGCCGTCATGGCGCGCACGCCGGCGCGGGTGACGCCGGCTGTTTCCGCTTTCACGCCAACCGCAAAGCCAGGACAGTCGACAAAGTGGATGACGGGCAGGTGAAAGGTCGAGCAGAGGTCCATGTGCCGGATGACCTTGTCGCAGACATCCGCTGTCCAGGCGCCGTCGAGGAAGAACGGGTCGCCGGCCATGATGCCGGCCGCGAAGCCATCGATACGGGCAAGGCCCGTGACGATGCCGCGGCCCCAGTCATGGCCGATTTCGAAAAAGCTGCCCTTGTCGACGGCGGCTTCGATGATCCTGCGCGGTTTATAAGGTGTGCGGCCATCCTTCGGGACGAGCGAGATGAGGCTTTCTTCCTTGCGCTTCGGATCATCCGTGGGCTGAAGGCGCTCGGGCAGGTGGTGCACGGAGGGGGGCAGGTAGGACAGGAACCGGCGCGCGCCAGCAAAGGCGTCGGCCTCAGAGTCGACAACATTGTCGACAGTGCCGTTCTGCGCCTGGATCTTCCAGCCGCCGAGTTCTTCCTTGGTGACATTCTCGCCGAGGGCAATCGCGACCGGCGGGCCCGCGACGAAGACCTGGCTGAGTTCCTTCACCATGACCGAGAAATGGCTCGCCGCAACCCGGCCCGCGCCCATGCCGGCGCAGGGGCCAAGGGCGAGGGAGACGAAGGGGACCTGCGACAGGCCGTGGACGATCTCGTTCCAGCCGGGCGTTTCCGGAATATAGGTGCGCGGATCTTTTTCGAGCGACTTGACCGATCCGCCGCCGCCGGTGCCATCGATCATCTGGACGAGCGGCATCCGGTACTCGGTCGCCATCCGGATCATCTGGACCATCTTCTGCCAGATCGACGCGTCCGAGGCGCCGCCGCGCACCGTGAAGTCATCCGCCAGGATCACGACCGGCCGGTTCTCGATGCGTGCCCGCCCGGTGACGGAGGTCGAGGGCGTGAAGGCCGCAAGCTCCTCGTCGGGGCCGTAGGTCGCCTTGCCGGCGATCTTGCCGATCTCGTGGAAGCTGCCGGGGTCGACCAGGAAGGCGACGCGTTCCCGTACAGTCAACTTGCCGCGTCCGCGCTGGCGCTCCACCGGCTCTTCGCCGCCCATCTGCTCGGCGAGGCGTTCCCGCCGGCGCAGTTCTTCGATTGCTTTTTCCCAACTCATGATTTGCAGGTGATCGCCTTGCCGTTCCGCACGTCAAGGGAATCTTCTTGCTCCGCCCGCCCCGGTTTGCTTTATCCCGTCCCAGACCCAATTCCCAAGGAGGAACCCCCGGATGGATCTCGCAGAACTCACCGCACGCGCGTCGACAGCCCTCGCGGGCGGCAGCGATTTCAAGAAAAAGGTCAAGTTTGATTTCGGCAGCGTCGGCAAGCTCCTGATCGACGGCGCCAATGGCACCGCCAACAACTCCGATGATCCGGCCGACGCGACGATTAGCGTGAACTGGGAAGACTTTGCGAAGATCGCCTCCGGGGCGATGGACCCGACCATGGCCTTCATGCAGGGCAAGCTGAAAGTGGCCGGCGACATGTCGGTGGCCATGCAGCTCCAGAGCCTGATGAAAAAGCTCACCGGCTGATCCGGCCCAAATCTGGCCTGCCCTCAGGGATTGACTTGGAAGGCCGCCCGGCGACAGCCTTGGGCGGCCTTTTGATTGGCTCGGCAGAACGTTTCGGAGTGTGGCCCATGGCGGATGCGCAGACCAGGCAATCGGACTTCGTGAACCTCAAGGCCAATCCGCCGCCCGAAGGCGCCGCGGTTGTCTGGTTCAAGGGAAGTGCCGGGCGTGCCCTGCGGGCCTGCGCAGCGCCGGCGCTTTCCCCAACGAAACCTCGCGGCACGGTGATTGTCTGTCCCGGCCGGACCGAGTTCATCGAGAAGTATTTCGAAGTCGGCCGTGAACTTCAGAAAATGGGTTTCGCGGTGCTGATCCTCGACTGGCCGGGGCAGGGCCTGTCCGAACGCCTGCTGGGCGACAGCAAGAAGGGCCATATCGACCGGTTCGAAACCTTTATGGGCGCGCTCGCGCGCGGCCTTGAAGAACTAAGCGACCGTCTGCCGAAACCGCACGTTTGCCTGGCCCACTCAATGGGCGGGGCGATTGCGCTCGCCGCCATCGCGCAGGATCTGGTGCGCGTCGAGGCCGCCGCCTTCTCGGCGCCGATGTGGGGCCTGAAATCGAAATTCTTCGGCATGAGCTATCTCGTCTGGGCGATGAGGGCGACCGGCCGGTCAGGCGACTACGCGGTCCAGCCGGGTCCGCCCGAGCGGTTCGAGAACAATATCGTCACGCATGACAAACGCCGCTGGGAGCTTCAGCGCGACCTGATCGACGCCGCGCCGGACCTGGAACTCGGCCCGGTGACCTGGGGATGGCTCGGCGCCTCGCTCGACATCTTCGCAACCTTCACCAAGCCGCGTGCCCTGTCGAAGGTCACCATCCCGGTCTTTGTCGCCTCGGCGGAAGAAGAAAAGCTTGTCGACAATGCATCGCACGCGGAGATCTGCCGGCGGCTGAAGGATTGCGAGCGGATCACGGTCGAAGGCGCGATGCACGAGATCCTGATGGAGACCGATGACCGGCGGGCCGAATTCTGGAACGGATTCCAGAGGCTCCTGAAACGCGCCGGCATCTGATGATCATGGTACGGATAAAAGAATTGCTGGGAGGCCGAACGGATGGCGATGATTTCACTTTCACGGATTGTTGCGCACTGGGCCGCGGTCAAGCCCGACCGGGCCGTGCTGCATCACGAAGGCGCGGAGCTTACCTGGGCCGAGCTTGAGGCGCGCACCAACCGGCTTGCGCGCGCCTACCAGGCGTTCGGCGTGAAGACGGACGACTTCGTCACCATCGCCCTGCCGAACGGCATTGAATTCTTCGAAGCCTGCCTCGCGACCTGGAAGGCCGGCGCGACGCCCCAGCCGGTGTCCGCCCGGATGCCGAAGTTCGAGCGGGACCAGATTGTCGAGGTCGGCAATCCCAGCCTCGTCGTCGGCGCCGCGCCGGGCGAGTACGCGCTGACCGCCTGCCTGCCCGCCGGCTATGAACCGGACGCCGCGCTTCCTGACACGCCGCTGCCGGAAGTCACCTCCGTCAGCTACAAGGCGATGACGTCCGGCGGCTCCACCGGGCGGCCCAAGCTGATCGTTTCGAAATCCCCGGCGGCGACCGATCCGGATGCGCCGATGCTCGAACTCCCGCAGCAGGGCCGCATGCTGATCCCCGGCCCGCTCTATCATAACGGTCCCTTTCTCTGGGCGATGACGGCCCTGTTCAAGGGCAGCAAGGTGGTGGTGATGACCCGCTTTGATGCCGAAGAGACGCTTCGCCTGATCGAAGCCCACAAGGTCGATGTAGTCTACACAGTGCCAACCATGATGCGGCGCATCTGGGCCCTGCCGGAAGAGGTGCGGACGCGCTACGATCTTTCGAGCCTGAAGGCGCTCTGGCATCTGGCGGCGCCGTGTCCGGCCTGGCTGAAGGAATGTTTCATCGACTGGCTCGGCCCGGAGGTGATCTGGGAACTGTATGGCGGCACCGAAGGGCAGGGATCGACCACCATTCAGGGTACGGAATGGCTGACCCATAAGGGCTCAGTCGGCCGGCCGGTCGAGACCTGCGAAATGAAGGTCGTGAACGAGGATGGCGAGACGCTCCCACCCGGCGAAGTCGGCGAAGTGTTCATCCGCCCGCTCGCCGGCGCCGGCACGACCTACCACTATATCGGCGCCAGCGCGAAATCGATCGAAGGCGGCTGGGA
>Ga0214472_10001975_pt1 | contig 22269 bp, 16 predicted proteins | sample RVTome_6_FD_207662 | JGI IMG/M metagenome (GOLD analysis project Ga0214472, IMG submission 207662) | Soil microbial communities from uranium-contaminated site in the Upper Colorado River Basin, Wyoming, United States - RVT140D175 | ecosystem: Environmental > Terrestrial > Soil > Contaminated >...
GTCACTTGAATCCCGGGAGCGGGGATTTTTTTGCCGCTTCGACCTTTCGTCGCCCCCCGCCACCCGCCACCCGCTATTTTTGATTTTTGCTCGGCGATTATTGATTTTTTCCCACTTCAAAAATCAAACTTCAAAAATCAAAAATCCCCTACCATTTCTTGCGGTTCACCCCTGATCGGGGTATAGATTGAGCATGCAAGTTAAGGCGCATCGAAAACAGAGCCCCGCCGGTCCTTTCCGCCTCGAAGAAGGCGAGCATGGCGCGGTGACCGTTTTCCTGCCGGCCCGGCTGGACGAACCAGCGGCCCCGGGCCTGATCAAGAATTTCGACCTCCTGCTCAAACAGGCAAAACCCCGGCGTCTGATCCTCGATCTGGCCGGGGTCGAATGGATGGACGATTTCGGGGTCGCGGTGCTGGCCGGGGTCAAGGCCACCCTGGGAAAAGGTAACGCCCGCTTCATCATGCGAAATGTGCCCGAGGAAATCGACCGGCTCCTGACCATGCATAATTTCGGGGCCCTGGGCCAGCCCCCCTCCCCGGCCGGCCGGAACGGGCTGGATTTCTTCACCCGGCTGGGCGACGTCACCATCTCGCTTCTGGGGCAGGTGCGCTTCAACCTGATCTTTCTGGGCGACACCTGTCTCTCCCTGTTGCGGATCATCCGTCATCCCCGTCTGCTCAGGGGCCGGGACACCCTGGACAACATGCGGAGGGTCGGGGTGGATGCCCTGCCCATCGTCGGTCTCATCAGTTTTCTGCTCGGCCTGATCATGGCCTTCATGTCCTCGGTGCAACTTCAGCAGTTCGGGGCCAACATCTACGTGGCCTCCCTGGTCAGTCTCTCCATGACCCGGGAACTGGGGCCGATCATGACCGCCATCATCGTGGCCGGCCGTTCCGGCTCCGCCTTCGCGGCCGAGATCGGCACCATGAAGATTTCCGAGGAGATCGACGCCCTGTTCACCATGGGCATCGATCCCCACGTCTTTCTGGTCATGCCCCGGCTGATCGCCTCCCTGCTGACCGTGCCGCTGCTGACCCTCTTTTCCGATCTCTTCGCCATCCTGGGCGGCCTGCTGGTCGGCGTCTTCATGCTGGACCTCACGGTGAGCGGCTATATCAATCAGACCATCCATACCCTGGATCTGTTCGATGTCTTCTGGGGCGTTTCCAAGGCGGCCCTCTTTGCCCTGCTCATCTCCTGGACCGGCTGTCTGCGCGGCTTCCAGGTGAGCGGCGGCGCCGCCGGCGTCGGCCGGGCCACGACCTCGGCCGTGGTCAGCGGTATCTTCCTGATTATCTTGAGCGACTCCATCCTGGTGGTTATATTGCGCTACTGGGAAGGCTGAACCGGAATCGGTCGGGCCATGCGACAGCGACAGGACGAGCAAAACAAACCGGACAAGGCGGTCATCCGGGTCAGGGACCTGAAGGCCGGATACGGCGAGGAGGTCATTCTCAAGGATCTCAACTTCGATATCCTGGCCGGCGAGATCTTCGTGATCCTGGGCGGCAGCGGCTGCGGCAAGAGCACCCTGCTCAAACATCTCATCGGGCTGCACCCGCCCCTGGCCGGTTCGATCGTCATCAACGGTATCGAGATCAGCGGCGACGATGAAGCCGGGTATCGGCGGGTCTTGCGGCAGTGCGGCATCCTGTTCCAGGGCGGCGCCCTGTTCGGTTCCATGACCCTGGCCGAGAACGTGGCCCTGCCGTTGCTGGAATATACCGGCCTGCCGCCATTCTATATCGATATCCTGGTGCGGATGAAGCTTGCCCTGGTGAACCTGAGCGGTTATGAAAACCATCTGCCGGCCGAGATCAGCGGCGGCATGAAAAAACGGGCCGGCCTGGCCAGGGCCCTGGCCCTTAGCCCCAAAATCCTTTTTTTCGACGAACCCTCCGCCGGCCTGGACCCGGTGACCTCGGCGGAACTGGATCAGTTGCTCCTCCACCTCAACCGGACCCTGGGCACCACCATGGTCCTGGTCACCCACGAACTGGCCAGCATCTTCACGGTCGCCGACCGGGTCATCATGCTGGACAAACAGAGCAAGGGCATCATCGCGGAAGGCGACCCCGCCTATCTGCGCGACCACGGCAAAAACGACTACGTGCGTCGGTTTTTCAACCGCGCACCCGAAACGGCAGCCGCCAATAGCCTACAGTCTAAAAACCTACAGCCTAAAAACCTGAAACAATGATTAACCGGAGAACGAAATTTTACGTGGGGCTTTTCATGGCCGCGGGATTGGCCGTGGCGGTGGTGGCCATTATCTGGCTCGGCATGAGCCGTTTTTTCGAAAAGGGCCACTACTATGCCGTCTACTTCGACGAGTCGGTCCAGGGATTGACCGTGGACGCGCCGGTCAAATACCGGGGGGTGACCATCGGCCGGGTCGAAAAAATCGCGGTGGCGGCCGATTCAAGGCTTATCGAGGTGGTGATGAAAATAGAGACCGACCTCAGGCTGGTACGCGACCTGACGGCTCAACTCAAGGTGGTGGGCATCACCGGCAGCATGTTCATCGAACTGGACCGGAGGAAAGAGGGGGAGGAAATCGTTTCTCCCAAACTGAAATTTCCCACCGAGTACCCGGTCCTGGCCTCCAGACCCTCGGATATCAGCGAACTCTTCCGGGGCATCGACGAGATCGTTCAGAAAATCAACACTCTGGATCTTCCCGGCATCTCCGACCGCATGAAGGTCGCCCTGGATCGCATCGATCAGGCGATGGTGGATGCGGACCTCAAGGGTGTTTCCGGCCGGACCAGGGAAGTCCTGGACCGCTTGGACCGCTCCTTGGCGGATCTCGATCTCAAGGGGATCTCGGATGAAACGAAAAACGCCCTGACCAGTCTGAACCGGAATCTCGCCCCGGAGCGCTGGGAGCAGGTGATCGTCGGCGTCGAAGAGACGATCGTGTCGCTGAATCGCACGGTGGAGAATGCCAACCAACTGGTGGCCAACGCCGTCGGCGTGGTGGACACCACCCGGGGCGGCGTCGAGATATTCAACCAGCACCTGTTCACCGTGGGACAGGATCTGGAAAAGGCCGGCGACAATCTGAACCTTCTGCTGGAACAGATCAACGATCAGCCGGCCCGGATGTTGTTCGGCGAACCACCGCCCCGGCGTCTGCCGTTCGAGGAATCCGGGCGTCAATGACCATCACGAATGGAACGGGACCGAAAACCATGGCCAGAATGCGCCGTCACGCGCCACCCCTATTGCTCCTGTTGCCGATCGCCCTGGTCTTCTTTCTGACCGGTTGCGTGCAGCTCAAACAACCCGCGCCGCGGATTGCCTACCACACCCTGGAGTACGAGCCTCCGGCCGTGGACCTCGCCGGACCGCCCCTGGACGCGGTGCTGCGTCTGGAACGTTTCACCGCGGCCCCTCTCTACGACACGGACCGCATGGTATATCGAGCCGGGGACTTCGACCGCACCACCTACTTTTATCACCGCTGGCGGGCCAGGCCGGCCGATCTGGTCACTTATTTCCTGGGCCGCGACCTCCGGGAGGCCAACCTGTTCCGGGCCGTGGCCCTGCCCGGTACCGGCCTGACCCATACCCACACCCTGGAAGGCACGGTGGACGAATTTCTGGAATGGGACGGCGAGGCGGGCTGGGAGGCGGTTTTGACCATCCACGTCGTCCTGCTGAAAGAGCGGGAACCGGACATCAGCCAAAGGGTGGTGTTTCAGAAAGGTTTTTCCTCCCGGCAACCGTGTGCCGATCAACGGCCTGAAGAGGTGGCCCGGGCCATGAGCCTGGCCATGGCCGAGGTCTCGCGGCAAACCATGACCGCGGTGTATCAATCCCTGGCCCCCGATGAAATGGCACGGTAATGCGACAGCTTATCGACAATCCCCGCCTGGCCCGATACACCGAGGAGTTCGCCCCCGGCACCCCCCTCTTTCTGGAAGGGGACGAGTCGAGGGACATGTACATCCTGGTGCGGGGTGAATTCGAAATATACAAGGACGACAAAAAGATATCGGTGATCCAGGAATCCGGTTCACTGGTCGGGGAGATGTCCTTCCTGCTGGGCGAAAAGAGGACGGCCACGGTCAAGGCCGGCCCGCGTCCGCTCACGGCGGTCCGCATCCCGGCCGACCGGATCGCCGATTTTCTGGGGGATTTTCCGGAGCTGGCGCCAAGAATCAGCCGGACCCTGGCCCAAAGGTTGCAGGAGACCACCCGGGTGGTCCACGGCCTCAAGGAATTCTGCGACCAATTGCCCGACGCGGTGATCATGACCGACAAGGAGAAGAAGATCCTGGCCTGGAACCGGGCCGCGGAGAGGCTGCACGGCCGGACCTGGGAGCAGATGAAGGGTCGTTCCCTCATGGAGGTGTATGAAGATCCGGAAGAATACCGCCAGTTCATCGCCGAGATCCATGCCGGCAACTCCCTGACCGAAAAGACGTTGCCCATCAAACATCCGGACGGCGGCGAACGGTATGTCGCCACCAGCACCACGGTGCTGTACGACGGCCATCACAATATCGACGGCTTCATCTTCCTGGGCCGCGATGTGACCGGAACCAAACACCTGGAACGACAGTACCGGATGATCCGCAACTGGCTGATCCCCGCCGTGGCTATCTCGGTCCTGTTGGCTCTCGCCTTTTTTATCAGTTTTTCCCACTTTGCCAAGGGGGTCAGGATACTGGACCAGCGGAAAGAGAGTTTCAGGGAGCGGATTTCCCGGGATACCCGCGACCTGGCCACCCTCCTGGCCGGTCCCCTGGCCGTCGGGGATGAAAAGGGGGTGAACGGCATACTGGAAAATTACTTCGAGGCCACCGCGCCGGGAGCTTTCGGTATCAGCGGCCTGAAAATATTGGGGCCCGGAAAGCTGGTGCTTTACGACTATTCCCCGGCGGCCAGCGGGTTGCCGTCGTGTCTGGGTCACAGCTACAGCAACATCGCCTTTAAGGACGCGGCCGACTCGTCCTTCAAGATCCTGTCGCTCTTTCGGGCCGATGCCGACAATCCCATGGGCCGGAAAGGGGTGGAAATCGCCGGCCCCATGCCCCAACCGGACGGCCGGGGGATGCACTGGCTGATCTTTCAATTGGACATGGAACGGCTGGAACACGATTTCGGCCTGGACGAAAAGAGCCTCACGGGGATCGATTTCGTCCGGTGACCTCCCGATGTCCATAGCCGTCAGGCTGAGGGCCTGACGGCCCCTTTGGGTCCGTCAGGGTGCTCGCGACAGCCTGATCGCCAACGGCCGACTACAACTGGTTGATCGGTAATTGCTAATTTTCATTCCGTCATTCCACCACCCCGTCAGCCCTTCTCTTCTCCTTACCGGTTTCATCTCACTGCCGCCATCCGGCACCCGGCTTGCCCGGAATTTTTCGGTTCAAATGGTTATAATGTTAATAGGAAGAGCCAAAAACGGGCGGTTGCCGTTTGTCCCGCCAATCAAGGCACGGCGATTTTTCCGGCGGGACGCCAGGCTCTCCGAGGAGGTACCATGATGACTGCAACAATCTTCCGTGTCTTTGCCGGACTTTTCACCATGCTTTTTCTTTTATTGCCGCCAACGGGATATGCACAGGAGGAAGCGGTGCCGTCCGAACTCTTCAGCCGGGAAGAACTGGCCCAGATGCTGGCTCCCATTGCCCTGTATCCCGACGTGCTGTTGTCCCAGATCCTGATGGCCTCGACCTATCCTCTGGAGGTGGTGGAGGCGGACCGCTGGGTCAAGGCCAACCCGCATTTGCGGGACGACAGCCTTAACGAGGCGCTGCTGAACCGGGAGTGGGACCCCAGTGTCAAGGCACTGGCTCATTTTCCGACCATCCTTGCCATGCTGAGCGATAGGATCACCGAAACCGCCGATCTGGGCTACGCCTTTCTGGCCCAGAAAGACGAAGTGATGGCGATGGTCCAGGAACTCAGATTCCAGGCCCACCGGGAAGGCAACCTCGCTTCCACCCGTGAACAAAGGGTGGTGGTGGAGGACAACCGAACGATCATCATCGAACCGGCCGACCCGCAGGTGATCCATGTGCCCTACTACAATCCCGGATATGTCTACGGATCCTGGTGGTACCCGGACTATCCGCCCTATTATTGGGGCCCGGACCGGTTGCTCCTGAGTGCCACCATTTTCTTCCGGCCGGCCCATTTCACTTCCCTGGCGTTTATCTCCTGGAGCCATTTCGACTGGCATCGGCACCTCATTGTCATCCATGTACATGATGTGCCGCATTTCTTCAGGCCTCACGGTTTGACGGCCAAACACGGCTTCCGCCATCCTTTCCTGGGCCATGGAAGAAGAGTGCTCCATCGCGATCATGCGATCGTCCGCAGCTTCGACGGCAATATCTCCGGCCGGTCTACCCGCGAGAGTCTTTCGAGGTCCTCTTCCTCCGGACGGCGGCAGGAGGCGATCATCGATCGCCGTGATCGCTCGGGTTCCGGGATCGAACGAGGCGCGACGAGCGAAAGAGGCGTCGTCCCCGAGAGGACGATCCGGCAAGGAGAAGATCGAAGAGGAAGCGCGACGAGACCGGGAATCGAGCGGCAACGGCGGTCCGGAGACAGCATCGACCGGAATCGTGCAGTACGGCAACGGCTGGAGCGGCAAGGGGAGATGCGGTCGAGAGTCGAACCGGAACGCGCGACGCGACAGCGGCTCGAACGGCAACGAACATTTACGTCCGGTTCGGGCCGGGAGGGGCTGGTCAGGCCGAGGATCGACAGCAGCGGCAGTGGTGGCGGCCGGGAACGGGTTTTCCGCGACAGCGGCTCCGGCAATGACCGGCGGCGCGAGTTGTCCGGCAGTGGTGTTCGCAGAGGCGGCGAGGTACGCGGTTCCGGCGGCAGTGGTCGATCCACTCTGAGCGGATCGCGCGGCAACGACTCGGGTCGTGATCGTGCGGGGCTTTCCGGGCGTCGGGGACGCGCCGCGGAGGAGAGCCGCCTTGACCGGCGTGATCGTTCCGGCCGCGGGCGTTGAGGGCGGTGACGATCGTTGCGCGCGCCGCCAACCGGCATTGGAACCGATTCGCGGCCGAGGGGGGTGCGGTGCTAGATTTTCTCCTCGATCAACCCGAGGTTGACCCGGAGGTGATGGGCCAGTTCGGTGTTCACCTTGGCCAACTCGTCGAGGACCATTTCAGGAGCGGCCGCCTGGGCCGGCTTCGCCTTGATTCTTTTGACCGCCTTGTTGATATCGATGATCGAATAATCGACATACGGGCAGTCCTCGGGCACGATGAAACACTTCGTGCAGGCGTCGCGCATGCTCTTCAGGGTCCTGGGGGTGAGGAAATGCAGTTCCTTGACCAGGGTCCGTATCTCGGTATCGCGGATCTCGTTGATAATCGCGAGGGCCGGGTCCGGGGTGGGGTCGATCTTTTTTCCGCCCCCCTTCAGATAGAGGATCAGGCCGCGCAGGATTTTTCCGAGACGTGACGGCGCCGGCTGCGCAAAGACCGCCGGCCGGGCCTCTGAAACAGCGGCGAGAGATGTATCCGTGAGGGCGGACGTTTCCTTGTTTTCCATGGCCGTATCATCCTTCAAGTAATCTCTTTGCCGCCTCGCACCCTCGGGCGGCAGGGTCGCGGACCCGACATCGAAATTCCGTAAGCGTTCAGCAGCACCCCATCTGCACGCGATCAGGCCGACTTACATCCCGCCATGGCGGGATAGCTCGCCGGCCTGCTTGCGCACATCCGGGGCACTGCTGAACACTTACAGTTCCAGGGTGTCCCCATCTCTTTACCAGTTCCGGTGAACGGGTACGAAATTCCCCGGGGGTTTTCGATTCGGGTCCGCAACCTTGTTTTGTCGCCTCTTTTGGCTTTCTTGGCCGGGGATTCGCCGATCAATCAAGGCCGGCGGTTGGGCAAGGCCGGCGGTTGGGGTTATTGACCGTATCCTCCGGCGGCCGGCGCCGGGCTCGATGAACCACCGTAACCTCCGGCATCGGCGGAACCTTGACCGTTGGCCTTGGCCGGGGCGCCGACGCCAAGGGTGGTCTGGCCGGCCATATCGCCGGGATTCTTGACGGAAAGACCGATACTGTATCCCATGACATAGCTGAACACCGTGACGGTGATCAGCAAGGTGAGAAAGATGCCTTTTTTCATTGTAGGTGCTCCGAATCTGGTTGGGTTAAAACATGTTGGCCGGACGGATGAACTTGATATAGGACATCGTCCAGTTGCCCATGACAATGGCGGTAATGGCGATAATACTCGAAACGGCCCCGGTGGAGACACCGGTGACGCCGTGACCGAGATTGCAACCGCCGGCAATGACCGCGCCGACTCCCATCAGGACACTACCGCCAAAGACGGTGAGAAACTGATCCACCGGCGGGATCTTCCAGGCGAATTCCTTACGCGCCTTGGCGCTGAAAAAGGAACCGAAGGGAACCGCCAGTATGAAGAACATACCCCACGTGCCTTTGAATATGCCGATGAAGCTGTATTCGGGAAATATGGAGTGGGTGCTTTTGGTCATCACGGCGTAATAGAGTTCCCGGATCGGGGTGGTGATCGCCAAGCCGCGGGGAAGGCCGCCACCGAAATAACCGGAAATCCACCAGCCCGCTATGGTGGTGACGCCGATCAGAATGCCGACCAATCCCCAACTGAAGGTTTTGGTCTTGGTGAGGCCGAACTTGGGCTTGCCGGCGAAGACGAAGGCCGTCAGCGCCGCCGAAAGGACGGCGATGGAGAGCCATTTGACCGTCATGCCGTCACCGAAGATATGCCAGAAAGCCGGATCCCTGTGGCCGCCGATGGGCATGTTGAAACTTGACAGATATTGGTGCAGCGGGCTGAAGACGCCGCTCGTGGTCATGAGAATACCGAAGATGAAGCCGATGACCGCTATGATGGCCGCGGCCTGACCCTCGCCGAGCCGGTAGACGATGCCGCTGGCGCAGCCCCCGGCCAGAACGATGCCGATGCCGAAAATGAAACCGCCGATAATGTTGGACAGGGGAACGAACGACTGCCGCAACAGTTGCGTGGACACAAGCTCACCGGTTTGCTGATTGACGGTGACCATCCAGCCCAGATCCTGGATGATATTGGTGCCGACGAGCGCCACCACCACGGCTATGAGGTAGGCCCGGAAGGTGGTGAGGTTATCCAGGAAAATAATATCCCGGAAAGCGGAATTCAGACAGAAGCGGCCTCTTTGCAGAAAATAGCCCAGGGCCAAACCGAGAGCTATCGCGGTTAACATGGAAATGTAACTGTTTTGCATTATTTTTGCCCCTCCAGTGCATAAGCCTCCCGAGCCTTGGGAGATACGGTTTCACTTTCCTTGGCGTCGGCTCCGTAACCCGCTTCACCGGGTTTGGCGAGGAGGACCGGTACGCCGACCCTTTTTTCCACTTCCTTGCTGACGCTACCGCTAGCCAGCCTGTCCAGCATGCTCTTGCCGTTGCAGCCGAGTATCATCAGATCGACCTGCTCTTCATTGGCCACCTTCAGGATCTCCTCGGTGGCATTTCCGGCCCTGACCACGGACTTCACGGCAATCAGGCCGCAGTTGGCCAGTTCCTGCCGGTAGTAGGCCATGATTTTCTCGGTTTTGGCGTCCAGGGCCTCCTGATGCGCCGTGCCGACCATGGACTCCTTGAGAGTTTCCATCTCGGCCTCGCCCAGCATGTCGCCCATGAGGGAGCCGCCCAGGATGCGCTGCACATGCACCAGCACCACTTCCTCCGGAGCCCGCACCTGATTTTTCAAAACCGACATGATGGCCTTGGATCCCTTGGTTTCGTCTACCGCGATCAATACTTTTCTCATTTTCCCGCTCCTTTGGATAGGTTAAAATTGCCATTGCTCAGGCCGTGAGGTCGTGAACCGTTTCACCCGGTTGCCCGGGTTCGACTCTTAATAAGCAACATCCGTGCCAAGGGAGAAAGAAAATGATAACTAGTAAAGATTTCAAGCAGTTCAATGCAAAATCGCCATTCTCCTTTTTAAATTGAGTGTTAAGTTGTTAATTGCCGATTAACGCGCTCGGCAGTTTCTTAACACAAAATTTAACGGTTGCCAACCCGGAAAACGCGGTTCGTGCCGGGGTAGAAAAATAAATGGCATCGTTCATCTTTTCAAAGAGTTGCGAAAACAATGCCGTTATTCCCCTTGTGTGAAAAGTGTTAATTTGTTAATTAACAATTCGGGACCTTAACAACCATTTAACAGTTAATTTAACATTTAACACCGGCTTAACGGTTTCCGTCGCCACGACGAGCGGCGGAAGAAACATCACTCGATTACGTCCGGGCGCCGGTTTTTTCGTGTTGTAACTATCCGATATGACAAGCACATCCACGTAAAATATTACTCGGAGGCAGCCGATCTCGACCATGCTGGAAAAATTTCTAAAAGACCCCGCCTTTCTGTTGAACGTCTTCGAGACCATGCGGGACGGCCTCATGATCCTGGACAGCGAACGACGCATCCAGTTCTTCAACCGGGCCGCGGAAAAAATCACCGGCTACAGCCGCGAGGAGGTCCTCGGCAAGCCTTGTACCGTCCTCGACACCGATACCTGTCGCGATTTCATCGACCCCGACAACCCGAATGCCTGTGGGCTGTTCGGTACGGGCGCCATTCACGACAAGCGATGCCGGATGCGATCCAAGGATGGCAAACCCGTTTATCTCTTGAAAAACGCCGTGCTGTTAAGGGAGGATACCGACGAAGTCATCGGGGCGGTCGAATCGATCACCGATATCACCACCCTCTATATGAAGGAATTGGAACTGGAGGAGATCAAGCAGGAAATCCGGTTGGACTCCTGGTTCATGGGGCTATTGGGCAAGAGCGAACCGATGCAGCTCTTGTACGAACAGATCCGCAACGCGGCCCTGAGCGAGGCCCCGGTGCTCATCTGCGGCGAATCCGGCACGGGCAAGGATCTGGTGGCCACCGCCATTCACAAGATGAGCCGGCGCAAGGAGGGACCGCTCATCAAGATGAACTGCGCGGCCCTGAATCAATATTTGCTGGAAAGCGAACTCTTCGGCCATAAAAAAGGGGCCTTCACCGGGGCCACCGCCGACCGGCAGGGCCGATTCGAGGCCGCCCACCACGGCACCTTCTTTCTGGATGAAATCGGCGACATGCCGCTCGCCATGCAGGCCAAGCTCCTGCGGGTCCTGGAAGAAAAGGTAGTGGAGCGGGTCGGGGACCACCATCTGATCTCCGTGGATATCCGCCTCATATCCGCGACCCACCGAAGCCTCACCGACCTGATTCAGGAAAACAGCTTCCGGGAAGACCTGTTCTACCGGATCAATTCGATCTTCATTCAGACACCGCCCCTGCGGGACCGGCCGGAAGACATACCGCTGCTGGTGACCCATTACCTGAAAAAAATATCGGTGGTGAACAACAAGAAAATTCACCGCGTGAGTTCTCCGGCCATGGATCTCATGTTGAATTATCATTGGCCGGGCAATGTCCGGCACTTGATCAATGCCCTGGAACACAGCGCCATCACTTGCAAGGGCGATGCCATCGAAGTGCATGATCTGCCGGACTATCTGTTCCAGGCCCGGGCCGAATCCCGGCCGGCGGCCGCGGAAGCGCCGGCGAAACAGAGCGAACGCGAGGCGATCCGGGCCGCCCTCCAGTTGCACAAGGGCAATAAGACCAGGACCGCCGAGCATCTCGGCATCAGCCGGGTAACCCTGTGGAAGAAAATCAAGGAATACGAGCTTGGTTGAAACCTACTTCTCCTCCCGGATCAGCCGGATCAGGTCGTCGGTCGAGATGCGGGCCGCGGTGTCGGTGCCGGCGAGCAGGCCGTCGGCCAGATCGCGCTTTTTGTGGTGCAGGGCCACGATCTTCTCTTCGATGGTACCCTTGGTCACCAGACGATAGACCGTGACCGGCCGCTCCTGGCCGATACGGTGGGCCCGGTCAGAGGCCTGGTCCTCGACCGCCGGGTTCCACCAGGGATCGAGATGGATGACGTAGTCGGCGGCGGTGAGATTGAGCCCGGTACCGCCGGCCTTCAGGCTGATCAGGAAGATATCGCCCTCGCCGGCCTGGAAACCATCCACCGCCTTCTTGCGCTCCCGGGGAGGGGTCGAGCCGTCCAGGTACTGGTAAGGGATACCCTTGGCCTTCAGATAGTCGCGGACAATGGCCAGATGACCGACGAACTGGCTGAAGACCAGGACCTTGTGGCGGCCTTCGAGCAGTTCCGCGACCGTGTCGCCAAAGAGCCGGAGCTTGCTGCCGGCAAGGTCGCTGTCGGGCATAACCAGCCGGGGGTGGCAGCAGGCCCGCCGCAGCCGCATGATCTCGGCCAGGATCTTCAGGTGCCTCGCCCCGGGCGGACCGGCGGCCTCGGCGGTGACTTCGAGGGCCTTTTGGCGGATGGCCTCGTAAAAGGCCTGTTCGTCGCCGGACAGCTCGACATGCAGGACGATATCGGTGCGCGGCGGCAGCTCTTCGAGCACCTGGCTCTTCAAACGGCGCAGGATAAAGGGTTTGATCAGTTTGCGCAGCCGTTTGCGGGCATTCGGATCGCCCTGGCGCTCGATGGGGATGGCGAAACGCTCGTTGAACGAATCGAGCGACCCCAGGAGGCCGGGATTGATGAAGCGGAAGAGGTTCCACAACTCGCCCAGGTGGTTCTCGATCGGGGTGCCGGTGGTGAGCAGCCGGCAGCCGGCCGTGAGCTTCATGGCCCCCCGGGAGCGCTTGGTCTCGAAGTTCTTGATGGCTTGGGCCTCGTCCAGAACCGCGGTGGACCAGGCCACCCCGGCCAGGAGATCGGCCACCTCCCCGACCTGGAGCAGGCCGTAGCTCACCACCAGCAGGTCAAGGGGCCGCAACTTGTCGATCACCTGGCTCCGGTTGCCGGCCCCGAGTTGCATGACCTTGAGGGTGGGGGCAAACCGCCCCGCCTCCTCGACCCAGTTCGGACAGACCGAGGTGGGTGCCACCACCAGGGCCGGACCTTCCTTGGCCCGGTGCAGAAGCAAGGCCAGGGCCTGGACCGTTTTGCCCAGCCCCATGTCGTCGGCCAGGCAGGCGCCCATGCCCAGGTGGGCGAGCCTGGCCAGCCAGGAAAAGCCCTCCACCTGGTAGTCGCGGAGTTCGGCCTGCAAGGTGGTGGGCACGGCCGGGACAAACTCCTCGATTTTCTGCAAGCGCTCCCGATGGCGGCGCCATTTGGCGTCCGCCTCGACACGGCCGGCCTCGTCGAGAAACCCGGCGAGGGCCTGGGCCGCCAGGGGGTGGATGCGCAATTCCCGGCCATGGAGCTGGGTAAAGGCCTTGAGATCGTCCAGACGCTTGCGCAGTTCGCCGGTCAAGGCCAGGAATTCCCCCTCGCCCATGGCCAGAAAGCGGCCGGGCGCACCGCTCGCCAGATCGAGAAGCTGCCTGATGGACAGAACCCGTTCGGCGTCGATCCTGAGTTGGCCGTCGATGGCGAACCAGTCGTGGCCGGACCTGATCTTGAGGCTCAGGGCCTCGGGGCCGGCAACAGCCGCGACCCTCATCTTGCGGCCCTCGGGCCAGGCCACCACGATATCGTCGCGTTGCCGTTCCAGATCGGCCAGGAGTTCCAGGCAGGCCTCGGGATCGTCGATCCGCCATTCCCGATCGATCTCGTCAAGCTCCATCAGCAGGGGCGAGCCGGCGAGAAAGGCCCGGGCCCCGGCCTTTTCCCCGGCCAGATCGCGACTGGCGAAGATCCGTTCGCCATTGATCACCCCGATCACCGAACTGCCGCCCGCCCCGGGTGCATAGCCGGGCCCGTCCAAGCCAAGGGGCTTGGCAATCAGGCTGACCTTGAGACCCTGGCCGTGCGGTCTGATCAGCAGGTAGGGCCGGGAGTCGGCCGCGATCTCGCGGGCGCTTTCGTCTTCCACCCCGATATCGGAATGCACGGTCATGAGCCGGGCCATGGCGGTGGTGACCTTGACCGCCTGCTCCCGGGCCCTGGCCGGCATGGAAAGCCCCTTGTCCCCCAGGATGACGGCGATCCGCAGGTGTTCCGGTCTGACCTCGACCACCCGGAAACGGCTCGGATTCTCCTCGACCACCAGCACCTGGTCGCCTTCCTTGATCACCGGGGTCAGTTCCAGGACGATCCCCCCCTTTTTATCCTGCCGCGCGATAAGTTCCGGCTCGCCTCGGACGAATTCCAGTCGCACCGGACCGCCGGCGGTGTGACGAAACAGGTGGGGATGACCGGCCAACTCCAGCAAGGCCCGGGGTTCGAACTCGTACCACACCTGATGATAGCCTTTATAACCCTTCAGATGGGCCAGGATCAACCGGTCCTGTTCGGTGAAAAAATCCGGATACTGGTTATCGCACAGTCGATTCAAGGCGATATTCCGGCCTGAACTCCACTGGCCGCCCTTCGACAGCTTCTGTTCCTTGGGTACCAGGCGGGGATCGGTGCTCTGGCCTTCCAGAAACCAAGCCAGCCGCGATTTCCCCCTCCCCCCGGCCTGGTCTTGAGCCCCGGTTCCGGCGCCCAGGGCCAGCAGGGCTTCGAGAGACCGTTCCCAGAGACTCTTGAACGCGACCAGGTCCACGATGCTTTCCGCCCCCGTCGCGGCCCGAAAGGCGCTGGCCTCCCCGGCGTAGCGCTCATGGGCCTCCAGCCGGGCCAGCAATTCGGCGATCTCGGCCGCGAACCAGGTCAGACCATGGCCCTTGGCCGTTTTGTGCAGGCCGGCCAGCAGGGGTCCGCACTCCCGTAATGCCTTCCGATCCATCCAGAACCGGCAGAGACAACTAAAAAAAACCGGGAAGCTGTCGGCCCGGGAACCAGCCCTGGGATGCAGTTTTTCCAGGGGCGGGAGCTGAGGCTTGCCCCCCTTCAGGCTGTTAAACAGGTATTCAAGGGCGGTCCGCATCCGGCCGGAGAAGGAATCGACCTCGGCCAGATCGAGGAGATCGGAGGCCTCCTCGACCCGGGCCTGCGTCTGGGCCTTGATCAGGGCCAGAAGATAAAAAAATCCGCCGCCGCGGTGAAAAAAAATCTTGCGCTTGCGGGTGCTCTTCCGCATCTCCCGGAGGCCGGCCGCAAACACGTCGAGGGCCTCCTCGACCCGGCCGCGTAAAAAGAGCAGCCAACCCTCGCATTCCAGAATGGCCGGCGCTTTCGGAAACAGCCGGTGGCCTTCCCTGATCGACTCCTCGGCCTGTGGCCATTCGCCCCGGACGATCTGCTGCTCGATCAGCAGGGTCTGACCAAAAAGGAGGCTGGAGTCATGGCCCGCGCCGTCCCGGCCCAGACGCTCGCCAAGCGCCAGCAGGGTCGGCCGGAGGTCGCATGCCGCCTCGTCCGGGAAGGGGTGCGGGAATTTTGCGAACAGGTACCGGAGCGCCAGCCCGGCCGGCGCCTCGGCAAGCGCGGCGGGATCAAACGGGTTGTCGAAGATTTTCCAGGCCAGATCGGCCAGCGTCATCGCCTCGCGGCGCGTATAAAGGTTGTTGTTGTATCTGGCCAGTTCCCGCTCCACGAACTCCGGGTCGTTGAGATAGATACCGATCCGTGCCTCGCGGAGAAATTCCGCCTGGCGATAATAGACGGGTTCACCCCGGTGGTTTTTCTCGAGCGGCAGATGCCGGCGGACAATCTCCGCGTACCGGGCGAATTCACCCGCCGTGACCAGACGGCGGGCCACCACCTCCATGATCCGCGGGTGGCAATAAGGATATTGCCGGGTCTCGGCCACGATCAGATGGGCACGCGTCAGATCGTCGACCAGGCTCGCTTCGTATGCGGTCGAGGAACTTTGCCCCCCGGTCCCGGCCGGGGCGGCATCCAGGGCTTTCAGACATTTCGGCAAGCTGGTCCTGGTGATGGGACAGGGGGCCGCCACGGCGTACAGGTTGACCACCTGGCGCTGTTTTTCAGGCAGGGCGTCATAGGCGGCGACAAGATTTTGTCCATCCTGGAGACGTCGCGACTGCAGCAGGCGTCGCAGATTTTCCGGAAGCATGATATGTCCTCATTCTGATGCGCGCGCGGGGTGGCAAAGCTCATATTTCGCATCCCGGTGGGCGGTTGCCGTATTCCAACCTTGAGGCCACGAAATGAAGCACCACGGGCCGGAAAAGTCAAGGGGAGGTGTTCGAGTGTCAAGCTGGCAGGCTGACAAGCTGGCAAGCTGGCAGGCTGACAAGCTGACAAGCTGGCAGGCTGGCAGGCTGTCAAGCTGGCAGGCTGTCAAGCTGGCAGGCTGTCAAGCTGGCAGGCTGGCAGGCTGGCAGGCTGGCAAGCTGGCAGGCTGGCAAGGTTCGTGGTTGACTCCGAAGTCAATATTCAATATATTAATCGCGACTTACCGCTTACACTCCCCGCCGGTTTGAATGGAGCGCCCGGCGGACGCTCCATCGGTACGATACCGCTCGCTTCTCATTTTCCCGAGGCTGACATCATGCATGACTTCGTCTTTCACAATCCCACCAAAATCATCTTCGGCCGCGACACCGAATCGCGCCTCGGCGCGGAGTTGCGGCAGCACGGTATCGAAAACGTGCTGTTCGTGTACGGCCGGGATTCCATCAAGAAATCAGGGCTGCACGGCCGCATCGTCGCCAGTCTGCGGGAGGCGGGCATCGCCTTTCATGAATTCGGCGGCGTCTCTTCCAATCCCGTCCTCACCCATGTGAGGCAGGGTATCGACAAGGCGAAGATGCAGGGCGTGGACGGTGTACTGGCGGTGGGGGGCGGCTCGGTCCTGGACGAGGGCAAGGCCATCGCCGCGGGGGCCAGGACGGACAACGATATCTGGTATTACTTCACCGGCACCGAGGTGCGGGACGCCCTGCCGGTCTTCACCGTGCCGACCCTGGCCGCCACGGGCAGCGAAATGAACGGCAACAGCGTGGTGACCAACGAGGAGACCCGGCAGAAATTCAACATCTCCTCGCCGTTGATCTACCCGCGCCTCTCCATTCTCAATCCGGCCCTGACCTTCACGGTGCCGCCCGATTACACGGCCTACGGGGCCGTGGATGCCATCGCCCACGTCATCGAAGGATATTTCACCCAGGAAGCCGGGGCGCCGTTATTGGACCGGCTGGTGGAAAACATCATCACCACCGTCATGAACAGCCACGAGACCATCATGAAACACCCGGACCATTACGAGGCCAGGGCGGAATTCATGTGGGCCGCCACCCTGGCCCTGAACGGCCTGACCACGGCCGGCACCCGGAACCATTCCTTTCCGAACCACATGATCGAACATTCCCTGAGCGCCCTTTACAACATTCCGCACGGCGCCGGGCTGTCCATCGTCATTCCGGCCTGGATGAAATGGTACAGCGCCAGGCGACCGGATCGTTTCTGGCGCTTCGCCTACAAGGTCTTCGGGCTCGCCGACGCCGAGGCGGGCATCAAGGCTCTGGAGAGATGGTTCAACTCCATCAAAACGCCAACCCGGCTCCGCGATGTCTCTATTCCCGAACGAGATATCGAAAAAATCGCCGACAACTGCGGCGATCTGGCCGAACTCTGGGGGCTGAACCATATCTACACCCGGGAAGTTCTCATCGACATCCTCAGGCTGGCGGCGTGAGAAAAGACCAGGGAAATCCACCCGGGACCGCGACCCGGACCGCGACCGGGGCGGCGCCGAGCCCCGGCCGGTGCCGGCGCTGCGGCACCTGTTGCCACAGCGGCGGTCCGGCCTTGCACCGGCAGGACCTCCATCTGCTGGGAGAAGGTCCCCTCCGGCGCCACCATCTGATCACCATCCGCCGGGGCGAGCCGGTCCAGGACCCCGGCCAAAACGCGGTACGACTCCTGGAAAGCGAAATCGTCAAGCTGGCCGGCAGCGGTTCGGAATGGGCCTGCCGGTTTTTCGGGGCCGATACCGCTTCCTGCGGTATTTACCAACAGCGGCCCCTGGAATGCGAACTGCTCAAATGCTGGGATACCGGGGACCTCACCGGCGTGATCGGCAGGGACAATCTGGAGAGAAAGGATATTATCGATCCGGAAGATCCGGTCATGGAGGTCATCCGGCGGCACGAGCGGGAGTGTTCGTGCCACGAGGCCTGCATCCTGGCCCTGGCCATCCTGGCCCCGCCGTCCGCGGGCGGGGAGATGGACCGCCTCGCCGAACTGGTGAACCGCGACCTCGCCATGCGCCTGGAGGCCTGCGAACGGCTCGACCTCTCACCGGCCCTGGAGATGTTTCTCTTCGGCCGCCCCATCTTCAAGATCCTGGCCGGCTTCGGTTTCACGGCCCGGGAAAAGGGCGGCCGCATCATACTGACCGTCCCTCAGTTCCACGTCCCCTCCTCCTCGATGCCGTAGCGTTCGATCTTGCGCCGCAGGGTATCCTTGGAGATGTCCAACTCGCGGCAGGTGGCCATGCGGCGCCACTCGTTGCGCTTGAGCGATTCCAGGATGGCGCGCTTTTCAATCTCTTCCATGGTCAGGGAATGGCTGGCCGGCGGCAGCTCCGCCTGATTCTCGCGGCCGTCCACCGTCTTGGAGGCAAAGGGTTCCGGCAAGTGGCCGGGTTGAATCAACCCCCCGGGGCAGAGGATGAAGGCGTATTCGATGACATTTTGCAATTCCCGGATATTGCCGGGAAAATCGTGCTGGAGCAGCAGGCGCATCGCCTCATCGGCCAAGCCGCCGATGTCCTTGCCCCGGTCCGCATTGAAGCCGTTGATAAAATGCTCGATGAGCAGCGGAATATCCTCGGGCCGTTCCCGGAGCGGCGGCAGATAGAGGTTGGCCACATTGAGGCGATAGAAGAGGTCGTCGCGGAACCGGCCCTGCATGACCAGGGATTTGAGATCATGGTTGGTGGCGGCGACGATGCGGACGTTGGTGGGCACCGAGACATTGGAACCCAGGGGCTCGTAGAGTTTGGTTTCGATCACCCGCAGCAGCTTCACCTGCACGGGCTGCGGCACGTCGCCGATTTCATCCAGCAGCAGGGTGCCGCCGCTCGCCGCGGCGAAGCGTCCGGCCCGGTCCTGCTTGGCATCGGTAAAGGCCCCGGCCTTGTAGCCGAAGAGTTCGGCCTCCAGCAGGGTATCCGGCAGGGCGCCGCAGTTCACCGCCACGAAGGGACCGTTTTTATTGCCGCTCAGGTTATGAATCGCCCGGGCCACCAGTTCCTTGCCGGTACCCGACTCGCCGGTGATCAGCACATTGCTCCGGCTGGCGGCGATGGGCGGCAGGATTTCGAAGATCCGCCGCATGGCCGGACTGTTGCTGATGATTTCCCCGCATTTGTGGCGTTTGAGACGCGGCCCCTTCCGGCCATTGACCATCCGGAGGTCCCGCAGGGTCTCGACGCCGCCGATCAGGTTGCCCTGTCGGTCATGGAGCGGTGCCGCGCAGATGCTGACCGGCACGCTCTCGCCCTCGACGTTTTTGATGGAGATGCACCGGTTGGCCTGGGGATGGCCCGTGTACATGCTGGCGGCCACGGCGCAATCCTCGCCGCAGATGTCGGCCTGGAAGACCTCGCTGCATCTTTTGCCCAGAACCTCGGCCCTGGTCATGCCGGTCAATTTTTCCGCGGCCGGATTGAAATAAATAATGCGCCACTGGTCGTCCACCGCGAAAACACCATCCACCATGCTGTTCAGGATGGCATCCGTGGTCAAACCCGCCGGGTCGTGGCCGGTGGTTGCCGAGGGATCGGTTGGCCCGCCGAGGCAACCGGGCCCGGCGGCGCGGTCCGGATTGCCGCTGCAAGAATCACTCATGCTCTCTCCTCGAAGCGCGATTTCCTGAAAAGATAAACTCGCAAAAAATAAATTTTACCACGACATCGCCTGCTGAACGCTAAAAACATTCCTTCACCGCGCAGGCCACGAAGATCTCGAAGAAAAAAACAAAACATATCAATACGTTAATCTTGCAAGTCCATCCTGTTTGGCAGCCCCTCTTTGCTCGCACCGCCATGGAGTCGGCGGTCACTCGGCAAGCGCCGCGAGCGCCGCAACCACCTCGGCAAAGGGAACCACCCCGGCCCGGATCAAATACGGCCGTCCCGTCGCGTCGCAACCCACCACGGTGGAGCCGGCCCCACCCGGGGTCGTGCCGCCATCCAGCACCAGGTCCACGCCACGGCCGAATTGGGCCGCCACCTCGTGGGCCCGCACGGCCGGCGATTCGCCGGAGATATTGGCGCTGGTGGCGGTGACGGGCCGCCCCACCGCGGCCACCAACCGGCCGGCCAGGGGATGGGAGGAAATACGAATCCCCACGGTGGCGGTGTTGCCGGTCAGCAGGAAAGAGAGGTGGTCGCGGCCCGGAAAGACCAGGGTCAACGGTCCTGGCCAGAAAAGTTCCATGAGCGGATTATAAATGCGAGGTATATCCTTGATAAGGGAGGACAATTGAGACCTGTTCTCCGCCAGGACGAGAACAGCCTTGCCCGGTGGCCTTCTCTTGATCCGGAAGAGCCTGGCCAGGGCCGCGCGGTTTTCCGGATCGACAGCCAGACCGTAATAGGTCTCGGTGGGAAAAGCCACCACCCCGCCGTTACGGATCACCCGGGCCGCCTCGGTCAGGGAGGCGGCGGTCGGCGGCAGCAGGGGCGGGGCATGAAATTTTTCCATCACGCTCAGGCGGTGGTGCGCTGATCCCGCAGTCGCCGATCCTTGGCCTCCACCTCCTCGGCCATTCCCTGCCGGAAAGCGACCAGTCTGGCGGTGATTGCCCCGTCCTGCAAAGCCAGAATGCGGGCGGCCAGCACGGCGCCGTTTCTGGCCCCGGCCTTGCCGATGGCCATGGTGGCCACCGGAATGCCGGGGGGCATCTGTACCGTGGCCAGCAGGGAGTCGAGCCCGCCCAGCGGCGAGGCGTCGATGGGAACGCCGATCACCGGCAAATCGGTGTGGGCCGCCAGGACCCCGGCCAGATGGGCCGCCATGCCGGCCCCGGCAATGATGACCTTGAGACCGCGCTCCGCGGCGGTGGAAGCGAAAGCGGCCGCCTTGGCCGGGGTGCGATGGGCCGAGGCAATGGTCATCTCGTAGGGGATGCCCATGGATTCGAGAAAATCCGCAGCCCCCTGCATGACCGGCAGGTCGGAATCGCTGCCCATGACAATGCCTACCAGGGGTTGGCGGGGCGGAGCCGGGGCGGCGGATTCCCCTCCCCTTTGCAGAGCCTTGTGACCGATATCCTTGCGGAAATAGCAGCCGGGCCAGTCGATCTCGGCCACGGCCCCATAGGCCTTGTCGATCGCGGCCCGCAGGTCGTGGCCCAGGGCCGTTACCCCGAGAACCCTGCCGCCGCTGGAGAGGAGCTGTTTGTTCTTCCTGACGGTGCCGGCGTGAAAGACCTCCACATCCGCGTGTCCGGCCGCCCGGTCCAGGCCGCGGATCGCCATCCCCTTGCGGTAGGAAGCTGGATAGCCTTCGGACGCCATCACCACGCAGACCGCCGGTCTGGGATCGATGTCCAGGCTGATGCGGTCGAGACGTTCGTCGATCACCGCCTCGACGATATCCACCAGATCGGTCCGCAGACGCATCAAGAGGGGTTGGGCCTCCGGATCGCCGAAGCGGCAGTTGAACTCCACCACCCTGGCGACATCGTCCCGGATCATCAGGCCGGCATAGAGCACCCCCTTGTACGGTCGGCCCGCCTCGGCCATACCCCTGACCATGGGGTACATGATTCGTTCCATGACCTGTTCGGCCAGTTTTCCGGTCACCACCGGGGCCGGGGAATAGGCCCCCATGCCGCCGGTATTCGGTCCCCGGTCGCCGTCGTGAATGGCCTTGTGATCCTGGGAGGTGGGCAGGGGCAGCACGGTTTTGCCGTCCGTGAAGGCGAGAAAGGAGGCCTCTTCGCCGGTCATGAAATCCTCCAGCACCACCTGCCGGCCGGCCTCGCCGAAAACCTTTTGCACCATGATGAGATCGATCGCTTCCCTCGCCTCCGCCACGGTATGGCAGACGATGGCTCCCTTGCCGGCCGCCAGTCCGTCCGCCTTGACCACCAAAGGGGCGCCGTGGGTTTCGAGGTAGTCGAGCGCGGTCTTGGCCTTTCGGCAGACGGTGAAGCCGGCCGAGGGGATGTCATGGTCATGCATGAACTTCTTGGTGAAGACCTTGCTGCCCTCCAGCACGGCGGCCCTCCGGCTGGGACCGAAAATGCGCAGCCCTTTTTTCTCAAAGGCATCGACTATCCCCAGGGTCAGGGGAATTTCGGGACCCACGATGGTCAGATCGATTTTCTCCCGCCGGGCGAACCGCAGCAGTGCCTTGATCTCCGTAACCCCGACGGGAA
>Ga0214472_10001976_pt1 | contig 22264 bp, 20 predicted proteins | sample RVTome_6_FD_207662 | JGI IMG/M metagenome (GOLD analysis project Ga0214472, IMG submission 207662) | Soil microbial communities from uranium-contaminated site in the Upper Colorado River Basin, Wyoming, United States - RVT140D175 | ecosystem: Environmental > Terrestrial > Soil > Contaminated >...
CTGCCACTCGAGCGTCATCATCCGATGCCGCTGCAGGTCGCGGAAGATGCCGTAGTCGCAGAGGATGTCGAAGCGGTACGACACCCGTTCCATGGCGCGTCCCGGCTTTTGGCGGCGATTGCCCCGCTCACCGACGTATGCCTCGATGATTCGCAGGCGCTCATCCGCCGACATGCGACGCGCCAGGTCGAGAAGGTGGTCGTCGGGCAGGTCGGTGTAGGCGTAGAGGGCGGCGGCAGCCACCTTGACGTCGGCGTCGGGGTCCCACTCGACCAGGGTCACCTCGGGCCGGGATGGGATCGGGCCGGCGTAGCCCTCGGCGCGGGATCGCATCCCTGCCGCCGTGTCGGCGAGGTAGCGGCTCCATGCCTCGCCGCGTTCCGGCAGGTCGACCCTCACCAGGAACGCCGGGATCAGCTTTCGGAGTTCGACGAGCATCCGGTCCGCGACGTGGCGGACCTCGGCGAGCGGGCTGGCTCGCATCCTTAGCAGCAGCATCTCGTATGCCTGCCCGGTTCCATAGATGCCGACATTCGACGACGTTGCCGCCGGCAGGAGCCCGCGCAGGTCGTCGCAGACCCTGGCCCGGATCGTCGACCGGTAGACGAAATCGGAGTCGCCCTCCGCCTGGGGGAACAGCGACTGGTAGTAGGCAGTGAGGCGAGCTGTGAGCGAGGCGTACAGATCGAATAGGTGCTCCATGGTGGCTTCGTACTCCGCGCCGACCGGGGAGGCTGCAACCTCCGGAGGGATCACATACCGATAGCGGTCACCCAGCCGCTGGTCATAGAACATGTAGCGCGTGCTCTGTTCGAGGTACGCGGCGAGGCGGCCCCACTCGAGCACCTTGGTAAGGATGTTGGAAGCCTGCTCGCATGCCAGGTGGACCCCGCCGAGTTGGGCCACCGAGTCGTCTCCGTACTGGGTGAAGACGCGGTTGTAGAGGTCCTCTGCCCGCTGCATCTTGACACCGTCGTCGTCTGCGGGGATGCGGTCGGCGATGGTGGCTATGCCCACCTCAGGCGGGTCGTAGAACTCGTCGAGGAACAGGCGGCGCACCGACTTCGACGACCGGCTGTAGCGGGCGAACAGAGCGCCCTTGACGACTTCGGGCAGGTTCACCAGACCGAAGACCGGCTCTGTCGTGTTTGTGAAGTACCGATCGAGGACGACGGTCTCTTCCGGTGTGAAGGCTTCGACGTGATACATCGGGGTGATCGGAGGGCTCTCGGTGGTCATGTCACACCCGTGTAATTTGGCGGCGCGCCGACGGTATCACCCGGTGAGGTGAGGGGGCAAGTGTGAGCCCCGTCGGCCTTCACCGGTCGCCCGTCACCCGGCACCCCAACGACAGGAGGCGGGCGGCGGGAGACGGCTGGTGCTAGATCCGCTCTACCAGATCGCCGAGTGCCTCCGGTGCGGTGAGGTACACGATCGCCGCCGATGCCACGAAGATGATTCCGGCGAGCCATCGGGTGTAAATGCCCCGGGTGCGCGTGATCAGCGCCACGGCCAGGATTCCCATGACGGCTGGGAACACCACTTTGACGTCTCCGAGAGGTATGTCCTGTCCGCCCACGCTGGTGCGATCGCTTCCGAGCAGCTCGCGCAGGTCGAAGTCGATTCCGGCGATCTCGACGACGATGAGGGCGACAATGAGCACCGCCATCGCTCACGAAGCCCAACGCGTCGACGGCCCCTCCGTCCGATAGGCCTCGTATCCGACCGTTGGGACCAGGGACGCGATCGGCCAAGTCACCTCCTCGGTGAGGAGTCCGATCACGATGCCGATCGCGGCGAGAACGGTCAGGCCGATGCAGATGGGCGTGGCGTAGGTCGTGGGCCGGGCCATGGTCGAGGTGTGCCTTTCGGTCGGGTTCGCGGAATATCAGCACAGATCACGAGGTGGCGTCGGTTCTGCCTCTCATCAGAGGCTCGGAAGGTTCGCCCGCGCTGGCTGCGCCCGGTTCTGCCATCTGCCATCTGCCATCTGCCTTGCTCCGTTACCGTGACGCCCTATGACGGCCATCCGCATCGTGATCGGTTTTGTGATCGGGGCGATCGTCTTGGTCGCCCTGGTGCCGATGTTCGTCCTGCTCGACCTCGCCGGCGGCGGGGACGGGCTCGGCCTCTGCTCGAACGGCCTCACCAGCTGCCATACCTCGTACTTCGACGGACCGGAGTTGCTCGGGATGCTGGTAGTGGTGCTGTTCCTGCTGCTCATGCTGCTGCGCGCCGCGTTCCATGTCCGCTCGCTGATCGAGCAGCGACGCGGTGAGGGCCCCGATCCCTCAGTGCGCGGGGGAGATCGCCTCGGCGGCCTCTAACGGCAGATCGTCGTCGGGACCGGTGCCGGCCAGGACCACGTAGATCCCGGCGAGGATCAGCAGCCCTCCGCTGACACCGCGCAGCCCGAGACGCTCGCCGAGAAAGATGGCTCCCGACAACGCGGCGAACGCCGGTTCGAGAGCGAGCACGATCGCGGTTCGCGACGGTCCGATGACCGTCTGGCTCCACACCTGCAAGTAGAACGCACCTGCGCTGACGAGCACGCCGGTGACTGCGATGGCCAGCCAGGCATCTCCGGCCGGAGTCGCGATCCCGTCGACGGCGAGCGACAGGCCAAGCCCGAGAGTTCCGGTCACGAGGAGTTGCACGGCGGTGAACGGGACGACGCGATGCCAGTGGGCGGTCCGCGCCAGGTAGACGATGTGGCCGGCGAATGCCGCGGCACATCCCACCGTGTAGGCGTCGCCGGCAGCGAGGCAGAAGTCGTCGACGACCGTGAGCACGGCGAATCCCGCGAACGCCAGCAGCGCCCCGCCGATGACGAGGCCGCGTGGTACCCGTCGTGCCACCCCCGCGGCGAACAGCGGCGTGAGCACCACGTACAGCCCTGTGATCAGTCCCGAGTTGGACGCGGAGGTGGATGTGAGGCCCTGGGTCTGCAATGCGTAGCCGCCAAACAGGAAGAGGCCGGCGATGGTGCCCTCCCGCCACAGTCGGGCACCGCGGGGCGCCCGGATGGCGATGAGGACGGCAGCGCCGAGCAGGAAGCGCCACCCGACGAACCGCAACGGCGGCACCACGGCGACGGCGTCCTTGACAACCACGAAGGTGGCGCCGAATAGCAGCGAGGCGGCGGCGAGGGCGGCGAAGGCGACAGCGGGGCGGCGCACGGGCGCCAGGAGGATAGGGCCGGGAACAGGGCGGCCTGGTCAGCCGATCGTCTGATCCGGAGGCGAGCCGGTTTGCTCACACCCCGAGTGAGAACGCGAAGGGCTCACGAATGGGAGCACCAGAGCCAGGGAAGTGAAGGCCGCATCGAGAAGGGCTACCGGCGGTGGAGGCGCGCGTCACTCGGCCGACACGCGCAGCGGGGTCATTGGGTGGGCTGCGGCTCGTCGCCGTCATCTGCGACGCGGTCGCTCGCCGACTCGGCGTCGAAGATGAGCGTGGACGGTCCGCGGTCGGCTTCGGGCTCGACGAACGCGGGAATCTCGAGCGAGTCGAAGAGGGGTTCCTCGAAGCTCTGGTCTGCGGGCGCCGGACCGCGTTCGGGTGTGCGCGTCGGCACTTGCTCGGGTTGCGGCTCAGGGGTTGCCGGGTTTGCGGCCGGTAGGGGAGAGACCGCAGTGCTCACCGCGCTGGCCGCTTGCTTGCGGCGGAGGCCGCTCCGCTTCTCTCGGGGCGCTGCGTCGGTCGTATCGCGCCGTGTGGGGTTGCCGCCGGTCGGGAGGCCCAGAAACGACCGGGTCAATCCGATGGCGATGCCGACGAGCGTGACGAACGTGCCGAAGACCAGCAGGCGCGCCCCGATGCCGACCGATCCGCCAAGGGTGTCGGCCATGACCGAGGCGTCGAGATGCTTGACGATCGCATAGGGAAACGCCGCCAGGCCGAGGATCAGCGATGCCCACGCCAGCGGGCGGGGCAGGGGTCGAGTGTGGTCGGGGATCAGGGTGATGAGAAAGATCGGGAGAAGCAACACCACGGCGGGCAGGGCGTCGGCCTGGAGCGCCGTCCGAGCGCCCGTGGGCGACGTCACGAACTCCAGACTGAGGGAAGCCATGGCGAGCAGCACCCCTACGTCGATGACGATGCGGGATGCGTGGAACGCGAGGGTTGTTGGTGCTGGGCGGCGTTGGGGTGGCACGTGGCCTCCGGGAGACCGGCGGGTGGTGGCGGAGGTTAGCGGTTGGCCGTCTCTGGCTCGCCGGACGCCGGCGCGAGACCCGGTTCGAGGGAGGCGATCGACACGAGAGCCTGATGGATCGCCGGGTCGTTCTCGTCCCGGCCGGTCATGGCCTGCGAGGGTACCGCCTCGGGGGCGGGGGGTACCATCCACCGCCCAATGCCGGCCGGTGCCCCTCCCCCTCCTCCAGATGCCGCCACGCGGCGACGGGCACGCACGATCCTCGCCAGGCTGGTGAAGCGGTACCCGGACATCGGGACGGCGCTCGACTACGACGACCCCTGGCAGTTGCTCGTCGCGACGGTGCTGAGCGCCCAGACGACCGACGAGAGTGTGAACAAGGTGACGCCGCAGGTGTTCGCGAGATGGCCGACGGCAGCCGATCTGGCAGATGCCGATCCCGAGGAGGTCGAGACGGTCATCTACTCGACGGGCTTCTATCGCCAGAAGACGAAGGCGATCATCTCCCTGAGCATCGACCTCGTCGAGCGATTTGGTGGAGAGGTGCCCGATGACCTCGGGCGCCTCGTGACGCTCCATGGGGTGGGTCGCAAAACGGCGAGCGTCGTGCTCGCCGAGGCCTGGGGCAAGCCGGCGATCGCTGTTGACACCCATGTGAAGCGGGTGGCGAAGCGGCTCGGGCTCACCAGCGAAACCGATCCGGTGAAAGTCGAACGCGATCTTCGGGAGATCTATCCCGAGGCGCGATGGCCGGGAATCTCGATGCGGGTGATCCAGTTCGGCCGGGACACCTGCACCGCGCGCAGCCCGAGCTGCTGGGACTGCCTCCTGCGGGACCTGTGCCCGTATCCCGACAAGACCCCGTCCCCTTCCGACGAGTGATCCTCCGGTCGCGGCACGACCGCGCCATCGCCGCCCTCGCCATCCCGGCGCTCGGGTCCCTCATCGCCGAGCCGGTGCTCAGCCTGGTCGACACCGCCTTCATAGGGCGGGTCGGTACCGACGAGCTCGGGGCTCTCGGCGTCTCGTCGGCGGTCTTCGCTCTGGCGTTCTTCCTGTTCAACTTCCTCGAGTACGGCACCACCACCGAGGTTGCTCGCGCGGTCGGCCGTGGCGACGTTCGGGCAGCGGGGAGGGCCACCATGACCTCCCTGGCGCTTGCCGCGGTCAGCGGGGTTGCGGTGTCCGTCCTGCTCGTCCTGTTCCGCGACCCGATCGCCGGGGGCCTTGGGGCCACCGGCGCGGTGCGGCAGGGGGCGGTCACCTACATCGGCATTCGGGCGCTGGCGGCTCCGGCGGTGCTCGTCGTGCGGGCCGGCCACGGCGCATACCGCGGATTCCAGGACACCCGAACCCCCCTTGTGGTCGCTCTCGGCCTCAATGTCGTGAACCTGGTGCTCGATCCGATCCTGATCTTCGGGCTCGATTGGGGGATCGCCGGTGCCGCCTGGGCGACAGTGACCGCGCAGTGGGTCGGCGCTGCCTGGTTCCTGGTGCTGCTGCGCAGGGGACGATCGGAGTTCGGCCTGGCCGGGGCGCGTCCCGTGCCGGGGGAGGTGCGGGCGTTTCTCCGGGTGGGGCGCGACCTGGCCATCCGCACCGGTGCGCTACTCACCACGTTCACGATCGCAACCGCGGTGGCCGCCCGGGTTTCGGGCGTCGCGGTGGCCGCCCACCAGGTGTTGTCGCAGGTGTTCCTATTCCTGGCGCTGGCGCTCGACGCCCTGGCGATCGCCGCTCAGGCTCTCGTGGCCAAGGTGCTGGGATCGGGCGATCGCGTGTCGGCGCGCGAACTGGCCGACCGGCTCGTTGTGCTCGGGACCGCGGTCGGCGCGGGGCTCCTGTTGGTGCTCGCTGCGCTCGGGCCGTTTCTCCCGGGCTGGTTCACATCGGAACCGGATGCCCGCCGCGCAATCTCGGACGTCTATCCGATCTTGGTGCTGCTCCAGCCGATGGCCGCGGTCGTATTCGTCTGGGATGGCGTGTTCATCGGGGCGGGCGACTTTGCGTTTCTCGCCGGGGCGATGTTGGCGGCATCGGCGGCCGCTGTGGCGCTGCTCCTCCTGGTGCTCCCGCTGGGTTGGGGGCTGGCGGGAGTGTGGTGGTCGCTGACTGCGCTGCTCGGGGCGCGGGCCGTCACGTTGGGATGGCGAAGGGTGGCTCGGGCGGGCCCGTTCTCTGCTCCGGCATCAGGTTGATCCCCCGCGTCTCCGGGAGCAGGAGCAACGACGACGCCGATGCGAGCAGGAAGGCCCCGAGTGCCGCGATGGTGACCGGGATCCCCCACGCGTCGACCACGAAGCGACCCGCGGCGAATCCCGTGAGACCACCGAGCACACTGGCGTTCACGATCCACGCCCCGGCCGTGGCGCGCAGGTCGGTGGGGAAGAGCTCGGATCGGTGCGATGCGAATGCGGGGCCGAACGCCGATCCGCCCATCGTCGAGAGGAAGATGCCCACGCCGATGAGCGGACCGCTGCCGGTGAAGTAGAAGGTGACGCCGCCGGTCACCCCGATCACGATGGCAACTGCCTGGGTGGGGCGGCGTCCCACCAGGTCGGCCATGCGACCCCCGGCGAGGAGCCCGATGGCGACCCCGGGCGCGCTGGTGAGGGCAAGGAGCAGGGATGCCGCCCCGGCCGACCAGTCGAGCGAGTTCTCCAGGCGGACCAGAGCCAGGTTGGCCGTCGGCGCGGTGAAGGCCGAGATGGCGAAGGCGAGCAGGGCCATCGGCCAGAATCGGGCGGCCTGGCCGCGACGAAACACGGCGGCCAGGGGCGGCCGCGTCGGGGCCTCCATGAACGCCCGCGACTCCGCCACCCGACGGATGAGAAACGGCAGTGCCAGGAGCGGAATCGCGCTGAGCGCGAACAGAACTCGCCAGTCCGAGCCACCCGCTCCCAGCGGCCGCACCAGCAGGCCCCAACCCGTCCCGAGCGAACCAAAGAGTGCGTACAGGGCGAGGGCGTACCCGCGGACCCGGGAGCCGACCTCCTCGGCGAGGACGACCAGGGCGAGGGAGCCGATGGTCACGGTGCCGATCCGGGCCAGTGCTTGGGTCGACGCGAAGGCGGGGGTTCCGGGAATGAGGGCCGTTGCCAGGTTGGCCGAGGTGAGGAGGGCGAACGCCAGGAGCAGGGGACGCCGACGGCCGCGGTGGTCGCCCCACCAGGAGAGGCCCAGCGCGAGGAGGGAGGCGGCCCGAATCATCGCCATCAGGTCGAAGACCTCGGCGTCGGAGAGCCCCAGATCGGTCTGCACGAACGGGAGTGCGTGGGTGACCACCGTCCCGGACCAACCCTGGGCAAACGCCACGATGGCGAACAAGCCGAGGATCGCCTTCTCTCGCCGCTCGATCCGGTCGGGCGGGCGCAAGGCCCGGGGCATCCGCACCGTCAGGCGATCTCGCTGCCGGGTGCCACCCGGCGGTCCGGGCGGAGGAGCACGACGCCGGCATCGGTCAGCACACCGAGGACGAGCACGTCGGAGCGGAAGCCGCCCACCCTGATCGGGTCAAGACCGGTCACCGCGATCACCTGGGTGCCCGCAAGGTCCTCGACGGCGTAGAGGTCGGTGATCCTGGCGGACGACTGCTTCTCCCCGAGATCGCCGAAGTCGATCCACAATCGATACGACGGGTCGCGGGCGCCATCGTTCGGTTCGGCGCGCACGATCGTCCCGGAGCGGACCACGAAATCGTGCCAATCACGGATGGTGGGCACCGGCGGGAGGTTAGGGGGTGAGCGAATAGGACGCTGGTTCCATCAGGTATCGGCTTGCCACAAGCCGATACCTGATCCCGGGGCGAGCCTATTCGCTCACCCCCTTAGACCGCGGGGCCGGCTGCCTGCGCTGCTCAGGTAGGCGGGGAACGGACCCGGTGCCGGTACCGTTTCCGGGCTGGACCTCGCGCCGGGAGGCATCGGTGGAGATCGGAAACGTAAACATCATCGTGGCCTTCCTTGCGGGCACGCTCTCGTTCCTCTCGCCGTGTGTGCTTCCGCTGCTCCCGGGCTATCTGTCGATGATGTCGGGGTACTCGGCGACCGACCTCGCCGAGGGGAGGGTGACGACGGGCCGGATGTTCCGGACCACGCTGCTTTTCGTCGCCGGCTTCACAGTCGTGTTCGTTGCGCTCGGCGCCACCGCCACCGCCCTCGGGTCGGTGCTCATCCGCAATCAGCGCACCCTGCTGGTCATTGCCGGATGGGTCGTGATCGGTATGGGCGCCCTCATCATCTTGTCCGCGTTGTGGAATCCGCGCCTGCTCATGCCGTTCATGCGGGAGCGTCGCGTCGAGGTGCGGCCATCCCGCCTGGGTCGTTGGGCGGCGCCGGTGATGGGTGCGGCGTTTGGCTTCGGATGGACCCCGTGCATCGGTCCCATCCTCGGCTCCATCTTCACGATCGCTGCCACCGAGGGGTCCGTGCCCCAGGGGATGTTCCTGCTCTTCGTCTACTCGATGGGCCTCGGAGTGCCCTTCGTCTTGGCGGGAATCGGAATCGGGAAGGCGTACGGCGCGCTCGGCTGGTTCAAGCGCCACTTCAAGGCGATCATTGTGATGTCGGGCATTCTGCTGGTCGGCTTCGGAGTCTTGATGGTCACCAACACTCTTCTCGAACTGAACATCTGGTTCCAGCGGATCCTGCCGGACTGGCTGGAGGGCGTGTGACCAGGGCGCGGCCGACCTCACACGGTGATGTGACCGGCGAGTACCTGGCTGCGCGCGGTGGCGCCGGCCTGGCGATCGGGTCGCACGACGTCGTGTGGGTTACTGGCGGCGATGCGGTTTCGTTCCTCGATGGGCAGTTGAGCCAGGACGTCGCCGCCATGGCGACAGGGGGCGTGGCGCGCTCGCTGCTGCTCGAACCCCGCGGCAAGCTGCGAGCTCTGCTCTGGGTGCTCCGCGGGGAAGATCGTGTCGGCCTGGTCGCCGACGCCGGCGTGGGCATCGTCGTTGCCGAACAGCTGGAACGGTTTCGCTTCCGGATCGACGCCGAGATCACCCTCGACGACCGCACGATCGCCGTCCTCTGGGGCCCGGCCTCTGTCGGGGTTCTGGCCGCCGCGGGCCTTGCGGCGGGTGAGGGCTGGACGGAGGCCGGCGGGATCCTTGTGGCCGCATTCAGTTTGGGCGTGCCCCGGTTTCTCGTCGCCGGCGAGGTCGACCTCGAGGCTGCCGGGGCGCGCCCGATCGGCGTCCTGGCCGAGACCGCGGTCCGGATCGAAGCGGGTGAGCCGGTTATGGGCGTCGATGTCGACGAGTCGACCATCCCCCAGGAGACCGGTCTGGTGCCGGAGGCGGTGTCGTTCACCAAGGGCTGCTATCTGGGCCAGGAATTGGTCGCCCGGATCGACTCGCGGGGCCGGGTGAATCGCCACCTCCGGGGGTTGGTGGTGCGCGAGACCGTACTGCCGCCGTCCGGCGCAGAGGTATTCCTCAACGCCGAGGTCGTGGGGCTGATCTCGTCCGTCGGGGAGTCACTGGAGCTGCGCGCCCCCGTTGCTCTGGCCACGGTTCGCCGGGAGGTGGAGCCCGGAACCGAGGTGGAGATACGCTGGGCCGGCGGGTCGGCAACGGCGGAGGTGCGGCAGCTCCCACTCGACGACTTCGACTGATTCATAGATCTCGAACATCCCGATCCGAAAGTCGACGCATGCAGCAACCGATGACGATGCGATGACCCGAGGGACGATCCTCCTCATAGAGGACGAGGAGGCGATAGCCGACCTGGTCCGGATGTACTTCGAACAGGAGGGCTTCCGGCTGGTCCACGCCCCCGACGGCGAACGCGGGCTCGACGCAGTGCGCGATCGAGATCCCCGCGTGGTTCTACTCGACCTGGGACTCCCCGGGATCGATGGCATCGAGGTGTGCCGCCGGATACGCGCGTCCTCCGACGTGCCGGTCATCATGCTCACCGCCCGCGACACCGAGATCGACAAGATCGTTGGGCTGGAGATCGGCGCCGACGACTATCTCACCAAGCCCTTCTCGCCGCGCGAGCTCGTGGCCCGGGTGCGCGCCGTGCTGCGTCGCGCCGAGGAGCCGCCGCGCGCCCCTTCCACCATCGAGGTGGCCGGCTTCGAGATCGACTCCGGCCGGCGGGAGGTGCGCCTGCCCTCAGGGGATGTGGAGCGCCCCACCGCCCGTGAGTTCGATCTCCTCTGGTACCTGGCGGAGAACCGGGGCCTCGTCCTCTCCCGCGCCCAGATCCTCGAAGGTGTCTGGGGCTACGACTATGTCGGCGAGACGCGCACGGTCGACGTCCACGTTCGCCAGCTCCGCAAGAAGCTCGACGGCATCCCGATCGAGACGGCCTGGGGTGTCGGGTACCGGATGGGGGAGGAGTGAGAGCGCGTTTCTCCCCCCGCAGGGGGGAGTACCCCGAAGGGGGGAGGGGGGTGTGCGGCGGTCCCACGCGGAGAGGTTGGGACTGTGTAGAGGGAACCGCGTGGCGGTCGCCGCAGACCCCCTCCGTCGCCAGCCTGCGGCTGGCGACATCTCCCCCTCCAGGGGAGGAAACGGCGGTCCGGGTATGAGGAAGCGCTTCTTCTGGGGGATGGTGGTGGTGGCGGTGGTGACGCTGGCCGTTGGCGGCGTGGCTGCCGCGGTGCTGGTCAACCGATCGCTCGAGGCCTCCGAGCGGCAGGAGTTCATCCGACAAGCCAGCGCCACCGCGCGGCTCGTGGAGGGGGAACTGTCGCGAACCTCCGATTCACCGGGGAGGAGCCTGGCTGCGGTGCTGGCGACTGTCGCCTCCATCGGGGGGCACGACTATGTGGAGGCAGCGATCGTCGGACCGCGGGGGACCGTGACAGTGCTCGGCGACCAAACGGTGCTCATCGATTTCGTGCCCGACCTGGCGGACCTCACAACAGCAGTCCACTTCGATGCCACCGTCGAGGGCAACGAGGTACTGGTCGTCGCCCAACCGTTCCAGATCGGAGATCGAGGGACCGTGGTCGTAGTGATCGGGACGACCCTGGAACTCGTGCCGTGGCGGCAGGTCGTCGCCCGGTTCGCTTGGGCTCTGGCGCTTGCGGTGCTTCTCGCCGCTCTCCTCGCTGGATGGTTTGCCTCGGCTGCCGGCCGCCGCCTGCAGGCCCTGCAGGATGCCTCGGAGGGGATTGCACGGGGAGACTTTGCGGCGCGGGTGCACCTCGACGGAAACGACGAGGTGGCAGCGGTGGCCCAGGCGTTCAACGAGATGGCCATGCAGCTCGACAAGGCTCGGCTTCGGGAGCGGGAGTTCCTGGTCTCGGTCGGGCACGACCTGCGCACGCCACTGACCACGATCCGAGGGTATGCCGAGGCAATCCAGGAGGGCCGGGTGTCGTCGGACGAGATGGCCCGCGTGGCCGAGGTGCTGGGTGCCGAGTCGACCCGGCTCGGGAGGCTGGTGGAGGACCTCATGCTTCTCGCCCGGATCGAGGCGCGTGAGTTCGGCCTGCGTCCCGAGCAGGTGGACCTGGCGGGGCATCTGAATGGCGTGGTCGCCGGTTTCCGTGAGCGCGCCGATGCAGCTCATGTCCGGCTCGCCGCGGACCTGGCGGATGTCGGGTCGGTCACCATCGACCCCGATCGGATCGCGCAGGTGGCGGGGAACCTTCTCGAGAATGCCCTGCGCTACACGCCTGAAACTGGCACGGTCCAGGTCACCCTGCGTTCCCATCCCGAGGGGTTGGCGGTCGAGGTGGCGGACACCGGCCCGGGCATGGAGCCGGGCGACGTGCCGCACATCTTCGAGCGCCTGTATGTCACGACCCGGTATCGGCCGGTTCGCCCCGAGGGCAGCGGCCTCGGCCTTGCGATTGTCGGCGAGTTGGTGGAGGCGATGGGAGGCCGCACCGAGGTAAAGACGGCACCTGGAAGCGGAACGATGATTCGCGTGGTGCTTCCGCGTATCTGAGCAGAGGGGAGTCAAGAATCAAGAGCCAAGACGCAAGACAAGAGCAACGCCCGATTCTTGACTCTTGATTCTTGACTCTTGAATCCCATCTCGCGCTGGGCGTTCCGGTCCCGCGGTAGCCTCCGTCGCGCATGACCGATTTTCTCCGGGTCGCCGGCGCTCAGATCGACCTTGTCGTCGGTGACATCGACGGCAACGCGGCGCGGATCGCCGAGGTTATGGCGTGGGCAGAGGAGGTCCAGGCGGACATCCTCCTGTTCCCCGAATTGGCCATGACGGGATACCCGCCAGAGGATCTACTGCTGCGCGAGGGATTCGTCGCGGCCAACATCGCCGAGCTGCGGTTCGTTGCCGGCAAGGCGGGCGCGACGACCTCGGTCATCGGTTTCGTCGATCGCTCCCGGGCCGACAACCGCGACGACGCCGGCCATAGCCGGGTGCACAACGCCGCCGCGCTCGTGGCCGAGGGCAAGGTGCGGGGGATCTACCACAAGTGCCTCCTCCCCAACTACGGAGTGTTCGACGAGGACCGCTACTTCGCCGTCGGTCAAAAGCCCGACGCCGTCTGGGAGGTGAATGGGGCCGTCGTCGGGGTGTCGGTGTGCGAGGACATCTGGGTGCCCGACGGGCCGCCCGCAGCGCAGGCCAGGGGAGGCGCTGACATCCTGCTCAACATCAACGGCTCTCCCTATCACCGCGGCAAGGGAGCCGAGCGCGAGCGGATGATCGCCGAACGCTCCCGCGCCTACGGGCTGCCCTTGGTGTATCTGAATGCCGTAGGCGGCCAGGACGAGTTGGTATTCGACGGGCAGAGCATGGTGTTCGCCGCCGGGGGAGAGCTCCTCTATCGGGCGCCCCAATTCGAGGAGGATCTGTTTTGGGTCGACGTGCCCTTGCCCGAGACCGGTCGATCCGACGCCGCCGCGCTGGCGATCACATCGGGGGACCTGCTCGAGGGCGAACCTGAGCCGCCTCCCGAGTCGCATCCTCCTCTGGGTGAGGACGAGGAGGTGTATCGGGCCCTGGTTGCCGGGCTGAGGGGTTATGTCCGGAAGAACGGTTTCGATTCCGTCGTCATCGCGCTCTCCGGGGGGATCGACTCTTCCCTGACCGCCGTCATCGCCGCCGACGCCCTGGGACCCGAGGCCGTGTGGGGGGTGACCATGCCGTCGCGCTATTCGTCCGAAGGGTCGGTGGCCGACTCCCGTGAGCTCGCTGAGAACCTGGGCATCCGTTTCGACGAGATCTCGATCGAACCGCCGTTCGAGGGCTTCCTCGAGGCCCTCTCGGGGGTGTTCCAGGAGACCGAGGAAGACGTCACCGAGGAGAACCTTCAGGCCAGGGTGCGGGGGGCGATCCTCATGGCGCTGTCGAACAAGTTCGGCGGGATGGTGGTCGCCACCGGGAACAAGTCGGAGATGTCGGTCGGATACGCCACGCTATATGGCGACATGGTCGGCGGATACGCGGTCCTGAAGGATGTCTACAAGACCCACCTGTATCGGATCGCACAGTGGCGCAACCGCGACGGGAAGGTCATACCCGAAGCGGTGCTCGAGAAGCCGCCGTCGGCCGAGCTCCGCCCAAACCAGGTCGACACCGACTCCCTTCCCCCCTACGAGGTGCTCGACCCGATTCTCATGCGCTACATCGAGGGCGACCAGACCGCCGACGAGATCGTCTCCTCCGGATTCGACCGTGCCCTGGTGGAGCAGATCAGTCGGATGGTGGACCGCAACGAGTACAAGCGCCGCCAAGCCCCTCCCGGAGTGAAGATCACCACGAAGGCCCTGGGGCGGGACAGAAGGCTCCCGATCACCAACAGATATCCGGGATCGTACCGGGAGGGGGATTCGAACCCCCACGGGCTTGCGCCCAGCGGATTTTGAGTCCGCCGCGTCTGCCATTCCGCCACCCCGGCGAGGTGCGAATGATACGAGAAGAAGATCTCAGATCTCAGATGTCAGCCACAACCGGCACCTGATTTCCGAGATCTGACATCTGATAGCTTCCCGGGATGGGGCGCACCGAGCGCAAGCTGTTCCGCATCAACGATGAGATCGCCCGCATCCGCGAGGAGATCCGGCTGACGGAGGAGGAGCTTCGCATCCACCAGCACCTCGACGACGACGCCCGGCGTGATGCCGCCGTCGGCGGCCCGATCGAGCGGGAGGACGCCAGGCTCACCTCCTCGGACGTGGAGCGCTTCTACGGCGTGATCGTCGCATTCCGCACCCGGATCGGCCGCCTCGAGAAAAGGCGCGCCGAGCTGCTGGCGAAGCTGGACTGAAGAAGATTCAAGAGCCAAGATCCAAGAGTCAAGACAAGATCTACTTTTCGCGCGCTCCTGCTTCTTGAATCTTGACTCTTGATTCTCGAGTCTCTGCTATGCCCCAGCAGATCGGACTCAACCCACCCCTACCATCCCCTCCGTGCCCACCCTTGCCCTGATCGACGGACACTCTCTCGCCTATCGCGCCTTCTACGCACTCCCGTCCGACCTCGCCACGCCCACCGGCCAGGTGACCAACGCGGTCTACGGATTCACCTCGATGATCATCAAGCTGCTCGGCGACGAGCATCCCGACGCCCTCGCCGTCGCCTGGGACACCCCGGCGGCAACGTTCCGTTCGGAGAAGTACACCGAGTACAAGGCGCAGCGCGATGCCGCGCCGGACCTCTTCCGCAGCCAGTTGCCGTTGATCCGGGAGGTGGCCGATGTCCTCTCGTTGGCGCAATTCGAGGCGCCGGGTTGGGAGGCGGACGACATCATCGCCACCATCGCCCGCCGGGCCGCCGACGAGGGATGGGAGGTGCTCATCGTCACCGGCGATCGCGACGCGTTCCAACTCATCGAGGGCCCGGTGCGCGTGTACTACACCCGCCGCGGGATCACCGACACGATCGTCGCCGACGCCGCCTATGTGGAGGAGCGCTACGGCGTGCGCCCCGACCAGTACGCCGACTACGCGGCCCTGCGCGGCGACACCTCCGACAACCTCCCCGGCGTCCCCGGTGTGGGTGAGAAGACCGCCGCGAAGCTGGTAGCCGGCTACGGCGACCTGGAGGGGATCTACGAGCATCTCGACGAGCAGACTCCCAAGCTGACCGAGAACCTCCAGTCCTCGCGGGAACAGGCCTTTCTCAATCGTGACCTGATCCGCCTGGTGTCAGACGTTCCCGTGGAGGTCGACCTCGAGGGGATGCGCCTCGCCCCTTGGGATCCACAAGAGGTTCGCCGCGTCTTCGACGGCCTGGCGTTCAGATCGCTGTGGCAGCGCCTGCTAGAGGTTGGCGGGGGAGGGGAGCCGGAGCCGGATGCGACCCTCGATGTCGAGGTCAGCACGGGCTCGGGTGCCGAGGCCATTGCTGCCTCCAGGGGAGCCATGCTGGCGATCGAGCCGGTCTGGGAGGGCGGTGATCTGATCGGCCTGGCGGTCGCCGGGGATGGTGACGAAGCCACATTTGTGCCCTTCGACCGCCTGGGTGACCTGGCCGGGGTCCTCGCTGATGCGGGCACCCCGAAGGCGTTCCACGACGCCAAACCGCTGGTTCGGGCCCTGCTCGAGGCCGACCTCGACCTGCGCGGACTCGCATTCGACACTGCTCTGGCGGCCTATGTCATCAACCCTGGTGCGGGCACGCAGCCGTTGAGCGACCTCGCCGGCCGGGTGCTTGCCCTCGAGATCGAACCAGAGACCGACTCCGCAAAGCGTGGCCCGCAGGGAACCCTCGACTTCGAAGCCTCAGGCCCCGACATCGGGTCGGCGGGCAGGCGCGCCGCCGCGGTGGCCCGTTTGGTGGGGCCGCTGACCGAGCAACTCGACGCCCGGGGTGGCCTGGCGCTCTTCAGGGAGGTGGAGCTGCCCCTGGTCAGGGTGCTCGCCCGGATGGAGGAGGCCGGCATCGGTGTCGACCGCGGGTACCTCGAAGAGCTCGGCGAGAGCCTGCGCGACCGCCTTGCCACCCTCGAGAAGAAGATCTTCGGATACGCCGGGGAGCCGTTCAACGTCAACTCCACTCTCCAACTGCGAGAGGTGCTGTTCGACCGCCTCGGGCTCTCGGTCCTCAAGAAGACGCCGAAGGGCCAGCCGTCCACCGACGCCACCACCCTGCAGAAGATGGCCGACGACCATCCCATTGTCGAGCACCTACTGGCCTTTCGTGAGCTCGAGAAGCTGCGTTCGACCTACGTCGACGGCCTGTTGCCCCTGATCCGCGAGGACGGGCGGATCCATTGCCTGTTCAACCAAACGGGGGCATCGACGGGACGGATCTCGTCGGAGCAGCCGAACATGCAGAACATTCCCATCCGGTCCGAGGAGGGGAGGACGATCCGGCGGGCGTTCGTCGCCCCCGAGGGCGCGATCTTCGTCGTGGCCGACTACAGCCAGATCGAGCTGCGGATCCTCGCCCATCTGAGTGGCGAGCCGGCCCTGATCGAAGCCTTTGCCTCGGGCGAGGACATCCACACCGCGACCGCCGCACGGGTGTTCGGCGTGGCGCCGAAGGACGTCGATCCCGACATGCGCCGCCGGGCCAAGGTGATCAACTTCGGTCTCCTCTACGGAATGGAGGCGTACGGGCTGGGTCAGCGTCTCGAGATCCCCGCCGACGAGGCCAAGGAGCACATGGACGCCTACTTCGCCCAGTTCCCGGGGGTGAAGGAGTTCATGTCGGGGATCGTGTCCGAGGCGCGCAACAGCGGATACACCGAGACCCTCCTCGGCCGCCGCCGATACCTCCCGGAACTCACCTCGGGCAACTTCCGGGAGCGCCAGGGCGGGGAGCGCATGGCGCTCAACGCCCCCATCCAGGGTTCGGCGGCCGACATCATCAAGAAGGCGATGATCGATCTCGACGCCGCCCTGGAAGGTGGAGCCGCGTCGATGCTGCTTCAGGTCCACGACGAGTTGGTCCTGGAGGCCCCGGGGGGCGAAGCCGAGGCGGTGGCGCGCACCGTGGTCGACGTCATGGAGGGTGTCGTGGCCTTGGATGTCCCCCTGGTTGCCGACGTCGCCACCGGAAAGACTCTGGCGGACACGAAGAAGTAGCAAGTGCCAAGTCGCAAGTCGCAAGACGCATCGAGAGCGCCCTCGGTGCTGTGGTACTCTGAATCCGCCTCCGGGCCTTCCGCCCGGGGAGTTCCATGTTCGAGGTGACCCAATACCCATGACCGATGAGACAGTGAACGCGCCTGCAGATGAGCAGGGGGACGCCGAAGAGGCATCCACCGACACCGCAGTCGCCGTCGAAGCCCCCGAGGCCGAGGCTTCGACCGAGACCCAGGCCCCCAAGGCGGACGAGACCGAAGGTCCCGTCGAGACCCAGACAGCCGGTACCGGCGAAGTCGAGGCTTCGACCGAGACGCCGGCCCCTGAGGCCGATGGTGCGACCCCGGCCCCCGCGCCGGCCGACGGCATAGCAGTCGCCGATCCGGTCGCAGCCCTCCAAGACCTCGGCGACGTCGCCGACGACCTCTCAGCCGAGGACTTCGCCGCCGCCGTCGAGAAGACGGTGGTCGAGCTGAAGGAGGGGACCCTGGTGACCGGGACGATCGTCCGGGTCGACCCCGACGAGGTGCTCGTCGACATCGGATACAAGTCCGAGGGCGTCATCCCCGCCAAGGAGCTCTCGATCCGCAACACGGTGAACCCCTCCGAGGTCGCCAAGGTCGGCGACTCGGTCGAGGCTCTCGTGATGCAGATGGAGGACCAGGAGGGGCGCCTCATCCTCTCCAAGAAGCGCGCCCAATACGAGCGCGCCTGGGGCCGCATCGAGAAGGTCATGGAGGAGGGGGGCACGGTCACCGGCCAGGTGATCGAGGTCGTCAAGGGCGGGCTCATCGTCGATATCGGCCTTCGCGGGTTCCTCCCTGCCTCGTTGGTGGAGCTGCGCCGGGTGCGCGATCTCCATCCCTACGTCGGCGAGACCCTCGAGGCCAAGGTCATCGAGCTGGACAAGAACCGCAACAACGTCGTCCTCTCCCGCCGGGCGTACCTGGAGGAGGAGCAGGCCGAGCAGCGCCAGGCGTTCCTCGACGAGCTCACCTCCGGCGAGGTCCGCGAGGGCGTCGTCTCGTCGGTCGTCAACTTTGGTGCCTTCGTCGACCTCGGTGGCATGGACGGCCTGGTGCACGTGTCGGAGCTCTCCTGGCAGCACGTCAGCCACCCCAGCGAGGTGGTGTCGGTCGGCGACAAGGTTCAGGTCAAGGTGCTCGAGGTCGATCTCGACCGCGAGCGAATCTCTCTGTCGATTCGCCAGACACGCGACGATCCCTGGGAGTCCTTCAGCGGCGCCCATGGTGTCGGCGACGTTGTCGACGGGACCGTCACCAAGACGGTGCCCTTCGGGGCTTTTGTCTCAGTGGCAGACGGTGTCGAAGGCCTGGTACATGTCTCCGAAATCGCCATCCACCACGTGGAGAGCCCCGAGCTCGAGCTCTCGGTCGACCAGCCGGTCAAGGTGAAGATCACCGAGATCGACGGCGAGCGGCGCCGCATCAGCCTCTCCATCAAGCAGGGGCTCCCGGAGTGGGAGAACCGCAGCCAGTGGCAGGACGATCAGGCTGCGCCCAGCCCGGCAGGCGGGGGCAAGCGCAAGAAGACGCAGGAGTTCGAGCGTGAGGAGGAGGCGGGCGAGCCCGAGCCGGTGTTCAACGCCGACGCATCGCTCGAAGCCATCCTCGAGGAGCTCAAGCAGCGCGGTATCGGGAGGAAGTAGCCCGCGGGCATCGGTCTGTCGCGGCTCCAGGCCATCGACCTCCCTCTTCAGTCACGGCGCCTCCGTGTCGAAAGACAGTGTGATGACGACTGCCTCCAACCGGCGGCTCGTGCTGGTGGTCGACACCGATGCGAGCTTCGCCGAAGACGCCAGACAACTCCTGTCCGCCGAACGCGTCCTCACAGTGCGCACCATCGAGGAGGCTGCCGAGATCGTGGTCGGCGGTCGCGTCGATCTCGCGCTCCTCGGGCCGTCGTTTGGCAACGAATCCGCGGTGAACTCTGCCGGCCTCCTGCGCGAGGCCGACCCGGGCCTGACGGCGGTGCTCGTCGCCAACATCGTCACCAACCGCATCCTCCTGGCGTCTCTCCGATCTGGCCTGGTGGACGTCGTCGACACCCCCCTCACGAGCAAGAAGCTCAACGGGATTCTGGAGAGGACTCCGGCTCGCCGGGGCACCGCGGGGACTGTGATCCTCGAGGCTACCCCCGTCGAAGTGCCGATCGAGACGCCCGTCGCCCCGGCGGCACCCGTCGCATCCGAGCCCGAGCCACCTGAGGCGCCGGCGCCGGCCGAGACCGAGTCCCCGCAGGATGTCCCTACCGCCGTCGAGGCACCCGGTGCCCCGTCCTCGCCAACACACGAGCCGGTCACCCTCACCTTTGAAGCGTTGTCGAGCCTGTCGACGCCGGTTGCGTTCGACCAGGTGGATGTCGACGATGCCGTCCACCAGGAGCCGCCGGCGGGCGCGGCGCCCGAGCCCGGCACTGAGACGGCGCCTCTCCCGGTCGACGATGCTTGGGCGGTCCCGATCGAGTCGGTTGCGTTCGAGGTCGAAGGCCTCGAACCGGCGCCCCCCGAATCTCCTTCCGCCGAGCGTCATGTCGTCTCCCCAGAGAACGAGCAGGTGGACCCGCCGGCGCAGCCGCCCGCGGTCGCCTCCGAGACTCCGCCTGCCCCGTCCGGGCCGGCAGAGCCACCGCCGCCCTACTTCGAGCAGACCGCGTTCGCTCCACTGGCGACTCCAGACCCCGCCCCGGTCACGGCAGACATACCGCCACCGCCTCCGTTCGAACCGCCGCGCCGCCCTCCGGTGGACCTGGAGCGAATCGGCGTGCTCCCTGCCGACGGCACCAGGCGCCAGCGCTCGGCCGGCGCGGGGCATGTCGTGGCGGTGATGGCCGGCAAGGGAGGGTCGGGCAAGACGATCACAGCGACCAACCTCGCGATGGCGCTAACACTGCAGCGCGGCGAAGACACGGTGGTGATCGTCGACGCCGACATCCAATTCGGCGACGTGGCGTTGATGCTCCAGCTGGATCCGGCCCGCACTCTCGGCGACGCGGTCTCGCGGATCGACGAGCTCACCGATGCCCGTCTGGACGGGATGTTGCTCCGCCATGAGAGCGGGTTGCGGGTGATGGCCGCACCGCTCCATCCGGCACCGCCAGAGTCGATCCCGGCGAAGGGGATCGTCGAGGTCATCGAGCGGCTGCGGGGCATGTACGAGGTCGTCGTGGTCGACACACCGCCGATCTTCGACGACAACCTGGTGACAGTCCTCGAGGACGCCGACGACGTGTTCGTCGTCGTGGACATGGACCTGCCGTCGGTCAAGAACGCCAAGATCGCCCTCGACGCGTTGCGAGCCGGGCGTTTCCCGATGGAGCGCGTTCGCCTCGTCGTGAATCGCGCCAATGCCAAAGCACGGCTCGACCTCGTCGAACTGGAGCGCAGCCTGGGGCTGCGCGTCGCCGGGTCGATCCCGTCTGACCGCCTCGTGCCCCAGTCGGTGAACGAGGGCGTGCCGGTCGTCGCGCTGAGTCCCCGTTCCCGGGTCGCCCGGGCATTCCATTCTCTCGCCGACCTGCTGGCCCTGCCCGACCCCCGGCGGAACACCTGACCGGGGCGGGTACGCTCACATCGTGGCTGGTCGCTACCTCCTCACCGGCGGCATCGGGAGTGGGAAGTCGACGGCCGGCAGGGTCTTCGATGAACTCGGTGCCGTCGTCGTCTCTGCCGACCGCGTCGGCCACGCCGTCATCGCCCCGGGAGGAGACGTCTACGACGCGGTGAGGGCCCGATTTCCGCAGGCGGTGATCGACGGCGTCATCGACCGGCCCACGCTGGCGTCGAAGGTCTTCGGCGATCCCGCCGAGCTCCGGGCACTCGAAGCGATCACGCACCCGGCAATCCGTGCCGCCATCGACCGGCAGATCGCCGGTGAGACCGGCGTGGTCATGGTCGAGGTGCCGCTCATCACGGACTTCTTCGGGCCGCAATGGAAGCGCATCGTGGTCGACGCACCTGCCGAGATCCGCATCTGGCGCCTGACCGAGCGGGGCATGGCGCGAGAGGACATCGACGCCCGGATGCGCGCCCAACCCTCCCGGGGGGAGTGGCTGGCCGTGGCCGACTTTGTGGTGGACAATCGGCGCGACCTGACTGCGTTGGAGCGGGAGTGCCGGGCCGTTTGGGGGCGTATCACGACCGTGTGATTCTCGTCTCACGGTGGCGGTAGGGTTCGCCCGTGCAACCGTTTCGCGTCGTCTCGGACTTCGCTCCGGCCGGAGACCAGCCCTCCGCGGTGGCCGACCTCGCCGCGGGTATCGAGGCGGGGGAGCGATTCCAGACTCTCCTCGGCATAACCGGGTCCGGCAAGTCGGCCACGATCGCCTGGCTGATCGAGAAAGTACAGCGCCCGACCCTGGTCCTCGCCCCGAACAAGGCGCTGGGTGCCCAGCTCGCCAACGAGTTTCGCCAGTTCTTCCCGGACAACCGGGTCGAGTACTTCGTCTCCTACTACGACTACTACCAGCCCGAGGCGTACATCCCGCAGAGCGACACCTACATCGAGAAGGACGCCACGATCAACGATGAGATCGATCGGCTGCGCCACTCGGCCACGGCGGCGCTGCTCACCCGGCGGGACGTGATCATCGTCGCCTCGGTGTCCGCCATCTACGGGCTGGGCTCGCCCGAGCAGTACGAGGGCCAGCTGCTGCGGTTGGTGCGGGGGGTCGAGTACCCACTCGACGACGCCGTGCGCAGGCTCGTCGACATCCAGTACGAGCGGAACGAGGTGAACCTGACCCGGGGCCGCTTCCGGGTGCGCGGCGACACCCTCGAGATCATGCCGTCGTACGAGGAGACCGTCCTTCGCGTCGAGTACTTCGGTGACGAGGTCGACCGGCTCATCGAGATGAACCCGGTCACCGGGGAGGTCATCCGAGAGCTCGACGAGACCTTCGTCTACCCGGCCAGCCACTACGTGGCGACCCAGGAGCGCCTGCGGTCGGCTGTTGAGGGCATCGAGGTGGAGCTGGCAGATCGGCTCGCCTGGCTCGAAGAGCACAACAAGCTGCTCGAGGCGCAGCGGCTCCGCATGCGCACCTCCTACGACCTGGAGATGATCCGCGAGCTCGGCTACTGCAACGGTATCGAGAACTACTCCCGGCACCTCGATGGGCGG
>Ga0214472_10001977_pt1 | contig 22264 bp, 15 predicted proteins | sample RVTome_6_FD_207662 | JGI IMG/M metagenome (GOLD analysis project Ga0214472, IMG submission 207662) | Soil microbial communities from uranium-contaminated site in the Upper Colorado River Basin, Wyoming, United States - RVT140D175 | ecosystem: Environmental > Terrestrial > Soil > Contaminated >...
ATTCTTCCCTGGGGTGACCGGGCAAGCCATCGTCGGCCGTCTCGTGCAATTGGCCGCTCAATGCCGAAAACGAGAACCGCCTCCGCGCCGTGTTGTCCGGCGCCACGGGCGACACCGACTCCGGAGGATCGGTCGACCCCGCCTGTGACCACGTCTCGGCGCTGGCCAGCAATTCGGCCAGCCGACGTCGCGGGGACGACCCGGTAGATTTCCGCCCGTCCGTCGGCTCATCGGCCGTCACTCGGACCTCCGGCGGGTCGTAGCCGGCGGGCAAATCGGCCAGCAAGCGGCCCGTGTCCAAATCGAAACGGCTGGCCAGCAGTTTCATCCAGTGCGACGGCGTGCCCTTGTACTTGCCGGTCTCGGCGCGGGCGCTGGAGAGGATCAAAAAGTCAGCCGCCCGCGTGGTGGCGACGTACAACAGCCGGCTGCGTTCCGCCTGGTCCTCGGCTTCTTCCAGCAGCTTGTAGAGATCCAAACCGACCGTTCCCTGCTCGTCGCTCAACTTCACCAGCGGTCCCCAGTGCGGCGAAAACGCGCCCGCCTGGTGCGATGCCGCCTCGCCTCGCCCGATGTCCGGCACGATGACGACCGGGAACTCCAAGCCTTTGGCCTGATGAATCGTCATTAACCGCACCACGTCGGCGTTTTCCGCCTGCGTGGCCGCGGGGGCTTCGATCGGCTGCTGCGAGACGGAGTCCGCCAATTGCGCGACGAAGTCCGCCAACGTAAAAATGCCGGAGTTGTCGAACCGCCGGGCCTGCTCGACCAGCTTGTACAGATTGGCCACTTTGCGGGCGCCCAAGAACTCGCCCAGCAGCGCCGCGTCGTAACCGGTGCGGGCGAGCAACTCGTTGACCAGCCCGGCGATCGGCAACCGGTCTTTGACCCGCCGCGCCCAGCGGATCGTTTCGGCCGCGAACACGACGCGATCGCGCTGTTTCCCCGCGATCTCACGTGGCAACCGTGGGGCCAGCAACCCACTGCTTAATCCACCGGCATGCTGAGCCAGCCAGAACAGCGATTCGTCGGTCAAGGCGAACAGCGGGCTGCGCAGCGCTCCGGCCAGGCTGATCTCGTCCAACGGGTCATTGACGGCCCGCAACAGGTTCAACAGATCGAACACTTCCTGCTGCGAATAAAACGCGTGCCCACCCACCACGTAATAGTCGATGCCGTGACTTTCCAGTGCGGCTTCATAATAGTGCACGTCGGTCATCGCGCGGAACAACAGCGCCACGTCTCCGGGGCGCACGGGCCGGCTGCGCGGACCGGCCGCGTCGTCCTCGAACACGATCGATTCTTCGCCGTCGAGCATTGCCCGGATACGTTGGGCGATCCGCTCGGCTTCGCCGTGGCGGCACGTGGCCACATCCGGCCCCGGCTGCGGAGTCCAAAGAAACTCGACGGCCGGCGTGGCGGTGACCTGCGGTTTGTGCGGCGCCAGCGGCTCGTACTCCGGTCCCAACTCATCGCAGAACAGCGCATTGACAAAGTGCAGGATGGCCGGCTGGCTGCGGAAATTGTGCGACAAGGGCAAGCGGCCCTCCGCGGGGATCGCCTCGCGCAGGTCGCGGAACACGTCCGGCTCCGCGCCGCGGAAGCGGTAGATCGACTGCTTCCGATCGCCGACAAAAAACAGTTTGCCCGCGGCCAACGACGAACCGCAGAGCGCTTTGACCAACTCGACTTGCAGCCGGTCGGTGTCCTGAAACTCGTCGACCAGCAACATCTCGATCTGCCCGCCGATACGGCGCCGCGCGGAGTCGTCGTCCCGGCAGAGCAAATCGCGGGCCAGGATCAGCAGGTCGTCCTGGTCGAGCCGGCCAAGCTCCGCTTTCCGCGCCTGATACGCCGCCGCCACCGTGCCGGTCGCGTCCAGCAGTTGCAGGCCCGCGGCCGCCGCGCGGCGCGCGACGTCGGCGTCCCAGGCAAGTTTGCCGGCCCGCTTCTTGATCAGATCGCGCAACTCTTCGGCCAACTGTTTGAACCGCTCGTGCACCGATTCGTCATCCCAGCCCTTCGACTTGCCCAGGTGTGCGACCGTCGCGTTTTTTTTGATCAGCTCAACGTCGCCCAGTGGATCTTCGCTGTTTGCCAACGCGGGCAGCAATTCGAGCAATACGGCGCAACGCTCGATCATCTTGGGATGCGTTGGCCGATGGCGGCGCATCAGTTGCAGCAGTTCCAGCGCCGCCGGGGCGCGGCTCAATCGCCGGATGACCGTCGGCTGGACGTCGGAAATTTGCAGCGCCCGCCATCGTCCGGCGAGTTCGTCGGGTGAACATTTTGACCACTCGGCGAAGTCAATCTCATGCCGCCGGCGCAGCATCCGGCCGATGAGTTCCCGCAGACGCGTGAGGCCAAACTGCTCGACCAGATCGAGCACGGCGTCGTCCTGCCGGCTCAGCCGGCGGCGGAGCACTTCGTCGGTGACCGCCGCGATCACCCGTTCCGATTCGGTCCGGTCGAGGATGGCGAATTGCGGATCGAGTCCGATCTCGACCGCGGAGGCGCGCAGCAGCGCCGCGCAAAAGGCGTGGATCGTGCTCACCCGCGCCGCGTCGAGCTGTCGCAGCAATTGCTGCCAGCGCCGCCCTTGGCGACGGTCGGTGGCCGCCTGCAATCGCTCGTGGCAATGGCGGCGGATGCGGGATCTCATTTCGCGGGCCGCGCGGTCGGTGAACGTGATCGCCACCACACCGCCCAATTGTTCGCCCGGCGTTTGTTCGCCCCCGCCGACGGTGACGTGCGACAGATACCGTTCGGTCAACACGAACGTTTTGCCGCAGCCGGCGCCCGCTGAGAGAGCGACGGAAACGTCGCGGGTTTCGATAGCCAGGCGCTGCTGGTCGGTCAGTCGGGTTGTGGCGGTTGCCATGTTTTCTCCAGCGCCCTGACCTGACCGATCCGACACACCGTGCTGTAAGGGCAAAGGGCCGTGCATTTGTCGTCGGAACTGAACACCGGGAATTGGGCCGCGTGGATGCCCTGCACCAGGCCGTGCACCTTGCAGGTAAGCACCGTCTTCAATTCGTGCCAGCCGTCGGAAGTGCTCACTCCTCCGGGTTCGTCGCCGCCCAATTTCACGCTGCTGCGGAATCCTCTGTCTTTCAGTTCCCAATATCCGATTTCCCAAGGCGCCGCGTTTGATTTCGCCAACAACACGCTTTCAGCGGCCATCGCGTACAGCGCCAGTTGGAGCGCATCGCCGGACTTCACCTTCGTGCTCGAAGGACTTCTGCCGGTTTTGTAATCGACGACATTGAATACCGTCCGCCCCTGCCGGCGGGCGAGGTCAATGCGATCGATCATCCCGGAGATCAGCACCGTTCGCTCACTCAAAGTTAGCCGCAGCGGTTGCGCCGTGGAGAGCGGATCGCGCGCGTCTTCGGGTTGCCGAACTTCGTCGCTGAGGCCGAAGGCCACTTCGAAGTACGCAGGCGTGGGCGGCTGCTCAAAGCCATCGGCGGCGGCGCCGTACTTTTCAAACTGCCGGCGGTAGTGTTCCATCCACTTCCACAACTGCCGGCGGTCCAGTTCGGTCAGCGCGGCGGCCAACGATCCTTCGCCGGCGCGATCCGACAAACATTCGGCCAACAACTCGCGACAACGAGTTAAATAGACCTCTTCATCCATGTCGGCCGCCGAAAGGCCTTCGGACTTCAGCGCTCGGTGCAAGGCGGCCAGCAGCTTGTGCAGCAACGAGCCGCGCAGCCGGCGGTCGACTTCGAACTCCACTTCCGGCGGCTCCCGGAGCCGCAACACGTCGGACAAGAAAAAGCGGTACGGACAGTTCATGTACCGCTCCAACGCGCTGGGGCTCCAGGCGCGGTCAGCGCCGAACTGCTCGGCCAGGCGCTCGCCGACGGTGTCCGCGTTGAGCATCCCCTCGAAAGCGCCGAACCCGTCCGTTTTCGATCGTGCGTGGATCGCCGTCAGCCCGGCCAGAATGCCGCGGCCAAGTTCGCGCGTGTCGGGGTGCAGCGCCAAGCGGGACAACGGGCCGGGGTCGCCCGCCAGCGCGTCGGCCACTGCCCGTAGGCGTAGCGAGCGCTGACTGTAAAGCTCGTCGCCGACCGGCACCGGGCTGAGCCGCGCCGTGTCCAATGGCGGCGGCGACGCGTGATCCGCAAACAATCGCCCCACATCCGTCAAAAAAGGGCTCGGCAACAGCGGCTCCGTCTTCTCGTCCAAAGCGGCGTAACTGAGGGTGAGAGCGCGCGTGGCGCGGGTCGCCACTTCATAGAACAACAGCATTTCTTCATGGCCGCGCTCTTCGCGCAGCACCAACGGCAATCCGGCCGCGGCCAATCGTCGGTATTCCGCCTCAGAATAAGCGCGGTCTTCACGCTCCGGCGGCGGGAATGATTTCTCCGACATGCCGGCTATGAATAAGTACGGAACGGACAACGCCCGGGCGCTGGCCGCCGACAAGACGCGCACGCGGCCCTCCTCGTTCAGCGCCGGCGGCAGTTCGACATTACGCAGGGTGTCACAAACCAGTTGCACGAATTCCCGTCGATCCAGCTTGGGCGCTTCGCCGGCCGTCAAACGGGCGACTTCGTCCGGCGCCGACAACGCCTCAATCAGCCGCAGCCAGGCGGCGCGGTCGTCGAAACCATCGGGCGTAAGCGGCACTTCGTCATCCAGCGCGGAGACGAATCCGATCTCCGTGGCCAGCGTCCGCAGGTGTTTGACCCACTGGCCGGCCGTCGCCTGTTGCGGAAACGCATCCAGTGCGGCGCCCAAACGGTCCAGCAGATCGATCGCCAACCGGCAGTCATTTACACTTGAGTTCGAGGAATATTTGTCACCGGTGCTGGACGTCTCGTCGCTGATTGAGTTGTTGGACTCAAGATACGCCAACCGCCGTTCGAGCATTTCAAACAATGTGCGGCGGCCAGAGAAAAAGTGCAGGCCCCGGATGACCGAGACCGCTGCGGCAGCCGCTTCGCCTTGGCGCCACTGCGGCCAATGGGGACGAAAATAGTTGTTGGTCAACAGGGCCAATAACCGGCCCAACGGCCAATCCTCCAGGTCCAGCCGCAGAAATGACAATAACGATGCCAGGGCGGGGCTGCCGTCCAACGGGCGGCCGCATTCCAGTGAGTACGGGATACCTTGTTCGGTGAAGATCTCGCGAACCAAGGCCGCCGTCGAATCCAATGATCGAAAGACCACCATGACGTCGCCGGGCGGCACGCGACGATCGGCCTGCCGGGGATCGCCGCTGGTGAGCAACGATTTGACGCGACCGCCAACGCGGGCGATCTCTTCGTACTGCCCCGTGGCGGCGATGATCTCGATGCCGGTGGAGTCATCCGCTGGCCGCACGTCCCGCGGATTCTCAAAGAGCCGTTGTTCCAGGTGGCCCATGGCCGGCCAGGCGACGCCGCTGGGACGTGCGACTCGACTTTCGGTCAATTCCGGCAAACCAAAGTGCAATCGGGCGAGTGTTTTGCGCGGTTTGGCGAACAGGTCGTCGCGCCGCTGGCCGGGCTCGCCCGGCAGCGAGATTACCAGATCCGCCACGCGTTGGCCGAGAATCTGTAGGATTTCGTGTTGCGTGCGGGTGAAATCGGTGAAGCCGTCGGCTACCACCAGTTGCAGGTGCTCCCAGGGCCTTCGTTGTCCCTCGCGCAATAGACTGCGGGCAGTCCAGAAACGGCCTTCGGCGTCATACAGATGGTGGTCAATCAGCCGTTGCTGGTATTCGGTGTACAGGTCGGCCAACTCGCGGTCCTTGGCGGTTTCGCCCTGACTGCGACACACCTCGCGGAATTGCTCCGGCCAGATCTCCATCCGTTTCCATTCGCGGATGAAACGGCCCACCAGATCGACAAACCCCGGAGTGTCGGCAATCGAGCCAAAGTACCGCAGCCGACCGGCCGCGACGGCTTGATCGATCACGTGGCCGATGAGTTGCCGCCGGAGCAGATCGCTGATTGGTTTTACCAATGCGGGCGACGCCCTGAGTATCGATTCGGCGAAACGATCAAAAGTCATGACGCCCGGCGAAAAACAAGCGGCCAAATCGGCCGACAACAGCCGCTCTCTGATCGACGCGGCGCTCCGCGCCGTAGGCGCCAGCCAAAGCACCGAGCCGGGCACGCGGCGATTCAGCGCGGCACGGTATTTCGACAACAGTTGATCGGTCTTCCCGCTCCGCGCCGGACCAATTAGAACCGTGCTGCGTGCTGGCATTGTCAGTGGATGATGGAAATTAGATTTGACCCGGTCGGCGGCAACACGAGCGAATCGGCGGCGCGACAAACCCGGCACCACCTCTGACTAATTGCGTTCCCATCGCAAGGGGGGGCGGTGCATTTCGAATCAGGGCGGCAGGTGACCCGCCGCGTTGCCTTGGCGCATTCTGCCGCCGCGCGGACGATTGTCAAGTTTGCCGATCTCGGGATTCAGCCTACAGGGCTCGCTGCCTGGCGGTGGGGTAGGGGTAATTCAGCCTGGACGCCAATCGCCGGGGTATCGTCCAGCGGCTGAACCTGTCTGATGATTTTGGCGGATACCTGTTTGACAAATGGGATGGCCAGACGGTAAACTCATGGCGATGAATCTTGGCCGAATCCGTGCCATCCATTCAATCCCGTCGGAGCAGAGGCCCGCATTCTGTTATTTTGGCTGGCGGCGTGACCAAACCGCTGGCCGATACAAATGAGTGTAGCTGTTTCATTTTTTTCTTTCTTCTTATCTGAGGGAGGTGTTTTATGTACGGTCGCAGGCACCGGCGAGGGTTTACCCTCGTGGAGCTGTTGGTGGTCATCGCCATCATCGGCATCTTGATTGCTTTGCTGTTGCCCGCGCTGCAGATCGCGCGCGAGGCGGCCCGCAAGGCGCAGTGCATCAATAATCTCAAGCAATTGGGAATCGCACTGCACGCGTATCATGAGTCGTTCAAAACGTTCCCGCCGTCGTCGACGGGAATCATGGAGGGGCCGGGCGTCATTTCGTCAAATCCGGCCTACAAGGACGCCGGTCATAGTTGGTTGGCGATGCTGCTGCCGTTTTATGACAACGCGCCGCTGCACAAGCAGATCAACTTCAACATTTCCCCGCTGGCCGGCCGTCGGGTGACCGATGGCAACGTGATTGCCTCGAAAGTGGAAATCTCCACGCTGATCTGCCCCACCTATTCCGGCGAAAAGCAATCGCCGTCCGCTTCTTATAGGGCCAACTACGCTGAACCGGCCAACACCAACTATTTCGCCATGGGCGCCTCGGTTTACATGGACGGCCGCCGCGGGTTATTGGACGTGGACACCGCCGCTGAACCCGATAAGCCAAATCCCGACGGCATGATGGGACCGGCTCGAGCTCGAAAGTTTAAGGACATGATCGACGGCTCCGCCAACACGATCTTGGTCGTCGAGAGCCGCGAAGAGAACACCGCCGCCTGGTTCGACGGAAACGTGGCCGCCGTGGCTGGCATGTGCGACGCTCCAACCGTTTCAACAAGTTCCGGCCTGCCGCAGCGCGATCCGCCGGCTGTGAAAGCCGGCAACAACCCGTTGTACCCGACTATCGAATATCCGGTGCCCACGGCCCTTCCCGCCCTCAACCAGGGCGGCGAGGGCTCGCCGGACGCCACGGGCTACAAGTACGGCCCGGCCCGCAGCCGGACGTACAGCGAAGTCCGGTGGGGACCCAGCAGTGAGCACCGCGCCGGTGTGAATCATCTGCTGGGCGACGGCAGCGCCCGAACGATCGTGGAGAATATCGACCTCTTCGCCTACTATGGCCTCGTCACCCGCGCTGGACGAGAGCCGACGGCCGGACTCGAAGAATAGTCGGATTCCTTCGATCCGTTTAACCAAACCCGTTATTCTCAACTGCCGCTTCGGCCCTCACGGCCGAGGCGGCAGTTTTGTTTTGACGGCCGTTCCCATTGATCCCCAAAGCGGATATGGATGCACCTGATGGACGCCAGTTCAACCATCGACCCTCTTAGCCTTGAGATCGATTGCCACAGCGTCAAAAGAAAAATGGACCACGCCGAAGCGTTCCTGTTGCTCGATTGCCGCCAGCCGGACGAGCACGCGATCGTCCACATCCGCGGCGCGGTTTTGTTGCCGCTGGATCAACTGCCGGCTCGGCTCGATGAACTCAACGCGTATCGCGACCAGGCAATCGTCGTGTTCTGCCATCTGGGCGGAAGAAGTTTGCAGGCCGCCGCGTGGCTGCGCAACCAGGGGTTTCCCACCGCGCAAAGCATGGCCGGCGGGGTGGACCGCTGGGCCGTGGAAATCGACAACAGCCTGCCGCGGTATTGACCGGGCTCGTGGCACAACAGGTGATCAGCACGGCGGGCCGCTAGACAAACAAAGATGCCCAGATTTGCTCCGCTTGAATTCGTCGACATGTTGTTCTATAAGTGAACATCGTAACTCGTTCGCCGGCGGCCGAAAAACCGGGAGCGAAAACACGCGCGGTCCAGCATGACTTGCAGGGTTCTCGTGTGCACGTTCGTTGGGAAGACGATCGATGAGTTGCCGAAGTGGCGGAATTGGCAGACGCGCTAGGTTCAGGACCTAGTGGGGGTTAACCCCGTGGAGGTTCAAGTCCTCTCTTCGGCACTTTTTTTCGGTTCTTCGCGAAACGAACCGACGACCGCTCCTTTCCGCAAAACCGCTCTTCGCCAGGCATCGTTCACGATGCCGCGGACGCCTGGAATCTCACTTTCGCCGAAAACCGCCGGATTGGCTCGCACGGCCGAACTTGGCGGATCGCGAGACGATCGGGGCCGCGTCGGCGTTTGTCCGCAGGCCGCGCATTACTCCCAACTTCGCGGCAACTTCGCACCTTCCGCAATATGCCGTTGACATTCGTTGGTGCGATGGTTTAGAGTCCCCGGCTTGATTCGGCCAACCAAGAATCAATGGGGGACCAGGCCGGCGGACGCTCTGGGTGAGGGGCACACGTGGATTGCACGGAGCGACATCCAGCGCAAGTGTTCCGCTTGGGCGCGTACATGCTTGCGTTAGTACCGGTGACCGGCTGTTTACTGGATGGTCCCAGGGTGTTGCCACCGCCGGGATTCTCCAGCAATGCGGTACGCATCCATTCGGCCACGGGCAACATGATCCGTGCGGGCGACTCGTCGCGGGCGGGCGGTTTCGCCACCGCTCCGCCTGACAGATTGACAACATCCGAAGCGCCGGCCACCGACACGACAGGCGCCGCCGACGCCCACTCCGTCCCCGCCGCCACCACCGGCGTTGGCCTACCGAACCGGTTACCAAACCACGACCCCGGCCCACCCCGTTAATCCCAGCCTCTTTCCGGTGATCACACATATGAACCGCTTGCAACAATTCGCTCCGCTGGCGGAGGACCTCGATTCCACCTTGTTGACCCATGGCGACATCGGCCGGATGGAATCGTTGTCGGTGGCCGATGAACGCGACATCGCACCGTTTTCATTGTTCGCACCGCTGCATTACGAATCAAACTATGCGTACCCTTTGCTGGCGTGGCTGCACGGTCCGGGCGACGATGAGCGTCAGTTAAAACGAATCATGCCGCTGTTGAGCATGCGAAATTACGTGGCCGTGGCCCCGCGGGGCACGACGCTATCGCCGCGCGACGACGGCCGCAGCGCCTTCGGCTGGTCGCAGCAGTCGCGGCACGAGGCGCTGGCCGAAGGGCGGACCTGGGACGCGATCGCCACCGCGCAAGCGCGGTTCCATATCGCGCCGGACCGTGTCTTTATTGGCGGATTCGATTGCGGCGGCACCATGGCCTTTCGACTGGCGATGAAGCATCCCGATCGGTTCGCTGGCGTACTGTCGCTCGGCGGGCGGTTTCCCGTCGGCCGCAATCCGCTGCTGAAATTGGACGACGCGCGGCGGATCCCCGTGTTCTTGGCCTGCGGCCGCGACAGCCGGCGTTTTCCGCCGCACGAGGTCTGCGACAACCTGCGGCTGTTTCACGCGGCCGGCATGGCCATCTGCCTGCGGCAATATCCTTGCGGGCAAGAGATTTCGCCGTTGATGCTTGCGGACATGGACCACTGGATGATGGAATTGGTGACCGGCGGCAAACCCGCCTGATAGCCACCACGATCCGCGCAGCAAACCGGGATGTACGCAATGGGACGCTTTGGATGGTTCGATTACGTCGCGGCTGCCGGCGTTGTCAAACACGTCGCCATCGTTTGTTGAAGCTGCTCGGGCAAGAACGGTTTGGCGATGAAGTCGTGCGCCCCGCTGCGGATGGCGTCGGAAATCAACTGCGTCTGGTTCAACGCGCTGACGACGACCACTTTCGCCGATGGATCGGCGGCCATGATTTTTTTCAGGGCGTACAGCCCGTCGGTCCCCGGCATGACGATGTCCAAAGTGACCGCGTCAGGCTGCATTTTGTGGTACTTCGTGACGGATTCTTCGCCGTTGCCGGCTTCGCCGGCCACTTCCCAGCCGTCGTCGATCAACGTGTCCTTGACCATCTTGCGCATCAGGATCGAATCGTCGCAAACCAAAACTCGCTTGGACATCAGAGTCACTCCCCAGTGAATTGATTTTCGTAAGGGTGGAGTTGTTCCCGCCATCCTCGGGCGTCGCGGCTGCGTTGATGGCCGGCACACGTCGTCCATAGCCTCGCAAACATACCGCACACGGCGCGATTTGCAGGCCCGGCGCGCACGGCATTTCGACCGCTGTTTTTTCGCGCGGCGTGTAGCGATATTAACGCCCGTGCCGCTGCGGCCGGTGAACCCGCAATACCCGCTCGAACGGCACATTCTCCTGCCCCAACCGCTCTGTTCGCTCGGAAAGGAGCGGTTTGCAAGTCGGCGATGATCGGCCGTGAAGACGGACGGCCGCGGCGTTCGATAACAGTGATAGCAAATAAGTGGTCGCCCCCCGGCCGCGCGACTCGGGACAAGTAGCCCGGCGCCGAAGCGCGCCCGCCGCGCGGTCGTTGTCGTCTAATCGAAGGGAAGCAAACGCCATGGATATCAATCGCAATCAATGGTTCATGATCGGCATCGTACTGTTGTTGCTGGGCGTGCAGTTGAAGCTGGTCGATTCTTATGTGCTCAACGAGCGCGTCAGCCAGAAAATCGCCGAGCGGTCGGGAAACCCTGTCGCCAGCCCCTCGCCCTTCCCACGCTTCTTGAGCACCGTCTCGCCGACGCCGCGGAAAGTCATCGAACCGCCAAGCTGGCTCGGCTGGGCCGTGCTTAGCGTGGGCGCCGTGGTGACGCTGCACAGTCTGGCGATGAAAAAACCGGGCGATTGACCCCGCTCGAACACCGTCCTGAATCTTCTGCCAGTGACCGCCGAAAGGATCGTCATGTCTATCGCACGCATCCAGTTCGGCAATCTACGGGGCCACGCCAGAACGCCGCTGGCGGCGCCCATCGCCGTGCTGAGTGTTGTCACGCTGATCGCCGTACTGTTGGGCCCCGACGACGCCGCGGATACCGGATTGGCTCAAGACATCGCCGACCAGGGGACGTCGTCGGCGAGCGGCGCGGAGGAGCCGCCGCCGCGTCTGCGTGAGGGCGCGACGTTGAACAACGAAGTTGGCCGCTTCGGCCGCCAAGGCGGCCGCTACACGTTCGCCACGGCCGATGGCCGTTACAAGCTGGTGGTGGTGGAAAACCTGGCGCTCGAGCGGGTAGCTCAATTGGAAAACAACCGCTTCGGCGCCTACCAGTGGACCGTCAGCGGCGAAGTGACTGAGTTTCAAGGGAAAAACTACCTGCTGATCCGCCGCGCCACCACCAATCACCGCATCGATTCCCCCTCATCAGGTTCCGATTCCATCTAAACCCCGCCGTGGGAATCTGCCCTCTGCCTGAACTGGTTCATTCCCCACTGAAAATCATGGTTCCTTACGCATTGACATAATCTTATGTTATTTCATAAGATTATGTGGGGAAATAACCCACAATAAGGTTCGGAGCGTCCTGAAAATGTGCGAAAAACCCAACCCATACCGCCCTGGCGCTGGTCATTCGCCGCCACATTTGGCAGGTCGTGCGGAAGAAATTGAACAATTCAAAAAGTTCTTGCAGCAGGACATCGTGACCAAAAACGTTATTCTGACTGGCTTGCGTGGTGTCGGCAAAACGGTTTTGATGGACGACAAATACAAACCAGAGGTAAAGCACGCCGGATGGGCATGGGTTGGATCGGATTTCTCTGAATCCTGTTTTCTGACCGAAAACCAACTTTCCGCCCGGCTCATCACTGACCTTTCGGTTTTCTCATCATCATTATCCATCCGCAAGGAGTCTGGACGGCTCGGTTTTCCCATTGAAGGGAACAATGAAGTTCGCAGTTTGTCGTGCGAATTCTTGATGACAGTTTATGAAGCAACTCCAGGGCTAACTACCGATCGACTAAAAGCGGTGCTGGAACTAGTTTGGGGGACCGCCAAGGACAAGGGGTTAAGAGGAATCGTCTTTGCTTATGACGAGGCACAGGTTGTTTCTGATCGACAAGAAAAGGAACAGTACCCTCTTGCCGTTCTTTTAGAAACGTTCCAGTCAATACAGCGGCGCGGAGTAAACTGCATGTTGCTCCTGACTGGACTACCCACCCTATTCCCGAGGCTAGTTGAATCGAGAACGTATGCCGAGCGCATGTTTGATGTGCAAGAAATCGGCCGACTGTCGGAGAAAGCAACAAAAGAGGCAATCTTGGTGCCGCTGGAGGGGTACGGCTGGACGTTCTCCCCAGAAGCTCTTCAACTAATCACGGAGAAGGCCGACGGATACCCCTATTTCATCCAGTTTATTTGCCGCGAAGCATTCGATGCGTTAGCTAAGACAGACAGGCAGTCCATCCCAATTGAACCAATCGTCTTGAAACTGGATGCGAATTTTTTTTCGGGCCGCTGGGATACCCTAACAGATCGGCAACGCGACTTACTGTATTGCATTTCTTTGTTGCCGCAGTCTGATGACGAATTCAGCATCAGCGAAATAGTCGAATCTTCGAAGAACGTCGAGTTCTTAAAACCGTTCACTGCCAACGATATCAGTCAAATGATGCCACGAATGATCGACAAGGGACTGATCTACAAGAATAGACTGGGGAAGTATTCCTTTGCCGTCCCTCTGTTTAGTCGCTTCATAAAGCGCAGGGTTGAGGCAAGGCGCGAAACAAGACAGACAACACTGTTCGACAATCCCTAAATCAAATCCCGATGAGGCGAATCGCAGGAAACAAGAATTACGATAATTGGCCGTGACACGGACGGCCCGGCACCGCTCCAAGCAGCTAAATAGCGTTGCGTGATCATGGGAGGGCGAGGCTCCCGCCGCCGAGCCACGTAGTGGTCTGTCGGCCGGTCCAATGCGGCTCGGCAGGAGCCTCGCCCTCCCGATTTTGACATACTCCCATGTGCGCGAAATGCCATTTCGGAGTTCGCGCCCGCCGCCGCAGTCAAAGTGAACCAGCACCCTTGCCTACTCTCCCATATAATGATCTGTTCCGCCCATGCGACAGATCTACCTGGACCACAACTCGACCACTCCGGTGCTGCCGGAGGTCACCGCGGCGATGGCCGTCTGTGATCGGGAGGTCATTGGCAACCCGGCCAGCCAACACGCCGCCGGACGCAAGGCACGGCAAACGCTCGAGGAGACCCGCGCTGCCGTCGGGCGAATGTTGGGCGCGCGGATCGACACGGCGGCCGACGATCAGGTGATCTTCACCAGCGGCGGCACCGAGGCGAACAACCTGGCGCTGTTCGGATTGGCCGGCGATCGGCCAGCGCACGCCGTTATCTCCGCGATCGAACATCCCTGCGTGTCCGAACCGGCCGAGCAACTGGCGCGGCGCGGCTGGCGGATTGACCTATTGCCGGTCACTGCCGACGGCGTGGCGATCGTTGATCGACTGCCGGAACTGATCGGGCCCGACACCCGTCTGGTAAGCGTCATGCTGGCCAACCATGAGACGGGTGTTTTGCAGCCGGTGGCCCACGTGGCGGAGATTTGTCGAAAAGCCGGCGTGTTGTTGCACACCGACGCCGTGCAGGCGGCGGGCAAGCTGCCGGTCGATTTTCAACAGTTGGGCGTACATTCGCTGGCCGTCTCGGCGCACAAGTTTCACGGCCCACGCGGAGTCGGCGCTTTGCTGGTGTCGCACGATACGCCCGTGGCTCCTCAAACTTTTGGCGGATTTCAACAATCCGGCGTCCGCCCCGGCACCGAATCGGTCTCACTGGCCGTCGGGCTGCGCACGGCGCTGGAGATTTGCCACCGCGACGGCTACCGTGCGGCGGCCGAAATCGCCCGGCGGCGTGACCGTTTGGAACTGGCATTGCGCCGCGGTTGGCCCAATTTGATCGTCAACGGAGTGGTCGCCGAGCGACTGCCGCAGACCTCGAACGTGTCGTTTCCGGGCCTCGACCGCCAGGCGATTTTGATGGCTTTGGACCTGGCCGGCGTGGTCTGCTCAGCCGGGGCGGCCTGCGCCAGCGGGTCCAGCCGGCCTTCGCCGGTTTTGCAGGCGATGGGCCTGGACAAACGCGTCATCCTCGGCTCGATCCGGATCAGCCTCGGCTCGTCCACGTCGGACGATGAAGTGGACGAAGCCGCCGCTCGCATGTTGTCCATTTGCAGTGACTTAGAACGCAGTATCCTGCCCTGATTTCCAGCGATTACGGCTCGTCGCCGGACCGCGGATTCGGTATATTAGGGGTTGCGTATTTTGGCCCCGATCCAAGGACCGCTCCCATCCGGCCTGCCGCCGCCAAGAAGGAACGGACTCAAGGTGTCTACTGGCGTTTATACGATCCCATTGGCAGGGCTGGCCGCCGATTCCCCTGGCACTGACGAACCGCGATTGACGGGTTTTCCACCTCCGCATGAGTTCGTTGTCGGTCCGGAAAATCACCTGGCGGCCGTGGCCGTGGAAAGCGTGATCCAATCGCTGGCCGGCGGCGCCGCGCCCAAGTTCAATCCGCTGGTGTTGTACGGACCGCCCGGCTGCGGCAAGTCGCACCTGGCGCTCGGTGTGGCGCGTTGTTGCCGGGAACATTTCGGTCGCACGTCAGTGGTTTGCCTGCCGGCGGTGGAATTCGCCCAAGCGCTGCGAGATGCCATGGAGATCGAGGCGGTCGACCAGTGGCGCAGCGACGTGCGTCGCACGCGTTTGCTGGTGATTGACGACCTGCATCAATTGAAGGACAAGGCCTGCGCTCAGCATGAGTTGGCGCGCACTTGCGACGAGATGGCGGCCGCGGGCCAGCAGGTGCTGGTCACAATGCAACAGCACCCCGCGGCGACCGCCGGTTTGTCGCGCTCCTTGTCCGGACGTTTGACCGGCGGTTTGTCGCTGCCGTTGTCGTTGCCGCAACGAGAATGCCGGCGCGCGTTTCTTGCCCTGGAGGCGACGCGGCGGGGAGTTGTATTTGCCGATGACGCGCTTGCCGAGCTGGCCGACGGGCTGGCCGTCTCCGTGCGCGAATTAGCCGGAGCAGTGATGCATTTGCAGATGGCTTCACCCGGCGTGGTGGGCCGGGAAGCCGTCGCCGAATACGTGGCTGGCGCCGACAGGTTGCGTACGCCGACGCTGCGTGAAATCACCGCTAAGACTGCCCGTCGTTTTGCGCTGCGCGTGGCCGACTTAAGAAGCCATTCTCGCGGCCGCTCGTTGGTCACCGCCCGCGGCATTGCGATGCTACTGGCGCGACAGACGACCGACGAAAGTCTGCGGCAGATCGGACGGTATTTCGGCGGGCGAGACCACACGACCGTGCTCCATGCGTGTCGCCGCATAGAGCAATTGGCGGCCACCGACGTGAGCATCGGTCAGTCGTTGATCGAATTGCGTCGAAGTTTGACTCGCTCGGAACATCCTTAGCTGAACGATGCCCTCACGCAGCCGATACAGTACTTCGCTCGTAGGGGTTTCAAGGTGAATATGTTGTGTGTTGTCCACCGGCAAAACAGGGCGTTATCGACAATGGCGACATCAACGGCTGAAAGGCGAATGCGATTCGGCAAATGGAAACCAGAACCTTTCCAACATCGAACACGTCATCGACAGTTTTTGCACCGTGTTCTTCCTCTGCCGATCGACGTCGATGTCTTGCCACGAAATGAACTTATCGCGATCCGTCCCGATTCAAACGACATGATGGATCCTCGCTTTAATACTACTGCTGTGATTTAAATTCTTTATTAATACAACGAATCGCCAGACAGACTGTTGGAAAAATTCAAGACGTTATGCGGTTGGGGCAAATTCCTATCGCACAGAGAGAACGGACGGAAGCCATGAAAATTACCTGCGATCGTGAAAAGCTGGCAGCCGCATTCCACACCGCCGCGGCGGTGGCGCCAGCGCGTAGCCCCAAGCCGATTCTGCAGAGCGTCAAGTTGGACGTCGCCGGCGGCGCCGCCGTGATTACGGCCACCGATTTGGAGATCGGCATTCGCGTCGAGGTGCCGGGAATCCAAGTCGAACAAGACGGCAGCGCCGTGCTGCCGATCAATCGTTTCAGTCCCGTGTTGAAGGAAAGTTCCGACGCGACGTTATCGCTGGAAGCCGACGAGAAGGGCATCGTGGTGCGGGGCCAGCGCAGTGAGTTTCGCTTTCCCGCGGCCAACCCCAACGAGTTTCCGGCGGTCGCCGCGTTTGAAGCCGAGCAATATCATGATGTTTCCGCCAGGCTGTTGCGTGAATTGATCCGCCGCACGGCGTTCGCCACTGACAATGAAAGTAGCCGCTACGCCCTGGGGGGCGTGTTGTTTGAGTTCGAGGCGGACAAAATCACCGCCGTGGGAACCGACGGACGCCGGCTGGCCAAGATGGAAGGCCCCGCCGCGGCCGTCGGGGGACATCCCACCAGCGAGCAAATGACGATCATCCCCACGCGAGCAATGACGCTCATCGAGCGGTCTTTGTCCGATGCCGACGCGGAGGTGCAGTTGGCCGCGCGACCCAACGATGTATTGATTCAGGGGCCGCGCGTCACCATTTATTCGCGGCTGGTCGAAGGACGATTCCCCAAGTGGCGGGACGTGTTTCCCCAGCGGCAACAGGCCATCCAGATTGAGATGGTCGTCGGTCCTTTTCACTCCGCGGTCCGCCAGGCCGCAATCGCCACCAGCGAGGAGAGCCGCGGAATCGATTTCACCTTTGGCGAAGGCAAACTGCTGTTGGCCGGCAGCGCGGCCGAAGTTGGCCAATCGCGTGTCGAATTGCCCATCGAGTACGGCGGCGCGCCCGTTTCGATCATGCTCGATCCGCGGTTCGTCGCTGATTTTCTGCGTGTTCTCGACCCAGACAAAAACATCACGTTCGAATTGGCCGATGCGGAAAGTGCCGCGGTCTGCACGACCGACGACGGTTACGGGTACGTCATTATGCCGTTGGCCCGCGACCGTTAACGCGCCGGCGGCGCCGGAAGTCCTGACGCATGTCCAAATCTCGACCGCAACCGATCGCCGACGTGCTGGCCGAACTGATGTCGCGTCGCGGATATGCCCGCGAGCGGTCCGGCCAGCAGTGGGAGGAAGTCTGGCGGGCGGCCGCCGGACCGCTGGTGGCCGACAACACGCGTGTGGGAACCGTACGGCGAGGAAAGTTGGAAATCATCGTGGCCAACTCGACATTGATGCAGGAACTCACGTTCCAAAAAACCGCGATTCTCGACCGGCTGCGGGAAGAATTGCCGGGCGAGACGATCGTCGATTTGCGCATGCGCGTCGGAGCGATTCAATGACTTGCGAAATCGAGACTCACCGGTCCCAGTCAAGCGCCGTGAACCGACATTTCGAGAAGAGCAATAAAACAATAAAGCGTTTCACGAACACGGATGTTCCAACGGAGGTAGATTGAACCATGTCCACTGAATCCAATGACAACACACCGGGCGATGAACAACAGCCCGGCGGCGCGGAGGAAGCAAAGCAACAGCCGCCCAGCGAATCGTCGATCCCCCGCGCGACGCGCGAGTACACCAGCGCCGACCTGGAACATCTCAGCGACTTGGAGCACGTCCGCGAACGTCCCAGCATGTACATCGCGGACACCACGCAACGCGGTCTGCACCATCTGGTCTATGAAGTCGTGGACAACTCCATCGACGAGGCCATGGCCGGCTTTGCCAAGAGCGTACGGGTGACCATCAACGTCGACGGCTCGGTCACCGTCGAGGACGACGGACGCGGCATCCCGGTCGAAACGCACGAGCAATTATCCGAGCAGTTGGGTCGCGATATTTCCACGCTGGAAGGCGTGATGACCGTACTCAAGTTCGGCGGCAAGTTCCAAAAAGGCGCCTATCAGACGTCCGGCGGCCTGCACGGCGTGGGCGTCACCGTCGTAAACTTTCTTTCGGAGTTCTGCGAAGTCGAAGTTTGCCGCGGCGGCCACGTCTACCACCAGGAGTACGAACGTGGCGTGCCGCGGGCTGACGTCCGCCGCGTCGGCACCACCGACAAGGTCGGCACCAAGACCACCTTCAAGCCCGACTCGACCATCTTCCCGAAAACGAAGTTCTCTTACGAGACCTTGCGCAAGCGGCTGCAAGATTTGGCCTTTTTGAACCCCGGCGTGCAAATCGTATTTGAAGACGAGCGCAGCGGCCAGCGGGACGAGTTCTGCTACGAACGCGGTATCGTCGATTTCGTCGAGTACCTCAACCGCGCCAGCGAGCCGCTGCACCCGGACGTGATCTTCATTTCTGGTGAACGGGAAGGCATCGGTTTTGAGGTCGCCATCCAGTATTCCAACGAATTCACCGAAAACCTGCACGCGTACGCCAACAACATCCACACCGTCGAAGGCGGCACGCACGTCTCAGGGTTCCGCGCGGCGCTGACCCGCACGTTGAACAACTACGGCAAAAAGTCCAACGTGTTCAAGGACCTTGTCCCCACGGGCGACGATTTTCGCGAAGGACTGACGGCCGTTATCTCGCTGCGGCATCCCCTTCCACAGTTCGAAGGCCAGACCAAAACCAAATTGGGCAACAGCGAAGTCGAGGGCATCATCACCTCGGCCATTGGCGACTATCTGACCGACTACCTGGAAGAAAATCCCAAGTCGGCCAAGGTCATCGCCCAGAAGGGCCTCTTGGCGGCCGAAGCCCGCGAAGCGGCCCGCAAGGCGCGGCAGTTGATGCGCGAACGCAAGGGCGCTCTCTCCGGCGGCGGCTTGCCCGGCAAGCTGCGCGACTGCACCAGCCGCGATGTCGCCAAGTGCGAACTCTACCTGGTCGAAGGCGATTCGGCCGGCGGCAGCGCCGAAGGCGGCCGCCTGCGCGAGTACCAGGCCATCCTGCCGCTGCGGGGCAAGATCATCAACGCCTACAAATCTCGCGACGACAAGGTGCTGGCCAACGAAGAAGTCCGCAGCATGATTTCGGCCATCGGCTCGGGCATCGGCGCCGACGCCGACCTGAGCAAGCGCCGCTACGACAAGATCGTCATCATGACCGACGCCGACGTCGACGGATCGCACATCCGCACGTTGCTGCTGACCTTTTTCTACCGGCAGATGTATCAACTGGTCAGCGCCGGACACGTGTACGTCGCCCAACCGCCGCTGTTCCGCGTGCGGCAAAAGAAGGAGACGTATTACGTGCAGACCGAGGAAGAGATGAAGTCCCGGCTGCTTTCGATGGGACTGGCCGACGCGGTGTTCGAACCGGGCGACGGCCGCGCCATTCAGGGCGAAGAGATCACCCGGCTCTGCAGCGCGCTGTCTGAAATGGAAGACGCGCTTTTGGCGCTGGAGCGCCGCGGCATCAGTCTCAAGGCGCACGCCGCCCGGCAAGACGCCGATGGCAAGCTGCCGGTGTTTCACGTTTTTCTGGGCCCGCACGAACATTGGTTCACCAGCCGAGCGGAACTCGACGCATTTCTGGCCGAACAGGAACAAGCCGCAGGCGAGGAACTTAGCGTTGCCGATCGGCCCGTTGATGCGGCTGGCAACGGACAGGCTGCTTCTCGTTTGCACATCGTCGAATTGCACGAAGTCCGCACGATCAATAAACAACTGGACGAACTGGCTCAGATGCAGTTCGACATCCAGTCGCTCATCCCGCAGCAGCGCACCGGCGTGCAGGAAGCCCGCTATTCGCTCCGCCGCGGAGACAGCGCAACAGGCCTGGACGATCTGCGCGGCCTGTTGGCCGCCGTCCGCGCCGCCGGCGAAAAGGGGCTGACCATCACCCGCTTCAAGGGCCTGGGCGAAATGAACGCCGAAGAGTTGCGCGATACCACGCTCGACCCCGCCCATCGCACCTTGTGCCAGGTCCGCATGGAAGACGCCGGCGCTGCCGACGACCTGTTCCGCATCCTGATGGGCGAAAAAGTCGAACCCCGCCGCGAGTTCATCGAAAAACACGCCCTGGAAGTGCGGAATCTGGACGTGTAGCGGGCGGGTCACCCACGATATGTTTGTTGCGCAACGAGCCGGACGACACCTGGGGCCAACGTTGAACTTCTCCACAGGCAATGTCCGCTTCCGGCCATTGGATTGACGTCGACGCGCCAAAGAGAATCGACACTTCAGTCGGACGATGACGCCGAGAAATCACAGACCGCGGAGACGATTAGGATTCTTGCTTTCTCCGCGTTTCTGCGTGAGATCCCTTTTGAGGTCGCACGCAGCACCGAAATGCGCAGATGCCCCTGTCGAGAGAATTGTTGCCATGTGCAAATCACGCTTGCGCACAGGCGCGGCGATATGTGCCGGCGACTTTCAACAGGAGATCGTCGAAGCGGAAGCGCTGGCAGATGCGCAATCGTCCGGCCGCCGCCAACGAGGCCGAACCGCGGTCGTCGGCGAGCATCCGCGCCACGGCAGCGCCCAATGACAGGGGACTGTCGTCTTCCAGCAGGATGCCGGTCGTGCCGTTCTCGATCAACTCGCCGATGCCCGACGGGCCGACGGCGATGACCGGCACTTCCATGCTTTGCGCTTCGAACAGCGCGTTGGCCGTGGCCGATTGCGGCAACACCAGTGCGTCGAGCGCCGCGTAAACTTCTGGCAGTTCGCCGTGCACGCCGATTGTGTGCAGCCGCCCTTCGAGGATGTTCCAGCCAAACGCGGCTTCCAGGCCGTCGGCAGGGCACTCGGCGCCAAACACCAGGGCGTGCAGCGGTCCGACTTCGCTCTGGGCGAATCGAATCGCCTCTAAGACGCCTTCCAGTTCATCACGTGTCGCGGACTCGGCGTGTACGCCCACCACTCGATCTGCCGGCGACAAGCCCAACTCGGCGCGCAGATGACCGCGTACGTTCTTGCGCGAGAAGGTTTCGGTGTCCACCCCTCCGTGGATCACATCAATCTGCTGCGGTCGGCAGCCGGTCATACACAAGTCGCGGGCCAACTGATTGTTGGCGGCGATAATGCGGTCGAACCCCGGCAACAGCTTTTGATCGACGCCCGCGGTGATGCGCTGCCGCCAGGTTGTACCAGACCAGCCCGCGGCCGTGGCGACGATGCGAAAACCGACCACTGGCTGCAACAACAGCGCCAGACACCGGCTGCCGGCGTCGTGGGCATGAACCACGTCGACCGATAACTTGCGCGCCAGCCGCGCCAGTCGCCAAAACAACGTAAAGTCGCCAGGCGCGTAACGCACCAGGTCGTAAACCGGCACACCCAACCGCGCGGCCGTGTCGGCCCACGGGACCGGCTGGCGGCGGCGGCGCACGATGGCGAGTGAATGTTTCATTTCCGCCGGCTGCCGCGATACGTCCAAGCGGCGAAAATATTCCAACGCCGCGATCGCGCGGCCGTCCGCCGTGCGGGTGGCCGTGCCCAGATGAAGGATGTGAATGGTCGATGTGCTCATGGGCCGCGAGACCCCGCTCCGCGGGCAGGTCCGGTTCATTGCGCACGCGGTGCGCAGAAAAATGTAGGTCATCCTGAATGCGCCGGGAAATTGCTAATGCTTTGCCAAAGCGAAAAACTTGGGTTGGGTGGCTGGGGTCGAGCCTGGATGGCGAGCCCCCAGCAGTGCGATGTCAAGGGTGATTGCACTGGGGGCTGCGCTTCGCTTCGATCCCAGGCGCCCCGCGGTTTCCCGTTTCCTGAAGCGTCCCAACTCCGTCGGCTCGGCCGCGATTCACAAACCCTTGGCGTCACGGCGGTTCGGCCGATCAGAGGCGGCACTTGCCCTGCGGGCAAATCGACCTATGTTTTTATTAGTAATGGACTTATGTTCCGCAGGCCGGTTTGCGAAGGAATGGCGCCGTGGCACAAGCTCTCGACTCAACGGTGTGGACGGGAAAACAATTCATTGGTGGCCGTTGGATCGACGA
>Ga0214472_10001978_pt1 | contig 22262 bp, 18 predicted proteins | sample RVTome_6_FD_207662 | JGI IMG/M metagenome (GOLD analysis project Ga0214472, IMG submission 207662) | Soil microbial communities from uranium-contaminated site in the Upper Colorado River Basin, Wyoming, United States - RVT140D175 | ecosystem: Environmental > Terrestrial > Soil > Contaminated >...
TGGCCGACTGCCACGACCCCCAGGCGCACGACCCGCCGGCGCCCGCCGCCTTCTGCCACACGATCTCGCCGCGCAGCAGGAGGCCGATGTCGTTCATGAGCCCCGCCACGTGATGGTTGAGCGGCAGGTAGGGCTTTCGGCCCAGGTTGGCGACGTTCACCGCCACCCGCCCGCCCGGCTCCAGCACCCGGAAGGTGTCCTTGAGCACGCGGTGCAGCAGGTCGAGGTACTCGTCGAGGCTCAGGTCGGCGTCGTAGTCCTTGCCCACGTTGTAGGGGGGTGAGGTGACCATGAGGGCGACACAGTCGTCGGGGATCGCCGCCATCTCCTCCGACGACTCGCAGAAGAGGGTGTCGAGGATGTCCACAGGCGGATCCTGGGGCTCCCCGAGGGTGGACTCGACGTGGGCAGCGCCATTCAGACGCCGTCCATAGAAGGCGGAGGCGTCATGGCTCTCACGCTTTCCGGCCCCGAACGAGGCCGTTTCGGTCGCCACTGTGGGAAGGGCCCTCCCGATACCGCCCGTGAACGGTAGCGAGTTATCCACAGGGGAGACGGGCAATTGGCGAGCACCTCGGATGTGGTCCCGGGCACTCACCTATCCTCGGACACAGTCGAGAGGATCGATCAGGCGTGACCATCGACGAGGGTTTCGGCACCAACAACGACTGGGTCGTCGAGGACATGCGCCGGCGCTGGGAAGACAGCCCGGCGTCCGTGCCCGAGGTGTGGCGTGCGTACTTCGAGGGCCGCGAGCCGGTCGTGCAGCCGGGGGCTGCGTCCGGCCAGATGGCAGATGGCAGCGAGCAGAGGGCCGACCAGCCCTCGGCGCCGCCTCCGGAGCAGCCGGCTCCCGCACCGCAACCGGCGACCCAGGCCCCCAAACCCGCCCGGCAGCCGCACATCGACGCCGACGACGAGGTGATCCCCCTGCGCGGGGCGTCGGCCACCGTCGCCGAGCGGATGGAGGAGAGCCGCGAGATCCCGACCGCCACCTCGGTCCGGGCGATCCCGGCCAAGCTGCTCGAGGTCAACCGCACCATCCTCAACAACCAACTGCGCCGCCTCGACCACGGCGGGAAGGTGTCGTTCACCCACATCATCGGGTGGGCGGTGACCCGGGCGCTCACCGACCGGCCCGCCATGAACACCTCGTACGCCCTCATCGACGGCAAGCCGCACGCCATCAAGCACGGCTCGGTGGGCCTGGGGCTCGCCATGGACATGCCCCGCTCCGACGGGTCGCGCATGCTGCTGGTCCCGGTCATCAAGGGCGCCGACCGGATGACCTTCGCCGAGTACTGGGACGAGTACGAGCGCATGGTCGACAAGGTGCGCGAAGGCGACATCACCCCCGAGGACTTCGCCGGCACCACCGCCACGCTGACCAACCCCGGCACGGTGGGCACGGTGCAGTCGGTCCCCCGCCTCATGCCCGACCAAGGGGTGATCGTCGGCGTCGGCGCCATCGCCCACCCGCCCGAGTACCAGGCAGCCGACCCCAAGACCCTGGCCCGGCTCGGGGTGGGGCGCACCATCACCATCACCTCCACCTACGACCATCGGGTGATCCAGGGCGCCGAGAGCGGGCTGTTCCTGGCCCGCATCCACGAGCTGCTGCTCGGCGAGCACGGGTTCTACGACGAGATCTTCCAGTCGATGGAGATCCCCTACGTGCCCGCCCGCTGGGCGGTGGACGACAACCCGCAGCTCGGCGGCAGGGAGTGGGCCGAGAAGCAGGCGCGGGTGTTCCAGCTCATCAACATCTACCGGGTGCGCGGCCACCTCATCGCAGACCTCGACCCGCTGCGCCTCGCCAAGCCGTCGATCCACAAGGAGCTCGACCCGCTCACCTACGGGGTGACCATCTGGGACCTGGACCGCGAGTTCGCCACCGGAGGGCTCGGGGGCGAGCCGATCCTCCCCGCCGGCAAGATCCTCGGCCTGCTGCGCGACGCCTACTGCCGCACCATCGGCGTCGAGTACATGCACATCCAGGTACCCGAGGAGAAGGCCTGGATCCAGCGCCATGTCGAGCAACCGCAGCAGCCGCTCTCGCCGGAGGACAAGCGCCGCATCCTCCACAAGCTCAACGAGGCGGAGGCCTTCGAGCAGTTCATCCACACCAAGTATCTGGGCCACAAGCGCTTCAGCCTCGAGGGGTCCGAGGCGCTCATCCCGCTGATGGACGCGCTGCTGAGCGCCGCCGCCGACATCGGGATCGAGGACGTCACCATCGGGATGACACATCGCGGGCGGCTCAACGTCCTCGCCAACATCATCGGGAAGTCCCACGCCCAGGTGTTCCACGAGTTCGAGGGCGGGGCCACCGCCCCGGGCACGACCCACGGGTCGGGCGACGTGAAGTACCACGTCGGGGCGAAGGGCACCCACAAGGCGCCGTCGGGCGCCACCGTCGCCGTCGAGGTGGCCTCCAACCCGAGCCACCTCGAGGCGGTCGACCCGGTGCTGGAGGGCATGGTGCGCGCCAAGCAGGAGCGCCTCGATGCCGGCGCCCAGGACCGCGTGCTCCCCGTGCTGCTCCATGGCGACGCCGCCTTCGCCGGGCAGGGCGTGGTGGCCGAGACCCTGCAGCTGTCGCAGCTCTACGGGTACTACACCGGCGGCACCGTTCACATCGTCGTCAACAACCAGGTGGGCTTCACCACCGACGCCGCCGACGCCCGCAGCACCTTCTACGCCACCGACATCGCCAAGGCGGTGCAGGCGCCGATCTTCCACGTCAATGGCGACGACCCCGAGGCCGTGGTGCGGGTGGCGCGGCTCGCCCTCGAGTACCGCATGCAGTTCAACAAGGACGTGGTCATCGACATGGTCGCCTACCGCCGCCTGGGTCACAACGAGGGCGACGATCCGTCGCTCACCCAGCCGGTCATGTATCGGGCGATCGATGAGCACCCATCGGTCCGCCAGATCTATCGCGATCGCCTCGTCATCCGAGACGAGCTGAGCCAGGAGGAGGCCGAAGAGAGCGCAGCGGCGTTCAAGGCGCTGCTCGACCAGGCGTTCGAGGAGACGAAGGGCCTGGCCGGCACGGCGGTGGCACCCGAGCCGGAAGAGGACGTGGACACCGACGCCACGGTGCCCACCGGAGTTTCGGAGGACCGCATCGCCGCCATCGAGCGCACCCTCTCCACGGTCCCCGACGGCTTCACGATCCATCCCAAGGTGAAGCGCGTGCTCGACGACCGTCACGAGCTGTTCACCGAGGGCCTCGCCGACTGGGCGCTCGCCGAGGCGTTCGCCTTCGGATCGCTCGCCGAGGAGGGCCACGGCGTCCGCCTCGCCGGCGAGGACAGCCGCCGCGGCACGTTCAGCCACCGCCATGCCGTGCTCGTCGACCACCAGACCGAGCAGGAGTGGTGCCCGCTGGAGATGCTGGAGCACGGTGGCGAGATCGCCATCGTCGACTCCATGCTCTCCGAGTTCGCCGCCATGGGGTTCGAGTACGGGTACTCGGTGGTCGCCAAGGACTCGCTGGTGCTGTGGGAGGCGCAGTTCGGCGACTTCGTGAACGGCGCCCAGGTGGTGATCGACCAGTTCATCTCCGCCGGGTTCGACAAGTGGCGGCAGCGCAGCGGGCTCGTGCTGCTGCTCCCCCACGGCTTCGAGGGCCAGGGGCCCGAGCACTCCAGCGCCCGCCTCGAGCGGTTCCTCAACCTGAGCGCCGAGGACAACTGGCGGGTGATCAACCCCACCACCCCGGCGCAGTACTTCCACGCCCTGCGCCGCCAGGTGCTCCACCCCGACCGCAAGCCGCTCATCGTGTTCACCCCCAAGTCGCTGCTGCGCACCCGCGCCTCGTTCAGCGAGGTGAGCGACCTGGCCCAGGGCTCGTTCGAACCGGTGATCTCGGAGATCGACCACCGCGATGCGCGGAGGGTCGTCATGTGCTCCGGCAAGGTCTATTACGACCTGGCGGCGTATCGCGACAAGCAGGGCATCGAGGACGTTGCCATCGTCCGCCTGGAGGAGTTGTACCCGTTCCCGGTGCAGGAGGTCGAGCGCGTGCTGGACCGCCACCCCGGCGCCGAGGTGATGTGGGTCCAGGAGGAGCCGGCCAACATGGGGGCATGGCGCCACACCTACTTCTGGCTCACCAGGCGCCTCGGGGTCACGCCCAGCCTGTCGGCGCGTGAGGACTCGGCCAGCCCGGCCAGTGGCTCCTACGCCGTCCACGTCGAGGAGCAGCAGGACCTGGTGGAGACGGCGTTCCGGTAAAGAGGTGGGCTCGCTCCGCTCGCCGCAACCGGCAACCCGCACGCGCCGCACCTCTGGTCGTGGGTGGTGCGAGTTCCAGTGCCGGAATCGTGGCCCTCCCCCCGGCCCCCTCCCATCGGAATGGGAGGGGGAGAAGACGCGTGGAGAAGCGAGACACGCGCCTTCCCGCCTCCCCCATTCCTATGGGGGAGGCGCGAGGCGGAGCCGAGCGGAGGGGGCAACAATGCCCGCCCCCCAAACGCCCCGCCACGCACGACGCGACCCGGGTGCGCCGATGGGGGAGGCGCGAGCGCAGCGAGCGGAGGGGGCAACAATGCCCGCAGCGGTACCGCCCCGGCACAGCTGAGATGTGGAGATCGCGCAGACCTCCCCCACGGGGTGGGGGAGGTGCCGAGCCGAAGGCGAGGCGGAGGGGGATGCCGAGCGCGACCGGGAGCGCTCGACGCGTCCCTCCCTCCTGAAAGCACTCACGCACCCCCTCCGACCCCGCCCTGGCGGGCGGGCCCACCTCCCCCACCCCCGTGGGGGAGGTCCCGGCGCGAGGCGCAGCGAGCGGAGGGGGCAACAATGCCCGCAGTGGAACCGCCCCGGCACACACAACACGACCCGGGTGTGCCGATGGCCGGAGGCCTTCTGATCTTTCGCCGTTAGGCTTCGGCGCCGCCGATGCGACGCTTTCTCCCTGTCATCGCTCTGTTGCTGCTCGCCGCCTCCTGCACGGGGTCGGGTTCGGGCGCCACGACGACCTCCACGCAACCGCCGATCCCCCCGCAGACCACGACCACCGCCGCCACCCCCACGACCGGCGCGGTGACCGTCGTCGAACCGGTCTCGGGATCCCTCACGCTGTGGGCGCCGGCCGACGTTGCCCCGTCGCTCGCCGCCGGGATCGACGCCTTCAGCGCCGCCACCGGGGTGGACGTCACGGTGGTGGAGCGCACCCTCGACGAGACCATCGCGGCGGTGCGGGGCGGCGAGATCCCCGACGTCTTCTACGGCTACCACGCCTGGATCGTGGAACTGGCGAGCGGCGGTGTGCTCGAACCGCTCTTCCTGGAGGACACCACCGACATCCTCGGCCCGGCACTCGACGCCTTCACGCTGCGCGGGTCGCTCTACGGGGTGCCACTCGCCGTCAGGTCGGGGGCGATGCTGCGCAACACGGCCATGGTCGCCGCCCCGGTGGAATCCACCATCGGGTTCGGCACCGCCTGCCTCGCCGTGGACGAGGGCCAGCCGTGCATCCTGGTGCCGACCAGCGCCGGCGAGATCTTCCTCCCCTTCCTCGCCGCCGGCGGCGGCTACCTGTTCGGGTACGACGACACCACCGGGTACGACCGGGCCGACCACGGGCTCACCGTCGACGGCGCAGCCACCGGGTTCTCGGAGGTGGAGGCGCTCATCGGCGGCGGCCGCCTGGTCCACGCCCTGGAGGGAGCACCCTTCAACGCTTTCCTCGAGGGCCGGGCTGCGTTCCTGCTGGTCGGGCCCGACGAGATCGAGCCGGCCATCGAGGCACTGGCCGGGACCGGGATCGGGTTCGCCATAGACCCCCTGCCCATGGTGGGCGACAACGTGTCACCACCGCTCCTCGACGGGTTCGGGCTGTTCGTGAACGCCCACGGCGACGACAAGGTGCCGGCGTCGCTGCTGGTGCGCGAGTACCTCGCGGCGCCGACCGTGGCTGCGATCCAGGGCGATGGGGGGGCGATGCTGGCGGTGGCGGCGAACGGTCGGCGACGGCCGCAGATCGTGGAGGCGGATCTCGCCTTCGAGGCGCTGTCGCAGGCGGTCGACCTGCTGTTCGACGGGACCACCGCCGAGCAGGCGTTGGGCGAAGCGGCCCGAACGCTCAGGGCGTTGCTCGAGGAGCCCGAAGACGAATCGGGCGGCGAGGATGAAGAAGGGGACGGCGGTTAGCCGGTCGCACCGCGTCCGGCCACCGGGGTGTCCACCCTGGCGTCCTGGACGAGAGCGATGATCTCCTGCCAGTCACGTGTGATCGCGCACTTCCCGCAGAAGTAGCCTTCATCCTTCTTGACGACGGCGTCGGCGCCGCAACGTATGCACTCCATTCCGGAGTGATCGGCTCGTCGCGGCGCCGACTTGACCGATCATCCCCGCCGGGCCCCGGGATCGCTGCCGCCTCGGCGTCGGATCCCTCGCGCAGGCCGAATCGTGTGGTCGACGAACCGACCCCACACCAACGCCCGACTGCGACAGTCGTCGTAGCCATCACCAGGGTCAGCCGGACCGCTCCCATGCGTCGTCGTCTGAGAGGCGTCTAGGAGACGCGCCGGCGCATGACGGTGTCGCGCTCCCGGCGCTGGACCTCCATGAAACCGCGCTGCTCGAACATCCTCCGCGATCCCCGGAACGAGACGGGGCGCTCCAGCTCGGGGTTGAAGGGGTAGCCCTCCACCCAGGAGGCGCCGCGGCCGGCGGCGTCGGCGACGACCCGGTCGAGGAGGGCACCCGCCACCCCGTGCTCGCGGTAGGGCGGGGCGATGACGAAGCACGAGACACCGATGGTCGCCTCCGCCGGAGAACCCTCCACCGAGCGGTACAGCGTGTAGTCGGACCGCATCGAGGCGTTCACCCACCCGGCGGGACGGCCGTCCACGTATGCCAGGTAGCCGTATGCGCCGCCCGAGCCGAGCCGGTCGGCCATGGCCCGGCGGTTCTCCGACCAGTGCTCGGGGTCGTCCTCGAGCAGCGCACCCTCCATGGCGATGTGGGGCTCGATGCAGTAGCAGTCGGCCCACTCCGGCCTGCCGACGAAGGCGTCGTGGTCGAAGAAGGACCGCCAGTCGTCGAGCCGCTCGGGCGTGACCGGGTGGATCTCGATCGCGCCGATCTCGTCGAGTCGCTCGGCCGGGCCGGTCAGGCGCTGGGTGGCCTCGGCGTAGTTGCGTATCGCCTGGTCGGGGTAGGGCCACTCGTGCTCGGATCGGGCGTGGGCCAGCAGCGCCTCCCCGAGCGTCTCGAGCGTGCCGGCTTCGATCGGCGCCGAGCACTCGAAGCAGTCGGTCCTCACCGGTCGAGCGACCTCTCGGCCAGCAGGATCGCCAGGTCCTTGACGACCACGTCGTTGCGCCCGATCTCCTTGACCCCGTCGTCGAGCATCACGAAGCAGAAGGGGCACCCGGTGGCGACCACGCTCGCCCCGGTGGCGACGGCCTCCTCGGTGCGCTCGATGTTGACCTTCTTGCCGGTGTGCTCCTCCATCCACATCCGGGCGCCACCGGCGCCGCAGCAGAACGACCCCGTGCCGTTACGGGGCATCTCCACCACGTCGTCGCTGATGAGGTTCAGGGTGGTGCGTGGTGCGGCGAACACGTCGTTGTGGCGGCCCAGGTAGCACGGGTCGTGGAAGGTGATGCGGTCGCCGTCGCGGCGCGGCGTGATCTTCCCGCCGTCGAGCAGGTCCATGAGCATCTCACTGTGGTGCATCACGCGATACTCGCCGCCGAACTGCGGGTACTCGTTCTGGATGGTGTTGAAGCAGTGCGGGCACTGCGTGACGACCTTCTCCACGCCCAGGTCGTTCAGCGTCTGGATGTTCAGCAGGGCCAACTGCTGGAACACGTACTCGTTCCCGGCCCGCCGCGCCGGGTCGCCGGTGCACAGCTCCATGGGCCCGAGGATGGCGAAGTCCACGCCGGCCTCGTGGAGCAGGCGGGCCGTGGCCACGGTGACCTTGCGGTTGCGGTCGTCGAACGACCCGGCACACCCCACCCAGTAGAGGTACTCGGCGGTGACGCCCTCGTCGCCGAGCCGCTTCACCTCGAAGTCCAGCTCGGCGGTCCAGTCGGCGCGGTTCTGCTGGCTCATCCCGTACGGGTTCGACGAGTTCTCCAGCGAGATGAAGGTGTTGCCCAGCTCGGAAGGGAACTCCCCCTGCATGAGGGTGAGGTGGCGGCGCATGTCGAGGATCTTGTCGAGGATCTCGATGTCCACCGGGCACACCTCGTCGCACGCCTTGCACGAGGTGCACGCCCACAGCTCCTCGGCGGTGATGCGCTCGAACACCGAGTCGGAGGTGATGGTGATGGCGGCGTCCGTGCCGACCGGCGGGCTCACCGGCGGCGCCCCGGTGCGGGACGCCACCTCGCCCAGCTTCAACACGATCTCGCGGGGGTCGAGCGCCTTGCCGGTCTGGTTGGCCGGGCACACCGAGGTGCAGCGCCCGCAAATGGTGCAGGCGTCGGTGTCGAGCAGCTGCTTCCAGGTGAACTCGGCGACCAGGTCGGCGCCGACCGTCTCGATGTCGGCCGCTTCCATCAGGTTGGGCATGGGCCGCATGGCGCCCTTGGGGCGCTCGCGAGGCGAGAGCGCCATGTTGACCGGCGAAGTGATCATGTGGCGCAGCTTCGTGGCGGGCAGTGCCACCAGGAACGCCATGAACGCCGCGGCATGGGTGATCCAGAAGGCCTGGTGGATGCCCGACGCCGACGCCTCGGGGACGAGGGCGCTGAGCGGATGGCCGACCACCGACCACGCCTCGAAGTCGGGCCGGCCGTCGACGGCGATGCGCGCCGCCTCGGTGAGGAGGCCGGTCAGCCCGATGGCGAACAGGAGGGCGAGGTTGACGGCGTCCTCCGGCTTGGTCTTGGACCGCAGCCGCCACGGCCGCATCCCGTAGCGGTGGGCGGCGGCGCCGAGCACGCCGCCGAGGAAGACCAGGGCGAACACGTCGAGGGTGAAGGAGTAGCCCTGGTACACCCGCCCCTCGAGGAACTTCAGGTTGGCGGGGAGGATGTGGTCGATCTCGAGGGTCACGGTGCCCAGGAACAGCACGAGGAACCCGACGTACATGGCGGCGTGGATCATCCCGAACAGCGGCTGCTCGAACAGGGAGCGCTGGCTGAGGCCCCGCTCCATGGCGCGCAGCCGCCGCCACCACATCCCGCTCCGGGTCTCGTCGGCGCCGCGCGACCAGTTCTGCACCCTGAGGGCGAACAGGTAGGCCATGAGCCCCACGAAGGCGGTGGTCGCCACGTAGAACATGGCCTGCACCGCCTCGGGGATGTTCCCGAACACCACCCGGCCCACTTCGGGGTGATGGTCCGCCGGGATCTCGCCGAGCCACCACAGGGCGAGCACGCTCACGGGCAGGAAGACGGCGAGGGCCCAGACCAAGGCGACGGTGCGTCGGCTCACGATGCGGGAGGCTAGACGGTCGGGCCGGCGGATTCCGTCAGTCGGGCAGCTCCACGCGCACCTCCAGCGCCCGGTACACGTCGAGAGAGCGTCTGTCGAGGGTGAGCAGAGGGAGATCGTGGGTCACCGCCGCCCATCCGACGAGTGCGTCGTACACGGCACCCCCGGCGATGCCGCGTTGAGGAAGGAGTCCGATCAACTCCTTCGTGGCATCCGGTGAGAGCGGGGCGGTGGCGGGAAAGTCGTGGTGGAGCACACGAGCGACGTCGGCGGGAGACCGCCGCGCCGGCGGTGGTAGACGGGTGAGGACGGAGTACGTCTCGAACCAGGCGTGACCCGCGAGTCCGAGCGTGCGATCCCCTACCGCGTCCATCACGAGGGCATGGTCGCCGTGACGTGGGAGCACCAGCGCCACTGCCGCACTGGTGTCGAGAAGGAGGTCGGGCCGGCTCACCGCTGGTCGCCGAGCCGCAGGTCACGGATCTCGTCGCCGTCGAACGACGCGTCGGCGTCGATGACGAGGCGGCCGCGCTCCATTCTCACGCCCTCACCGACGGCGGGCTCGATCCTGATTCCGGCGCCGTCGCGTGTCACCTCCACCTCACCGGGCACGATCCCCACGGCGTCGCGCAACGGCTTCGGGATCACAAGACGCCCTGCCATGTCAATGGTAACGCGCATACCACAAGAATACCAGAGAGTCCACCAGCAGCTGCGCAGAGTTCGACGGCACCTGGGATCCGATCTACGCTGAGATCAACCGGCTCATTGACACGATGCCGGTGGAGATGATCCGCCTCGGGGACGCCATCTACGCTACGGCCGGAGACCTTACCGCGGCCCTCTTCATCTGCACACAGGGCGGAGGTACCGCCGCAGTCGAATCCCAACTCGACTTCTACTGGCAGGACCGGGGAAACATCACTGCCCGCGGCAGTCAGTTCAACTGGGAACCCTGACGGTGAGCTGATGGTGGTTGGGCGATGGTGACCAGAGCTACAAACGCCTCATCCGCGCCGTTTCGGCAGAAGCCTGAGCAAATGCCAGAACGTCGGAGGTTCTACCGCAAACCAACCGATGAGAGTTCGCGATGCTCGGCCAGCGTGCGAAATTGTTACATGAGCGGTGGAGCGGGTAGGCCACGGGTCTCTAGCGGCTGTGACCTGCCTAGTGACCTGCTGAAGCGACCTGACAGCACGGGCCAGGTCTCCGAGCCCCGTCTTCGCATCGGACTCATTTTCAGCCTTGCGACCGTGCGTGCCGACATTGGACTTCCAGCGATTTCCTCATCGGGTCGTAGTCCTTGGGTGTCCCTCCCGAGAACTTCGCTCTGCTTGGTCACGAACTCGATCCGGTCGAGCACCTGCGGCAGAGAATCCCATTAGTCCATCCCTACTTTCAGCAAAGCCTGTTTGGCCCCGAGCGTTGCGGTCTGGTGACATCGGGACGCCCTCGGCCAGGGTTCGGAAAGGTCACCTGAGACGTCGCACTGAACCAAGCGTCCGTGGCAGCATGCTTCATGATGCGCGATGACCCCCCACGCGACCAAGACGACCTTCCGTTCGACCGGATCGTCGTTGCGCATCCGTCGATGGCGGGCCAGATCCAGCCTGCTCTCGATGAGCTGCGGCCGGGGTCGGATGCGGAGGATAAGGCAGAGCTCTTTCCGCGGGAGCCAGGGCAGTCGCTTTGCCGAATCTGCGGAGCGCGCGCCGAAATGACTCGCGAACACACCCCTCCCAGAGCTGGTTTCAACACGCTCACAACCAGGGGCAGTGGACTCCTCGACTGGCTTGCTGTCGACAGTCTCGACGTATCGCCGGCCGGACCCCATCGTCAGGGTGGCGTCTGGGGATACTCGCTATGCGCCGAGTGCAACGCAACGACGGGCCGGTACGCGCCGGAGTACGGCATCTGGGCCCGTGGTGCGGCCAGTGTCATGATCGAAGCCACCAAGACCCATGGGAGCGACCTCAACGACAGCGAGCACTGGGCGTACGTCAACATTCACCTAATCGATGTGTTTCCCGCCCGTTTCGTGCGTCAGGCGATCTCCCAAGCCCTCGTGCTCAGTGGTTCCCCAGGTCTCGCCAACCAGCATCCCGAGCTGCGACAGTTGGCAACCGGAGGAGATCCGATCGGCCTCCCGGCAGGCATGGCGTTGTTCCTCTGCCTGTATGGCGGTCCGAACGCTCGCTATGCAGGGGGACCCAATGGCCAGGCCATCCACCGGACTGCGTCCGGATGGACGCACGCCATCGAGGCCGCGTATCCGCCGTTTGCGATTCAGTTGATCCTGCGAGGCTCGACTGAGCCGGCAGCCGGGATCGATCTGTCTCCGCTCACCGCCATCGCCGTGAACGAGATGCTCTCCTTCGACATGGAGGGCCTCATGATCGGATTCGGAAACACCCCCTTTCCGCTCGACTACCGACCCCGAGGCATGATCCTCAGAGAGGAGCACGGTGAGCCTCTTCACCGAGATGACTCGAACTGATCCATCTCCGGCGAGCTACGGAGAAAGCCACTTCGACTTCCTGGACCGGGTAGCTGGCCAGTACTGGGAGGCTATTCGAGTCGTGGTGGAGAAGTGGTACTCGCGCTTCCCGGTCGAACACCAGCCTCGAATACGATCTCGACTCCGCGGTCGCCAGCCGGACTACTGGGGTGCCTATTGGGAGCTGCTTCTCCACAGCACGATGCTCGGTCTTGGACTGGAGGTCACTGTCGATCCAGTCGTCGCGGCGGGGCGAACGCCGGACTTCCTCGTTGCACAGGGCGATGACGAGTGCCTCATCGAGGCGACCGTCATCCTGGAACCTGGCAGCGATCAGACTTCGGACTCCCGTCAAGCCCCTGTGCTCAACATGCTGTCATCGCTTGAGCTGCGATACCACTACCTGCATGTGGTCGACCTGATCGATGGGCCCAAGACGCCCCCGTTGGCGAAGCTTCGGGACGGGTTCCAGGGTTGGATCGATGGCGTTGAGAAGAACCCTCCCGAGTCCGACGCCGCCAGCAAGGTCCTGAGGCCGCGTAGAGCTGCTCACCTATCAGACTGGGTGATCGAGGTCGAGTTGATCCCTCGGTCACCATCCCGGTATCGACTCAAGGCCGGCATCGATATGGGGCCCAGTCGGAGTCGATTCGTCAACGACCACTCTGATATCTCCAAAGCGATGTCCAAGAAGGCAAAACGCTACCGAAGCGCGGCCGCGCCCTTGGTCCTAGCCGTCCTCAACCTGCGTTGGACAGCCGACGCGGAGACATGGCCGCTCGCTCTGTTCGGCGTCGCATGGGAGCATCCGGAGATGATCCAGCGCCAGCGGATTGACCCGAGTTGGCGTAAGGTGCCGACAGGGTTCTGGCTCGACCAGACAGGGCCTAGACACGAAAAGATCCCTGCAGTCATTGCTGCCGACCACCTAGGACCTTGGAATCTCGCGAAGGTGTCGCCTGTGGTCTGGGAGAATCCCTGGGGCGGCGGACTCCCGTTGGATTTCGGCTTCTCGCGGCGTACTGGCGACCTGAGTTCGGGCCTTCTCGTGTCAGACGAGGACGGGCGGTTGCTGCGGGATGTCATTGGCATACCCGAGCACTGGCCGCCAGGCGACCCGTTCTAGGGGCAGTGGCGCTACGAGACGTAAGGGGCGCTTCGGTCCGAGGTCCTGTGGGACCATGGGGCTGATGGATTGGTCAACGTTCTGGTCCGGGGTAGCCGGCGCCGTAGTGGGCGGCGCAGCGGCAGTCCTAGCGGCGGTCGTCACACTTCGGGCCGAGAGGGCAACTGCACTTCGGGTCGCTCGGATCCGGGAACTGCAGCAGGTGGCCACCGATCTTCCGATTGCGTTCCATAGGTGGGTACGAGCCGTGATGAAGATGCACACGAAGGGTGGGACGCCAGGCGACGACGACCTTCAGGAGACCGAGTTGCTGGAGCGGCGGCGGGTCCTCGCTCTACGCCATCGACTTCCAGTCGAAGGAGACGAGATCGCCGTTGAGATCGACAAGGCGATCACGGGTTACACACGCTGGGTGACAACCTGGCTCTCCAAGCCCCATCTCGAGCCTGAGGAAGTGTCGCTGCCAGACGAAGTCGCCATGCCGCTGACGGCGGCGCTCGTACTCGTTACCGCGAATCTTCCGGGAAGGATTGAAAAGGAACTCGGTTGACCCCGGGTTGACTTGGCGGGCTCACTACGGATCCGGTGTTGAAGGCCACGTCACGGCGGTGACGCGTTCACGCAGCGACTGACGAGCCGAGGGGCCAAATGCTGGCCAGAGGACCTCCAGGAGACGATCAAGCGCGTCGCTTTGATCGGCACCGGAGTCAGTGCGCGGGACGCCCGAATCCGTGACGGCTTGTATCTCAAGGCGCAGCAGCGTGGCTGCGCGCATGAGATTGGCCATCGATGTGCCCAGGTTCTTGGGGTTCCAGTAGAAGCCCACACGCAGGTGCCTCGGCGTGATCCTCTTCGTCATCGTCTTGTTCGCCATCGGCGTGGCCCTCAGCCAATAGGTACCGCTTCGATGGGGCGCCCTACGTGCGGCGTTCGCGGACGCACGAGCGGATATCGCTCGCCTCGCCCAGCGTACGTAAATGTCATCAGTAGGGATTACTCAGGATCTGGCCCGAGACCCGGGCGGCTCGATATGCCCTTCCCTCACCCGGCGCTCGTGGATGTCACCCAGACCGCGGCGTCGATATCGCCACCGGAGGTGTCCAACCCGACAGCGACGAGACCAGGTCCACCGACGAATACCGCGAAGATGTCCTGCCTGCCTGGTCCGCCGAGGTTCTGCTCGTCGTGGGGTACACGCTGCCACGAGTTCCCATCGGTGGAGGTCCATATCGCAGCATCGGCTTCGCCTTCATGGCACCTCTCGCACCCGACCGCGACGTATCCAGGCCCGCCGGTAGCCACGTCGCTCATCAGCTGGTCGTCGGGGGGACCGCCGAGAATATCTCCGGTTGCCTGAGGTTTCGGCCAGACGGTGTAATCGGTTGTTCTCCACACAACAGCATCCCAATCACCATCTCCCGGCCTGTCGCCTCCTCCCGCATACCACGCCTGCCCAACCGCGACGAGACCCGACTCGCCCGACACGACCGCAAGCATGTCCTCAGAGCGGGCCCTCACGGATGAGTCGAACCGCTGCCAAGCGAGGCCATCGGATGAGACCAATACCACACCGTGGCTTCCGGTTCTGCCTGATGTGGAACCGACAGCAAGAACACCCGGGCCGTGGGCTATCACATCTTCGAGGCGGTCGATGCCGTCGAGAGCTTCGTCGTCGACGCGCACCCAAGAGTGCCCATCAGAAGAGATCCACACCGCACCGGTATGGGCGGAACGGTCCTCACCGACGGCGACTAGGCCGAGTCCTCCAACCGCGACGACGGCATTCATTACTTGCCAGTCGGGCCCGCCAAAGATTTCCTCGTCGTGAGGGGTTCGTTGCCAGCGTGTCCCGTCCACAGACGTCCACACAGCCGCATCAATCTCGCCGCCCGAGCTGTCCCAGCCGACCATAACCAGGCCGGGGTCGCCTACGGTGACATCGAGCGCGATCTGATCACCGCGTCCGCCGAGGTTCTCGCCGTCGTGGGGCACCCGCGCCCAAGTGAACCCGTCGGAGGAGGTCCAGACCGCGACGTCCGCATCGCCACCTGAGAGGTCTGCGCCAACGACGACAAGACCAGGGCCAGCAGCCACTCCGCTTATCATGACTTGCGCATCGTGGCCACCAAATACGACCTCCCCCCGGCCCACCCGCTTCCACATCTGAGCATCTAGGATGGGATCGGTTGTTGTTGGGGCCGCGGTCGTCGTTGTTAGGGCCGCGGTCGTCGTTGTTAGGGCCGCGGTCGTCGTTGTTAGGGCCGCGGTCGGCGTTGTGGCAGCCGATATAGCGATGGTCGTCTGAGCTTCGCCCGTGCATGCCGCCGCCACCGTCATCGTCAGGATGAGGAGAGGGACCATCCAATACGGATAGGGCGGCTGCGCGTGTATTGATCCCGAGTCGAAGGAACCACTCACCCCGCCAATCTTATACCCAGACCCCTCCCCGAAGACGGCGTGCACTTCTTGACTTGCCGCCACCGGCTCCGGACTCACACCGTGGACCGGTCCACCTCGCCCAGCGACGCCTGGGCGGCGGCGAGGCGGGCGATGGGGACGCGGGGCGGGCTGCACGACACGTAGTCGAGGCCGACCCTGTGGAAGAAGGCAATGCTGCGGGGGTCGCCGCCGTGCTCGCCGCAGATGCCCGCCACCAGGTCGGGGCGGGTCTCCTTCCCCTCCTTCACCGCCACCTCGACCAGGCGGCCCACGCCGAGGACGTCGAGCTTCTCGAACGGCGACTCGGCGAGGATGCCCTCGGACACGTAGGCGGGCAGGAACTTGCCCTCGGCGTCGTCGCGGCTGAACCCGTAGGTCATCTGGGTGAGGTCGTTGGTGCCGAAGGAGAAGAACTCGGCGCTGCGGGCGATGTCGCCGGCGCGCAGGGCGGCGCGGGGGATCTCGATCATCGTGCCCACCTTGATGTTCGCCCCGGGGTCGGCGGCGTCGACGATCTCGCGCACCGTCGCCGCCATCTTGTCCATCTCGTGGCCGGTGGCGACGAGCGGGATCATGATCTCGAGGTGCGGGTCGCCACCGGCGGCCACCCGGCGCCGCACCGCCTCCACGGCGGCCTGCACCTGCGCCCGGTACAGCTCGGGCCGCACGAACCCGAGACGCACGCCGCGCAGGCCGAGCATCGGGTTGGACTCCGACCACCGCGCCACGGCGCGCAGCATCTCGTCCATGTCGGTGGTGTCGTCCCCGCGCGCCGCGGCGCGTTCGCGCTCGATTGCGAGGTCGAGGCGGTCGGGCAGGAACTCGTGGAGGGGTGGATCGAGCAGGCGGATGACCACGGGCAGGCCGTCCATCGACTCGAGCAGGCTCTCGAAGTCCTCGGTCTGCAGCTTGCTGAGCTCCTCGATGGCGGTGTCGGCGTCGTCGGCCTCGAGGATGATGCGGCGCACGATCGGCAGCCGGTCGCCCATGAACATGTGCTCGGTGCGGGCCAGCCCCACGCCCTCGGCGCCGAGGGAGCGGGCATGGGTGGCGTCGGGCCCGGTGTCGGCGTTGGCCCACACCCCGAGGCGGCGGATGTCGTCGGCCCAGCCGAGCAGGACCTCCAGCTCGGGTGACGGGTCGGGCTCGGTGACCGGGCACTCGCCGACGAACACCTTGCCGCTCCCCCCGTCGATGGTGATGACGTCGCCCTCGGCGATCACGAGGTCACCGATCGTGAACCGGCGCTCGTCCTCCTCGACGTGCATGCGGTCGGTGCCTGTCACGGCGGGCTTGCCCATGCCACGCGCCACCACGGCGGCGTGGCTGGTCTTGCCGCCATGGCTGGTGAGCACGCCCTCGGCGGCGGCCAGGCCGTGGATGTCGTCCGGGTTGGTCTCCCACCGCACGAGGATCACGGGGTCGCCGGCGGCGGACCGCTCGACCGCCGTGTCGGCGTCGAACACGGCGACACCGCACGCCGCACCCGGCGAGGCGGCGAGGCCGACGGCGATCGGATCACCGGCGTGCTCCTCGTCGATGCGGGGATGGAGGATCTGCTCGAGGGCGGCGGGGTCGATGCGGCGGACGGCCGTCTCGCGGCCGATCAGCCCCTCGGACACCATCTCCACCGCGATGCGGACCGCAGCGGGTGCGGTCCGCTTGCCCACCCGGGTCTGCAGGATCCACAGCCGCTCGCGCTCGATGGTGAACTCGATGTCGCACATGTCGCGGTAGTGCCCCTCGAGGGTCTTCATCACCCCGGCGAGCGAGGCGTGATGCCCGGGGTGGCGGGTGGCGAGGTCGTCGAGGGTGAGGGTGCGACGGATGCCGGCCACGACGTCCTCCCCCTGGGCGTTCGGGAGATAGTCGCCGTAGGGCACGGCCTCCCCCGTCGACGGGTCGCGGGTGAAGCACACCCCGGTCCCGCTGGCGTCGTCGAGGTCGCCGAACACCATCATCTGCACGTTGCAGGCGGTGCCCAGGTCGTCGGGGATGTCGTTGAGGCGCCGGTACTCCTTGGCCCGGCGGTTGTCCCACGAGGCGAACACCGCGGTCACCGCCCGGCGCAACTGGTCGAGCGGGGCCTCCGGGATCTCGGTGCCGTGGTCGGCCACCACCTGTTGGAAGCGCCGGGTGGCGGCCTCCAGGTCCTCGACGGTGAGCTCGGCGTCGTTGTCGACCCGGCGCGACCCGCGCAACTCGGTGAGCACCCGCTCGAACTCGACGCCCTCGATGCCGAGCACCACCTTCCCGAAGGTCTGGACGAAGCGGCGGTAGGCGTCCCAGGCGAAATGCGGGTCACCCGACCAGTCGCGCAGGGACTCCCACACCGCATCGTTCATCCCGAGGTTGAGGACCGTGTCCATCATGCCGGGCATCGAGAACTTGGCGCCGGAGCGCACCGAGAGCAACAGCGGCGGGCTCCCACCGAACGACCGGCCGGTCTTCTCCTCGAGAAGGCGCCCGGCGGCGCGCACCTCCTCCCACAACTCGTCGGAGAACTCGCCGTCGTGCAGGTAGCGGCGGCACGCCTCGGTGCTGAGGGTGAAGCCGGGCGGCACGGGAAGCCCGATCTGGGTCATCGTGGCCAAACCGGCGCCCTTGCCGCCGAGGAGATCCTTGTCGGTGCCGTCACCGGTGTCGAAGTCGAAGACGTACATGGTCCTCCGTCGTCACCCAGGTTCGGCACATTGTGCCCGATCGGACAGGGTCGAAGGTCAGTTCGGGCGCACGCCGATGGCCAGGCCCCTGCCCAGGTAGGTGCCCTGGGGGTCCCACTCGAAGTCGAGCCCGGCGGCGGTGAAGGCCTGCTCGAACTGGGCGGGGGTGAACATCCCCATCACGTGGTGCTCGGTGCGGTGCTCCGAGGACTCCGGCGTCGAGATGAGGTAGTCGAAACGGGCGGTCGAGACCGCTCCCCGGCGGGAGATGGCGCTGGTACGGGCGACCACGACGCCGTCGCCCTCGGCGGTGAGAAGGCGCACCCAGGGCGGCTCCAGGTCTTCGGCCTGCAGCCACGGCTCCACGACGAGCACACCGCCCGGAGCCAGATGACGCACCATCGCCGCCACTGCGGCGTCGAGGCGGTCGGGGGTGCGGGCGTACCCGATCGAGGAGAACAGGCAGGTGACGGCGTCGAACGTCTCCCCCAGGTCGAAGTCGGTGTAGTCGCCGTGGTGGAGCGGGACGCCGCGGAGCCGTGCCGCCGCGATCTCCAGGAGCGCCTCGTCGAGGTCGAGGCCTGCGAGCCGGTCGAAGCGGCCCTGCCAGATCTCCAGGTGCTTGCCCGTGCCGCACGCCACGTCGAGCAGTGAGCCGGCCCCCGGGTTGCGGTCCCGGATGATCCCCTCGACCGTCCCGGCATGACCCTCGTAGTCGAGGTGTGCGTAGACGAGGTCGTAGAACTCGGCGGTGGGGTGGAAGGGGGCTTGGTCGCTGGTCATCAGTGGTTGCTCGTCAGTTGTCAGATGTTGGTCGTCAAGTCGTCAGTCGTCAGTCGTCAGTCGTCGGTCGGAACCGTCAGCCCTTGGCCCTGGCGGCCGGTCGCCGGTCAGAGAATGACAGAGGGCCGGGCTATGCGCCCGGCCCTCCTGCCGTCTGTCGTCTGCCGTCTGCCGTCGCTTCGGCTATATGCCCAATTCGGCGCGCAGCTCGTCGAGCTTGGCGTCGGCCTGGGTGAGAGACACGGCCTCGCGCAGCTCGGCCTCGGCACCCTCGGGGGTGGCCTCGCGCAGCTCGGCCTTGGCCATGGCCTCTGCCTTGCGCTGCTCGATCTTGTCCTCGACCTTCTCGAGGCTGACCGCCTCGTCGTCGAAGGTGGCGGTCATGGCGTCGACGGCCTTGTTGACCGACTCCTGCATCTTCGCCTGCTGCAGCTCGCCGAGCATCTCCATGCGCTTGGCGGTCAGCTCCTGCACGCGCAGCGCGTTCTGCTGCACGGCCGTCTTGGCCTTCTCGGCCTGCTCGGCAGCGGTCTCGTACTGCTGCTTGAGCGACTCGAGGTTGTTGTCGGCCGCCTGCAGCTTCATGGCGAGGCCCTGAGCGGAGCGGTTCCACTTCTCGGCGCCCTCGGTGTCGCCCTTGTCGGTCGACTCCTTCGCCTTCGTGAGAGCCTGCTTGGCGAGCTCGCGCGCCTCGCCGGCGTCGCCGGCGGCGCGCTCGATCTTGCTCTCCAGCTGTGTGCGATGGGCGACCACCTTGGCCGCCTGGTTGCGCAACTCCTGGTCCCGCTTGCGGGCCTCGGTGATGGCCTGCTCGATCTCGATCTCGGGGTCCATCGCAGCCTCGGTCTTGGACCGGAACAGCTGCTTGATGTAGCCCCAGAGACGCTTGAAGAAACCCATGTCTCGTTCCTCTCCGGATGGTGTGGGTGCCGCGCGAGGTTAGCGAGGCGGTGCGGCCACCGAACCAGGGTCTGTCAGCGGTTGCGACGGCGCTTGCGGCCCGCCCTGCTGCGGGTCGGCTTCGACTGCTGTTGCGGCGGCGGGGTCGTGGTGCGGGTCGGGGTCGGCATCGTGGGCGATGCGCCGCTGCGGCGGCCCCAGTCGTAGGCGGCGCCCTGACCCACTCCCCCGGCGAGGATGCTGAAGGCGTCGAGCCAGTCGAACCCACCGCCCCCGTAGGACCGCGGTGCCTGGGGTGCGGGAACGGAGCGGCCTCCGACGTCGATCAGGCGGGGCTTCGGCTTCTCGCCGCGCCGCAGCCGTTCGGCGTCCGCCTCGCACACCCGGACCTCCCGCTTGCCGGCCGACGTGTCGAGCACCGCCGTCTCCTTGGCGTCGGGGTGGGTGGGGTCGAAGAAGCAGACGTGCCGCTCCTCCTTCTTCGGCTTGGGAGGCACGGGGTTGCCCTCGACGATCGCCGTGGCGGCGTCCAACTGCCAGCGGGCCTCGTCGAGGCGATCCGAGATCTGCGCGAGCGTGGCCAGGTCGCCGGCGCCTTCGTATTGGTCCAGCGCCTCGGCAAAGGTGGCCGACGCCTGCTGGAAGTACTCGTTGTCCTCCGAGGAGTCGGATGCCGAGACCTGGTCACCGATCTCGAGGATGGTGTTCGCCATGGCGTCGAGCTGGGCCTTGATCTCGGCCTTGGCGCCCTCGATCGACTCGCCGGTCTCCTTCTTCGAGCGGCGCATCACGAGCCAGACGATGAGCACGATGATCGCGACGATCACGATCAGGAAGATGAGGCCGCTGCTGCCGCCGCCCCCGGAAGGCTCCTGATCGTCGCCCGCCCCCGAGGTGGTGAGCAGGCTCCCCACCGCCGCATCGACGAACGCCTCGTCGCCGCCCCCTGCCGGTGCGTCTGCGGAGGCCTCGAGGCCCCGATCGAGGGCGGCCGCGACGGCAGCATCGTCCACCTCGGTGCTGACCATGCCGGCGTCGGTCGCCGACAGCACCAGCACCGTGCCCTCGCCGAGGCGGTCCAGGACCGCGTCGGCGAAGGTGGTCGCCCCGCCGGCCGGATCGTCACGCAGGAGCACCACCGAGAGACGGAGCCCTCCATTGCGGGCCCGGGTGATGTCGTCCGATATCGACGCCGGGTCGGCCGGGAGGCCCTCGTCGATGAAGTAGCCCTCATCGCGCACCGCCTCGGCCACCTGGTCGGGGGTCTGTGCGAGAGCGGATGCGGGCAGGGCGAACGGGAGCAGGGCGATCAGGGCGAGCAGTCGGCGCATGGCGTGGATGGTAGATCGAATGCGGGATCCACCCCCCTTGACCGCAAACCGGCCACTCACATCCATATCGGGCGTATCGGATTGGCTATGAGGCTGCGACGGGTTCTATGTCCATGTACGGAGGGTCAACTGCCCAGTTGAAGGACACGTCGTACTTTCGGAAGAAGTCATCGCGCCCAAGCAGAACGATCGCCTTAGTGCCCATGTCGGCAACCCAGAACTCCTTGCAGACGGTGGATGTCTTCCAACGGACCTTTCCAAGACACACCTTCAGCTCAAAGTCGCCACTCGCCCCGAAGCCTGAGATTGGCGTGCCATCCGGATGTTGCGGTTGCTCGAGGGAAGCGAAGTCAACCCCGAGAGCCTCGACAACGATCCGCGGCACCACGGTCCGATCGGCACCTGAGTCAACAATCGCCGTGATCCGTTGTGATTGCCGACGAAGAACGACATCCACTTCCAAGAATGGGTAGTAAGACCCGTCCGGAAGCCTCGCAGCGTCGTAGCGGGCCAAGACCTAGAAGAAGTATGCCTTGCCCTGCTCGGGCACGAAGTGCAACAACACGTCAGAGAATCCGGCGCGCTCAGCGTCTCCAAGCACCTCCGCCGGTGTGTCGCCCGACGCGACAACGCGATCGCCGACGATGCCAGTCCAGCGACCCTCGAACGCGGCAAGCTCCTTCTCAAGCGTGGGTGAGAACAGACGTTGTGGGGAGGCGGTGGTCACGGGGTGGTCCCTCCGGTCGGTGCATCCGAACAGTAGTGAACGACACGCAACTCTGTTCGGGTACCCCATTATCGGTGCCTAGCCGAGCAACCTCAAGGGTCGCGACGACCATGGCTGAGGAAACCGAGGACCTACCTCCGGCTGAACAGCGCTCGGAAGAAGAACCACACGTTGGCGGGTCGCTCGGCGATGCGCCGGGTGAGGTAGGGGTACCAGGCGTCGCCGTAGGGCACGTAGATGCGGAGTGGCTCGCCACGCTCCACCAGGCTCTGTTGCAGCGGGGTGCGCACGCCGTAGAGCATCTGGAACTCGTAGGGCTCGGTGCGGGCGGCGGCGTGGGGCAGGGCGGCGTCGATCCGGGCATCGTCGTGGGTGGCGACCGCCGGCTTCA
>Ga0214472_10001979_pt1 | contig 22261 bp, 18 predicted proteins | sample RVTome_6_FD_207662 | JGI IMG/M metagenome (GOLD analysis project Ga0214472, IMG submission 207662) | Soil microbial communities from uranium-contaminated site in the Upper Colorado River Basin, Wyoming, United States - RVT140D175 | ecosystem: Environmental > Terrestrial > Soil > Contaminated >...
CCACGACGCGAAGACGAGGCTCTCGCGGCTCGTGGCCAGAGCCGAGCGTGGTGAGCAGATCACCATCGCACGGGCGGGAAAACCGGTGGCCACGCTGGGCCAGGCGGCGGTACAGGCGGCCGCTCGCCACCGCCCACGCACTCACGGGCGGGCCTCCTGCCGGCGCTTGGCGTGAAGGATCCGGACCAGGTCCCGGAGACGGTCGCTTTCGAGGTCGAGCACGCGATGGCCGAGGGGCGTCAGCGTGTAGTACCGGCGGCGCGCGTCGTCGAATTCGGCGGCGGGGCGTTCGCCGGATTCGGCGATGAGGCCTTCCTGGATCAGCCGCTTCAGCGAGCCGTACAGGGTGGCCGGCCACAGCCGGACCTTGCCGCCGGTACGGTCCAGCACGTCGCGCATGATGGCGTAGCCGTGCTGGTCCTGTCCGGCGAGCGAGACGAGGATGTGCAACCAGTGGCTTTTGAGCGGCAGGAACGTCTCCGGTTTTTTCCTGGCCATGTGCATATCTATATCAATCAATATCGATACTTGTCAAGCCCATTCACGGGATCCGTTTCAGGCGGAGTGGTTGAATGTGAGTATGTTAGTATGCATCTATGAGTAGCTACCGTCTCCAGGTCCTCATCCCGGAGGGCCTTCAGCGGCGCGTGCGCAAGGCCGCGCAGCGGGGCCGGCTGTCCACGGGAGCGTGGGTCCGGCAGGCCATCGAGCGCCAACTGGCCGATGACCGGCCGGCCGCGGATCCTCTCGACCGCCTCAAGACGCTTGGCGCGCCAACCGGTGACGTCGATCAGATGCTCTCCGAGATCGAGGCCGGCCGCGGCTGATGGTCTTCGTCGATTCCAACATCCCGATGTACGTCGCCGGGCGGGACCACCCGCTCCGCGCCCCGGCCACCCGGCTCCTGGAACGCGCGCGGGCCGGCGAGGTCGAGATCTGCACGAGCACCGAAGTCCTGCAGGAAATCCTGTACCGGTACGCCGCGCTCGGACGCCGCGACCTCGCCGGATCCGTCTACGACCTCTTCGTCCAGCTCTGTCCGGTCGTTCTGCCTGTGGCGCTGGCCGACACCGATCGCGCGCTCCATCTGGCCACCGAGCTCCCGTCGATCAGCGTGCGCGACGCAATTCACGCCGCCGTCATGCTGAACCACGATATCGTCCAGATCGCCACGTTTGACGAGGGGTTCGATGCCATCCCGGGCATCACCCGGGTCGTGCCGGCGTAGGGGCCGGCAATACCGGTAGACTGAGCGGTGCCGCCCGCGGCAAGGGGGTCTTCCGCATGAGCCTTCGAACCGTCACCGTGCTCGCACTGGTGGCCATCGCGACGGTGGCCTCGCCGGTTGCACAGAGCCGAACCGCTGAGCAGTACGCGGCCGCGATCGAGGGCGCCCAGTCTTCGGCCGGTGCGAACGGCCTGGGCGCGCTGACGATCGACGAGCTGATGAAGCGCTTCAACGTGCCGGGCGTCAGCGTGGCCGTCATCCGCAACTTCGGAATCCACTGGGCGAAGGGCTACGGCGTCGCGGACGTCGAGACCGGCGCGACGGTGAACGCCGAGACGATGTTCCAGGCGGCGTCGATCAGCAAGCCGGTCGCCGCGATGGCCGTGCTGCGCGCGGTCCAGGACGGGCTCTTCACGCTCGACGACGACATCAACGGCATCCTGAAGTCGTGGAAGCTCGACGGCGGCGAGTTCACACGGGATCGCCCGGTAACGCCCCGGACGCTCACCAGCCACACGTCCGGCCTCGGAGACGGTTTTGGCTTCCCCGGCTACGACCCGTCGGCGCCGATCCCGACCGTCATCCAGATTCTCAACGGAGAGAAGCCGTCGAACGTCGGCGCCATCTTCATGGAGCGGCCGCCGATGTCGCTGATGGAGTACTCGGGCGGCGGCGTGACGCTCATGCAGCAGGCGCTCAGCGACGCCCGGGGCCGGCCCTTTGCCGACATCATGCGAGACGACGTGCTGCGTCCGATCGGGATGAATCACAGCACGTACGAACAGCCCATCCCGCCCGGGCGCGATCGCAACGCCGCGCGCGCCCATTCGCGGGAAGGCCGGTCCATGGGCGCGAAGTGGCACGTGTATCCCGAGATGGCCGCCGCCGGTCTCTGGACCACGCCGGGCGACCTCGCGCGCTTCGCCATCGAGGTCCAGCGGTCGGCCGTCGGCCAGTCGAACCGGGTGCTCGCGCGCGCGACGGTCCAGGAGATGCTGTCGCCCGTCGGCGTGGGCGACTTCGCCGTGGGTCTTACGATCTCGAAGATGGGCCAGGGCTGGTACTTCTCGCACGGGGGATCCAACTGGGGATTCCGGGCCACGCTGGTCGCTCACAAGGTTAACGGCTACGGGCTGGCCATCATGACGAACGCCGATCAGGGCGGCGTGGTGGCCGGCGAGATCGGCCGGCGCATCCAGGCGGCATACGAATGGGACTCGGTCGCGGCGCCGGCGCCCCGCGGGTACCGGCCGCCGGTCGAGGGCGGGCAGGTGTCCTTTCCCACTCGTGACGGCGGCGTCGTCTTCGGAGACCTGTACGGCAGCGGGCGCCACGGGGTCGTCCTCGCGCACGGCGGCCGCTTCAACAAGGAAAGCTGGGAAGGACAGGCCCGGGTGCTGGCGCGTGCCGGGCTTCGCGTGCTGGCCATCGATTTCCGCGGGTACGGCCGGTCCAGGGAAGGACGTCTGTCGGTTGAGGGTCGTCATCTGGATGTTCTGGCGGCGGTGGACTATCTGAAGCAGGCCGGCGCGACAACCGTATCCGTGGTCGGAGCCAGCATGGGCGGCGACCACGCCGCGGAAGCGGCCGAAGCCGAGCCCGAGGCGATCGACCGCCTCGTGCTGCTCGCAGCCGGCGCGTATACACCGCTCGTCCGAATGAAGGGACCGAAGCTCTTCATCATGGCTCGCGACGACGTGATGGGTGAGAACGCGCTTCGGCTGCCGCGGATCCGCGAGCAATTCGACAAGGCCTCCGATCCGAAGGAATTCGTGGTACTCGAAGGCGCCGCTCACGCGCAGTTGATGTTCGAGACCGCGCAGGGCGAGCGGCTGATGCAGGAAATCCTGCGATTCCTGCTCGCGCCCCGCGCGCCGGCTCTCCGGTGAGGTGACCTCGAAAGGCCAACCCATGACGACGATCAAACCCGCCATCGTCCCGCACCTGTGGTTCGACAAGGAGGCCGGGAGGCCGCCGAGTTCTACACGTCGGTGTTCGCGGACTCCAGGATCACGAACACGACGACCCTTCCAGGCACGCCTTCCGGCAGCGTCGAGATCGTGAGCTTCGTGCTCCAGGGGCAGGAGTTCATGGCCATCAGCGCCGGGCCGCTCTTCAAGTTCAACGAGTCGATTTCGTTCGTCGTCAGGTGCCGGACGCAGGCCGAGATCGATTACTACTGGGACCGCCTGACGAGTGACGGCGGGCAGGAAAGCATGTGCGGCTGGCTCAAGGACAAGTACGGGCTGTCGTGGCAGGTTGTCCCGGCGGACATGGACGAGAGCCTTCGCGACGGCGACGCCGGGAGGCTGGCGCGCGTCATGCAGGCGATGCTCGGCATGAAGAAGCTCGACATCGCCGCGCTGCGGCGCGCGCACGAGGGCGGGTGATCCGACAGGAGGCGATGCCTGAGCGTATTCCCTGGTTTCTCAATCTCTGGGAAAGTACTTCACGCCCGGCAGGCCCTCGAAGTCGGCGTCCTGGGTCCACAAGGTTGCCTCGTGTCGCGCGGCCGTGGCATAGACGAGACTGTCGGCCATCGGCAGGTCGAGCTGGCCGGCCTCGAGCGCGAGCGAGACATCGACGTCCACCACGATGCCATGCAGCATGGCGGCCACGACCTGCAGCGCCTGGTCGTCGCCGCGGTCGCGCCGCACCTTCTTGAAGACCTCGTAGATCGTCACGAAGGGCACGACCAGGTTGGACGGACTCTCGATCGCCCGGGCAAACCGGCGCGCCCGCGGCGTGTCGGCAAAGTACTCGAGCCAGGCGGACGAGTCGACGACGTTGGCCCTGCTCACAGCCGATCGTCCTCACGGTCGATGGTGGTGTCGAGCCCCTTGAGCAGTCCGCGAAGCTGCCTGACCGGCCGCACCGGGATCAGCTCGACGCGGGCGCCATGCCGGACGACGCGCAGTTTCTCGCCGGGACGAAGGCCGAGCGCTCTGCGGACGGCCAGCGGGATCACCACCTGGTACTTCGGCGACACGGTTACGGTTGTCATATCGATAAGTATACCGTATGACGCCACTTCGATCGATAGGGCTCTCGCTCCACGCGTTCAGGCCCGCCAGCGGCCCGCCAGCGTCGCCACGGGCGCCGCGACGAACACGGTCGACCACGTGCCGGCGATGATGCCGACAAGGAGGGTGAACGCGAAGCCGCCGAGGGCGGTTCCCCCGAACAGGTACAGCGTCAGCACCGCGAGAAGCGTCGTGCCGGACGTGATGATCGTGCGGCCGAGCGTGTCAGTCACCGCTGCGTTGACGGCGGCGTCGATCGCCCCGCGCCCCATCGTTCGAAGCCGCTCGCGCACGCGGTCGAAGGTCACGATCGTGTCGTTGACCGAATAGCCGGCTACGGTCAGGAGGGCGGCGACCACGTTGAGGTCGAGGTCGTATCCCGAGAGGCTCAGCATCGCGACCGAGACGACGATGTCGTGAGCGGTCGCAACCGCGGCGCCGGCCGCGAAGCTCGGGCGGAAGCGGACCGCGAGGTACGCCGTGATGCCCGCCAGCGCGCCGCCGATCGCCCAGGCGCCCTTCCGCTGGAGGTCCCTGCCGATCGTCGGCCCGATCGTCGTAGTGCCGACTATCCGAGACGTCGGCAGGCTCGACGTGTTGAGCGCAGTTTCGATGAACCGCACACCCGCCTGGTCGTCGCCGTCGCCGTCGGTGGCAGCCGCCGGCTGCGGCACGCGAATCTGGAGCGTGCGGTCGGACGCCGCGCCGACGCGCTGGACCACCTCGCTGCCCGGTATCGCCTGCCGGACGTCCTCCTCGCTCACCGGCCCGTCGAACTCGACGACGACGGCGGCGCCGCCGGTGAAGTCGAGTCCGAGCGGCAGGCCGCGCGTCATGGTCAGCGTCAGACCGCCGACGACGATTGCGGCCGACACCCAGAGCGCGGGGATCCGATGTCTCATCACGTCGATTGGATGGCCGGCGATCCACCGCGCGAACCACTCCGACCCGAGCGTCACGCGACGGCGGCGCGACAACGTCAGCTCGAACATCGTCCGCGAGACCACGACCGCGGTGAATACGTTCGTCAGGAGACCGAGGCTCAGCGTCGTGGCGAACCCCCGGATGGCGCCGGTGCCGAACTGAAACAGGAACGCCGCCGCAATGAGCGACGTGACGTGCGTGTCCAGAATGGTCAAGAACACGCGATCGAAGCCGGCTGCGACCGCACGTCGCACGGACTGCCCGGCCTTCAGCTCCTCCTTGATGCGCTCGAAGATGAGCACGTTGGAGTCAACGCCCATGCCGATCGTGAGAATCAGCCCGGCCAGGCCCGGCAACGTGAGCGCCGATCCGAGCGAGGCCATGAGGCCGACCAGAATTGCCAGGTTGGCGACGACCGAGATGACGGCGTTGACGCCGGCGCGGCGGTAGTAGAGGAGCATGAACGCCCCGACCAGGATGAGGCCGCCCGCCGACGCGCCGAGGCCCGCCCGCACGGCGCTGGCGCCGAGCGTGGGGCCGACGTACTCGCCGCCGAGAAACGTCATCGAAACCGGTAGCGTGCCAGCCTGCAGCAGCAAGGCGAGATCGGTGGCGTCTTCGATCGAAAACCCGCCGCGGATGACGCCTTCGCCGCCAGCGATCGCGGTTTCGATGACCGGCGCGGACTGGACCTGGTCGTCCAGGACGATGGCGACCTGCCGTCCGATGTTCCGTGACGTCAGCTCGGCGAAGCGGCGTCCGCCGTCGGGCGTCAGCGAGAAGCCCACGGCCGGCTGGCCGAAGTCGTCGTACGTGACCCACGCCCGCCGGATGTCACGGCCGCTGACCGCCGCCGTCGTGGGTGATCCATCCTCAACCAGTCTCCATTCGAGCCGGGCGGTCTGGCCCAGGATCGAGCGGGCGCGCTCGACGTCCGTGAACCCGGGCAACTGGACGAGGATCTCGTCCCGCCGGTCGCCCTGCACGGCTATCACCGGCTCGACGACGCCGAGCGCGTTCACGCGCCGGTCAACGGCCTCCCTCGCCTGCGCGACGACCTCGTCGCGCGTGACCGTCGAGTCAACCGTGAGCGCCTCGTCGGCGTTGACCCGGAGCACGAACTGCACGCCGCCCTTGAGATCCAGCCCGAGCAGCAGCCGCCTTTCGGCGAGAAAGCCGGGCGCGGTCAGCCCGAAGCGGTCCGCCAGCGGCGGGAACCAGGCGAAGGCGGACGTTCGCGGTGCATGAACCCCTCCCGTCCTGACACGAAGACACACCACGACCGACAACGGCGCGCGGAGGGGAGGAATCAGATCAGGAGCGGAAACGACCGGAGTCTTGAGGTCTCGTCCGGGACAACCGGCGCCTGGCGAGTGACGGTAAAGACGCTCCGGTCAGGCCGCGGATGCCGACGCCATCCGGCGTGCGCCAGCGTCTGAACGGCGACCGAAGCGGCGACCGCCGCACTGACGGTCGGGGGCACCGCGGAGTCGGGGGCCGGTTGACCAGCGAGCTGGCCTGACGATACGGTGCTGCAGGGCGGTTCGGCCGACCGCGGATCACCGTCGCGGTCGCGGGGGCCGGCGAACGCCAGGACCGCCAGGGCGACCGCGATCAGGATGAGACGTGCTCGCACCAGGATATTCTCGTGTCGAGTCAGTCAGCCGTCAAGAAACGGGGCGAACGACGTGACAACAGGCTCGTTGGATCCGAAGAGGGTCGAAGAGGTCACCGACAAGGTCATCGGCTATCTCTCCGGGGCTGGGGTCTCAGCCCTCGTTTACCTTGGCGACCGCCTGGGTCTCTACCGTGCGCTCAAGGAGTCAGGGCCCTTGACAAGTGCAGACCTGGCGGCGAAAGCGGGGCTTCACGAGCGGTGGGTTCGGGAGTGGCTGCACGGACAAGCCAGCGCAGGTCTGGTGGGCTACGCGGGTGATGGTCGCTTCGAGTTCACCAGCGAGCAGGCAGCCGTGCTCGCGGACGAAGAGAACCCCGCCTTTGCTGCGGGTGGCTTTGCCCTGATCATGCCTCTCCTTCAGCGGTGGGAGAGGCTGTTCGAGTCCTTCCGAACCGGCCGCGGCGTTCCCTACAACGATCTCGGCGCGGATCACGCGGTAGGAGAAGGCCGATTCAGCGGTCCTTGGATGCGGGCGAACCTCGTGCCGGTCATCCTGCCCGGCCTTGATGGCGTGGTACCCAAGCTCGCCGCAGGAGCGAAGGTCGCCGACGTTGGTTGCGGCTCGGGGAAGGCCCTCCTGGACATGGCGAGGGCATACCCGCGCTCGGACTTCCACGGCTACGACAGTTCGGAGCTGGCCATTCGGTTCGCTGAAGAGCACCTCGCCCGAATGGGTTTCCGCAATGTCACGTTCCACCGGTCCGCGGCGAATGCCCTCCCACGCGACGCGTCGTTCGATTTCATCCTCACCTGGGATTGCCTGCACGACATGACCGACCCGTCGGGGGCAATGCGCTCGATCCGAGCCGCGATCAAACCGGACGGCACCTGGCTGATTGTCGATATCAACGGAATGCCGTCTGCGGAAGAGAACCATGCCCACCCCCTGGGTGCACTCCTTTATTCGTTCTCCGTTTTGGATTGCCTTTCGTGCAGCACCTTCGAGGAAGGAGGGGCTGCTCTTGGAACCTTGGGGCTGCCCGAGCCAGTCGCGAGGAAGCTGGTCGCCGCGTCGGGGTTCACCCGCTTCACCGTTCGGGACTTTGACAATCCATTGAATTCGTTCTACGAGGTGCGACCGTAATGCACGGCCCGACAACCTCCGGTTACTGTCGCCCGTGAAACCCGCTCGAAGGCGGGCGATGCTGGTCGTCGCTCAGGGAGGGCTCATGAGAGTTCGTCTTGCGCCGCTTGCCATGGCGCTGTTGCTGCTTGTGGTGGCCGCGGCTCCGCTGGTCTCGCAGTCGCCGCCGGCGCAGGGGCGCGTGTTCACCTCCGCCGACTACGACAAGGCAGCCGGGATGCTGGCCGGCGCTCTGCAGGACCTGGTGGTCGGCGGCAGCGTCGCTGCGACGTGGCTGCCGGACGAGCGATTCTGGTACCAGAGCGAGAGACCGGGCGGCACCGAGATCGTGCTCGTGGACCCGGCCGCGGGCACGCGGGCGCCGGCTTTCGATCATGCGCGCGTGGCGGCCGCGCTGTCGGCGGTTGCGGGGCAGAGCTTCACGGCCCAGACGGTCGCCGGTGCGCCGCTCGATCTGTCGCCAAGCGCGGATGCCGTGATCGTGGCGGTCGGCGCCACTCGATGGTCGTGCGACGTCAAGGGCGCCGCGTGCCGACAGGCGCCGGCGGCCGCCGCGGGCGAGGGACGCGCGGGCCGCGGCCGCGGCGGTGCGGGTGGCCGCGGTGGACGGGGAGGCGGCCGGGAGGGAGGCGATGGGCCGCCGCTGAACGTGTCGCCCGATGGCACCAGGGGCGTCTTCATCCGCGACTGGAACCTCTGGGTGCGCGATCTCGCGACCAGTGGCGAACGCCAGCTCACGACCGACGGCGCCCCGAACTTCGGCTACGCCACCGACAACGCCGGATGGCGAAAGAGCGATCGCGCCGTCCTGCTGTGGTCGCCAGACTCGAAGAAGATCGCCACGTTCCAGCAGGACGAGCGCAACGTCGGCACCTTCTACATGATCAACACCGCCGTCGGCCAGCCGACGCTTCAGGCCTGGAAGTACCCGCTGCCGGGCGACAAGGACGTGGCGATGGTGCACCGCGTCGTCATCGACGTGGACACCGGGCGAATGACGCGGCTCCAGATGCCGCCGGACTTCCACCGCGCGACCCTTGGCGACGACATCAGCATGAACGACTACGAGTGGGACGCCGGCGGCACGAGGCTCGCGCTGGTCTCGACCGACCGCTACCACAAGAGCGCGACCTTCCGCATCGCGGACACCTCGACCGGCGCCATCCGCACGCTCTTCACCGAGACGGAGGAGACGCACTACGAGTCGCGCGTCAACTGGCAGGTGCTGTGGGACACGAACGAGCTCGTGTGGTACTCGCAGCGCGACGACTGGGGACACCTCTACCTGTACGACCTCGCGACCGGCCAACTGAAGAACCAGATCACGAGGGGCGAGGGGCCCATCACCGGGATCACACGGCTCGATACGGCGACGCGCACCATGTGGGTCTCCGGCCTCGGACGCGAGCCCGGACAGGATCCGTACCTGACGCATTTCTACAGAACAAGATTCGACGGCACGGGCTACGTCTCGCTGACACCGGACAACGGGACGCACTCGATCCAGCTCTCGCCGTCCGGACGATGGATCGTGGACACCTACTCGCGCTGGGAGCAGCCGCCCGTCGTCACCCTTCGGAACGCCGAGACCGGCGCCCAGGTGCTGGAGCTGGAACGCGCCGACATCTCGAAGCTTCTGGCCACGGGCTGGAAGCCGCCGATGCCGTTCACCACGAAGGCCGCCGACGGTCGGACGGACATCCACGGCATCCTGTTCCGCCCGACCGACTTCGACCCGACGCGGAAGTACCCGATCGTCAACCAGATCTATCCGGGCCCGCAGAGCGGCAGCATCGGGTCCCGCGCCTGGAACGTCGCCTACGGCGACCGCCAGGCCCTCGCCGAGCTCGGCTTCGTCGTCGTCTCGATCGACGGCCGCGGGACGCCGAACCGGTCGAAGTCGTTTCACGACGCGTACTACGGCGCCATGGGCCGCGACAACACGATCCCCGACCAGATCGCGGCGATGACGGAGCTGGCCGCGCGCTACCTGTGGATCGACATCGAGCGCACCGGCATCTGGGGCCACTCGGGCGGCGGATTCGCGACCTCGTCCGCGATGTTGCGGTATCCGGATTTCTGGAAGGTGGGGATCTCGGAGTCGGGCAACCACGACCAGCGCAACTACGAGGACGACTGGGGCGAGCGCTACCAGGGCGCGCTCACCGGGCCGCCGAACAGCCGCGACGACAGCTACTCGGTCGAGGCGAACCAGGAGTTCGCGAAGGACCTCAAGGGGAAGCTGCTCATCGCGCACGGCGGCATGGACGCCAACGTCCCGGTGTCGAACACGATGCTCGTCGTCGAGGCGCTCATCCGCGCGAACAAGGACTTCGAGCTGCTGATCTTCCCCAACGCGGGCCACGGGTACGGACAGGACGGCAACTACATGATGCGCCGCCGCTGGGACTTCTTCGTGCGGCATCTCCTCGGCGGCACGCCGCCCGTGGAGTACCAGATTCCTGCGACCGGGCGGGGCGGTCGCGGAGGCGGCTGAGGTCACGGACGCTCGTGGCCGTCGCGGCGACGCCACGCCATATGCTACCGTGTCTGGCTGCGGTGCAGATGGGCACCCGTCGGACACGCGATTCGGAGGCAACACGATGGTGAAGCGCTTTTCGATTCTCGCTGCGGCGGTCGTCGCGGTGATGGCCGCGTGCAGCGACAGTTCCCGAACGCCCGTGGCGCCGACGGGCGCGGGCGGCGGCGTCAACCCGGCATCTGCCGACGGCAGCACCATCAAGTTGACGCTTCCCGTACTCGTGTCCCCCGCCAACAACGCGACGACTCAGGAACTCGACACTCCACTCGTGATCCAGGCGGCGTCCGGCAAGTTCACCTCGGTCCAGGGCATTGTCCACCGCTTCGAGGTATCCACGTCGGCAGGGGCCGTCGTGTCGTCGGTTTCGGTCAATGGCACGACCTTCACACCGTCCGGCCTCGAGCCGAACACGACCTACCAGTGGCGCGCGCGGGGCGAAGTCGGGAGTCTGGTCGGCTCGTGGTCGGCGCCTTTCACCTTCCGGACACCCGACGTGCCGAGAGGTTACATCCGGGGCAATGAGGTCTTCGACCCCCTGACCGAGGGCACGACAGTTGGCGTCATCACCGGACCGGTCACGTTCATCCCGGGCGTCGGCGCACGGCTTGAGACGGTTGGCAGCCGCATCTCGTACAAGCTCGAACAGCCGCTCACGGCCGGCGAGTTCTCGATGCTCGTCACGAACATGCCGTTCGACACCAATGGGGGCAAGACGAAGGTCATGTCGATGTTCAACAGTAACCTCGACGCGCCCGGATCCGATCTGACGACCAGCCGGTGGCGCATGACTGTCGAGAAGCGAGGCGACGACATCGGCGACGACGCGAACTTCCGGCTTTCGTGGAAGTTCATCCCCGGGGACGAGGAGGATCTCGTTGAGGCCGGCCCCGCCCGTCGTGCCTTCCTGCCGTTCGACGCCAACAAGACCTACCTGTTCGCCACGACGTGGGGCAACTTCTTCCGCGTCGTGATTCGCGAAGGCGCCACGACCGGTCCCGTGCTCTACGACGAGGGCGACTCCTACGTCGGGACCTACCGGCCCGATCCGCACTGGATCCACGTCGGTGCGCCGCGGCCGAGAGTTCCGGACGATGCCTCGGTGCCGGGGATGGTCGTGCGGAATGTCTGGGTCTCGTCGAATCCACGACCGGCGTTCGCCAACCGCTGACGGCGGGTAGTCAATCGGGCGTTGCGGGCGGCGATACTCCGTCCGTAACGCCGGCATCGGATCCACCCGGCTGGCGCGGCGGGCGGTGGGATTCCTTCGGGCGGCATCTCCTCGGCGGCACACCGCCAGCCGCGATTCCTCCAGCCGGACGTGGCGGGAAGCGTGCTACCGCACGAGCCGCGCCAGTTCGTCGCGCCAGTTGAGCACGATCTGGATGCGATCGACCGGCTGCTCGGGCGTCACCTGCTGCACGCGCAGGAACCGCCGGCCGTCGGTGGAGATGTCATAGGCGGTCGTGCTGTTCGGGCTGAAGACGAATCGGCCCTCGTACAGCAGCCGAGGAACCTCGGCCGAGAACGCCGGCGAGGTCGCCACATCGACGGCCATCAACCTGTCGGCGCCGCTGACGTAGAACAGCCGACGGCCGTCGCGCGACCAGAGCGGCTCGGTGCCGCCATCCCGTGAAATCTGCGTCCGGGGCCCCGGACCCGGAAACGGCTGAACGTACACCTCGGTCTGCCCGGACTGCTCGGACGCGTACGCGAGCCATCCGCCGTTCGGCGAGATGCGCGCGGCGACTGCGGCGCCTGGCGCCGCAATCGGCATGACCTCGTGCGCACCCTCGAGCGAGACCATCCACAGTCCACGGGTGCCGGCGCCCCCCTCGCCGAACACGATCCACCGGCCGTCGGGCGACGCTGAGTACGCCGTGTGAATCACGCCCGCCTTCGACGTCAACGGTTCCTCGACGCCGGTGCCGTCGGCGGCGCGCCAGGACAGATTGCGCATGCTGTTTCGCGTGGCGCGATAGACCACGCGCGTGCCGTCGGCCGTCCAGACCGGCGCCTGGCTGGTGCCGTCGGACGTGACGAGCCGCGTCATCGTCGCTCTCGCGAAGTCGTAGATCCAGAGTCCGACCGAGCCCTCCACGACCTGGACCACGGCACGGCTCCCGTCGGGCGCGATCGCGACGTTCTCGTAGATGCGATCCGGCAGCGGCAGCGGATCCGTCCTGCCGGCCGCGTCCACCCAGGTCAGACGCCTGGCGAGCCGTGACGCGCCGCCGTCGGTGTGGATCAGCGTACCAGCCGCACTGACGGCAAAGTTGGCGCCTTCGGTCGCCTCGCCGTGGACCTGCTGCGGAAGCCGCACCGGCGCGGCGCGTCCCACCGCCATGGTCGAGACGTCGAGTGTGACGGCGAACAGGTCGTCGCCCCGCGCGTACACGAGATAGCCGGGCGGCAGGTAGCGCCCGCTGTCGCCGCCGCGGACCAGGGTGGTCCGTGCGCCTGACGGCAGCCCTTGCGCCCCGACGAACTTTTCGTCAGGACCGGGGCCCTTCCAGATCGTGAAGATGACTGCAGGGTCGCCGGGCAGCACCTGCGGCCAGCGATGGCTGATTTCGCCCTGCGTCGTGTCCAGCGTCGTGACCTCGACGGGCGCGCCCCCATCCTGGTGAACCTTCCAGAGGCCGGAGAAGTTCGTGGGCGCGTAATAGATGAAGCCGTCTTCGGCCCACCAACCTCCACGCCCGACGTCCGCGTCGGCCAGCATGTCGACGCTGCCGCCTCCGATCGGGGCCTTCTTCAGCTGGCCGCTGGCGAAGAAGCCGACCCACTGGCCGTCGGGCGAAAAGAACGGCGCGGTCGCGCCGTCGGTACCGGGAATCGGGACGGCTTCGAGGCGGCCGAGCGGGCGGTGGTACAACCGCGCGCTGCCGTCGCCGGAAACCCCGGCATAGACGATGTGGGCGCCGTCCGGGGACAGGGCGATGGGCTTGACGCTGGGGTCGACTTCGTCAGCCTGGGGGAGTGCAATCGTGAAGTGCGCTGCCCCTGCGGCTGGAGTTTCCGGCGGCGCGGACAGCGGCCAGACGCCGCGCGCGAGGATCGCCGCGGCGATCGCCGCCATCACGATCAACGTGAGCGCCGCCTTCAGCCCGATGGTCCGTCCCGACCGTGAAGGCCCGGCCGCCCCTTGGCCCGGTGCGATCGCCGACGGCTCGTTGAGCAGGAACTTCGCCGTCGAGATGTCTGGCAGCCGTGCGGCGCGATCCTTCGTGAGCGATCGCTCGATGACGAGATGCACTGCGGGCGGCAGGTCACCCGGCAGGACACGCCAGTCGGGCTCGCCTTTCAGCACCGACGCCAGCGTCTCGCTCACGTCGTCGCCGTCGAAGGCGCGCCGGCCCGTGACCATCTCGTAGAGCACGCAGCCGAACGCCCAGACGTCGCTGCGGCGATCGGCCGCACGGCCCTTGGCCTGCTCGGGCGACATATAGGCGGCCGTGCCGAGGATCATGCCCGCCTGCGTCGCGCCGAGGGTCATGGTGGGCGAGGCCGACGCGTCGCCGGCGGGCCCGGCGTCGATGGCTTTGCCCAGCCCGAAGTCGAGCACCTTCACCTGGCCGGACGCCGAGATCATGACGTTGCCTGGCTTCAGGTCGCGATGAATGATGCCTTTCTCGTGCGCGGCCTCGAGCGCATCGGCGATCTGCCGCGCAACAGCCAACGCCTCCGTCGGCGACAGCGCGCCGGACTCGCGTAGCCGCTCGGCGAGCGTGACGCCGTCCACGAGCTCCATCACGAGCGCGCGTGCGGAGTGCAGGCCGCCGTCCGGCGCCCATTCCTCGAGGCCGTAAATCTGCGCGATGTGCGGATGATTGAGCGACGCCAGGAGATACGCTTCCCGCTCGAACCGCGAGACGCGCTCGGGATCGGCCGCGACGAGATCCGGCAGCACTTTGAGCGCGACCTCACGGTGCAACTTCGTGTCGCGGGCGCGGTACACCTCGCCCATGCCGCCGGCGCCCAGCGCGCCGGTCACTTCATAGGCGCCGAGGCGCGCGCCCACAGAGAGCCGCATGCGGGGATTATAGGCGGAGCTTGCCCCCTGGCACCCTCGAACGAAAAGCCCGGCTCGCGCACGCCGATGATCGTCCAGGGCTCGCTGAAGGCTCCGCTTACGGAGCCGTCCTGCGGATTCTGCGACGGGTATCCGGCGTGCATCTCGCAGGATCTGCAACGCTGCGATCACTCCAGCCTATCGACTCCGTGAAACGGGGAGCGCCGCTGGCATCGGATTCGCACCGCTGGAATCCCGCCGGCGCTCGAGACCGACGATGCTAAGATGGCCGTCAATGCAGGGCGGGGACGAGATGCAACCACCCGCGGCTCACAAGCTCACCTACGACGACTTCCTGTGCTTCCCGGACGATGGGCGCCGGCACGAGCTCATCGAGGGGGAACACTACGTGACGCCGTCGCCGTCCGAACGTCACCAGCGCGTGTCGTTGGAGCTGAGCCTGGCCCTGGGCAGTTACCTTCGATCCGGCCGAATCGGCAGGCTGTACTACGCGCCGTTCGACGTCGTTCTCTCCAACCACGACGTCGTCGAGCCCGACCTGCTCGTCGTCCTGTCCGACCAGGACAGGATCCTGACCGAACAGAATGTCCGCGGGGCACCGGCTATCGTGGTCGAAATCCTGTCGCCAGGCACGCGTCGGCGCGACGAGACGCTGAAACGCACCTTGTACGCCCGAGCGGGCGTGCGAGAGTACTGGATGATCGATCCCGACCGGAAGACGATCGTGGTCTGCCACCAGGCGTCGTCCGGCGGCCAAGGCCCTGCCGTCGCGCTGGCCGCCGCGTCCGGCGACGTGCTGACATCGCTGCTTCTGCCCGGTTTCTCGCTGGCGCTCACGTCTCTGTTCGGGCCAACGACGGGTTGAGCTCGGACGAAGGCGTTTCGAAGTCGGCCACGGACCGGAGGTTCGATTGACGATCCCCTACCCGTCTCCCCGCAAGGCCTCGGCAGGATTTACGCGGAGCGCCCGGCGGAGCGGCGCGATCGAGGGCAGGAGGCACACGCCCGCCACCAACGCGGCGTAGGCGCCGACCAGCCCGGCGCCGCTCGCGGAGACTCCACCCGCAACCGCAACGACAAGGGCCGCCGTGAGGCCCGCGCCGAGCAGGACGCCAAGCCCCACCTGCGCCAGCGGACGCGAGAACGTCGCGGCCGCCACCCACATGGCGTCGGCGCCCAACGCCATCCGGATCCCGATCTCGCGGGTGCCACGCGAGACGGCGAACGACATCGCCGCGTAGATCCCGGCCAGCGAGAGCAGGAGCGCGATTCCGCTCACGAGCGTGAGCAGCTTGAACAGAAAGTCGAACTCCAGCCACATCGTCGGGTCGCCGTCGCTCATCCGCGCGACCGCGTGCAGGCGCAGCGTGGGATCGACCGCGGCGGCGAGCGCGTGCAGCCGCGCCGCCACGGCCGCGACGTCGCCGCGGACGTGCACCACCAGATTCCCGGGCAGGACCGAGCCGGGCGCCGCGGGACGGTAGTAGCCGGCGGTGTTGCCGGGATCGCCGGCCATCACGCCCAGGTTCGGCGCCACACCGACGATTTCGAGCCATGGCCCGGGTGCGGCATCGCCGGGCTCATCCGGAAGCTCGCGCATCCGGAGCCCGACAGCGCTACGGTCACCGAGGACGCTGCTGACGAACGACGCATTGACGATGGCCGTCCGCGCCCCGGGGGCGAGGTCGCCGGAGTGGAAGGCCCGACCGGCGACGAGCGGGGCGCCGAGCACCTCGAAGAAGTCCACGCCCACCGACGCGACGCCGGCACGATACGGACCGCCGTCGTCTCCGCTCGCAGCCGCGGCGTCGGCGCCGATCTCAATCCGCCGCGCCGGGTGATACGTCCGGGGCAGTCGGTCGGCGAACGTCACGCCCGCGACGTCCGGTTCCGACGAGAGACGCCGGGCGAGATCGGCCAGCGTCGCCCGGAACCTCGCCTCCGGGAACGCGGCTCGAATCATCCCGTCCTCTCCGCGTGCGAACTCCGGGTCCATCTCGAGACTCGCCGACAGATACCGCTCGGCCGCGAAGCCGGCGTCCACCGACTGGATCTGCACCACGGTCTGCCGGACAAGGAACGCCGTCGCCGGAAACGCGACCGTCAGCGCCACCTGCGTGACGATGACCGCCGTCCAGACGCCGCCGAATCGCAGACCGCCGCCACCCGCGGACGACTGCCGGAGGCGCGCGTCGAGTCCGCGCGCGGTCGCCTTCAGCGCCGGAATGACGCCGGCTATCGCCGCGCCGAGAATCGCCAACACGCCGGCGTACACGACGGTCGCCGTCGCCAGTCGGTCGCCGTACCAGAAGGGAAGCCGTCCGTTCGCCTCGAGGCGGGAGACGTCCAGCCACCAGCGCAGGACGAAGCCGGCCGCCGACAGGCCGACGACCAGCGCGACGCTGCCGAGCGCGAGGGCCTCGGCGAACAACTGCCCGGCGATCCGGCCCCGGCTCGCTCCGAGGGCCGTCCGCACGAGCAGCTCGGTCCGGCGCGTCGCGACCCGCGCGAACATCAGCAGCGCCACGTTGGCGCAAACGAGCACCATCAGGGTCACGAAGAAGAGGTTGATCGATCGGAAGGTGCGCGGGCTGAGCTCGTCGAAGAGGGGCGCGACGGTTTGCCCGTACGGCAGCACCTCGGGCCGGATGTGCTCGTGCGTCTCCGGGGATTCCGCCGCCGCGCGCATCCCGAACGTCGTCAGCTCCGCCTGCGCCTCGGCGAGCGAGACGCCGGGCGCAAGACGGCCGAAGACGTACACCCATGGTCCCTGCCGCCGGCCGAACTGCAGGTCGCTCAAACGAAGCGGAACCCACAAGCTGTGCGACCGCGGGAATCCGAACCGCTCGGGCATGACGCCGACCACGGTGCGCGAGGCCGTCCCGACCTGCACGGCGCGTCCGACGACACCGGGGTCCCCCGAAAAACGCGCTTGCCAGACATCGTGTCCGAGAACGACGACAGGCGGCGCCCCGGGTTGCTCGTCCGCCGGGACGAGCGTGCGGCCGAGCAGGGCCTCGACGCGGGCGACCGCGAAGCCGGACGCGGTGATTTCCGCAGTCATGATCGGCTCGCCCGGCACGTCGGCGCCAACGAGATTTCGCTCAACCGTCCGGAACACGCCGAGGTCTTCGATCGACTGAATCCGGCCGCGCCAGGTCGTGTAGTCGTAAAGCGCCTGTTCTTCGACGCCGTTCGCGGCCGCGTGCCAGAGGCGGATTCCGACGATGCGGCTGCCCTCGTGAAGGGGCAGCGTCGGGTGGACCACCTGGTCCAGGAACTCGAAGGCGGCCGCCCCGATCGCGATCGCGAACGCCATTGCGATCGTGCCGACGAGCGTCAGGCCCGGGTGCTTGACGAGCATCCGGAAGCCGAGTTTCACGTCCATCCACGAGAGGCGGGGACGCGCGCGCTCACGCGCCCGCTCCAGGAGAAAGCGGCCCGAGAACGACAGGGTTTTTCGCCAGTACCTCAGCCGGGCCAGCGACACGCCGCGGGCGCGGCAGTCGCGCGCGAAGACTTCCGCGAGGTCGCCCGTCACGGCGTCGCGGACGTCGCGTGGCAGGGCGCGCTCGAGCAGGCGGCGTGCGAGGCGAGGCGGACGGTCGGTCACAGGAGTTCCCGCTTCAGCTTCGGATCGAGACCCGTCCACATCCGGTCGATCGCCCGGCGTGAGTCACGCAGGCTGGTGAGACCGTTCCGCGTGACCTTCACGCAGCGCCGCGCCTTGCCGCCGCGCTCGGCCGTCGGGTCGCTCATCCAGGACTCGACGAGGCCCTTCTGCTCCAGACGCCGCAGCGTGACGTACACCGCTGCCGGCGCCACGGACCGGCTCGTCCGCCGTTCGATCTCGTCCACGATCGGCACGCCGTACACGTTGTCGCCGAGCCGCAGGATGGCGAGCAGGACCATCTGCTCGAACTCGCCCAGGGCCTCGCGGGTCATGTCGGACCACTCATTTAAAACATACAAAGCTAAGATAATGCAAGCAGGCGGCGTCTCGGGGGACGCGCGACCAACAGGCACGGCGCAACATTCGTCAATCAATCTCTGAATGATGCGATCGCCCGATCTTCAATGCGAGAATACCGGGATGGGATTGTCAGACACCGAGATCACCGCAGCCCTGTCGAAGCTGCCCGGCTGGACATTCGACGGCAACGCCATCGTCCGGTCGTTCCGCCTGCCGTCGTTTCCCGACGCGATCGCGTTCGTGACGCGGATCGCCTTCGACGCCGAGTCGCACGATCACCATCCGGACCTCCAGGTGAGCTACCGGAACGTCACCGTGAAATGGACGACGCACAGCGACGGGGGCGTGACCGAGAAGGACCTGACGGGGGCCCGGGAGACGGACCTCGCGTGGGCCCGGTACCCGCCGGACAGGGCATAATGGGCCGTCGCCGCGGCCCGTATGCGTCTCAAGAGCAGCTACAGCGCGCGTGAAGTCGCCGCCCTCACCGGTCTCAGCGCCCGCCAGCTCCAGGGGTGGGACGCGACGAAGGTCTTTCCGCCGGCCATCGCGCCGCGCCGCACCCAGAAGGGCGGCTACACGGAGCGCCGCTACACCCCGGTCGAAGTCATCGAGCTCCTCGCGCTCGCCGAGCTCCGCCGCCGCGGCTTCACGCCGGCCTCGCTCCGGCTGATGATGGACACGCTCCGCGACTACTTCCGGCGCCGCCTCTCCGAGACGCTGGACGATGCGGGAGACCTGCGCCTCTTGACGGACGGGAAGGGGCTGTTCCTGCAGACGCGGCAGGGACACATCTTCGACTTGCTGGTGGACCCGACGCAGCCGCTCATCACCGGCGAGGGGCTGTCGCTCAAGCCGGTCACCGGACGCGCGCGGCCGAGGCGCCGCCGCGCGACCAGGACAAGGAATTAGGAATCCTCTCATGCGCACATGGTTCGCCGGGGCCGCGGTGCTGGCCCTGGTCGTCGTCGCGGATGCCGGCGTGCTGTCGCAGCAGGCGGTTCCTTCACCGTCGTCCGTGTTCGGGTTCGAGCCCGGCGCCGACAACACGCTGGCGACCTACGACCAGGTCGTCGAGTACTTCCGGCGCGTGGACCAGGCGAGCGACCGCGTGCAACTGGTGGACGCCGGCGTCACGTCGCAGGGGCGCCGGTTCGTGTTCGCGCTCGTCTCCTCGCCCGCGAACCTCGCGCGGATCGACCGACTGCGCGAGATCGCGCGGCGGCTCGCGCAGCCCGAGGGCCTGAGCGACGAGGACGCGCGGGCGCTCGCGCGCGAGGGCCGGGCGTTCGTGCACATCGACGGCGGCCTGCACTCGACGGAAGTGGCGGCGCCCCAGCATGTGCCGCTGCTCGTCGACACGATCCTGCGGCGCGCCGCTGAGCCGGCGATGGCAAAGATCCTGGACGAGGTCGTGCTGATGCTGTGGCCGACGATCAACCCGGACGGGCACCAGATGGTCGCCGAATGGCAGATGGCCAACCCGCCCGCGGGGGGCCGGGGCGCGCCGCCACTGCCCGCGCTGTACCAGGACTTCGTCGGGCACGACAACAACCGCGACGCCTACATGCTCAACATGATCGAGTCGCGGACGATGGAGCACACGTGGCGGCAGTGGGAGCCGCAGATCATCTACGTGCACCACCAATCGGCGCCGTTCCCGACGCGGATCTGGCTGCCGCCGTTCGCCGAGCCGATCGCGACCGACGCGCCGTACCTGATGTCGCGCACCGTGAACATGATCGGCATGGCTATCGCGATGGGCCTCGAGGAGCGCGGCCAGGTCGGCGCGACGCACATGGGCACGGGCTACGATGCGTGGTACCCCGGCTACATCGACTACTTGCCGATGTTCAAGAACGTCGCGGCGTTCTGGACCGAGACGCAGGGGAACGGCGCGGCGCCGCGGACGTCGGCCCGCGACGACATCTCGACCGGCATGCAGCGACCGCAGGCCCTCTACGCGAGCCCGTGGCTCGGCGGGACGTGGCGGCTGCGTGACGCGGTCGAGTACATGCAGACGGCATCGCTCGCGGTCCTGAACTTCGCGGCGCGTTACCGGGAGAACCTGCTGTACAACCGCTACCAGTCCGGGCGCGATCAGATCGTGCGCGGGCGCACCGGCGCGCCGTACGCGTGGGTCTTTCCGGAACGCCAGCGCGACTCGGTCGCGGCCGTCGAGCTGCTGCGCCGGCTCGCGTTCGGCGGCGTGCGCGTGTACCGGTACCGCGAGGAGTCGACCGTGGACGGCATGCGGCTGCCGGCCGGGACGTGGGTCGTGCCGTCCGACCAGCCGTTTGCGGCGCTGGCGCGCGAGGTGCTCGAGGTGCAGCGCTATCCCGAGATTCGCCCGTTGCCCGACGGGCCGCTCGACCAGCCCTACGACGCCGCGGGCTGGACGCTGCCGCTCGCCATGGGCGTTGAGATGCTCACGGCGACCTGGCAGATCAACTACTCGTCGCTTCAGCCGCTGGCGCCGCCCCCCGCGCCGCGCATCACGCCCGTGCCGTACGAGGGCGCCACAGGCGGGCGCGACGCCGCGCCGTTCGACAGCGCGCCCGGGCTCGGCTTCGACGCCCACCCCGAGGCGCGGGCGATCGTGCCGCCGCCCGGCCGGCTGACCGGCAGCGGGCCGGCCCTCGCCGTCAACCCCGCGGAAACGAACGCGTTCCGCGCGGTGAACCAGGCCCGCGCCGCGGGGGCGGCCGTGCGCTTCGTCGCGGGACCGGGGCCAGACGACTCGCGATACGTGATCGACGGCCTGAGCGCCGAGGCGCAGAACGACTTGGTCGCGGCGCTCGCCCTCTCGGCCGAACGCACCGCCGCCTTCTCGGGTGCGCCGCCCCGGCCCGTCCGCGTGGGGTTGTACGACGTGCCGACGAGCATGGATCACGGCTGGACGCGCTGGGTGCTCGAGCGATACGGGTTCGACTACGCGCGCGTCACCGGCGAGGACGTCGAGCGCGGCGCGCTTGCCGATCGGGTCGATGTTCTCGTCATCACGGACGAGGCGCGCGGCGTGCTGCCGGGCGGCGGCCGCGGCGGGAGAGGCGGACCGGGCGGGCAAGGCCGCGGTGGGGCGCCAGACCCCGCCGTGCAGGCCGCCGCTCTGGCGCGCGTCGGCGCGCTCGATTCGTTCGTTCGCGGCGGCGGCACGCTCGTGTGCCTCAACCGCAGCGGCGTTGCCGCGATCGAGCAGCTGTCCCTTCCCGTTCGGAACGCGGTGGCCGGCCTCAGCCGCGAGGAGTTCTCGGGGAGTGGCTCGCTCCTGCGCGTCGCGACGGATTCATCGCATCCGGTGATGGCCGGCATGCCGAACGAAGCCGCGGTGTTTTTCGACGGCAGTCCGGTTTTCGAGACGCTGGGTGGGTTCCGCGGGCGCGTGCTCGCGTACTACCCGACGGCCGGGCCGCTGTTGCGATCGGGCTTTCTACTCGGGTCGTCGCATCTCGAGGGACGAGCCGCCGCGCTCGACGTCGAGCACGGCGACGGTCACGTCATCCTGGTTGGTTTCCGGCCGCAGTGGAGGGGGCAGACGTTCGGGACGTTCAGGGTGCTCTTCAACGCCGCGCTCTTCGGGCGCTGACAGCGCGCCGGGGTGCGCCGGGGTGCCAGGAACGCGCTGGCGCTGCCCAGCTTCTATTGAGCAATGATGGCGCGCGTCAGTTCGTTCCAGGCACCTGCCGCACCCGGCGCACTCCTTACCGGGAGTGCTTTCTACTGGATCGGAAAGATGTCCTCGAGCCCCTCGACCGGGCGCGGGATGACGTGGACGC
>Ga0214472_10001980_pt1 | contig 22260 bp, 17 predicted proteins | sample RVTome_6_FD_207662 | JGI IMG/M metagenome (GOLD analysis project Ga0214472, IMG submission 207662) | Soil microbial communities from uranium-contaminated site in the Upper Colorado River Basin, Wyoming, United States - RVT140D175 | ecosystem: Environmental > Terrestrial > Soil > Contaminated >...
GCCGTCAATCGTCGGCTGAACGTCACGATGGAGGTTGGCGGGGTCGAGGAGTCCGTGACCGTCACGGCGCGACCGGAGATCATACAGACCGACACGCCCGCCGTCTCCTACCAGGTGTCGAACGTCGAGCTCGAACAGATTCCCTCGGGGACACGGAACTACACCCACCTTCTGGCAACGACTGCCGGCGTATCCTCCGATCTGCCTCCCGTTGGGGTAAACGACACCGGCTCCATCAGTCCCTCGGTTAACGGGGCGCGGACGACGTCGAACAGTCTCCTTTTCAACGGAATCGACGTCACCAGTCTCCTCTCTAATACTGGTACGCTCGACGATAACGTCGTTCCGGCGCCAGAGACCATCGAGGAAGTCAAGCTCCAGACCTCTCTTTACGATGCCTCGGCGGGAAGATCCGGTGGCGGGAATCTGCAGATCATTACCAAGAGTGGCTCCAACACGCTGAGTGGGAGTGGGTATGCTTTCTTCCAGAACGAGAATCTCGCCAGCAACGAGTACTTCGCCGATCTCTTCGGACTCGACAAGCCGCGCGCGCGGCGCACCGAGGCTGGGTTCAGCATCGGAGGGCCCCTCGCCTCGGACAAAGTCTTCATCTACGGCTCCTACCAGAGGACGGATGCCGACACGGGTTTCGTTTCCAGCGCCCGGACGCGGGCTCTCATTCCCGCTGCACTGGGGCTGATTCAAGGGGATCGGACTGCCGGGAACATCGTGTCTGCCTTTCGGTCGCTCAATCCGAGCTTCAGTCTGACGCCGGGCGACATCTCACCCGTGGCGCTCGCCATTCTCAACACGCGAAATCCGGTCACCGGGGAGTACATCATCCCTGGCGCGGGCGGAGATATCGTGGGCAACGACCGGGTGGTATCGATCGGTCCCTACGGGAATATCGGGGGGGATCCCCTGGTCGAGTTCCGTGAGATCGTCCCGGCAGACTTCCAGCAGGATCAAGTTTCCACGAAGCTCGACGTTCATTTGAGCGATAGCAATCGCTTCTCGGCCAGCTTGTTCTACTCGGATTTCCCGAGCGGCAACCCGTTTCCGGATCCGACGTCGCTCGCCTCGCCGTTCGAGCTGCTTCGGGACAACCGAGGCACCGTGCTGTCCATCACCGACACACAAGTCGGAACCAATGTCATCAATGATTTTCGTTTCGGCTACTTCAGTCTCGACAACACCCGCCGCCTCACCGACGACGTCGCGGCCATTACCAACGAATCGGTGGGTGTTTTCAATCCCGCGGTCTTTTACGACGACAGCGCCGCAACCAACCGTCTCGGCCACTACGTGAATCGGTCCATCAACCTGTCGTGGGGCGGCCCCAACGATTCCTTCAATCAAAGAGAGCAAGATACGTTCCACGTCGGCGACACCGTATCCTGGGTGACGCAGAACCACAGCTTCCGATTCGGGGGTGACCTGAAGCTCCATTCCATCAAGACGAATCTCCCCGAAGAGCAGGCAACCGAGTTCGAGAAAATCGAGAACTTTCAGCAATTCCTCCTCGGCTACACCTCCGAGGCCGACACCCAGTTCGGGTTCACCGAAAAGAGCTGGAACGCTCGGGACGTGGGGCTGTTCGTCGTCGACGACTGGAGGTTGTCCGAGCAGCTTACGCTGAATCTCGGAGTCCGCTGGGATTGGTACGGATGGCCTCAGGAGGACAATGGGTTTTTTGGGAACTTCGTTCCCGACCTGGTGAGAGATCCCAACGACGTTCAGTCAGGATTTCTCGTCCCTTCGAACGTGGGGACGACCGGCTTCAGCTCGGTCGATACCGCGATCGCGGCAACCGCGCGGGCCGACAGCAAGAGCACGCTCAACGGCGAAGACTTGAACAACTTCCAACCCCGGGTCGGATTCGCCTGGATGCCCAACCAGGACAACGACCGCTTTGTCATCCGGGGTGGCTACGGCCTCTACAACGACCGCCTGACGGCTGCCTTCATGAACACCGTCTTTTCCAACTACCCCATCCTGCGAGAGATCGAGATCACTTCTCCCTCCAGGCTGGTTCCGATCGCCGACGCCTTCCAGTCCCAGATCGATCCGTCGACGGGTCAGGGATATCCGTTCAACCAGTACCTGCCCATGAGAATCGTTTTGAGCAACGGTGGTTATCGCGTCCTCGATGGTCTCGGGAACACCGCCGAGACGTTCGAGTTCCGCGCCATCGATCCCGATCTCGTCACGCCCGTCTATCAACAGTGGAACATCGGCTACCAGCTCGGCTTTGGGCGGGACATGGCGTGGGAGGTCCGTTACAACGGCTCGCGCGGTAGCGACCTCTTGGAATCGGTCTCCTTCAACCAAGCTTGGGACTTCAACGACCCAGGGACCCCTCGGTCCGTCAAGGATCGGATCACAGAGACGTTCCGGGCCGGTGGCGGTCAGGCGAGCCCCCAGGACCCCAACGCTCTCGGCTATGGGTACGTCAATCCCGCGACCGGTCAGCCTGACGCCAACTACGGTCCCAATGGGGCCTTGATTCCGGCCGAGGCCCGCGTGAGCTACCTCGGGATCCATGACGTCGAGGCGGTCTTGTTACGGAACGCCGAATGGAGCTCGACGTACCACGCACTGCAGACGTCGCTCGAGAAGCGCTTTGCGGACGACCTTTCGTTCAACATCGCCTACACCTACTCTCGTTCCGTAGACAATTTCTCGAGCGATCCGGGGAGCACGGCCGGAGGTGGCCGTCCCGACGTCCCCAATACGGGGTTCGTGGTCGAGAACGACAGCCGTGACGTCGATGCAAACCGGGCGCGAAGCGATTACGACCGTCCTCACCGCTTCGTCGCGACCTTCCTCTACCGCACTCCGGAGAGCGCCGGTGCTTTCGGGAGGAACTGGCAGTTCTCGACCTATGCCCAGTTTCAGTCCGGCACACCATTCAGCGTCTTCGAGGCCGAGCCTTCCAAGGTCTACCGGCCAGGATTCTCGCGGCTCGATTTCGCGGAGGGGGCCGACCTCGACAGCCTAACTCGGTCAGGGCAGGACGAGGTCGAGGAGTACTTCAACACCGACGCGGTCGTGGGGTCGGTGAGCGGCATTGGCAATACTCCTCGGAACGCCATCCGTGGCCCCGGCCAGAAGCGGGTCGATCTCGGGATCTCACGCATGTTTCCCATCAACGGCAGGGCGTCCTTCGAGATTCGGGTCGATATCTTCAACCTCTTCAACTGGGCGAACTTCGCGAATCCGGTGAACGATTTCGGAAGCGATGATTTCGGAGCGATCATCAACACGGTCGGAGGGCCGAGGGTGGGTCAGGTAGGCGTCCGCTTCCTGTTCTAACCGAGTCTTCGATCTGTTTGGCGGTCGGGCTAAGGCGTCACGGCGACGCCTTCCCGACCGCCGTTCGTTTCTGATGAGACGGAGAACCCAGCTTTGAGGCGAAGCCTTTCGTGAATCTGCGCTTCGTCTTCCTGAGCGAAATAGAAGTCTCGGCGGTTGGGAGCGCTCCACCGAAGGCGGGGAATGTGGGCACGCATCAAGCCATCAGAAGAGTGGCGCTCCGCGTACTTGAGTGAGTGCCCCATTTCATGCGCGATCACTCGCCCCAGCGCTCTACCCCGAGCTAGCGGGCAGCTGCAGGGGAGGAGGTTTTCCAATCGATCGAGGAAAACGACGAGCACCCGCGTGTTGGGGAGCTCGTCGTCGTGGCTGAGGAGCGCCAAGCCAAGGGCCTGTCGCTCGGTCTTAATCGGGAAGGACGCCGCTTCGCGGAAGAGAACGACCAGGCGAGGCGCAAAGCTGGGCTCAGCTTCTTCATTCCAAACCACAGGAAACGCGCTCTGACGGTAGATGGCGGAGACTTCTTTCCTCGCAGACTCGAGGACGAAGGGGGATAGGGCTGTGCTCGGGCCTAGGATGACAGGAATGGGCGGAGCCGTCAGTGCCGTCAAGAGAAGAGCCTGTAGCACCAGAGTCCTCCGGATCCTGGGACGAGGGGAGTGGCCCCCATTGAAGGGAGTGTAACAGAATATTAACCACTTTGTAATAATCCATTAACATTACTACGGCCTCCCCGCAAGAAAAGGCTCCGCTTATCCGCTCGCCGCGCCGATTTTTCATCGGCCGAGAGGGGCGTCGGACTGACGGCGTCTCTCGTCATCGGCGTATCGTACGAGGGGCGGCATCGCATGGCATCCATCTCCAAGCAAGAATCGGTCGCTGTCGGTCTACTGACGCCGCCATACGCGTTGGTTGCTCATTCGACCGCAAACGCGTATGCTTAAGCCCCAGCCCCAACGACTGCAACCTGATTCAGGTAAGCCGAGGACCGACATGGTGAAAACCGAAACCCTGGTTAAGCTTTTTGTTGCCCTTGCCCTTCAACAACTCATTTGCATCGGAGGTTTGACCTACGTTATCCACCGTCAACAGCTTGCGATCGAAGCGCTCATCGACGACCAGTTCGTGTCCGTCGGACTGGATGGGAAGCTAAGCAGGGACCTTCAGCGCATCCGACGAGAGATGAAAGAGGCCAAAGACTCCTTTGAACAGTAGACGGGAGGTGGGCGCTTGCAACCCCAGAACATGTCACCGAGCGATCGGTCACTGAGTCTCTCCAACCTGCAGGACCCCGAGGTCCGGGCCAACCCCTACCCCCTCTATCACCGAATCCGGTCTCACGAGCCCGTCCATTGGGATGAGCCCATGGGCTTTTGGACCCTCACGGGCTATGCCGACATCGTCTCCACTTTGAGGGACAAGCGCATACGTAAGGGGCAGGGGATCGCGGCCGCCAAGGAGCGGGTGCCGGAAGAAGCTAAAGAAAGCGCCCAGAGCGTCTTCGATACGTTCTCCAAAACGATCGTGTATTCCGATCCGCCGTCTCACACACGCATGAGGGGGCTGGTCAACAAGGCCTTCACGCCGCGCATGGTGATGCGGATGGAGTCTCACATAAAGGAGATCGTCGAGCGGCTACTCGACGCGGTTCAGCAGAAGGGTCGGATGGATCTCATCGCCGATCTGGCGTACCCGTTACCCTTCACGGTCATCATGGAGATGCTGGGTTTGCCCGGCGAGGATCGCCAGCGATTCAAGAAATGGTCCGATGATTTCGCAGCGGTCCTAGGGATGGTACGTCACCGTCCGGAGAAGTTTCACGCGGCGCGAGGTAGCATCGGCGAGGTCACGGAGTACATCTGTGGTATGCGGCAGAGTCTGGTGGCGGAGCCCAAGGACGATTTGTTGAGTGCTCTGGCCACCGCCGCGGAAGCTGGCGACCGGTTGACTAACGAAGAGCTCGTGGCCAATGCCCTGATGCTCCTCGCTGCCGGCCACGAGACCACGACCAAGCTGATCAGTAACGGGCTTCTCGCGCTCATGCGCCATCCCGAACAGATGAAGAAGCTGCGAGACGAGCCTGCTCTGATGGCCTCTGCCATCGACGAGCTACTCCGGTACGACAGCCCGGTGCAGATCGTGTGGCGCTACGCGGACGAGGATATGGAAATCGGTGGGAAGCCCGTCCAGCGGGGCAAGTTTCTGAACCTCGTCATCGGGGCGGCCAACCGCGACCCCGCTCGGTTCTCGGAGCCCGACCGGCTCGATATCACTCGCGCCGACAACGACCACCTCGCCTTCGGGGGCGGCATTCATTTTTGCCCGGGAGCGGCGCTCGCGCGACTGGAGGGGCAGATTGCCATCGGGGCGATTCTTCGACGGATGCCGAACCTGAGGCTGGAGACCGAGACGTTGGAGTGGCAGGAGAGCCCGACGTTCCGCGGGGCCGTGTCGTTTCCAGTAAGTTTCTAACTCCATTCTAACGAATCGCCGGGTCAGATAGCCGCAGCGGCGGAGGCGTGTGTTGAAGGAACACGAGGTCCACGCGAGAAAGTGCATCGTGTGCGGCAAAACGGGAGATCTGCTCGCCGCTGCGGTGATTCGCGAGGCGGTTGCCGAGAAGATCCGCCACCGCTTTCCTGACTGGACCGCCGATTCTTTCATCTGCCGAGCCGATCTCGCGCCGTTCCGAAACGAGTACGTCCAGTCCATTCTCGAGTCCGAGAAGGGCGAGCTCACGTCGCTCGAGGCTGAAGTGCTGGAGAGCCTCCGTAAGCATGAAGTCCTGGCGACCAACGTCGAGACCGAGCTCGAGCAGGAGTGGACGTTCGGGGAGCGACTAGCGGATCGAATCGCCGCCTTCGGAGGAAGTTGGCCGTTTCTCATCCTCTTTGGGTTTTTTCTCGTCGCTTGGATCGTCACCAACTCAGTGGTCTTGTACTGGCGACCCATCGACCCGTATCCATTCATCCTCCTCAACCTGGTTCTCTCCTGTCTGGCGGCCATCCAGGCGCCGGTCATCATGATGAGCCAGAATCGACAGGAAGCGAAGGACCGGATGAGGGCGCAGCACGACTACCAAGTGAACTTGAAAGCCGAGCTGGAGATCAGACAGCTTCACGAGAAGCTCGACCATCTGCTGTCCCACCAGTGGGAGCGTCTCGTCGAGATCCAGCAAGTGCAACTCGAGCTCTTGTCCGAGCTAGGTCGACGCCGCTAACGTCCGAATCGAGTCCCATGAAGGAATATTTCAAGAAACTCTTCGCGTACAACGACTGGGCGAATCGAGAAGTATTGGCCGCGCTCGAAAAGGCCAAGAACGCACGTACCAAATCCATGGCGGTGATGGCCCACCTCGTCGCCGCCGAGTGGTTGTGGTGGGCACGTCTCAAACGGCAGGAGAAACGGTTCGCGGTCTGGCCGGAACTCACGCTCGATCGATTCGGATCACAGCTCGACGAGCTCGCGGAGCAATGGAAGCTTTATCTCGAGAACCCCTCGCTCGGACAATCGGTCGAGTACGTGAACTCCAAGGGGGAGCGGTGGACGAGTGGCGTGGAGGACATATTGACCCATGTCGCCATGCACTCGCACTATCACCGTGGGCAGATCGCCGCGCAGCTACGGGAGTCGGGTGATGTCCCGCCTTATACCGACTTCATCCATCCTGTTCGACAGGGTCTGATGCGTTGACGAAGCTCGGCTCGTCGGTCCTTCTGATCTCGCTTCTCGCGGGGCCGCCCGCCACCTCATTCCAGACCGATGGCGAGCGTCAATATCTCGGCCTAGCACGGGAAACGCTTCGACGTCCGATCACCGCCGACGAGCTTCGCCAGGCGGTTCTGTCTCCCGGGGGAGTCGAGTCGATACGCTCCCTCTACGAGAGGTCGATCGCCGAAAGCCTGCTCGTTCGGAACACCGTGGTAACTCCCGAGCTCGGAGGCGAAGCGACGCTGGACCGAGGGCACTTGACGTTCGTGTCCTATCCCGATCCCATCCACCCGATCTTGCGGGAAATGGTGAGCCGCCAGAGCGACCCCGGGAAGCTCCTGGAGTTCCTCCAAAGCTCGGCCGACGGCAAGGAGGTGCTATCCAACACGGGAGGCCTCCACGCGCTCCTCTATCGAATCTCGACCCAAACACCGACCGATTCCGATCGCGAGCTCCTTCGAAAGACCGTCGATGCCGCGGTCGCGAGTCATTTCAAGACCTGGACCGCGGATCCCGAGATCCAGCAGCGCATGATCCGATCGACCGAGTGGCACGGGCGCTATGTCGGCTTCTGGCACATCCACCCGCCGCGGGTCAAGGAGGCCGGATTCACCGAAGGGATCGAACCGAGCTTCGAAGACATGAACAACGCGATCGAGCTCGGCCAGTTCTTGACTCTGGTCTTTCAGCCCGAAGGGTTCGACGCCTACGACCTCGCTCCCCTCGCCGTCGGCAGAAAGCCCGATCTCTCCCAGGCGCGAATCATCCGCTATCGCTCGCCCGATTGGAAGAATCACTTCGAGGACGTCGTCCGCGCCCAGCGTTAAACTCTGTCCAGATAAGGAGCGGAGGTGCCGGCGACGGAGTTGAAACAAGAATTGACGCGAACATGAAGCCCTCCGCTCTACCTTCCCGCGTCAAAAATAGCGGGGAGTGGGCATTCTTTCTCTCGCGAAAGGCCAATAAGACCGATGTTCTTGTCATCACGGCTCTGCTTGTCTTATCGACACTCACCACGCTCAGTGTCGGGGACAAGGCTTACGATGACGCCTTCATCACCTTTCGTTACGCCAGAAACCTGGCCTCGGGCGAGGGCTTCGTTTACAACCCCGGCGACAGCTTCCTGGGCACGACGACCCCTCTTCTCACCATGGCGCTGGCGCTTTCCGCCCTCACGCTCCCAGTAACGGCCATTCCGGAGATAGGGCAGTGGCTTTGTGGTTTGGCGCTCTTTTTCTGCGGCTTGTTCGTCTATCTGCTGGGCAGGGACGACGGCATACCATGGGCCGGTTTCGTCGGGGCGCTTCTGACTCTGACCCATCCCCTTTTTCTCGACGTTTGGGGAGGCGAGGCCCTTCTTCTCCTCGCTACGGTTTTGGCCGGGTTCTTCTTCTATTTTCGAGAACGGGAAGCGCTTTGCGGTGTGACTCTCGGGCTGGCCTTACTCACGCGGGGAGAAGGTGTACTGCCAGCCATCGTGCTCTCCTCTCATTTCCTGATCGTGAACAAGCGATTCCCTTGGCGGGCCGCGCTTGGTTGGGGAGCGATGGTTGTCCCGTGGGTCGCGTTCTCGATCGCTTACTTCGGCTCTCCCCTTCCCAGTACCCTGCAAGCAAAGCTGGCCCAAATGGACTCCGGCTACTTTGCACCTTTCTTGACTACATCGGTCCGATGGCTTCAGGCATACGCCATCCCCAACCCCGATCTTCCTCTGGGCTCTAGCTATGCCAATGCGGTCGTCTTCATGTTTGCCGTATTCGGCGGTCTATACCTGATGATCCATCCTCGGTTTCGATGGTGGGGGATCATGGTTTGGCTGGGGTCGTATGGGGTTGCGTATTCATTGCTCGGAGTTCCCTTTTATCATTGGTACGCTGCACCGTTGGCGCTCGGGTTGGCGATACTGGCGGGGCTGGGTGCACAGCTTGTTCTCGATTCGACAAAGAACTACTCGCGTTGGTTGGGACGTGGAATCGGCGTGACGTCACGAGCCCTCCTCGTTCTCACGTTGGCTCTACCGGTGGGGCGGGCACTGATGCATCTCAGGGACTCCTACCATCGTCCCATCTCTTCCGTGCAGCGCCTATACACGAATGCAGGACTCTGGCTGCACGAGCATACTCCGCCCACCGCGACAGTCGGTTACTTCGAAATAGGGTTCGTTGGGTACTATTCCGAGCGGCCGCTGGTTGACCCGGTTGGGCTGATTAACCGCGGCGTCTCGGCGCGAGTAGCCGACGGTGATTTCAAATGGGCGTATCTGCATTACCGGCCGGATTATCTCATCATCAATCCCGTGCGCTGGTACGATCGAATCGGGAACATCCGGGATGAGACGTGGTTCCTGGACGCTTATCGTCAGGTGGCAACGATCGAAGAGCCGGGCTATTTCGACGCTCCTCTGACCGTCTACCAGAAGGTGAACGACGCCGCGATTCCCCCGGCGTCTGACTAGGGTCAACGGGTGCTTTGCTTGCAGTTACTGAAGCAGCGATTCGATGACTTTGGAGAAGAGCTCGTAAGGCTGCGCGCCGTTGACGCGCAGCACGTTGACCAGCTGGCCGTTCTGGACCTTCCCGACGAAGTAATGAGGCGTTCCCTGAACGGTGAGCGTCTGCCCGTAGGCTAGGTCGTCGTCCACCCTCTGCGACTCCGCGGGCTCCGCGAGACACGCCTCGAACGCGGGGAGGTCGAGGCTGAGCTCCCGAGCCAACTTTTGGTACAACTCCGTCCCCAGCCCCGCTTGGTTCGTGAAGAGGCCGTGGTGCATCTTCCAATAGGCGCCTTGCCGTCCGGCGCAGTTGGCGGCGATCGCGGCCGACTTGGCTTGCGGGTGGATCTGAGTCAGCGGGAAATCCCGAAAATAGAAACGCACCTTCCCAGTATCGATGTAGCTTTCTTCGAGCCTGGGGAACGTTTGGGAGAAGAATCTCTCGCAGTAGGGGCATTGATAGTCGGAGAACTCCACGATGGCCACGGTGGCGTCGGCACTCCCCAGGGCCCGGTTCTGGTCCAACTCCACGCTTTCCGGCGCGGGAGGGGCGCTCGGACGAACGGCGACGCGGTGGATGTCGCCGACCTTTTCGCGCAGGTCACCGACTTCCGTCCGGAGGCGCTCGATCTCCTCACGGATCACCGCCAGCTCTCGAAGCAAGGCACTCTCCTCTTGCTGCTCCTTCTCATCGTTAGCGGTTTGCGTCGTCCGTGCCTCGGCACGCAACCCGAGCGCGGCGTAGACGACGAACGGAAGGACGGCGAAGCGCAGTGAGCTCATGGTCACCTCTCTCCCGATCATGATAACACACGGCTCTGGCAGGGTTTGCTCGGGTTTTCCCATTGCAGGGGCTCGGCTATCATAGCTTCGGTCATCATGAAGCACGTCATCGTCGGCACCGCGGGGCACATCGATCATGGCAAGAGTGCCTTGGTGAAGGCGCTCACCGGAACCGATCCCGACCGGCTGAAAGAGGAAAAGGAAAGAGGCATCACGATCGATCTCGGCTTCGCGTTTCTAGAGGACGCGGACCGTGTGAGTCTGGGGTTCGTGGACGTGCCGGGTCATGAACGCTTCGTCAAGAACATGCTGGCGGGGGTGGGCGGCATCGACGTCGTGATGCTGGTCGTGGCGGCGGACGAGTCGATCATGCCGCAAACCCGCGAGCATTTCGAGATTTGCCGTTTGCTTCACGTGCCTCGAGGCCTCGTCGTGATCAGCAAAGCGGATCTGGCGGAGCCCGAGGTGCGCGAGGTTGCCGCCATGGAAGCTCGCGAGCTGATTCGCGGCAGCTTCCTCGAAGACGCCCCCATCCTTCTTGCGTCCTCGAAGACCGGAGAGGGCATGGAAGATGTGAAGCGGACGCTTCTGGAGATCGCTTCCGGCGTCGAGGGCCGGCGAAGCGAAGGTCTCTTCCGCCTGCCGGTGGACCGCGTCTTTTCCATGAAGGGGTTCGGTGTGGTGGCGACGGGAACGCTGGTCTCGGGGTCCATCGCCGTCGATGAAGAAGTCGAGATCGCACCGCGAGGTGTGTCGGCCCGCGTCCGCGGGCTTCAGGTGCACGGCGCGCCGGTCGAGCGCGCCCTCGCCGGGCAACGCACGGCGGTCAACCTTCAGGGGGTCGAGGTGGCGGATGTCCTGCGCGGCGACGCGCTCATAAGGCCCGGCACCTTCGCTGCCAGCCTGATGTTGGACGCGGACTTGGAAGTCCTGGCCACGGCCCCCGCGCCGATCAAGGACCTGTCACGTGTCCACCTCCACTTGGGGACCGCGGTCTCGGTGGCTCGCGTTCGGGTGCTCGGAGCCCCGCGGAGCATCCCTCCGGGCAGCCGAGGGCTGGTGCAGCTCCGCCTCGAAACGCCGCTGGTCGCCTCGCCCGGAGACCGCTTTATCGTGCGGCGCTACTCACCGCTCGAGACCATCGGGGGTGGAGAAATCCTGGATGCCACTCCCGCCAAGCACTCCGTTACCAGCGACCAGGTTTTGGAGCGTCTCTCCGCGCTTCGTTCTGGGGATGTCGTCGACTGGGCGGCCACGTTCGTCGCCGAAGCGGGCACTCGAGGCATTGCGGGGCACGAGCTTGCGCGGCGGCTCGGTGTGGACGCCAACGCCCTCGAGCGGATCGTCGAGCGCTTGATTGACAAGGAGCGCGTGAGCGCGATCTCCCGAGACCCGCTCTGGCTCGTCTCGCCGGATTGCGTTCGAGACGTCGGCGGGCGGGTGGAGGCGGCGCTCGAAGCGTTCCACGCGGCGCACCCGCTGCGAGAGGGGATGCCGCGAGGGGAGCTTCGCGAAAAGACGACCGGCACGGCGCCGGTCGAGCTATTCGACTCGGTCCTGGCTGATCTTCATGGGGCCGGTAGGGTGCGCGTGGCACGCGAGTCGGTGGCTCGCGCCGGTCACCGCATCCGGCTCTCCGCGGAGGAACAAGAGGCTCGCGACTTTCTGACCGAGACCTATCTTCGGTCAGGATTGCAACCGGCGTCTCTTGCGGACATCATCGCCAGACACGGTAAGGATGCCAAGGTGCTGTCACGGATCGAACGGCTGCTCATCACCGAAGGCACGCTGGTGCGAGTCGCGGAAGGCATGGTGTTTCACCGCGACGTGCTGGAGGAGCTGAAGAGCGCCGTACGCCGCGAAAGAAAGAAGAACGACTTGGTCGACGTCGCCTTCTTCAAGGAGCTCGTTGGCGTCACGCGCAAGTACGCGATCCCTCTGCTCGAGTGGCTCGATCGGGAGCATGTCACGCGGCGGGTCGGGAAGGAACGTGTCGTATTGTAGAGGAGCTAACCTTTGACGCCGAGAACCCGGAAACCAAGCAATGCCGATTTCATGACGAAGATCAAGTCGTTATTGGCCTCGGCGTCGGCGGGCCAGAAGAAGAAGCCGGTCGCCTGGAGGAGATCGAGGTGATTCTCCACGACGCCTTCCATGGTCTCGTTGTCTTCGAACCGTAGTCGCACCCGCAGGCCGGGACGTTCCGGATCGGCAAGCAAGATCTTGTTCTCCAGGTGATTCTTGTTGCCCTCGAAGTCGCGGACGAAGAAGACGCCTTTGAGCTGATTGAGGTCGACCGGCAGCTCCTGGCTGTCGACCGTCGTCATGCGAAGGACGCCGCGCGTGAGGAAACGGCCGTCTCGCAAATAGCCCTTGAAGCATTTGCCGTTCTTGGTCCGGGCAATGATTTTCGGCCGCCCGGACAGGAGCTCTTTGAGGGTCACCGCGAGTCGCCGCGGTCCGGGGGATGTTGGACTCGCTTGACGAAGGCGCGATCCACCCAGCGCATGATGCCGACGTAGATCCAGATGAGCCCCGCAACGGCCACGACCAGCAGAGGGACGCCGAACGTGAGGAAGGAAAAAGCGGCGAAGGCGAGCGCCCCAACCACGATCACCAGGAGCGCGAGGGCGGTGGCCTCCCTGGGGGCCAAGGTCTTCGGTGGATCGTTGCCGGGGGTCACGGGAATCGCCTCAATGCATGCGATGGGTACACCAAGCCACGCTCCCTTTCGGGTCAGGTTGGGGAAGGGAAGCTAGGCAGAATCTAGCTCAGATTCGGGTGGCGGGCAATCGCGAGCGGTCTCTCGCGGCGAGGGAGTCCTCAACCCGCCCGCAGGCGCGAAGTCGCCGGAGGGCGAGTCGCGGGGGTGGGGCCCCGCGACACTGAAGTTGGATCGGCGCTGGCCGCGGAAGGAGGGGCGAGGTATAAGAGAAGACATGAAGCGGCTCGTCTTAGTGGCCGGGGCGGCGTGGGCCATCGTCGTCTTTCTCCCGGGAAGTCCGCTCCAAGGGCAACCCGCCCCACCGCAACGTATCACGTTGCTCCACACCAGCGATCTCCACGCGTACATCTATCCATACGATTACTACCAGGGCCGTGAGGCGGACGTGGGTCTCGCGCGCGTGGCGACGCTCGTCCAGGAAGTGCGGGCGGAAGGGCACCCCGTGCTGCTGCTCGATGCCGGCGACACGATCCAGGGGTCACCGGTCGGCTATCATCATCGCATTCACGCTCGTCTTCCGGGTGCCACCGCCCCCCCCGACCCAATGATGCACGCGATGAACTACCTCCGCTTCGACGCGATGGCGGTCGGTAACCACGAGTTCAACTTCGGTCTGGCCTCCATCGAGAGCGCACGTCACGACGCTTCCTTTCCCTGGCTTTCCGCGAACGTCGTCGAAGACGATGGGACTCCGTTCTTCACGCCTTACTTGGTGAAAGACGTGAACGGCGTGCGCGTGGGAATCCTGGGTCTCATCACGCCCAACGTCCCCAATTGGGAGACTCCGGAGAACTACGCGGGGCTCACGTTCTTGGACACCGTGGAGACGGCTCGCCGCTACGTCCCATTGCTTCGCGAAAAGGAAGGGGCGGACGTGGTCGTGGTGGTGACCCATCAGGGCCTGGAGAGGGATCTCCTCACGGGTTTGTCGAATGAAACGGAGTACGAGAACCAGGTCTATCGACTGACCCGAGACGTTCCGGGCATCGATGTCGTGCTCTTGGGGCATGCCCATCAGCGGATCGAGCCGCAGGAGGTCAACGGGGTCGTGGTCTGCGAGCCCGGCCGCTGGGGAGACTCCCTATGCCGGGTCGATCTCTTCATCGAACGGAGTGCATCGGGCGACCTTCAGGTCGGACGTTGGGAGGGCGCTTTGCTCGGAACCGCCGGCGTCGAGCCCAGCCAGGAGGTGCTCGACCTGGCTCGGCCCTACCACGATCGCACGATGGCCTACATTAATAGTGTGGTTGGCGAGGCTGAGGCTGCGATCAGCGCCGAGCGAGCACGCTTCCAGGACACCCCCATGATGGATCTTCTGCAGCACGTCATGCTGGAGGCAAGCGGGGCGCAGCTCTCGATGGCGGCACTCTTGCCTTACCGGTTCGACGGGATCGATGCCGGTCCGATCACCGTCCAGGAGCTCTTCTCCTTCTATGTATACGACAACACCCTGGTCATGGTGGAGGTGAGCGGCCGAGAGGTCAAGGAGGCACTCGAGCACTCGGCTCGCTACTACCAGGCCAGCCGTCCCGATCCCGAGACCGGTGAGCTCCTCATCGAGCCCAATCTCGGCGTACGCGCCTACAATTTCGACATGCTGGCGGGCGCGCACTACCGGATCGACCCCACGCGACCGATCGGCCAACGCATTCAAGAGCTCAGCTATCGGGGCCGGGAGATGGATCCCGACGAAACCTTCCAGCTCGTGACGACGAACTATCGGGCGGCGGGTGGCGGAGGCTATCGAATGCTGAAAGAGGCCGACGTGATCTGGCGATCCTCCGAAGAAGTCAGGAATCTACTCATCGAGCACATTACGAAACAAGGCACGATCTCGCCTTTCTGTGACTTCAACTGGTACGTCGCGCCGGACGCAGCGCCGCGGACCCAACCCTAGGCCCGCGCCGGCTCCCAAGGCCCTGGCGCTCCAGAATGTCCCCTTTTGGTGGCACCGCGCTGCATCCGAGGAGCGCTCCGATCGGCCGCGTATGTGTTTGGATTCAATTGACAAACGGGACTCCCGTTCCTATCATGGAATGTAAGCCAAACTTCACAAGACCACGATGTGGCCGCTTCTATCTGAGCACGGAGGGTGAGCCTCATGAGTTTCAGTCAGGAGATTGTGTCCATCATCCATGGGCTTCAGGACCAGAAGCGATTCCGGGAACACCATTGGGAAGGAACGTTTTCTGACTTCCTCCAAATAGTCGCGCGAGATCCAAAAGTCGCCCGCAGCGCTTTCCAGCGCGTGTACGACATGATCGTCTCCCACGGCGTCACGGACTACACGGAGAACAAACGGAACCTCGTCAAGTACCATTTCTTCGAGGACCGACCCTTCGACGGTGTCGATGCCATCTACGGCCTGGACGACGCCTTGATGCACATGGTCAACGTTTTCAAGGCCGCCGCTCGTAGCTACGGCACGGAGCGACGCGTGCTGCTTCTCCACGGCCCGGTGGGGAGCGCAAAGAGCACGGTCGTGCGACTCCTCAAGAAGGGATTGGAAGAATACTCGAAGACGCCGGAAGGGGCGCTCTATACGTTCCGCTGGACGCGGCTTTCGGATCCTCTGCCGGAGCATGCTCAAAGTGGAGACGAGATGGACTGCCCCATGCACGAGGATCCACTCCACCTCATTCCCATCGAGTCTCGTCCGGCGGTTCTGGAAAAACTGAACGCGGGAAAGAAAGAGACCGAGCTGATCAACATCCAGGGAGAGCTGTGCCCCGCCTGCCGGCAGATTTATCGCGAGCTGCTGCGCAAGTACGACGGTGAGTGGACCAAGGTCATCGAGCACGTCACAGTTCGCAGGCTGATCTTGTCGGAGAAGGACCGCATCGGTGTCGGCACGTTCCAGCCCAAGGACGAGAAGAACCAGGACTCGACCGAGTTGACCGGAGACATCAACTACCGGCGGATCGCCGAGTATGGCTCGGACAGCGATCCGCGCGCCTTCAACTTCGACGGAGAGTTCAACATCGCCAACCGCGGGATCATCGAGTTCATCGAAGTCTTGAAGCTGGATGTTGCGTTTCTCTACGACCTGCTGGGCGCTTCTCAGGAGCACAAGATCAAGCCCAAGAAGTTCCCGCAAACCGATATCGACGAGGTAATCATCGGCCACACCAACGAGCCAGAGTACCGAAAGCTTCAGAGCAACGAGTTCATGGAGGCTCTTCGGGATCGGACGGTGAAGATCGATTTCCCCTACATCACGCGCTTGTCCGACGAGATCAAGGTCTACCTGAAGGACTACAACGCGGCCAAGATTCGCGGGAAGCACATCGCTCCCCACACGGTGGAGATGGCCGCCATGTGGGCGGTGCTGACGCGCTTGGAGGAACCAAAGAAGGCTGGGCTCACTCTCATTCAGAAGCTCAAGCTCTACGAAGGCAAGACGCTACCCGGCTTCACCGATGACAACATCAAGGAGCTGAAGAGAGAGGCGGCTCGGGAAGGGATGGAAGGCATCTCCCCGAGATACGTGCAGGACAAGATCTCGAACGCGCTCGTTTCCGATCAGGCGGGCAGCTGCGTCAATCCGTTCATGGTGCTGAATGAGTTGGAGTCGGGCCTCCAGCATCATAGTCTCATCACCGCGGCAGAGCAGAGGAAGCGCTTCAAGGAGCTTCTTTCGGTTGTCAAGCAAGAATACGAAGACATCGTGAAGAACGAGGTGCAGCGGGCGATCATTGCCGACGAAGAGGCGATCCGGAAGCTCTGTGCCAACTACATCGACAACATCAAGGCTTACACTCAGAAGGAAAGAGTGCGTAACAAGTACACGGGGCAAGACGAGGAGCCCGACGAAAGGTTGATGCGCTCCATCGAAGAGAAGATCGGAATCCCCGATTCGCGCAAGGACGATTTCCGTCGCGAGATCATGAATTATATCGGGGCGCTCGCTATCGAGGGCAAGCAGTTCGACTACACGACCAACGAGCGGCTGCACAAGGCCCTCGAGCTGAAACTGTTCGAGGACCAGAAGGATTCGATCAAGCTCACCAGTCTGGTGTCCAGCGTCGTCGACGAGTCGACCCAGGAGAAGATCGACGTCGTGAAAGGGCGCCTCATCAAGAACTTCCGTTACTGTCAGGTGTGCGCCACCGACGTTCTGAACTTCGTGGCCAGCATCTTCGCCCGGGGAGATTTGAAGGAATAGCGACCCAGCCCTGCTGAAACCGTCAAAAGCGTCGGAATGGTTCTCAATATCGAGCGAGATCAGAACCGGTTCAAGCAGATCGTCCGGGGTGCCATCCGACGGAATCTGAAACGCTACATTACCCGCGGTGAGTTCATCGGCCGCCGCGGCAAAGACTACGTTTCCATCCCCGTACCCCAGATCGAGATCCCCACGTTTCGCTATGACCCTCGCAGCGTGGGCGGCGTGGGACAAGGCGAGGGGGAGTCCGGGACTCCCATAGGTGCCGCGCCCGGTGAGGGAGACCGTGGCGGAGCGGGCAACATGCCCGGCGAGCACATTCTGGAAGTCGACGTCCAGCTTTCCGATCTCGCCAAGATCCTCGGCGAGGAGCTCGAGCTCCCCCGCATCGAGCCCCGGGGCCGGAAGAACATCATCCAGGAGGAAGACCGTTACGTCGGCATCAACCGCGTGGGCCCCGACTCGCTCCGCCACTTCAAGCGGACTTACAAGCAAGCGCTCAAGCGGCAGATCATTTCCGGAAGCTACTCACCGGAACAACCGATGATCGTTCCTATTCGCGACGATCTTCGTTTTCGTGCCCGCAAGAAGGTTCCCGGCCCCACGGCGAATGCCGTGATCGTCTACATGATGGACGTTTCCGGCTCGATGGAAGACGAGCAGAAGGAGATCGTTCGCATCGAATCCTTCTGGATCGACACCTGGCTGCGCGCGCAGTATCGTGGCATCGAGAGCCGCTACATCGTTCACGATACGGACGCCAAGGAGGTGGACGAGGAGACTTTCTATCACTTGCGCGAGTCGGGAGGAACGCGCATCTCCTCGGCCTACCAGCTCGCCGCCGGCCTCATCGAGCGTCACTACCCGGCCGAGGACTGGAACATCTATCTTTTCCATTTCTCGGACGGTGACAACCTATCCGACGGGGACGACGAGTCCTGCGTCGACCTGATCACCACCCGCTTGCTTCCCCGGGTGAACTTGTTTTGCTATGGTCAGGTCGAGGGGCGCTACGGGAGCGGGAAGTTTCTGGACATGCTGGCGGACCGCTTCGAGGGCATCGATCGCGTGTCTCTCTCTCGCATCGAGGGACGGGAGCACATTTTCAACTCCATCAAGACTTTTCTGGGTAAGGGACGGTAGACGGGCCATGAATCTCCCTCCGGACTTGGAGCAGATCCGGAAGTCAGTCTGGGAGGACGCTCGTAACTATGGGCTCGATTTCTACGATACGATCTTCGAGTTACTCGATTACGACCAGCTGAACGAAGTCGCCTCCTATCTAGGTTTTCCCACTCGCTATCCCCACTGGCGATTCGGTATGGAGTACGAGAAGCTCGCCAAGGGCTATACCTATGGCCTATCCAAGATCTACGAGCTGGTCATCAACAACGACCCCTGCTACGCCTACCTGATGAAGAACAACAGTGTGACCGATCAGAAGCTCGTGATCGCGCACGTCTACGGTCACTGCGACTTCTTCAAGAACAATTTGTGGTTCAGTCATACCAATCGCAAGATGATCGATCAGATGGCGAACCATGCCACCCGCATCCGCCGCTACGTCGATCGGTTTGGTTTCGAGGTCGTTGAGGAGTTTCTCGACTCGGTGCTCTCGCTCGAGAATCTCATCGATCAGCATTCACCGTACATCAAGCGCCGTGAGAAGAAATCAACCGATGAGTCCGTCCCCGGGGACCGCGTGACCGTACCCAAGCTCCGTAGCAAGGAGTACATGGACGAGTACATCAACCCGTCGGAGTTCTTGGAGCGGCAGAGGAAGCGAATCGAAGAGGACCGTAAGCGCAAGCGGCGGACACCGGCGTCGCCGGAGAAAGACATACTCCTTTTTCTCATCGAGAATGCGCCTCTCGAAGACTGGCAGCAGGACGTCCTCGCCATCGTGAGGTCGGAAAGCTACTACTTCGCTCCCCAGGGCATGACCAAGATCATGAACGAGGGATGGGCCAGCTACTGGCACTCCAAGATCATGACCGAAAAGCAACTTTCCGATGCGGAGCTCATCGACTATGCCGATCACCATTCGGGGACGCTCGGCACGCGACCCGGGGTCATCAACCCCTACAAGCTCGGCCTGGAGCTTTTTCGAGACATCGAAGACCGTTGGAACAAAGGGAAGTTCGGAAAAGAGTACGAGGAGTGCACCGACGTCGAGGTCAAGCGCGTTTGGGACCGGGCGCTCGGTCAAGGTCGAGACAAGATCTTCGAAGTGAGAAAGATCTACAATGACGTCTCCTTCATCGACACCTTCCTGACGCGCGAGTTCTGCGAGCAACACCGTCTCTTCAATTACGGCTACGATCCATCGAGCGGCCATTACGTCATCCTCGATCGTGACTATCAAAAAGTGAAGGACAAGCTACTCTTTCAGCTCACCAACCTCGGCGACCCCTTCATCTACGTCGTGGACTCGAACTACGAGAACCGGGGCGAGCTCTACCTCTACCATCGCCACGATGGGATCGACCTTCGCCTGGACTACGCGCGCGACGTCCTGGTCAACCTGCAGAAAGTCTGGAGCCGCCCGGTCAACCTCGAGACGCTGGTCGAGGGAACCCGTCGATTGCTCAGCTTCGACGGCCAGGAACAGAAGGAGCGGGAGCTCGAGGAGTCGCTCCAGCTTCAGTTCTGAGCGGCGTCTGACCAGCTTCATTCGTGCGATCACGTGTATCGACGCCAGAACGAGGTATCAAATTGCGTGGTCGGCTGCCACGGTGTTGAAGACCGTATCCACAGTGGCAAGGATGGCTTCCCAAGGATGGACGTCGAAACCCTCAGCCTTCACTATGACGGCTGGTTTGTGGGCGCTGGTCACCGCCTTCGCATGGGTTCAGCTCGCCTGCCAAAATACTCGATCCTCGGATATCGTCGGAGACGTGCCGCTGTTTGACACCACGGCGTGGCGGACCGAAGGGGACTTGTTTATTCGTAGCTCGGGAGAGGACCCAGAAGACCTCCTTCTCATGCATCGGAAAGCCAAGGAGGTCTACCGTTGGGATCCGAATGACGAGTCGTTGCAGTGGAACGTCCCGTACGAGGATTGGGAGCGGGCCACTGGTCCGGTAGAGGCCTACGAGTCAGATTTTCCATCGTCACCGCTCAACCTGCGACAGTTCCTTGAAAGGCTCAACTTCTCGCCCGAAGGAGGGTGGATGGTTCGGAGTGAGGGGCCTGACAAGGACACGCTCCTTCTCACCCACTTGAAACTGGAGATGGTCTACCGATACGACCAGGCTACTCGGGAGCTCGCTCTCTTACCCCACGAGCATTGGGAGGCCTCAGGCGAGGAAATTGTGGAGTGTCCTACGCTAGACAGCCCGTCGGGGTTGCGGATCGAGTCAAGAAGGACCCCCTCCGATCCCAGGCTCGATCGGCTCCTCGCAGGCGATCGAGTCATTCGCACCGCCGGCGCTAGGGCTCTCACGATGAGCGAATCGCCGAGCGGCCGGTTTGCCTCGGTGCTTTCGGCGGATGGTGAAAGGAGAGAGTCGCTCATGCCTTTTTCTGGACCGGGCGGAGCTGATGGACAACATTTTCACGAGCTGCTGTCGCTAACCGACTTCACACGAGTGGGGGTGCCGGTGCGTCTTCCCATGACGACCAAGGAAATCATTTCCCTCGACAGTTGCTGGTCGCCGGACGAGAGGTACGTCGTCTACTCCGACTTCTCGTCCTTTCGCTTGCTCAGCGTCGTTCCCATAGACTAAGAGCTCTAGCTCAAAGGACCGCTACCTAGTCTTCCCAATGTTACGAGAAGATTAAGTAGTAGTCACCGAAACCTCCGAAACTTCCCCTTTGCGGCGGGTTGCCGCCGCTTTTCTCGTCACTAGTACTTGCGCGCGCCGTTGCCTGGCCGGGGGTGCTGGCATAAACTCTGACGGTGCAACATGATGACAAAGCTCTCCGGAATGTCGTCGAGAGGCTCGCGCGCGCCCGGCGGGTGAGTGTCCTGACCGGTGCCGGCATCTCGGCGGAGAGCGGTGTGCCGACCTTCCGCGGGCCGGAAGGTTTGTGGAAGACGTTTCGCGCGGAAGACCTTGCCACGCCCGAGGCGTTCGCGAGAGACCCCAAGCTGAGCTGGGAGTGGTACGACTGGCGAAGACAGAAGCTGGCCCCGTGTCTACCCAATGCGGGGCACGAGGCCTTGGTGCGATTGGAGCAAAGGGTCGAGGAGTTCACACTGGTGACGCAGAACGTCGATGGGCTTCACCGCCGGGCCGGAAGCCGAAATATCGAGGAGCTTCACGGAAATATCTGGCGCCTCCGCTGCACGAGCTGCGCGCATCGAGGAGACGACTTCCGGGCACCGCTCCCCGAGCTTCCTCCGCGGTGCGCCTGTGGAAGCGTGCTGCGCCCGGATGTCGTCTGGTTCGGAGAGATCCTGCCACAAGAGCCCTTCAACCGCTCCGTTCAGGCGATGTCCCGCACGGAGGTGCTCCTCGTCGTGGGCACGTCGGCGCTCGTTTATCCCGCGGCTTCGCTCCCTCTAGTGGCCAAGCAAGCCGGAGGCTTCGTGGTCGAGATCAACAAGGAAGAGACACCGCTGAGCCCTCTGGCGGACGTGACGATGTTGGGCGCGGCGGCCGAGCTCCTGCCCGCGATCGTAGGTGCGTCCGCACATGAGTAGCTGGGATCTTGCACCGGAAGATCGTCCGCGGGAAAAACTTCTCGCCCGAGGCGCGGAGGTTCTGGGAACGAACGAGCTCCTGGCCGTCGTGCTCGGGACGGGGACGCGCTGCCTTTCCGCGCTCGAGCTCGCCAACGAAATCCTGTCTTCCACGGGGGGTCTTTCGGGTCTGGCTGATCTGTCTCCCAATGGGCTGGCCAGGCTCAGGGGACTGAAGACGGCACGCACCGCGCGCCTGGTGGCCGCGCTCGAGCTGGGACGACGCCTGCTCACCGAGCCCACGGAGTCCCGCCCCATCTTTCGCACGCCCGAGGACGTGGGAAGGTATCTCTTGCCCCGGTTTGGCGCCAAGCCGGTCGAGGAGTTCGGTCTCCTCATACTGGACACCCGCAATCGACTGAAGCGGCTTCAGGTCATCTCCC